>JACCDI010139150.1_pt1 | contig 15625 bp, 15 predicted proteins | sample 7442791 | NCBI WGS metagenome assembly JACCDI01 (sample SAMN15323434, study PRJNA562643) | freshwater metagenome | isolation source: river surface water | place: USA:Blue River Watershed | collected 2017-08-15 | reverse complement strand
CCCGGTGTCATCAATAGGACTAGAGCAGAGCTAGCTAAAACCCAGGCGGTATCGCCGGCATTAACTACTACTTGATCCATTGCAATCTCCCAATACCAATTAGTCGGTAGTTCTCTGCGTTGAGAATGGGAGGAGGGTGCCCTTGCCGTATTACAGTCCTGGCCTCAGTCAGGTTTCAATTTAGTGACAGTTATGCGGGGCTTGTTACAAAACTGTTAAAAATCAGCTCAGGAGCTCTGAGATGTAGGAATCGGGATCAAAAGCTTTCAAATCCGCCACCCCCTCACCAACCCCTACATACTTCAAAGGAAGACCTAACTCTCGCTCCGTCGCCAGAGCGATACCGCCCTTGGTGGAGCCGTCCACCTTAGTAACAATCATTCCAGTTAGCGCAACGCTTTCAGAGAAAACCCGAGCTTGTGCAATTCCATTTTGCCCCGTTGTTCCATCCAACACAAACAAAACCTCATTTACTGGAGTCACCTTCTCTATTACACGACGGACTTTGCCCAATTCATCCATCAGATTGCTTTTGGTGTGCAATCTGCCCGCAGTATCGATTAGCAAAACATCGTAACCTTCATTTTTTGCTTTGGTGGCACCGTCAAAACAAACCGCGGCGGGGTCTGAGTTCTCCGCTCCCCTAACAACATCTACATCAATACGTTGACCCCAAGTAATCAATTGATCAACTGCAGCGGCGCGAAAAGTATCTGCTGCAACCAAAAGCACCTTCTTGCCTGAAGAGGTCAGCAGATTTGCCAATTTCGCGGTACTGGTGGTTTTGCCAGTCCCATTAACCCCAACAACTAGAACAGTGGTCAAGCCCCCGGCTTGCAAATTCAGCTCTCGAGACTCAGAGGATAAAAAAGATTTGATGCGTGCTGTTACTGCTGACTCTAGATTTTCCGCCTTTTCCTTTTTTACTAAATCTACAATCTCCTCCGCGACAGAAGCGCCTAAATCAGATTCAATAAGAATCTTGCGAAACTCTTCGATGTCCTCGATTGAGGCGCGGTTACGAGAAAATTTAGAGAGAAAAGAGCCAAACAATCCCATTGTTAGACGGATTCAGTTTCATTCTCACGCAAACGTTGTGAGATCACTTCCGAGACACCATCACCACGCATGGTCACTCCGTACAAGGCATCACCAATCTCCATAGTGCGTTTTTGGTGGGTAATGATGATGAGCTGCGAATCTTTTCTTAACTCTTCAAGCACACCAAGCAAACGACCTAAGTTTGCATCATCCAGCGCTGCTTCAACCTCATCCATTACATAGAACGGGCTTGGGCGCGCTTTAAAAATCGCAACAAGCAACGCAACCGCGGTCAAGGATCGCTCTCCACCCGAGAGTAGCGAAAGCCTCTTAATTCGTTTTCCAGGTGGTCTCGCCTCCACATCAACTCCGGAATTGAGCATGTCACTTGGATCAGTTAGGACCAAACGTCCTTCGCCGCCAGGGAACAAGCGGGCAAAAATCTTCTCAAACTCTCTAGCCGTATCTCGGTAGGCCTCTTCAAAAATCTCCTGAACCTTGTCATCAACCTCTTTGATGATGTCCAACAAATCTTTCTTTGATTTTTTGAGATCCTCTAACTGCTCAGCAAGGTACTTCAATCGCTCCTCGAGAGATGAGTACTCCTCCAAAGCTAGTGGATTAATCTTTCCAAGCAGAGCCAAAGAGCGTTCCGCAGTTGCTAAGCGCTTTTCTTGCTGTTCACGGACATATGGGATGAAATCACCTTGAATCAGATCTCCTACTTCATCTTCAACAAAAGTTGGGACATCCTTATCTGGACCATACTCACTAAAGAGTGTCTGTGCTTCGACACCAAACTCCTCCATTGCTTTGCTTTCCAGCTGTTCAATTCTTAACCGTTGTTCAGCCCGTGCAATCTCATCTCTATGGACACTTGAAGTTAGTTGATCTAACTCGATAGTTAACTCTCTAACCTGTGCGCGTATTGCCAAAATCTCACCATCTCGATTAGAGCGTGACACTTCCAGTCTTTCTCGCTCAGCGTTGGCCCGTGAGATTGAGTTTTCGATTTGAATCAAAGCTTCGTATGCCGCATCTGCGATGGCTTGAGCGGTGACCGCCCCTCTGGCACGTGCTTCACGTCTTGCGATGCTCTTGCTCGCAGCTTCTCTCTCATTGCGCGCAGCTTGTTCGAGAGCAGCTGCTCTTTGAGAAATAGCGGCAACCCGCTCCTCACTAGTACGTAATCCAAGTCGGGCTTCAACCTCTACCGCTCTAGCGGTAGCAACAGCAGCCCGAAGATTTTCTAGTTGAGCCAGATTGGGTTCCTGAGGTTCTTCGCTCTTGCCAAACTCGTTTTGCGCTACAACCAACTCTGCTTCATCTGCCCGTACTGTTGTTTGCAACTCAATGATGGAACCAGACAACCGCTCTACCTCAGCGGTACTGCCCTTCACGCTCTGGCCTGCCGCCCCTAGTTGCTCGGCTAATCCCGCCATCGCAGCATCAGATTCATTCAACTTAGCTAATGCCTGATCGTAATGGGCCTGATCACTTCGAACTTTGTTTTCAGCGGTCGAAATTTCAAACTTTATTCGATCACACTCATGTGAGAATTTCTGTAAATCAATCTCGCTCTTTTCAATCATCGCAGTAATCTCAATCAAAGAAGATTTGGCCGAAGATCCACCGCTCGCTCGTCCTCTGCCAACTAAATCTCCATCACGGGTAACTGCAATTAGAGATTTATTTGAGCGGATAATCTCTTGAGCTTGATTTAGTGAGTCTGCTGCAACATAACCTGCCAGCAATCTAGGGATGATGTTGCTCAATGTCGCAGAGCTAACCTTGCTAGCTAGAGATGTGTAACCAGAGCCGGCTTGCGACTCTTCAGCCCCATCGACATCATTAACAAACAAGATATCGGCATTACCCGCTGATTCAGATTTCAAGAAGGTGAGTGCAGAGATAGCTTGAGAAGCATCTTGAACCACTAAAGCATTTGCCATAGAACCAAGGGCCGCAGATACCGCACTCTCCCAACCAGGTTCAACGGTAATTAGAGATGCAACGCTGCCACGAATCTCAATGCCGCGGGTATTAGTTAGTAATGCACCGCTACCATCTTTGTGAAGTGTTGCTTGACGAAGTGCATCCACCTTTGCTTCTGCGGCGCTCTTCTCGCGCTCCGCACGTGATAAATCACTTTGTAACTTTTCGAGAACTGATTTTGAGCCATTCAAAACCTGTTTGGATTTTTCAAACTCTGCATCAAGGCCTAGTTCGCCAGCATCCAAACCGGCGACCTCGCTTTCTAATCTGGCAAACTCACGCTTGGCCTCGTCAACTCGAGAATTTGCCTCAGACAAAGCTTTTTCGAGACGGGAAATCTCAGATTTAGTTCCATCGATGCGTGATTGCAAGCTCTTGATGTGGCCTTCTTGTCTGGCGGTTCCTTCACGATAATCAGCGATAGCTCTCTGAGCCGCTGCAACACGATCATCTTCATTTTTCAAGCGGGACTCTAAATCAGCAACACTTGCAGTTGCGGTGTTTAGTTCCGTTCGTGCTTTATCAAGTGAGTTTTGTAAAACACTTTCTTCCTGACGCAAGCCTTGTGCCTCTGCATCAAGCGCCTCTGGATCTCGTCCTAGTGCGCGGGCCTCTTCCGCCTCTTCTGCCAAAAATCTCGCACGTTCTGAAGCGAGGTTTTGCGTACCACGCAGTTTCTCCCGTTGTGCGGTCAAGTTGTAGTAATTGTCCTGAGCGGCGTTGAGTTGAGGTCCTTCAACGCTCGCGGTGCGATCTAACTCCACCTCACGATTGCGCAACTTATCTAGCTCTTGCTCAACTATCGAACGCCGCTCACGTAACGCGGTTTCATCTGCAACCTCGGAGGTCAAGGTTGATTTAAATGCAATCAAATCATCAGCCAAGATGCGAAGCTTGGCATCACGAACATCGGCTTGAATAACCGCTGCTTTTCTCGCGACCTCTGCCTGTTTGCCAAGTGGTCGAAGTTGACGGCGCAACTCATTGGTTAAATCTTGCACTCGGGCCATGTTGCCCTGCATCGAATCCAATTTCCTTAAGGCTTTTTCTTTACGTTTGCGATGCTTGAGAATTCCCGCTGCTTCTTCGATAAAGCCGCGACGCTCTTCTGGGTTTGCGGTCAGGATCGCATCAAGCTGTCCCTGTCCAACAATCACATGCATCTCGCGACCAATTCCGCTATCACTTAGCAGCTCTTGAATATCGAGTAAGCGGGCTGATTCACCATTTATTTGGTAATCACTCTGTCCATTTCTAAACAAAGTTCTGGAGATGGTTACCTCAGTAAAATCAATTGGAAGGGCGCCGTCGGTATTGTCGATGGTTACCGAAACTTCAGCACGACCTAAAGGAGCGCGCCCTGATGTTCCGGCAAAGATGACATCCTCCATCTTGCCGCCGCGCAAACTCTTTGCTCCCTGTTCACCCATAACCCAGGACAAAGCATCAACCACATTGCTCTTACCCGAACCATTAGGACCGACCACACAGGTGATACCTGGTTCAAATTTGAGCGTGGTGGGTGAGGCGAAGGACTTAAAGCCCTTCAGGGTCATGCTCTTCAAATACACAGGCAGAACCTATCGGGTGGCGCAGAGCCAGCTTGGCTTTTAACCCCGCTTACCGAGGGATTTTTTGAGATTTTTCTGGCAGTTAGGGCAAAAATGTGAGGAGCGATTACCAAAGACAATACGACGAATTAAGGTGCCGCATCTCGAGCATGGCTCATCCTCCTGACCATAAGCCTCAAGTTCAACTGCAAAGTACCCGCTTTCGCCATTCACATTTATGTAGAGAGCGTCAAAACTTGTACCGCCTTGTTTCAAAGCCTTTGACATAACCCTCTTAATCGCAGCGAGTAAAGCTTTTGATTCATCTACAGAGAGAGTGTTGGCCATTCGTTCGGGATGAATCTTGGCCCGCCACAAAGCCTCATCAGCATAGATGTTTCCCACACCGCTCATCACCGTCTGATCTAAAAGAACTCGCTTAATGGCGCTTTTCTTGTTGGATATCTTCTGAATAAATCTTTTGGCATCAAACTTAGGATCGAAGATGTCGGGCGCAATTCGGGAAAATGAGCGCGGTATTTTCTCTCCATCTTCCTCTACCAAATCATCAATTGCTACCCAGCCAAAGGTTCGTTGATCAATAAATCTGATCTCCTTTTTGCTATCGCCGCAATCTATTCTCACCCTTAAGTGCTTTTCGTCATCTGCACTTTTAGGCTGAATCAAAAACTGCCCACTCATTCCAAGATGAGCAACCAGGGCTAGCTCGCGGTTTAATTGAAACCAAAGAAATTTCCCACGTCGCTTTAAGTCGATGATTTTTGCACCTTCTACTGCACTGATAGGCGCAAAAGTAGATGCTCTATTTCCACCTTTATGGACTAATTCAATTCTTTTTAACTTCTTGCCTTTTACCCAGGGTTCAAGACCTCTGCGTACGGTTTCAACCTCTGGTAACTCTGGCATTGGTAGTTTGTGGAGGTTTAGATTGTTGGTGTTTGAGTAATCTCTTCATACGCAAGACGGGCTGCAACCTGCTCAGCTTCTCGTTTGCTTTTGCCATGACCTGATTTATAAGTAACGCCGTTAACAACAGCTACCGCAACAAAATCCTTATCGTGATCGGGACCAGATTCAGTTACCTTGTACTCTGGCGGCAACCAACCTGATGCAGCAACAATCTCCTGAAGAGCGGTCTTGCCATCAAGGCCAGCTCCACGGGTTACCGCCTCTTCAATTGCTGGCTCCATTAACTTCATGACTACTTTTGTTGTTGTGGCAAAACCATGATCTAGATAAACAGCTCCGACTAAAGCCTCCAGTGCATCAGCCAAAATCGAGTTCTTATCCCTGCCGCCTGTTACCTCTTCACCTTTTCCGATTTTCAATGCAGAGCCAAGCTGCAGCTCACGTGCGATAGCGGCCAATGCCCGCATATTCACAATTCCGGAACGCAATGGAGAAAGTCTGGATTCATCTAAATCTGGGAATCGCTCATACAAAGCTTCGGTGATGATTAAACCCAAAACGCTGTCGCCCAAAAACTCTAATCGTTCATTTGTTGGCAGTCCGCCAAACTCGTAAGCAAATGAGCGATGAGTTAGCGCGAGATTAAGAAGCTCTGGACTTACCGAAACTCCGAGCTTTTCGGTTAAAGCCAGAGTCAGGATTAAACCTCTAGAACTTGACGACGGTTATATGTGCCGCAGGTTGGACATGCGGTGTGCTGCAACTTTGGTTGCTGACACTGACTGCAGTTTGAGGTCGCAGCTGGAGTTGCCTTCCACTGACTACGACGAGAACGTGTGCGCGAGCGGGACATCTTTCGCTTGGGTAATGGCACGGCGGTTCTCCTTAAATTCTCGTTCAGCTTTTAGAAAGCTTCCTGGCACCCGTATGGGCGGGCAAGTATCTCCCAGGCTAGGGAGGTTTGCCAAATCAATACTCAGTATTCCTATTCTTGTGGGCCTGAGCCTGGGTTCCAGCCAGCCAACCCGCTCCAACGTGGGTCAGCCACCTCATGCGCATGGTCCTCTGGAAGCTCCACCCATTTCTCACCGCATTGAGGGCATAGCCCTTCACAATCTTGAGCGCAGACGGGATTCACTGGCATTGAGAGAATTACCGCATCTCTGATGGCAATCTCCAAATCTGCATCATCGCCATCCAGTACAAACAACTCATCATCTTCCTCTGGGTTGTCTGACTTTCTGCTGGCATATAGGTAAAGCTCCTGAAACCTCTGATCGATTTCTAAATCAATTGGATCTAGACAACGACCGCATTCACCTGTCGCATGAGATTTAACCTGACCGGTAATCAAAACCCCATCATCCACCGACTCTGCTTTGAAGGCGAGGGAGATGTTTGTTCCGGCGGTTATCTGTAGGAGCGGTACCCCGATTGGTTCTGTGGCTGGAAAGGAAAACGCGTACTCGCGCATCTCCCCTGCACGTCTTGGTAGCTCATGCAGATTAACCTTGAATGGGGATTGTGCTTTGGAGTTCATCTGACTCTCTGATTAATCTGCAAGCTGAGAGAGGACATCCTTGTCACTTGCTCCCGCTAAACGTTCACGACCACGATTAACAGCTTCGAGCGTTTTATTCAATATCACTTCGAGTGTGGCAAGTCGAGAATCAATATAAGCATCAACTTCTTCGCGCTCTTGCTCTACCTTTAGATGCGCTTCTTCAATTAAGCGCGCTGACTCTTCACGCGCAGCTGCAACGATTGCGGTCTGCTCGACCATTCGTGCTACCTCTTCACGGGCGTGAGAGATTAACTGCTCGGCACTTTGTCTGCCCTCTTCAACAATGTTTTCTCTATTTGCCAACAATTTTTTGGCATTTGCCAAATCAGCTGGGAGCGCTTGATTGATCTCCTCGAGAATACTCAACAACTCACCGCGGTGTACGACGCAAGAAGCTGACAATGGCACAGCACGTGCCTCGTTGACCATTGTTATGGCGGATTGGAGTTTCTCAATAGCTTCCATGGTCAATCTCCTTTATGCCTTTTCGGCCAGGCGTTTTAGTACGCCTGCTGGGACAAGATTAGACACATCTCCGCCATAGCGCGCAATTTCACGCACCAGCGAGGAGGACAAAAAGGAATAAGCGGGTTTAGTGGCCATGAGCAAGGTATCAACACCCTTAAGTTGCAGATTCATCTGCGCCATCTGAAGTTCATAATCAAAGTCACTCACAGCTCTCAATCCCTTAACGATTGCTGCAATGTTATTTTCGCGGCAGTAATCAACCAACAAACCACTCCAGGTATCAACCTTTACATTTTTTAGGTGCTTTATTGCATCTGAAATCATTTCGACGCGCTCTTGAATTGAGAACAGTCCAGTTTTGCTGTTATTAACCAGAACTGCAATCACTACCTCATCAAATAGACCGCTAGCTCGTTCGATTACATCCAAATGGCCATTTGTGATGGGATCAAAGGATCCGGGGCAAACCGCTTTTTTCACGAGGTAACGCTAACACGACCCAAAACTTAAGTGAGCGGTTCCGCGTAAAAAATGGTTGCTGCGCCATATTTTCTTACCTTGACCTCGTGTAATCCAGCAGGCCAATTTATGGGCTTAGATTTTGAGTCTCGCTCGATAGCAATAACTGATGATGGTTTTAGAAATCCATTTCGAACCAAGGACTCCATTATCTTCTCAATTTCATTATTTGGTAATTCGTATGGCGGATCTACAAACACAACATCAAAGGCCAGCTCCGCACCCTTTTCTAGAAATTTGCCTGCAGACATGGTTATGACCGAGTGAGTTCCGATCCCAGGTAGATTGCTAAGTAACTCCAAGTTTTGTCTAGCAACTGCGGTTGCTTTTTCATCATTATCAACTGCATAAACAATTGCAGCGCCGCGAGATATGGCTTCGGCACCTACAGCACCTGAGCCACAGTACAAATCCAAAAAGGTCAAATCATTAATTGATCCGAACTCAGACTCTAAAGTTGAGAACAACGCCTCGCGAGCTCGATCAGAAGTTGGACGGGTATTACCAATGGGTGAATATAGATTTCTTCCCTTACCCAGTCCGGCAATGATTCTCATTTATCTTTTCTCCAAATACGAGGCCCGCTCTTCTTGGCGCAACTTATCAATTTCAACCTGCAGCTGCGCAAACTTTTTCAGGGAAGGATCGGCAGCGGTAATTCTCTCAGCCACTTCCCTCGCTTTCACAATTAACTCCTCATCTCGAATAACCCTTAACAGTCGAAGATGAGAGCGTGCGCCCGATTGCGCTGCTCCGAGGACATCACCCTCCCTGCGTTGCTCTAGGTCAAGTCGGCTTAACTCAAAGCCATCGGTAGTTGCCGCTACCGCTTGTAGGCGTTGCATGGCAAGAGATTCCTCGTCGGCATTTGTCACCAATAAGCAAAGTCCCGGAGTTGTTCCGCGACCTACTCGACCACGTAGCTGGTGAAGTTGAGAGACACCAAATCGATCAGCATCCATGATGATCATCATGGATGCATTTGGAACATCAACGCCAACCTCAATGACTGTGGTGGTAACCAGCGCGTCAATTTCACCTTTCGCGAATCGATTCATTACCGCTTCTTTTTCCTCGCTTTTTAGCCGGCCGTGCAACATAGAAACTCGCACCCCTTTTAATGCACCGTCTTGCAACTCCGGGAAAAGTTCCTCTACTGAGTGCATGGGTAGGTTCACGGTTTTTTCTGTTTCATCAGAAAGCTTTCGAGCAAGTGCTAGCTCATCTGCGGTTAAACCAAATCGTTGTAGGTCAGAGTCATCATTGGCAGATATTCGAGGTGCAACGATATAAACCTGATGCCCCTGCCTAATCTCCTCCAGTGCTCGACTCCAAGCACGTTGCAAGTGCTGTGGTTTCGAAATAGCAGAAACGACATGTGTAGTGATTGGTGACCTGCCCAGAGGCAACTCTCGTAATGTTGAAACATCTAAATCACCAAAAATAGTCATAGCCACAGTTCTTGGAATTGGGGTTGCGGTCATAACCAAAACATGAGGAGGTTGCGACGCTTTCCCACGAAGTGCATCACGTTGTTCGACGCCGAAGCGGTGCTGTTCATCAACTACAACTAAACCCAAATCAGCAAATTCAACACTTTCGCTCAAAAGAGCATGGGTGCCAACAACTATTCCAATTTCACCAGAAGCAATAGCTGATTGCATGGAACGTTTGTCGGCTTGTGTCATCGAGCCGGTGAGCAAACCAATCTGTGTTCCAACCGCATTACCGCCGAGCATTCCACCCTCGGCTAAATCCCCCAGAAGTCGGCGAAAGTTCTGAAAGTGTTGCTGCGCCAAAACCTCTGTTGGAGCCAATAGAGCAGCTTGCCCACCAGAATCAACCACCGCCAACATCGCCCGAAGTGCCACAATTGTTTTTCCGGAACCAACATCACCCTGCAACAATCGATACATAGGATGATTGCCGGATAAATCTTCAACAATCTCGTGCCACACCTGCTGCTGTCCTGGGGTTAGATCAAAGGGCATGCGAGCATCAAAAGCGGTTAGTAGTCCATCTTTCCGCGGCGCTCGTTGCTTCGTTGTAGCAGCCCGCAACTCTATGCGGCGCAGCGCTAGAAACAATTGCATCAACAAAGCTTCATCAAAGGTTAATCTCTGTTTTGCTAACTCTGCGGCCTCTGCACTAGTTGGCTCATGTACCTCATGCAACGCGGTAACAAAATCTGGGTAACCCAACTCTTTCAAAAACTCTTGCGGAACATAGTCAGGCAAAGTTTCTAACGCTGAAAGTGCGAGCCGTACACATTGCGCGATCTTCCATGAAGGCAGTTTCGCTGTTGCGGGATAAACCGGCAGATATCTTCCAGCAAAATCACCAATCGCCGAATCAACATCATCTCCCTCTGGAATTAGAAGGTAATCAGGATGTGAAAGTTGACGCTTGCCCTTGAAGATTCCCACCTTTCCTGCAAATAAACCCTGGCGACCTTCCCGTAAATCTTTTTCTCGCCACGCCTGATTAAAGAAAGTTAAGATCAATTTCGCCCGTCCATCAGTCACGACAGTTTCGACAATTACCCCTTTTCGCCCAGGGATTCTCCGCACCTTGGTGCTTTCCACTTTGGCAAAGATTGTTACCTCTTCACCTTCCACCAATGATTGGATGTCGGTCAGTTCGCCTCGAACAACATAGCGTCGCGGGTAGTGCCGCAATAGATCTCCTACCGAATGGAGTCCTAGCTGCTCAGCCAATACTTTGGCGGTCTTGTCCCCAACTATCGAGACCAACCGTGAATCCAAAGCTGCCATGCTTCATTCTCTCGGATAGCCCCTCAATTCCCGCTCACATCGGGGCCGTTTGAGGCAGATTGGCGTGTAGGTGGGCTTTGCGGCTACTCTTGCGCCCGCTGGTTGAAGTAATCACTGGCTGAAGTAACCAAAGGTCAAATCTAAGTTTCAAGGAGTACGAACGTGGCATCTGTATGCGATATCTGTGGCAAAGGGCCAAGCTTCGGCAATAACGTGTCACACTCAAACCGTCGTACCCGTCGCCGCTGGAACCCAAATATCCAGCGCATCCGCACCTTGGTAAATGGCTACACAAAGCGTCAAAACGTCTGCACCTCTTGCCTAAAAGCCGGCAAGGTCGCGCGTTAATTTAAACCCTTTACTCCACTCTCACCATTGATGTTGAAAACCAGTTTCCTGCTGCCCGATTACTTTGCCATCTAGGCTGACACCAGAGCCCTCACTTACTTTTCCGATAACAAAAAATTCAGGTATTGGATTTTTTGAAGTTACAAGCAGGGCATGATCCTCTCCGCCACGCAGCAACCAATCCATTACATCTACGGAAAGCTTCTTGGCTAGCTCTGCCAATTCTCCATATCCGGAAATCTCTTCTAAAGCCCTGGAATCAAGAGCGAGTAGACAATCACTAGCCTCTGCAAGGTTTTGAGCATCAATCAGCAATCCATCGCTTGTATCCGTTGCACAATTAAGCGCAGCAAAAGACTCTCGGTACTTTTGGTAATCAATCTCAGGTGCCCGATGGGCAGATAAAGCTTTCTCTGCATCTGGTGAATTGAGATTACCTTTCTGCAAGAGCATTAAGCCAGCCGCAGACCAGCCCGGCAGATGCGATATTTGAACCAAATCTCCCACTTGCGCTCCCGATCTTTGAATAATTCGTTCAGAAAAACCAACGGCGGTTATTGAAATCACTAACTTGTCTGAGGATGACAGATCTCCACCAATGACCTTAGCGCCAACTTTTTTCGCTTCATCACAAATACCCTGTGCCAATTCTTCTAAATCCCCTACGAAGGATTTTGGAAAACCAACTGAAACCAATAGATATTGTGGCCATCCGCCCATCGCGCAGATATCAGCCAGGTTAGCAACTGTGATTTTCTGACCAATCTCGCGAGCAGAGCTCCAGTTCAATCGAAAGTGAACATCCTCAACCGCCATATCGGTAGCAATCACTACATTTGAATTTGTGGCAGTAAATATTGCGCCATCATCCCCATTGGGAACCACGAGAGTTGATGGGTTAACAACTTGATCGAAGATGGCACGCACCCGAGCTAGAACGTCGCGCTCATTCACCGGTGCACATCCTTACTCGCTGGTCTAAATTGCTCAATCGGCCAGATTATGCCGACGGCACTAGCCTAATTCCACGGTGGCAATTACGCTAAGGCGCTAAGTAAACATGAAACCCTCAATGGTGAGGTCACTGGATGAAATGGAACTCAAAATGTCGATACAGGCATACATCTTGATTCAAACCGAAGTGGGAAAAGCTGGCTTAGTTACTAAAGCTGTTACCGCCATCGCTGGCGTCACAATCGCAGAGGGTGTCACCGGCCCTTACGATGTAATTATGCGCGCTGAAGCCGCAAATATGGATGAGTTAGGCAAAACCGTGCTCTCCAAGATTCAATCGATTCCGGGGATTACCAGAACCCTTACCTGTCCAGTTACCAATCTTTAGTTCTAGCGAACTACTCCTCGATTGCGCTGTAACGCACTGTTGATTAATTGGGTAATGAGCGCCGTATAACTGAGCCCACTGGCTTGCCACAACATCGGAAAGACCGAGGTATTGGTAAAACCTGGCATCGTGTTTAGTTCATTAATTAAAAGTTCATTTTCGTTGGTCAAAAAGAAATCAACCCGAGCTAGACCCTCGCATCCCAATGCTTCAAATGCGGTTACCGCAGCCTCGCGAATCTGAGTAGAAATCTTTTCGGGTATGTTTGCTGGAACATCAAAGCTGGTTGATCCATCTAAATACTTGGCTTCAAAATCATAAAACTCATGTGGTTCATGAACTCTAATTTCGCCGACTACCGATGCGGTAGCTTTCCCATCAATCTCCAACACCGCACACTCAACCTCGCGACCTTTGATTGCAACCTCAACTAGCGCTTTTGGATCATGCTCATGTGCTGCCTGAATCGCTGCCGAAATCTCACCTTCTGACTTAACCTTTGTCGTACCGCGGCTTGATCCACTTCTTGCTGGCTTAACAAATAATGGGAAACCTAGCGCGGAAATCTTGGCGATCTCCAAAGCCTGGTTTTGCTGCCAATCTCGTTTGTGAACCGTTATGCCATCAGCAACTTTTAATCCAAAGTCAGAATAAATTGGCTTTGCAAAGGTTTTATCCATGGCAACAGCAGAGGCCAGCACGCCGGAGCCAACATATGGAAGATCTCTCATTTCAAACAGTCCTTGAATTGTTCCATCCTCGCCATAAGCCCCGTGCAGTAGAGGAAAAGCAAGATCTACCTTCAACTCAGAGAAATTGATTTCATGCGCCGATTCAGGAACTACTGGTAAGCCATCTTTATCCTTGGCAAAGTCATCAGATGAATTAAGCGATACCCATTTTCCAGATGGTGTGATTCCAATCAAAACTGGATCAAACAATTCCTTATCGATTGCGGCCAGAACGCCACGAGCTGATATGCAGGAGATCTGGTGCTCGCTACTTCTCCCGCCGCAGATTATTGCAACACGCTTTTTCATTCGTGATCAATCTCCGCTCCAGTTTGAATTTGCATTAGGGACCTAATTGCCTGCTCCGGCGTAATGTTATTACTAACTACCTCGTAGACCGCCTCCATGATCGGAGCTTCGACCCCTACTAAATGCGCTAAATCCACTACCGCTCTCGCAGTTGACACACCTTCTACCGTTGAAGATACATCCGCTCTAGCACTTTGCATCGAGCCTGTTCGGCCCAAAGCCTCGCCAAAAGATCTGTTTCGAGACAATGGAGAGCCGCAAGTCGCGAGCAAATCTCCTACTCCAGCCAAGCCAACAAAGGTTAATGGCATCGCTCCCCGGGCAATTCCCAATCGAGTTACCTCATTCAAACCTCTTGTGATGACAAGTGATTGGGTGTTTTCTCCAAAACCCATTCCGATTGCCATGCCTACGGCAAGTGCAATCACATTTTTTGCGGCACCAGCCAGCTCGCAGCCAATAACATCATTTGATGTATAAACCCGAAAATATGAGGTGTTAAAAGCTTTAGCTACCAACTCCGCTAACTCTTGAGAAACCGATGCAGCAACCGCTCCGGCAGGCTGACGCAATACAACCTCTCGCGCCAGATTTGGCCCCGTGATTATCGCTAGTTTTTCCTCTGAGATTTCCAAAACCTGCTGAATTACCTCAGTCATTCGAAGTTGAGTAGAAACCTCAACCCCCTTTAATGAGGAAACAATCGGAATATCCTTTTTGAACAAAGAGCGCCAGTGCTGCAGGTTCTCTCTTAATGATTGAGCGGGAACCGCCAAAACCACCATTTGCGCATGTTGCATGGCCACAGAAATATCAGCTGTGGCCTTTAGATTTTGCGGTAGCGCTATTCCCGGTAGTGAGTTGTTATTTGTATGTCGAGAGTTAATCTCATCGACAACAGCGGCATTTCGCCCCCAAATCAAAACCTCATTTCCGGCATCGCAAAGAATCTGAGCTAAAGCGGTTCCCCACTGCCCAGTTCCTAGTACCGAAATTCTCATTAACGCGCCTTGCGAGCCTTCTTGTAATTTCCGATGCGTGGTAAATCAGATTTCTTTGGATCGAATCGAACAGCCGGCGCTTTTTCGCCTCGCAATACCTCTAGAAGTTTTGTGATTTCATCCATCACAAAATCTGCAACCTCTTCAATTGCAACGGGATCATTTTCTTTACCCTTCCAGCGCTCCAGATTTAAAGGCTTGCCCATGATTACTGAAACCTTTGTGCGGGGAAATAAACGTAATCTCTTTCCATATGGTGGAAGAACTTTTTGCGGACCCCATGAAGCGCAGGGATAAATCGGAGCACCCGTAATCAGCGCTAATCGGGCAACCCCGGTCTTGCCTCGCATTGGCCAAAGATTTTCATCTCTAGTCAATGTTCCCTCTGGATAAACCCCAAGTAAATGTCCCGCCTTCAATACGGCAATGGCATGCTCCAAACCTTTTACCGCATCTTTACTTTCTCTTGAAACCGGAATCTGTCCCGCACCTCGAATTACCTTGCCAATCAACGGGATTTTGAATACCGATTCCTTGCCCAAGTACCGAGGCGCTCTTCCGTTGTCATATAGAAAATGGGTAAAGGTCAGCGGATCTACATAGGACAGATGGTTGCAAACAACTATTGCGGCGCCTGTCTTTGGCAAATTTTCAACTCCGCGCCAATCCTTCTTGATGATTGAATTCAAAATGGGTTTGACAACAGTGGCGCCAAAACGAAACCAGCCATTTGAACCAAGCGGATTACCGGTTGGCGGTTCGTAAGAGACCCGAATTTCTGAAGGAGTCATAGTGGAAGCGTAGGGCAGAAAAATAAGGGCCACGCTTGAGTGCGTGGCCCTTACTAATCAGTAATTTATTTCTTCTTGCCCTTCTTAGCTGACTTCTTAGCTGCCTTCTTAGGAGCCTTCTTTGCAGCCTTCTTAACAACCTTCTTGGCCGCCTTCTTGGCTACTGGCTTTGCAACTACGACTGGCTTTGGAGCTGGACCCAACTTACGTGCGCCAGAAACAACTTCCTTAAGCGCCTTAGCTGGGAGGAAGCGAACCTTCT
>JACCDI010585296.1_pt1 | contig 15629 bp, 11 predicted proteins | sample 7442791 | NCBI WGS metagenome assembly JACCDI01 (sample SAMN15323434, study PRJNA562643) | freshwater metagenome | isolation source: river surface water | place: USA:Blue River Watershed | collected 2017-08-15 | reverse complement strand
CAATGTCGCTATTCCTACTATCCAGAATCTGAAGTCTATGCCGTAGCGCAGGCATTTCGAGATAAAAAAATGCCTGCCGATGTCATTTATCTAGACATCCACCACATGGAGGGCTATAAGGTATTCACCTTCGATGGGGAAAAATTCAGCAATCCCAAAGCGATGATTGCCCGATTAAAAGAAAAGGGATTTAAGGTTGTCGTGATCCTCGATCCCGGCATAAAAACCTCCCCTAGTTATGCCCCCTACCGCGAAGGTTTGGAGCAGGGACTCTTTGTCAACTACCCAGATGGACAAACCTACGAAGCACAGGTTTGGCCAGGATGGTGTGCATTTCCTGACTTTACCAAGGCCGATACCCGTACCTGGTGGGAAGAAAAAATGGCCTTTTACACCGAAATAGGTGTCGATGGCTTCTGGACAGATATGAACGAGCCTGCATCTTGGGGTCAGTGTACACCCAACTTGTTGGAATTTGATTTTGACGGAGAAAAGGCATCCCACCGCAAAGCGCGCAACATCTACGGCATGCAAATGGCTCGAAGTACACAAGCGGGCGCGAGCAAACAGGCTCCTGGTAAGCGACCATTTGTACTCACCCGTTCTGGTTTTGCAGGTATTCAACGCTATGCAGCAGCCTGGACAGGGGATAATGTGGCCTCTGAGGAACATATGCTTGCGGGGATTCGATTGGTCAACAGCCTAGGCATGAGCGGTGTTGCTTTTGCAGGCTATGATGTAGGTGGTTTTGCAGGAGAGGCCAGCAAAGGACTCTTTGCTCGATGGATGAGCATCGCTGCATTTGCCCCTTTGTACCGTGCGCATTCCATGATCAATACCAAGGATGCCGAGCCATGGGCTTTTGGAGAAGAAGTAGAGGAAATCAGCCGTAACTATTTGAATTTTAGGTACTCATTGCTACCTACTATTTACAGTGCATTTTATCAAAGCACCCAAAATGGCCTACCGCTTTCAGCTTCTTTGGCTATTCATTATCCGCAAGACCAAACCATCTACCAAACAGCCTTTCAAAACGAATACTTGTTTTGCAACACTTTTCTAGTTGCACCTGTAGAAAGCTACCGAGAAATCAGCAAGGTCTATCTTCCACAAGGAGAATGGTATTACTTGTATAATGACCAGAAACACGAGGGCAGTCAAGTCATCTACCAGGATTCCCCACTCAACTACCTACCGGTCTATGTTCAAGCGGGCAAAATTTTTGCACAGCAAAGCCCAACCCAACATACGGGAGTGGCCCCTGACAGTACCTTAATCCTCCACCTGTATCGAGGAACCTCTGGTTCTACCTTCATCCATTACGAGGATGCAGGCGAAGGCTTGGACTACTTGGAAGGCGATTACTTCAAAAGAGAAATTCAATACCAACCCGAGTTTGGTTCCTTAACCATCAAACAGGCCAAGGGTCAGTTAACCAGTCAGTTTGAAAAAATCCGAATCTATTTTCATGGATTTGACAGCCTCCATCCACTGGTAAATGGGGCAAATCAAGAAGTAAAATCAATTGATTTTGCTTTCCTATCTAAACTAACCGAGTTTGATCCACTACCTGAACAGGTTCACCCTTACTTCCAAATCAAACAGCTGAGCTTCCTTGAATTGGCTCATTCAGTTACTGAGCTAGAAATCAAAGGTTTGGACTAATTCTTTCCTCACACTTATTCACCCAACAATGACCCAAGAAAAAAAGAAGTTGAGTTTCTGGCAGATCTGGAACATGAGTTTTGGATTTTTAGGAATTCAGTTTGGATTTGCCCTACAGGGTGGATTTATGTCACGTATCTTCCAAACCCTTGGTGCAGATAAGGACGCCATCCCCTTCCTTTGGATTGCTGCTCCCCTGACGGGATTACTTGTACAGCCCATCGTCGGCTACCTCAGTGACCGAACCTGGCATCCAACCTTTGGTAGAAGAAAGCCCTTCTTTTTTCTAGGTGCTGTATTCAGTACCATCGCCCTGTTTTTTGCCCCCTACTCCTCCGCTCTTTGGATGGCAGCAGGTGCACTATGGATTCTCGATGCATCGATCAATGTCTCCATGGAGCCCTTCCGAGCCTTGGTGGCAGACAAGCTACCTGAATCCCAACGTTCTTATGGCTTTGTGGTACAAACCCTGATTATTGGAATCGGCACCTGGATCGCCTCCAACCTACCTTGGTTGATGACCCAACTTGGAGCGGCAAATACTGCACCTCAAGGGGTGATTCCAGATTCGGTAAAGTATGCATTTGGCATAGGTGCACTTGTGCTTTTCAGCTCCATTCTGTACACCATCCTCACTACAGATGAGTACCCTCCAGAAGACTTGGATGCCTTCGAAAAAGAAAAGAAAGCGAAAAAAGGTTTTTTTGCTGGTCTCAATGAAATAGTCCAACTCATTGTGACCATGCCTACAGTCATGAAGCAATTGGGTTTGGTTCAATTTTTCTCTTGGTTTGCCTTTTTCACCATGTGGAGCTTTGCTACACCTGCGATTACAGAACACATATTTGGAGCCACCGACACCAGCTCGGAAGCCTACAACAATGCCGCTGATAGCGTAGGAAATTACCTCGGCACCTACGGTTTGGTTTCCATGTTTTTTGCACTAATCCTATCCCTAGTAGCCTCCAAAATCAAGATCAACCGAAAGCTCCTTCATTTATTCAGTTTGCTCGCTGGTGGTTTTGGATTTATTTTGATCTACTACGTAAGTGAACCCTGGATGCTGCATATCTGCTTTGCTTTGGTGGGTATTGCCTGGGCAAGTATCCTTTCCATGCCCTATGCCATGCTTTCTGGTTCGGTGGAGCCTCAAAAAATGGGTACTTACATGGGAATATTCAACATGTTCATTGTTATTCCCCAGATTGTAGCCGCATTGGGCGGGGTGAATTTCTTATACAAACTGATCTTTGGAGAGGAAGTCATTTACACCATGGTCCTCGCAGGCACCCTATTGATTATCGCTGGGCTCGCGAATTTGTTGATTACAGACAAAAGAGCCACTCACGATTAACGTTCTCACAAGAGATAAAAAAACCGGTAGGCGAATTCGCTTACCGGTTTTTTTTATCTACTGACTTTAAAATTTATTTGCCCAAAGGGTGAAATTGGACATCAAACTTAGTCTCCTAGCTTCGTCCAATCCCATTCCTTGTTGATATGAGAAATGGCATGATGTGCAGTAAGGTCGTATTGGCAAGGTACGATGGATACGTAATTATTAGCAATCGCCCACTCGTCATTGTCTTCCCCTTTGTCGAAATTCACAAAATTACCTGCCATCCAAAAGTATTTTCTACCCGTCGGATCAAAGCGCTCGACAAACTCCTCCTGCCACTTGGCATCAGCTTGTCTACAGATTTTTATCCCTCGGATTTCCTCATTGCGCTTAGGCGGAAAATTCACATTCAAGGCAATCCCTTTTGGTATTCCATGTTCCAATACTTGACGGGCAATTTTCTCCACCCATTCCTCTACATGAGAAAAGTCCGCCTTGGAGGAAAAATCACAAAGGCTAAAACCAATCGAAGGATATCCTTCCAAAGCACCTTCAATGGCAGCAGACATGGTTCCTGAATACAAAACAGAAATAGAGGTGTTTGAACCATGGTTAATTCCACTGACCACGAGGTCCGGTTTGCGGTCTTTGAGTACATGGTGTTTGGCTAGTTTGACACAATCCGCCGGTGTACCACTGGATTTGTAGGCCAAGACATCTTCGAATAGGTCCTCTTCCTGCAATCGAAGGGTTTGACCAATGGTAATCGCATGTCCCATTCCCGATTGGGGGCTATCTGGAGCCACTACCACTACGTCACCTAATTTTTTCATGACGGACACCAATACACGAATTCCTTTCGAGGTAATGCCGTCGTCATTGGAGACGAGAATCAAGGGTCTTGACATGCTTAGTTATTTTTTAATTCGTTGTAATAGGCAGTGATTCGGAGCAAATCGCCCCGCTGATCGTGTTCGAGGCGATTTTTACGCATGTACAACTGCATTTCTTCGTCGTAGCCTGGAAGGAGATCAAACAATTCTTTTTTCTTGCCACTGTAGCGTTCCAAACGTCCGTTTTTCAAAAAGTAATACGTAAAGGCCAAACGAAAACCTGTGGCAATCTGTGGTCCCCAAAAAGGATTCATCCCCATCCCTGCCCAGTTATTTACCCCTCGGTTATCCGTTGTTATGTATTCTCGACAAAGTAAGGCAATGTGTTCGCCTTGCGTCAATACTTCAAAAAATATGGGTGTTTCGTAATTCCCGTTCAAGGCATAAGGAAGGCTGTAAAATTTACGGAAGCCATTGTATTTTTCGTCGTAAATATCAAAACTGGTCACATTCGAAGCAGTGTACGTAATCACCGTTTCCGCCTGTAGCTGCACCAGATTGGTTTCCAAATCGTACTTTACTAGACCAGTAACTGCACTTCCATCCGCCAAATTCAACGTGCCTTTGTGCCAAATTTGGGAAGGGAATTGATTTCGAGTTTGGGCCAAAGTAAGGTTTCCCAAACAGACAAAAATCAAGAGTAAGTTAAATTTCAAGTTTCGCATCAGGTATACAAACGGAGTTGGGCAATTCAAGTTTCTAAAAACTTTACTGCAGCGGTTACCCCAATTATTTTAGAATGGTATGTCCCATTTTGTCCCGCTTGGTTAGCAGGTACTTTTCATTGTGCGGATTAGGCTGGATCTCAATCGGAACTTGATCTACAATTTCAAGTCCATAGCCAAGCAATCCTACTCGCTTTTGTGGATTATTTGAAATCAAGCGAATTTTGGAAATACCCAAATCCCGAAGAATCTGTGCACCTACCCCATAATCTCGCCCATCCATGGGAAGGCCTAGCGCCAAATTGGCTTGCACGGTATCCATTCCCTCTTCTTGAAGTTTATAGGCTTTCAATTTATTGATCAAGCCAATGCCTCTTCCTTCCTGATTCATGTATAAGACCACTCCTTTCCCTTCCCGTTCCACCAATTCCATTGCTGCATGCAGTTGTGGCCCGCAATCACATCTGCAGGATCCAAATATATCTCCCGTAGCGCAAGAGGAATGCACGCGCACCAATACAGGTTCGTCTTTTTCCCAAGTTCCTTTGATCAAAGCCAAATGGATCTCCTGGGTGTTGGTTTGTCGGTAAGCGAGCAAATCAAAATCTCCCCAAGCAGTAGGCATATCGACACCGATTTCTCGAGTGATTAACGATTCATTTTTGAGGCGGTAGGCGATTAAATCCTTGATAGAAACAAGCTTAAGCTGAAATTTCTCACGCACTTTTACCAAGTCATCCAATCGAGCCATGGTACCATCTTCGTTCATGATTTCGACCAGTACACCCGCGGGCTGTAGGCCTGCTAATCGTGAAAAATCAATCGCCGCTTCGGTATGCCCGGCCCTTCGAAGAACTCCTCCCCGCTTTGCTTTCAAAGGAAAAATATGGCCTGGCTTTCCCAATTCATTGGGATGAATGCTATCATCAACTAACGCCTGGATCGTCTTGGCACGATCAGAAGCAGAAATTCCGGTAGTGCAGCCATGACCAATCAAATCTACAGATACCGTAAAGGGGGTTTCAAACACTGCTGTATTGCTACCCACCATCAAATCTAAGCCAAGCTTCTCGCAACGATCTTCAATCAAGGGAGCGCAGATCAGTCCACGTCCGTGAGTGGCCATAAAGTTGATGATCTCAGGCGTGACCTTTTCGGCAGCGCATACAAAATCACCTTCATTTTCACGGTCCTCATCATCTACGACAATGATCACTTCGCCATTTTTAATGGCTTCAATGGCGTCTTCAATGGGGTCAAGCGTATAATTTTCCACGAGTTGGGGTGTTAAGCAAATGGTTTAGGTTACAAATGTAGCCTCTTTAAAAACAAAACCGGAGACAGCCCTAGAAAGTTTGGAATTAACCAATGACAATGCCCAGTTCCTTGTCAATTTTTAGTTTAAAATTCTTTAGTTCTAGATACAATTCCAGCAATTCACGCATCTTTTCCTCCTCCAATTGCTGTTGTTCTGCTTCCTTTATATTGGCCATTGCCTCTTCCATCAGTTTCTGGAGCAAGCGTCGCTTTAATCTCAAAATAGACTTGAATGCAGTGCTGGCTAAATCATCTGATTCTAGTTGAATGAAAATCTGAAATTTATCTTTCCAATGCGTCGATACCTCGTGACGTTGGGTGATTAAGGCAATGGCTTCTTGCCGAATTTCCGCATCTCCATGGTTGAGAAATAGTTGGTCGGAAGGGATAGTTCCTAAACCTACACTTTCTCGATACAGCTGTAGCATTTTCTGGTAAACGGGGGTTTGGAAACTAACCTCAGCTATTTCTGTAAGGATGTACTGACTAAAATGAAGTTCCTGTTCATCCAATTTCTGACCACCGTAGTTCAATAAAAGTCGCATGGTCTCTCGTTCTTGCGCCAAAAGATGGTCCTCCGCCCCAGCCTCCACGGGAAGCGCCAGCAGGTCTTCAATACTTTCTTCAACGGCTTTTTCCTCTTTGGCTCGCTCAAATTGATCCTTCTGCGTTTTGATCAGGATTTTATTGAGTTCGGCATGCAAGATTTCCTCCTCAATACCCAAAAGCACAGAGGCTTCTTTGGCATACACGGAGCGAATGATGGGGTCTGGAATTTTCCCGATACTTTGTACCACTTCTCGGATGATTCCTGCTTTACGGATCGGATCCTTTTCGATTTCATCTTGGTACAAGCCAATCTTGAAGCCAATAAAATCACGACTATTTGCATTCAAATACTCCTGAAATGCCTGAGAACCAACTTTTCTTGAATAGCTATCTGGATCTTCCCCATCGGGAAAAACCACCGCTTTGACGTTCAACCCGCCTTCAAGCAACAAATCTATCCCACGCAAAGAAGCCTTGATCCCAGCAGAGTCTCCATCGTAGAGCACTGTCACTTGATTGGTAAATCGGCGAATCAGCTTGATCTGCCCGTCCGTTAAGGAAGTCCCTGACGAAGCTACTACGTTTTCAATGCCTGACAGGTGAAGCGAAACCACATCGGTGTACCCTTCCACTAAGTAACAATTGTCTTGTTCTCGAATGGCTTTTTTGGCTTGAAACATCCCATAGAGCACATCGCTTTTGTGGTAGATGGGGGTTTCCGGCGAGTTGATGTATTTGGGTTGATTTTTATCCTTGGTCAACATACGGGCACCAAAACCGATTGCCTTGCCACTCACATTGTGAATGGTGAAGGTTACCCGGTTTCGAAAGCGGTCATAAAGACGTTCAGCCTCCCCTTCTTTCTGTAAGATCAACCCAGCCTTTAAGAGAATTTCTTCTTGATAGCCCGCAGCTTTAGCAGCTTTCAAAAAATGATCCCAACCATCCAAGGCATAGCCAAGATCAAACTTTTGTATGATTTGAGGAGTAAAGCCTCGCTCTTTGAAATAACTTACCCCTATGGCTTTTCCTTCTTCGGTTTCGAGGTTCTTGACAAAAAAATCTTTAGCAAAGTTGACTGCGATAAATAAACTTTCTCGCTCACTCTGCTCCAAGTTTTGTTCAGGACTTAGGTTTGCTTCCTCCTCTACTTCTATCCCATACTTCCCAGCGAGCTGTCGAATGGCTTCTTGAAATCCAATTCCTTCGATGTCCATGACAAATTGGATGGGATCCCCTGCTTTTCCGCAGCCAAAGCACTTGTAAATCTGCTTTGCAGGTGAAAGTGAAAAAGAGGGAGTTTTTTCACCGTGAAAAGGACAACAGGCCCACATGTTCTGCCCCTTCTTTTTCAAGGGCACGTAATCCCCGATCACCTCGACGATGTCAACGCGCTCTTTTACTTTGTCGGTGGTCAGTTTACTGATGGACATGGGCTGGATAAAGTAAACAAAGGTAAGCACTCCAGCGAGAAATTATAGCCGGCAGCAGGAGAAGAAAATTGAATTGAAATGATCCTGAAATTACAAGTTCAGGTTTTTCTAAGACGCATTCTTGACCTAACTTGCAAGAAAAATTACAAAAGCCATGCAATTGACTCCCGAATTGTTGAAAAAATCCCTTTCCAAAGTCCAAGATCCTGACATCAAGCGGGATTTAGTGTCCTTAGGAATGATTCAAGGGATAGAAATAGATGGCAAAAAAGTGCGTTTTACAGTAGTTCTTACTACCCCTGCATGCCCATTGAAGGAAGTGATCAAAAATAACTGCCTGGAGGTGCTCGAAGCAGATTTTGGCAAAGACTACAGTTGGGATATTTTCATGAGTGCCCAAGTGACTACCGTTCGAGATGCTGCACCCATTTTACCACAGGTAAAAAACATCATTGCGATTGCCTCAGGAAAAGGTGGCGTAGGCAAATCTACCACCTCGGTCAATTTGGCGGTGGCCCTAGCAGAATTGGGTGCAAAGGTAGGTTTGATTGATGCCGATATTTCGGGACCTTCTATCCCTACCATGTTCAATGTGGAAGGTGAGCAGCCAGCAGTAAAGAAAGAAGGAGAAAAAAACATCATCGTTCCCATTACCCAATATGGAGTAAAAATGATGTCCATCGGATTTTTGACTCCTACCGACAGTGCGGTGGTCTGGAGAGGACCTATGGCAAGCTCAGCTCTCCGTCAATTCATTGCAGATGTGGAATGGGGAGAGTTGGACTATTTGCTGATTGATCTACCTCCAGGAACCTCTGACATCCACTTGACACTGGTACAAACAGTACCTGTAACGGGAGCAGTTATCGTGACCACTCCCCAAAAAGTAGCACTTGCAGATGCCACCAAGGGATTGAGCATGTTTAGACAAGCTCAAATTAATGTCCCCATCTTAGGTGTTGTAGAAAATATGGCTTATTTTTCACCTGAAGAACTGCCTGACAACAAGTATTATTTGTTTGGAAAGGATGGAGGCAAGAAGTTGGCTGAAAAATACCAGGTTCCCTTCCTTGGAGAGGTCCCAATCGTTCAAAGTATCCGTGAAAGTGGAGACTCCGGCTACCCGGCAGTTTTGAAGTCTGGACCTACCCAAGATGCCTACCTAAAACTTGCTGAGGAGGTTGCCCGTCAAATAGCGATACGGAATTCTTCTTTGGAAAAAACAGAATTAGTAGAAATTAAACTTTAAGCAACGCTCATGGAAGCTGTATTGAGAGAGAAAATTGAATTTGCTTTGGATACCATTCGCCCTTACTTAGAGGCAGATGGAGGAAATGTACGCATCGTTGAGCTTACTGAAGATTTTGTATTGAAAATCGAAATGCTAGGAAACTGTGGGTCTTGCCCCATGTCTTCCATGACCCTTAAAGCTGGAGTGGAAGAAGCGATCTTGAGAGCAATTCCTGAAATCAAACGGGTTGAAGCAGTTAACCTAACCGTGGCTTAACCTTACGCCCCATGAAAAACCAACACCAACTTAATGGGCTCTCAAAGATCCTTGTAGGTTTATTTTTTATCCTTTCTCAAAGCACTTTTGGCCAAGGAATCACACTTCAGGAATACCAATCTGGAGTCCAAAGCCATCAAGGTGCTGGTCATAATGAAAAATGTGGCCATGTCATTCTCGAACTTCAACAGGAAAAAGAACTGGGCGTATTTGGTTCCAAAGCTTTTTTTGAAGATTGGATTACGCGCAAAATCGTAGAAAAAAATAGCAAACCACAGGTAGCAAAGGTCCAAGCCGCTCCTCGGGTGATTCCAGTGGTTGTGCACGTCATCCATAACGGGACAGCTGTAGGTGTAGAAGCCAATATTTCGGATGCGCAGATTTTGCAACAAATTCGAGTGCTAAATGAAGATTTCAGACGACTGAATCCAGATGCTAGCCGAACTCCTGCAGAATTTTTGCCAGTAGCAGCAGATGCGAACATTGAATTTGTGCTTGCCAAACAAGACCCTAGCGGTCTTCCTACCACAGGTATTGTGCGAAAGCAGGGACCTAAAACCATTTATGCGCCGGAAGATGCTACCTTACTCGGTCAAACCTCCCAATGGAATCCAGAAGAATACCTCAACTTGTGGGTCGTCCCCTTGGTGTCTCCTTATTTGGGTTTTGCTACTTTTCCCATCTCCAACTTACCCGGGCTTAATTTTTCCCCAGCGGCAGCCATTCGCGATGGGGTAACGGTAGATTACCGCTTTTTTGGAACTGGACCAGGTACAGCTGCCAATACCAGTGGCAGAACCACAACGCACGAAGTAGGACACTATCTTGGTCTACGTCACATTTGGGGAGATGGCGGCTGTGAGGTCGACGATTTTGTATTGGACACACCCAATCAAGACAATCCCAACCAAACAATCTGTAATGCCAACCCCGTTCGATTTTCCTGCGGAAATAGCAACATGATCCAAAATTACATGGATTACACGCCGGATCTTTGCATGAACTTGTTCACCAGAGGCCAGGTAGATCGCTTTGATGTGGTACTTGCAAACAGCCCAAGAAGAGCATCCTTGGTCAATAACCGCGCAACACGGGATCCACTGCTATCCACTAGAGATGTATCCTTACTCAAAGTAGTAAATCCTGCTGATGCTTTGTGCCAAACTACTATTGCTCCACAGGTCGAAATTCAAAATAGAGGAAATGAATTTGTTTCTTCTGTTCGTATCGAATTCAGATGGAATGGTACACTGATCGAAAGCAAGCGATTTACTACTGAAATTAGAACCACAGAAACTGCACTCCTTACCTTCAGCAATTTGAATACGCAAGGTGAGGCAAATGAATTTCAATTTACCATAGTCCAGGTGAATGACCAAGCTGATTTGGTTCCTTCAAACAATACCTTGAGCACACGTCCAGTACAGCAAGGTCAATTGACCCTACCTTATACCGTCTCGCTAAGTACACTTCCATCCACTTGGATCATTGGAAACCCAGATCAGTCCTTGAGTTGGGAAAAAACCAACGTCACACTAGATGGAACCTCCCAGCCTACCTTGTTTATTCGCCACTACGAATACGAGGCACAGGGCCAACTGGATTATTTTATTTCTCCTCAGATTGATTTAACTCAATATCCCAATGCACAATTGGTCTTCGAAGTTGCCCATGGACCATACAATCAAGCCGGATTCCAAGATGAGTTACTAGTTGCAATTGCTCCGGAGTGTAGCGCTGATTTTGACATCATTACCCCTCCTTACAAGAAAAGTGGCACCAGGCTTCAAACCGCAGATGCTACAGTTGAAGAATTTATTCCTACGAGCAACTCCCAATTCAGAACTGAACTGGTCAACTTGAGTAAATTCAAGGGTTTGGGTAAAATTCGAGTGGCCATTGTCACTAAAAATGCTTTTGGTAATAATATTTACCTTCGAAACATACGGGTAGTACCCACCGAGGAATTCAAATACGATATGGTTATCGAAGATGTCATTGTTCCTAGCCCAATCAGTTCTGGTAACCATGCCCAAGAGATTGTGCGATTGAAGAACACCGGCAACCTACCGATTTCAAAATTCCTTTTCTCTAGAAACACCAACAATTCAGGGAATCGAATTTTCGTAGGGTCTGGTACGGCCATACTTCCAGGACAATCCATCAATGTTACTTTAGCAAATTCAACAGTCGATGGAAAGAATAACTTGAAGTTTGGCGTCTCCGAACCAAATTTTGATCAAAACATTCCAGCCGCTCCTCAAATCAACTGGTCAAACATTGAAAATACAGGAAGAATGGAAGTGCCATGGAGACAAAACTTCAATGCCAGTTCTGAGCTTGCTCCTTGGATGACCATTAACCCTGAAAGCGACCAAGCTGCCTGGCAAATCACCTCCGCAAGCAGTGCTACGGGACCAAATAATGTAGTACGAATTCAAGGGGCTACCAATGGAAACTCCTACTGGTTGGGAACTCCAATTTTTGATTTGTCGGTAAGTCGCCAAGCCAGTGTGTTCTTTGATTTGGCTGCTGGTTCAGTAGACCCGGGAACTACCCTGTATTTGTTGGCTAGCTCCAACGAGGGAGAGACCTACAAAGTCATCTGGTCGGAAGCTGGAACCGCACTTTCCACCGTGAGCAGTGGAAATGCAAACCCAAATAATGCGAGTGACTACGAACGGAAATACGTGAATCTCACCGAATTTGCAGGAGATAAAACAAAACAGATTCGATTGGCTTTCGCTTTGGATGTAATCGGTACCCAAAATTCGCCCATTTACTTGGACAATTTGGAACTCTTCCTCAGTGCAAACCCAAATCCTGTCATCCCTGCAGAACGGAATACGATCATCTATCCAAACCCTGCTTCTGAGTTTGTGAATGTGGCCTTCAACCTTCCCAAAAGGGAAAATGTAACCATTCAAATTATCTCTTCTACTGGAGCAGTGGTACGAGAATTGTCTTTCCCAAATACGCTAAACCAAACTTATACGTTTAGTAGAGACATGTTCTCAGCAGGACTCTATGTTTTCAAAATCAACAGCCCAAGCTTACAGGAAATCAAGCGCGTGCTAATCCAATAATGAGCATGAAGCCGAAACTCAAATTTCGGCTTCGTTCTTTCTTTAATTACGCCTGTTTTGTTGAATTTTGTATTTCAATTACAGAATTCTACGCTTCGTTTGACGATATTTACACGATGGAATCACTCCTCCCACAACTGAAAAAAGTAGGACTTCACATCCTTTTGATTGCAGGGATCTCAGTTACCCTTGGTTTTATTTTTTTAAAGGTATACCTCCCCTTTTACACCAATCACGGTGATACGGTATCGGTTCCCGATCTTTCAGGAATGTCTTACCAGGAGGCAGAAGATCTTTTGGAGAGTAGTTCCCTTCAATATGAGATTTCTCCAGACTCAGGTTTCAGTACGGAAATGGATCCACTGGCCATTTTGAAGCAACTTCCCGAGGCTAATTCTTTGGTAAAAAAAGACCGCAAGATTTACCTGACCCTCAATGCCCGAAATGCCCCGATTTTGAAAATGCCGAACCTGATAAATATGCCGCTTAAAAATGTGCAGGAAATACTGGCTAACATCGGATTGCAACGAGGCGATATCGTTTATGTACCAGATATTGGCATCAATGTAGTATTGGAGCAGCGCTACAAGGGGGCTATCATCCGAGAAGGAGCATCCATTGCTAAAGGATCCAAAATTGACCTTGTGGTAGGTGATGGTATGGGCAACCAATTGCTCAGCACACCAAATTTCGTAGGCTTGGAAGAAGATGAAGCCGAATTTTTGGTCTTGGGTTCCGGACTTCGCTTGGGCAGAAAAACCTACCATAAAACAGACTCCGTGGCACCGGGTAAAGTATACCTGCAAAGCCCCTCCGTAGGTTCAGAATTGAAAACAGGTGATTTGGTCGACCTTTGGATTTCCAAAAACTAATTCTCTTGAATCCTCTTCGGCTACTTCAGATCCTGCTGCTCCTAGCTTTTTGGAGTCTTTGTGGGCCGATTTATGCCCAGTTCGTTACCTTTGGACCAGTTCATCGAAATTCAGGCGCCCAACTTTCAAGCACAAGCCTAGAAGCCCGTCAAACAGCCACTACCACGATCCCCTTTTGGGATGATTTTTCAAAAGGCATTCAAACAAGTAAGTGGATAGCAAAAGGTGCTTCCTATACCGAAACGATAGGAAACAAAGCCCCTTCCTTAGGCATGGCTTTATTTAATGGAGTGGATGAATTAGGAAGGGCTTATTCCTTGCAAGAAAAAGACCAGGGAGAAAGCGATTACCTCACGAGCGTTCCACTAGACCTAAGTGGAATCGAAGCCTCCCAAAAAGCAAGCCTTTACTTGAGTTTTTACTGGCAGGCTGGAGGAAAAGCAGAAGTTCCCGATAGCAATGACCGCCTTTCTCTTCAAGTTTTGACTCCGGCTGGTACTTGGCTGACGGTGTGGGAGAAAAGAGGTGGTGAAACCTTGGATCGTACTCGATTTGCCCAAGAAATCATCGCCATCCTTCCAGAATGGCAACATGCCAATTTTCAATTTAGATTTTTTTCCAACGGGAGACAAAGCGGCCCCTTTGATTCTTGGTTGCTCGATTATGTTTATTTGAATACCCAACGAACAGCTACAAACCTATCCTACCCTGATAGAGCCCTCACCCTACCCACCTCTGTGAGACTAGGTGACTTTGGGGCATACCCTTGGGAACTAGTGCAAAAGCACCAAAAAAGTAATTGGTCCACGGTAAAAAATGAATTTCAAAACCTTGAAAATCGCTTCAAAGCCATGGAATTTTCCGTGACCCTTCGAGATAGCAGTGGTACAGAGTTGCTCCCCATCAACAGCACTACCCCCTTTAACCCCGTACCCAATGCCTTGGAAAGAAGGTCGATCGTAAGTCGGACTTTTTCAGAAATCCCCATTCCAAGTAAACCAGGAGATCTTTTTTTTGAAACCTCTCTTGTAACGGGAGATGGGCTCTTGACCACCATCAATGGCACAGACACCACACGCTTCGCACAAGTAGATTTTCGAGATAATGATCGGGTAAGCACACGTTTTTCCTTACGCGATTACTTCGCTTACGACCAAGGAAATGCAGACTATACAGCAGGGATCAACCAGCGTTCCGGACAGTTAGCCGTTGCTTACAAAACCCCAGAACCGGTGTTTCTGACTGGAATCTCCATCGATTTCAATAATGCTCGACAAGTGGATCAAGTGTTGGATTTGGTCATCTGGTCAGCCTTAGACAAAAAGCCCCTTTACACCCAAGAAGTGGTGATTCCTGCTAAAAAATCAGGACAAAACATTCAGTATTTCTCCTTAAAGGAAACAGTACCTGTATCAGGGACCTTTTATGTGGGATTCACCCAGTTTACGAATGATTTCTTACAAGTAGGGCTTGACAAAACCCAAAACTTTGGGGATCGAATCTACTACAATGTAGGCGGGGGTTGGGTACAAAATAAGGACGTGAATGGAGCACTATTAATCCGCCCACATGTGAGCTTATCGGGCAAAGCTGGAGGAACTCTTTCCCCAGAAAATATCTTCCAAGTCTATCCCAATCCTGCAGTAGAAGAAGTAATGGTTGAAGGAAAATTTACCTATCTCCAAGTGCTCGACTCTTTTGGCCGTGAGATTACCCTTCCACGCATGGCGAGGAATACAGGAGAAGTACTTAATTTTAAAGATCAACAACCCGGTCTATACTTGATCAAGGTGGTACACGACTTGGGAATTACCTCATTTCGAATTTTAGTAAAAAAATAACATGGAAGACATTACCGTAAGCGAATTGAAAGAAAGATTAGAGCGAGGGGAAAAATTTCACTTTATCGACGTGCGCGAGGAATGGGAGTACGAGGAAGATAACCTGGGTGCAGAAAATATTCCCTTGGGAGAGCTTGCACATCAATTGGGACAACTAGAAAAAATCAAGAACGAGGAAATCGTCATTCACTGTCGCTCGGGTGCCCGTAGCGGAAACGCAAAGAAATTTATGGAAACCAATGGCTTTACCCAAGTGCGCAATGTGTTGGGTGGCATTTTGGCTTTCCGAGCCTTGCCTGAATAGTGCAAAGTAGTAGTTAAAAGGCACAAAGATAATTAGAACCAAGAACCAAGAGATTAGATTTACTTTTCTGCCGCCTGGAAAGTCCTGCTAATTAGAAGCATTATTAATCTCGGCTCTTGTGTCTTGTCTCTTGCTTCTAAAGTATCTTTGTACTTGTT
>JACCDI010053532.1_pt1 | contig 15631 bp, 15 predicted proteins | sample 7442791 | NCBI WGS metagenome assembly JACCDI01 (sample SAMN15323434, study PRJNA562643) | freshwater metagenome | isolation source: river surface water | place: USA:Blue River Watershed | collected 2017-08-15 | reverse complement strand
CAACGCGGCGGTCATGGTGCCGAAAAAGCCCTGAGGGGCTCTGCTAGAATCACGACTTCGACAAATACTCAGGAGGGGTGGCAGAGTGGTCGAATGTACCTGACTCGAAATCAGGCGTAGTGGCAACATTACCGAGGGTTCGAATCCCTCCTCCTCCGCCAGTACAAAGACCTCAAACCTGCTCAGCAGGCCTTGAGGCAGCCTCAGGCCCCGCACCACGCGGGGCTTTTTGCTTTGAGCTCCTGACTGCGACCTGCCGCAGCAGCCTGGGAAAGTCGTCTCAAACCCCTTTTGTCTCAAAACCTCATGACTTTTTCGGACTTGGTTCCGAGCCATGAATTTGCGGATGAAGGCAAAACAGGCTTTGAACCAAGCTGAATGAAATTTCGTTGTTCAGACCGTGCAAAGCATCAAAATAAAAGAGGAAATCGGCAAGTAGTTACGGGTAGCAGGGCCATCGTAAGGCGCGTTTCAAAAGGCAAAATTTCAGGCCAACCTTGCCACTTAGCTGGTTTAAATATCAATGCGCCACCACTCTCCATAGCTGGGCGCATCCTTAGGCCATTGGCTGGCGCTGCTAACGCTTCGGAACCCTTGTGACAGCAAGCGCACGGCGCGCGCCACTCCGGCATGGGTAATCCACACCTGGGGTGCATCAGGATGTTGCCGCGCGGCATCCCACAGGTCTGTAACCCGGGCCAATACCTGGTTAGCGCTTTCCACACCGCCAAAGCGGTGTGCGCCGAAATCATCGGTCCAGGCTTGCATGGCTGCCAGGGGAATCGCGTCCCAGGCCACGCCCTCCCATGTGCCGAAGTCCATTTCTCTCAAGCGCGTGTCAGTCTGCGTATTCAATTCAGGCCGTATGTCTGACAGAGCATCGGCCAGTTGCATGCAACGCCGCAAGGGCGACACCCAAACGTTGCAATTTAGTGGCAGCGCTTGCGCCAATGCATGGGCAACTAGCAAGGTGTGTTGTGTATCCGCCGCTACATCCAACGCGCCGTAACAGACGCCACTGGCGATCAGCGGCTTGGCGTGTCTGACTATCCACAGCGCCATAGTGCTTTTGCCGCCGGCGCTTAATGGCCGCTACCTAAAGCCAGCGTGCAGCCCAGGTAAAACGCAATTTCACACACCTGTTGCGTGGTACCCAGGCAGTCGCCCGTAAAGCCTTGCAAACGCCGGGCAAACAAACGTAACAAATAAACAAAGATCAATGCGCTGGCAAGACTACCGAAGGCCAAGACTTTCAGCACGGGCAGCACTTGCGTAATTGCCAGCGTTAGCGGATCGGATCCGGTTAACACAGCCGCTGCGATGCAGGTACTCAAGGCGAGTGCACCTGCACACCAGAACAAAGCGACGGCCAAACTGCTTGTGCTGATTTGATCGGCCAAAGGCTTGGACTTGGATCCCGCTTCGTCGCCCACATGTGGCAGCCATCTAATTATGAGCAATGGCCAGGTGCGCGAAATCACATGACCAGCCATCAAAGCAAAACACATCCAAACCAGGCCGACCGCACCGAGCAAGGCCAGCAGCGCCACTTTGTTAAGCAAAATCAACACCACGGCAATCGCGCCGAAAGCGCCGACGCGCGAGTCTTTCATGATGATGAGCGCACGCTCACGGTCATAGCTGCCGCCCAAGCCGTCGGCCACATCAGCCAGACCGTCTTCATGAAAAGCGCCGGTCAGCCACACGCTCCACGTCGTGCCCAGCGCTGCCGCTGCCAAGGGTGCGTAAGTAGCGGGCAAGTAATGCATCAGCGCCGCCGTCAACAGCACCACCAAGCCACCGACCACCACGCCGACCGCCGGGAAGTACGCAGCACTGGCGCGCAACATGGCCTGGCTGAATCCCACCCAATCGGCCAGCCTACCGGTGACCGGAATGCGGGTGAAAAATTGCAGCGCCAGCAGGAAATGGCGCAAGGCTTTCATGCGACGACAGGTGTGGATTTTTCAGACACGCCGGCCGAGGCAAAGCTGGCCATCTCGCGAAGAATGGCGCAGGCAGACTGCAACAGCGGCCAGGCCAGCGCTGCGCCAGACCCTTCGCCTAGGCGCAAGCCCAGATCCAACAAGGCATGCACGCCTAAGTGTTGCAACATGAATTCATGACCGCGCTCGCCCGAGCGGTGCGCAAACACGCAGCGCTGCAAGACCAGCGGCTGCAACGCATGCGCCACCAGCACCGCCGCACTGGCAATGAAACCGTCCACCACAATCACCCGTCGCTGAACTGCCGCTTGCAATATCGCGCCGGTCATGGTGGCTATCTCCAGCCCGCCGAACGAGGCCAGTGCGTCCAAGGGCTGCGTCGCATCTGCATGCAGCGCCAACACCTGGCGCAAGACCTCGCATTTGCGCGCCACGGCCGCCGCATCCAAGCCAGTGCCCGCGCCGGTACACAATGCTATATCCAGCCCCGCCAAACGCGCCAACAACAAAGAAGCGGCCGAGGTGTTACCAATGCCCATTTCACCCAGCAGCAATGCATTGCCAGGTATGTCGCGCACCAGTTCCATGCCGTTGCGTATGGCTTGTTCGCATTGCGATGGCGTCATCGCCACGCCTTGCGAAGAATCCGCCGTGCCGTGCTCTGCGCCCGCCACTTTGCGCACCAGCAAACCCGGGCGTGGTGTGCCCGCAGGCAGACCCGCTAAAAAATCGCGGTTGACTCCGCAATCGACCACCGTCAAAGCTAAGCCGTGTTGACGCGCCAGTACGCTGACCGCTGCGCCGCCGGCCAAAAAGTTTTCAACCATCTGCCAGCTCACATCCGCAGGAAAGGCTGATATGCCTTGCGCTGTGAGCCCGTGGTCGGCGGCAAACACCACCATTTGCGGATGTTCCAGCACGGGTTTATCTGTGCCCAGAATTTCGCCGATTTGTACCGCTAGTGCTTCGAGGCGACCAAGCGAGCCCGGTGGCTTGGTTTTGTTGTCTATGGCATCCTGCAATACGCTGTTCAATGCTTGGTCGTGCAGATTTCTGAGGGTAGGTTGGGTTGTATTCATAGGGCGGAAATTTTCCAGTAGGGTAGAAGAAATCAACAAATCAGGGCATCCAACACGCCGGGCTCAAAGTGCACTTGCACATAGTCTGCCAGACCCTCGAACACGCTATCCAGCGTTGGCACCGGCTGCGCGCGGCCCGCGCCGAACAAAGCTTGCACGGCAGCGGCGTCCTCAAACAAACCGTGCACATACACACCCAAGACATTACCCTGCGCGTTGTACCAGCCTAGGCCATCGGGCAAGGCAGCGTGCGCCACGATACCGGCCTGCGCCATGTCTGCGTGCTGCTGCGTCTGGCCGTTGTGGATTTCATAGCCCGCTACCGTGACACCGGCCAGCGGCGCGAACGTTGATGTAGTGCAAGCTGCCAGAGCATCTGAAAAACAGGCCTGCGTATGCCGCACGATTTTGTTGGTTTCAAACACTGTGACTAGAGGCAGTAGACCCAAGCCAGGCGCGTTGCCGTCAATGCCGTGCGGGTCAATCAAAGCTTCGCCCAGCATTTGCAGACCGCCGCAAATACCTAGCACCGCTCCGCCCTGTTGTGCATGCTGTGCAATTGCAGTATCTAGGCCTTGCGCGCGCAACCAGGCCAAGTCGCCGCTGGTGTGCTTGGAGCCGGGCAGGATGATCCAATCAATGGGCTTCAAACCGACCAGGTCTGCCGGGCTGCGTACCCATTGCAAGCGCAAACCTGGAATATTTTTTAATGGTTGAAATTCGTCAAGGTTGCTGATGCGCGGATAGGCGATGACAGCTATCGTCGTTCGTACCGCACCGCTGGCGATACTGCGCTCGTCAAACACGCCGTCCTCCTCCGGCAAGCCGTGCTGCCACCACATCGGCAAAGTCGCCACCGTGGGCACACCAGTCAGGTCTTGCAACATCTGCGGTGCAGGCGATAGCAATAAAGCATCACCACGAAACTTGTTCAATACAAAGCCACGCAGCAGTGCGCGCTCATGGGTCGGCAACAAAGCCCAGGTACCGTACAGATGCGCAAACGCGCCGCCTTTGTCGATGTCGGTCACCAGCAGGCAGGCCGCATTCGCGTGCAAAGCGATGCGCATATTGACGATGTCGCTGCTGGACAAATTGATTTCAGCAGGCGAACCTGCGCCTTCGATGACCACTACATCGTGGTCGGCTATCAATTCGTCGAGCGCAGCTGCAATCCGCGGCCACACATGATTGCTGCGCTCGCGCCAAGGCATGTGCGTCAACACCTCGTCCACATGTCCGAGCATGACCACCTGGCTGTGCTTATCGCGCTCGGGCTTTAAGAGTAACGGGTTCATGCGCACATCTGGAAAAGCATGCGCGGCCAGTGCTTGAAAGTATTGTGCGCTGCCAATCTCGCCCTGACCGTTACTGGAAGCCACCACCCGTGCGTTGTTGCTCATGTTCTGCGCTTTGAATGGTGCGACCTTTAGCCCTTGGCGTGCGTAGTAGCGGCACAAGGCGGTGGTCAGCCAGCTTTTACCTGCGCCGCTGGTAGTGCCCAGCACCATGACACAACGCGCGCTCACACCCCATCCTTTTGTTGCACTTTGCCCACTTGCAAGTAACGCTGCAACTGGGCGAACAACGCATCCTGCGCTAATGGCGGCAACACCGCAAGCCGGAAAAAGCCTGGCAAGCCCAGGGACGAGGCGTCACGTAATTTGATGCCTGCTGCGCGCAGCGCCGGCAGATCTATATCTGTAAGCGAACGGGCACAGAAAAAATTGGCCAGACTGGGCAAACAATCCCAGTTTAATTCTTTCAGGGCCATCAACTGGCGTTGCTTCCAGGCTTGAAGCAAACTGCGGCTTTGCGTCAGCCATGCCTGGGTATCGGTTTGCACCCAGTTCTGCAACATGGCCACACCGTGCGCGCCTAAAGGCCAGGAAGGTGCGAGCGCTCGCAGCGACTGCACCTCTGCGTCTGCGTTCAGTGGTGCAATCGCATACGCAGCACGCACGCCTGTCAAGCCTAGCGCCTTATTAGGGGTCCACAAACACCAGACCCTGTCACGCTGCGCATTGGTCAGGGAAGACTGACCTTGTAATTGTAATGGCGCATACGCGCAATCGAGCACCAGTTGCGCAGCAGGTGGCTGCGGCGTACTGTGCGGCTGATGCAACCAGGCTGGCCAGTCAGTATGTGACTGACCCAGCGGGCTCGACGGCTCACACGCCCACAGCAGCTGCGCCGCCTGCGGGTCCTGCACCTGACGCAAACCCCATGCCTGCGCGGCATAGGCATAGTCGCCATACGCGCAAGCAGGCAGCCAGACCTGGGCAATTTCGCCCCGTGCGCTTGCCCTTTGCGCCGCGAGCGCGCTGATACGGAAGATGAACTCGCTGGCACTGGCCGCCAGCACAATGCGCCGGACATCCACCGCATGAAAGTCTGCCAGCGCCTGGCGCAAGTCGCGGTAATCCGGGTCCGGATAGTGCGTAGTGTCGGCCTGTTGCACATCGTGCAAGCTTTGCGGGCAGGGGCCGCAAGCGTTGCTGTTGGTGGAGAAATCAAAGCGTGCAACACCTAAGGCATCGGCACCACCGTGCACGCGCATGACCTTTTCGCCTTGCATGGTCATGGCAAGCCCTTCAGCATGCCTACCAAGGTAAACATCACCAGGCCCGCCACGCCCATCAGCAACGCCCGGCCCGCCAGCCGGATGGCGCGCTCGGTGTCCGCCGCTTGGGGCTCGCGGCCTGGCGCATTCAGGACATAGACCTGTGGCTTGCTCAGACTGCAACCCAGCGCCATCGCCATCGCAGCCATGGGCCAGCCGCTGTTGGGTGACGGTGTACGGGCCGCGTCGCGGTACAACTGCGCGAAGGACACACCTGCCGCAGCCAGCGCCAGCAGCAAGGCGGTGATACGCGCCGGCAGCCAGCTGAGCACATCGTCTGCGCGTGCTGCCCACTTTCCGGCCCATTGCCAGTTGCGTTCACGGTACATACCAGGGTAGCCCCACATGGCATCGGCCGTATTGGCAAAGCGGTACATCAGCGCACCGGGAAGGCCCAGTACGACAAACCAAAATATCGGTGCTACCACGGAGTCGTTCAGGTTTTCCGCCAGCGACTCAATGACGCTTTCTCTTACCTGTACCTCGCTAAAATCGGTCACATCCCGGCTGACCAGAAAACGCAATCGCTCCCGGCCCCGCGCCAGTGAGCCATCGGGCAAGCCACTGAGGGCAAGTTCTACGGCCTGCGTCTCGGTGCGCAACATAGCCCAAGCCAATGCCGGTTTGAGCACCAGACCCAGCAGCAGCGCAGCCAGCAGCAGGCCCGCCCAGCTTAACGGCTCCAGCCATGCCAACACGCTTTGTTCGATGGCATACGCCGCAGCACCCACCAGCAAAATACCCCATAACCATGCCAGTGCGCCGAGGGCGAATGCGGGTAAGTCGGCCGGTTCGTTTTCGATAGCCGCACCACCAGCGGCTAAAGTCTGGCGGCTCAGGGATTGCACCTGCTCGCCGGCCCAGGTAAGGTAATTGCCCATCCACACCACCGGGTGAAAGCGCACCGGCGGCTCGCCGAGAAAATGGTCTATCGCCAGCGCCGCCAGCAATGCCAGCACAGGCAGACACAGCATGGCCGCATCGGGCGTGGAAATGAATGTGGTCAAACCCACAGACTCATCCAGCACTGCCGCGCTGCGCGGAATCACTAGCCTCAGGGCTCTGGTGAAAAACCAACTCCTGCACCGCTTGGTCACCCACAAGATGCTCGGCAATGATGAGATCTAAATTGGCCGGTGTCACGTTGTAGTACCAGATGCCCTGCGGCTGCACACACATCACTGGGCCGCCTTTGCAAGCCCCAAAACAGTTGACGCTGTTGAATTTGGTTCGCTCCGGCCCCTCGTGTATGCCGGCCGCCTTGAGCTTGGTCCATAAGCTGTCATACAACGCCTGTCCTGCCCCCTCCTCCCCGCAGCGTTGGCCGGTGCACAGCAGCACATGGTGTTTGTAGGGGCTGATGGTGGGTTTGGGGGGTGAATCAATCGTCATAAGCTAAATTTTTTTTCTGAGAAAGTCCATGCGCTGGGACGCACCAGTGCATGGAAAGGGTGCAAGGTGAATGGGGCGCATTCAATCCTCAATCCCACGCTGCGCCGGGATGCCCGCTTGGAATGCATGCTTGACCATGGTCATCTCGGTCACGGTGTCTGCCAGGGCTATGATTTCCGGGGGGCAGCGGCGTCCGGTCAACACCACATGCAAATGGCTGGGGCGGCTGCGCAAGGTGTCCAGCACATCGTCCAGGGGCATCCAGCCGTAAATTAACGGGTAGGTGATTTCGTCCAGCGTGACCATGAAGTACTCACCGCTTTGGATGGCCGCTTTGGCCTTTTGCCAGCCATCGCGCGCCAATTGCGCGCTGTGTTCCAGGTCCTGGCTTTTCCAGCTAAAGCCGTCGCCCAGGCCTTCGATGGGGATGCCCAGTTGTTCAAACATGCGGTGTTCGCCAAAGCGTGCCGAAGGCACTTTCATGAACTGAAAAATCTTCACCTTCTTGGCGCGTCCGTGGGCGCGCAAAGCCAGGCCAAAAGCCGAAGTACTTTTGCCCTTGCCGTCGCCGGTGTTGACAATAATGAGGCCGCGCCGCTCGCCCTCGGATTTTTCATAGGGCTTTTCGGTGGGGGGCGTTTCTATTTGCATAAGGTTAGCACTTCCTAAAGGATAAGAATCAGATTTTGGACGGTATGGCCACCCATTGACCGGCCAAGGCATGGATGGCCAATCGATGGTCGAACACCTGCTCCACGGCGCGGTGGGTTTGCGCATCAGCGCAGGGGCCGTGGTGGGTCATGCGGCCTTGCGCCATCACCACTATGGTGTCGGCATGCAAGGCCATGGAAATCTCGTGCAAGACGCTCACCACCGTGCAACCCTGGGCGACAAGGGCCCGCACCAGTTGCAACCAATCGGCTTGGTGCGGCGGGTCCAGGTTGGCCAGCGGTTCGTCCATCAGCAATACCTGCGCTTGCACCGCTAGCGCCCGCGCCAAAAGCACACGCTGGCGCTCACCCGCCGAGAGCTGACCCAGCGCACGCTCGCGCCACTCCCAGGCATGGGTGGCGCGCAAGGCCTGCTCGACTGCCGCATGGTCTATGGGGTTAGAGGCGCCCAACCAAGACTGGTGCGGCAGGCGGCCCAGCATGGCGACGTCCCAAACTTTGAGGTCATCGCCCGTGCTTTCGTTTTGCCCTAACCAGGCCATTTGCAATGCGCGGGTGCGCACTGGCAGGCTGTGCAAGGGCTGGCCTAGCAACTCAACATGGCCAGCAGCCGGCAATAAGCCGGCCAGTGCTTTGAGCAGGGTGGACTTGCCCGCGCCATTAGGGCCGACGATGCTGGTCCACTGACCGGCTGCAATAGCCAAGTCCAGGCCATGCAGCACCGGCCTACCCATCAGGCTGACCTGTAATTTCTGCGCCTTCAGCGCGGTTGTAACATTAGGACCCGGCATATCAAGCAGCCCCTTTTGCCAGCGTACTGCGGTGCATCAGCCAGAGCAAATACGCACCACCAAGTACCGCAGTCACCACGCCCACGGGTAACTCCTGGGGCGCAATCAGCCAGCGCGCCAGCACGTCAGCGGCCATGAGTAAGACCGCGCCCATCAAACTGGCCAGCACAATCAACCAGCGGTGACCCGTGCTCAAGACCGAGCGCACCAAATGCGGTGCGGCCAGGCCGACAAAGGCAATCAAACCGGTTTGCGCAACCGCAGTTCCGGTGGCGATAGCCAGCACGACGATCAGCACCATGCGAATTGAGGCGACCGGCAGGCCCAGACTGCGTGCCGTAGTCTCACCCAAACTGAGCCCGTCCAGGACCCGCCCGAGCGCGCACGCAATGGCGACGCCCAGCAACCAGACCACGCCCATCAGGCCGCACGCAGCCCAACCTGCAAAGGCGGTCGAGCCCAACATAAACGATTGCATAGCCTGCAAGGATTCGGGCGAGAATAACAAGACCAACTGGGTAGCCGCCCCCAGCACCACGCCGACCACCACACCCGCGAGCAACAAACGCAAAGTGTGTTGCACACCACGCGACAAGATCAGCGTGAGCAGCACCGCCAGCACCGCACCTACAAAGGCCGCACCAGTCAATCCCAGTCGTACCAGCAGGCTGCCCGAGTAGACGCTGAAGGTGGCGCCGGCGCTCATCACGGTACCACCCAACATACCCGAAGCGCCGCCCATGGCCAGCAGTGCCAGTGCTACGGCCAGCGCTGCGCCCGAGGCGCTGCCCAGCAAATACGGATCAGCCAGCGGGTTACGAAACAAGCCTTGCGCCACCGCACCGGCCAAGCCAAGCAAAGCCCCAGCAGTCCATGCGCCGATGGTACGAGGCAAGCGGATGTCCAACACGATTTGCGCGGCCAGTGCGCTTTGATCCGGGTCAATTTGAGGATGTAACAAAGGCCGGAGCAAATCCTCAAAACCAGCGCTACCCACGCACACGCCAAGCAGCATCAGCGCTGCGCTCAGCAGCAGCAAGACCACAGCCAGACGCAGCGCAGCTACGTTCATCGCTGCACCTTGCGAGGGCCCGAGCCCGGCGACTTTTCGTTGACGCACGCTGCCATCAAGCGCGCAGCCTCGGCCATGCGCGGGCCGGGGCGCACCAGCACATTGGACTGCGCGGGTGAAAACGCGCACACGCGTTGTTCACGTACGGCGCGCATGGCAGGCCAGCCCGGGCGCTGCAACATGGCCTCGGCGCTACTGTCACCTACCATGATGAGATCCGGGTTGGCGCGCACTATGAATTCAGGGTTGATCTTGGGGAAGGGGCCGAGCTTGGCAGGGATGATGTTTTTTGCGCCCAGGCGGGACAGGGTCTCGCCGATGAAAGAGTTCTCGCCCGCGCCATAGGGGGCGGGGTTGACTTCAAAATACACCCGCGTGCCGAGCGCCGAAGACGGTAGCGATTGGGCGGCGGCCGATACGCCGGCATCGATGGCGCGCCAGATTTTGTCGACATCGGGAGCTTCCAGCAACTGACCAAGTTTGCGCAAGACGCGTTGCACATCGGCATGGGTTTTGGGCTCCAGCGCCACCACGTTCAAACCCAGTGCGCGCAAACGCTCACCCGCACGAGACGAAGCCGCCATGATTACCACGTCGGGCTTGAGCACCACAATCGCTTCGATATTCGGATCGAGCCCGCCGCCAAGTTGGGGCAGGTTTTGCAGACTGGCGGGAAAGTTTGAATAGCGGTCCACACCCACTAGGCGCTGGCAATAGCCGAGTTCGCAAATCGACTCGGTTAAGGACGGCAAGAGGCTGACGATACGTTGCGGCGGATGCGGCAAGGTGGTGCGAAAACCGCGGTCGTCGACGACTTCCACCGCTTGCGCTGCAAACGATTGCAACAGGACGAGCAGCAAATAAAAGTAATAGCGTTTCATGGAGCGGCTTTCAAAGTTAGGGGCAAGCCGGCCGCCATCAAGGTGACACGCGCACACGCCTGGGCCACGCGCTGGTTGAGCCGGCCCAGTGCATCCACAAAAGCGCGCACTTCAGCGCCCATGGGAATCACGCCCATGCCAATTTCATTGCCCACCAAGACCACCGGGCCTGTGGCTATGGCAATCGCCTCTGTCAAGGCAAATACTTGGCTTTCGACATCAAATTGCGCGCCTGCTTGCGGGTGCATGGGCATCATGCCGTTGGTCAGCCACAAGGTCAGGCAATCGACTACCAACAGCACATCGGGACGACTGTGCACGGCCAGAGTCTGCGCCAAGGCCAGGGGCTCTTCAATGGTTCGCATGCCCGGCACACGCTGCGCGCGGTCGGCCTGATGGCGGCCGATGCGCGCGCGCATTTCCTCGTCCCAGGGCTGGGCTGTGGCGATCAATACGGCGCTATGGTCTGTTGACAGGCCAAGCCACTGCTGCGCGAGTAATTCGGCGTGCCGCGACTTACCGCTCTTTTGACCGCCGAGGATGAATTCGCTGCGCGCGATAGTCAGTGCTTTATGCATACACACGCGCCCAGTCCATGATGATGCGATGCAAATGCGCCAAACCATCGGTCAGCGATGCCGGGCCGGGTTGCAATATGTCGGGCGACTTGATTTCAAATAACTGCTGGTGTTGTACCGCTTTGACGTTTTGCCAACCATCACGCGCCGTGACTTTTTCGGGGCGAAATTTTTTTCCGCACCAGGAGCCAATGATGATGTCAGGGTCGCGCCGTACGATCTCACTGCTATCGGCAATGATTCGGTTTTTACCCAGGGACTGCTGCGCCAACTCGGGGAAACAATCATCGCCACCGGCAATCCCCATGAGTTCGGAAACCCAGCGGATGGCGCTGATAGGCGGTTCGTCCCATTCTTCAAAATACACACGCGGTCTGCGTGGCAAGGCTGCAGCGGCAAGCGCCACTGCCTGCATCTGCGCCTGCATGGCGGCGATGCGCTCCATGGCCTGCTGCGCTTGGCCGACCATGGCACCCACCTGGTAAAGCATGGACAAAATCTCGGCCACGCTACGCTGGTTAAAAATCGTCACTTGCACGCCTTGGCGGATCAGGGTCGATGCGATATCGGCCTGCAAGTCCGAAAAACCCAACACGCAATCGGGCTGCAAGGCCAGTATTTGGTCGATCTTCGCGCTGGTAAACGCGCTGATGCGAGGCTTCTCTTGTCGTGCACGCGCGGGTCGCACGGTGTAGCCGGAAATGCCCACAATGCGATATTCCTGACCGAGCAGGTACAACCACTCGGTGGTCTCTTCGGTCATACAAATAATGCGCTGCGGACCAATAGGGTAGTCAAAGCCAGTTGTCATAGCTCTAGGCTCCTTGGCCGATAAATAGCGCTGCGGTAGCTACCGGGTTGGAGGGAAACCAAGCATGGAAATAACTGGCTTGTACCGAGCCACGGTAATACAAGGCTTCGCCCGCGTCGGGCTTGGGCTCCTGGCCGGGACGTGCGGTACGCTGGCGCACCGCCGCAGTGCTGTCGCAAGTGGAGTAATGAAAAGTATGGCCGCGCAAAAGTCCGGCGGGCGTAAGCAATTGATGCGGGCCTAAGGCGGCCAGGCGTTTTTGCATGTGCACTGTGCCTGGCAACAATCCCCATTGCGCGTGGCTTTGGCCGTCGGCATCGATCAGCGTTTCAAATAAAACCATCATGCCGCCACATTCGGCCCAGACAGGTTTGTTATGGGCAATATGTTGCGCCAGGCTAGCGCGCAGAGCATGGTTGGCACCCAGCACGTTCGCATGCAACTCCGGGTAACCGCCGGGCAGCCAAACAGCATCACAGGCCGGCAAAGCGCTGTCTTTCAAGGGAGAGAAGAACACCAGTTCTGCGCCCAACTCCTGCAAGCAATTTAGATTGGCCCGGTAAATAAAACAAAACGCGGCATCGCGCGCCACGGCAATTGTGAGGCCTTGCAAAAGTTTGCCCGGGCTTGAGGCAGGCTGCGGCCCGGCGGGCAAGCGTAAAGCCCAGTGCGCCATGTCTTGCGGCAGCATGCGTCCCAAAGGCGTCGCTGCCAGCGCGTCAGCAGCGGCGTCCAAGCGCGCCATGGCATCGCCTACTTCACCGGGCACCGTCAAGCCCAGGTGACGCTCTGGCAAAGTAAACGTGTCATTGCGCATCAAAGCACCCAGCCAGTCGGCCGGTGCACGCATACTGTTTTTCAGCATCGCGGCATGGCCTTCGCTGGCCACGCGGTTGGCCAATACACCGGCCCAGGGCATGGCCGGGCGATAGTGTTGCAATCCCCATGCGAGCGCGCCAAAGGTGCCGGCCATGGCGCCTGCATCGATGACCGCCAGCACATGCAGGCCAAAGCGCTCGGCCAGATCAGCCGCGCTGGGTTCGCCGTCAAACAACCCCATGACGCCTTCGACGATGATCAGATCTGACTCCGACGCAGCCTGTGCCAAGCGTGCGCGGCAGTCATCGGCACCAGTCATCCACAAATCGAGTTGGTAGACCGGCTGGCCGCTGGCCAGCGAATGCCAGTAAGGGTCCAGAAAATCAGGCCCGCACTTGAACACCCGCACCTTGCGCCCCTGGCGCGCATGCAATCGCGCCAAGGCCGACACGACCGTCGTCTTTCCCTGGCCGGAGGCCGGGGCAGCGACGAGGATGGCGGGGCAACCCGTCATGTCAGACATTTAGAGTCTCGGTCATCTTCACTGCGGTGCCCACCGCACCCCCATGTAAAAAGTACGCCCAGGAGTCGTGTAGGTATTAGCCAACTGGTAGTTCTTGTCCGTAAGATTGTTGACACGCGCAAGAAGCGTCCAGTCTTTGCTAATGGGAGTGCTGGCGTACAGGTTGATCAAGCTGTAGCCGCCCAAGCGCCTTGTGTTGGCGGCATTGTCATAGCGATAACCACTGAACTGGGCTTCGGTACCCACGGTCCAAGCGGCAACACGGGTGTCGGCACCAAACGTTCCGTACTGGCGCGCACGGCGTGCTAATAAATTACCATTTGCCAGATTACGGGGGTCTTGCAGATCTAGCGAACCATGAAAGTTTACTGTTCCAAGTTGTTGGCGGCCTGAGAACGTTAAACCCGTGTACTCAGCTTGCGCCGTGTTGGTGTAGCAACCGAGACTTGAAGCACAAGGTCCTGCCGTTCCAAAGCTGATCAGGTTACTGACCAGATTGCGGTAGGCCACTAAACTGAATCTACTGGTGCCCTGGGCATAACGCAGGCCGAGCTCAAGATTCCGGCTGGTTTCTGGCTGCAAAGTTGACACGCCGTACTCGCTAAAAAGCTGATAAAGCGTAGGTGCACGAAAAGCTGTGCCAGCCGAGGCGGTTACGCGCCACTGCGGCGAGAGAGCAAAGCCGTAGGCGGCACTGCCAGTCGTGTAACCACCAAAGGCGCTGTCCTGGTCGCCTCGAAGGTTTAGCTGTATCGTGTGATTCCGGTTAGTCCAACCGTAGCCGAAAGCTAACGCATCCTGCGAGCGAATGGCATTGATTGGAGCATTATTCAGGTGGTCTTCTCTTCGCTCGAGAGTTGCTGTCAGCAGATGCTTGCCCATCTGGAACTTGTTATGAAATAGGTAGCTGCGCAGATTGGTCTCGGTCAGGTAGTAAGAGGGGGTGGTTTCGTAGCGGTCACGCGAATCGGTGACGCTAAGTCGCGAACTGAACGTATCGCTCCATTGCGACAGCCAGTTCACCCCGACAGTAGTCAACTTGAGGCGACTGCGGTCGTCTACCGGCTTTGCAAGGTTATAGCCGAAGGCATCGTACTGTGAGTTAACGTTACTCGTCAGTGCCGTAAGTTCGACACGCTGAGCTTTGCTGACCTGCAAACCAAGCCTAGCGTTAGCTGATTTACTGTGGTAGCCGTCATTGTCTGGATTGTGAGGTGTACCCGACCGGGAGTCAAAGCCAGTACTGGTTTCACTGGATAACCCAAGCGAGTAGTCAATAGCTTCGCTTGAACCGCTGAGTGCCGCATCAACCTTTTTTGTGTTGTAAGTACCGATTCCAACGCCGATCGAGGGCGTTAATGCACCATCACCCTTGCGGGTAAACAGCTGAATCACGCCGCCGATCGCATCAGAGCCATACACCGCAGCGGCCGGGCCGCGCAGCACCTCAATACGGTCAATTTGGGCCAACGGAATCGTCTGCCAGCTTGCGCCGCCGGTGGACTGCGAATCAACCCGCACGCCATCGATAAAAACCGCTGTGTAGCGCGACTCCGCACCACGCAAGAACACGCTGGTTGGAGAGCCAACGTTACCGGGGCGGCTGATTTGAATACCGGGCGCGCCGGCTAGGATATCCGCTACGCCAACCGCTCCGCTGCGTTGGATGGTTGCACGGTCAATGATCGTTACATCGGCCACCAAGTCGGCCAACGGCTGCGGCACACGGGTCGCCGTCACCACAATTGGGCTAAGTGTGGGGACGTCTACAGGCGTTGATTGCGCATAGACGGCCGGAACTGACAGGGGGGCGTGGATAAGCGCGGCCAAGAGCCGGCGTGAGTGAAGTTTTCGCATATGAATCAACCCGAAACAAAGGCCCTTACCGGCATCCCCGCCAGTACATGAGCGTTACAGCAGCGCGCTTTTAAAAAGACGCACCACCACATTGTTGGCCGGTATCCGGGCTGGTGGCACGACTTCCATCGCCTTCCCAAGCGCTTGTTCAAGGCACTCAGTGGCTGTGATGGAAGCGGAATCCCTGCGGATTCGTCCACTTACCGTTGCGGGGGCAGCGCAGGTTAAGTTGGCTTTGAGTGACCTTCTCTCCTGCTTCCCGTTGAACTGCGCTATGTGAACCACAGCGCGAGCACCAACTTGTCGATAGTAAACGAAAAAGCACTTCGAATCAAACCAACAGGTAAAGTGAATTGGAAACTACCCAGAGATTCATTTGGTTCGGATTTGCGTTGGTGCGTAAGAAATGAAGGCTGTTTTCGCTTCTACTTTGGCTGCAAAAATATCTTCTCCTGCATAGACCACTCCATTGGAAACGGCTCCATCAGATCTTTCATCGTTAGTTGCGCCGGGTACTTCCCGTCTAGGATGGCTTCAATGACTGTGGGTGACAGATAGGCCAGGCGCAGTATTCTGCTGACAAACGAT
>JACCDI011361988.1_pt1 | contig 15636 bp, 22 predicted proteins | sample 7442791 | NCBI WGS metagenome assembly JACCDI01 (sample SAMN15323434, study PRJNA562643) | freshwater metagenome | isolation source: river surface water | place: USA:Blue River Watershed | collected 2017-08-15 | reverse complement strand
CAAATGGACAAAGAGCTGGAAGCCTATGAGAATCCTACGCAAGAAATCCTACAAGAAGTGCTGGTACAATTAGCAAGTGAAACCCATTACTTGGCTAGTAAGCTAATTGAGAGCTGGGATGATTATGATAGGAGTAATTACCAATCGCTACTAAGAAAAGCAGGAAATCCTATCCCTTTATACGGGGTGTATGATGTAGATGTTAAGGATGATGACAGGTATACTGTTACCCTTCCCAATGAGCTGTATAATTCACACCGAGAGGCATTAAGGTTTCTCTCTGACTTAGTAGAAGGCGGACAGTTTGAAGACCATGAACTTAAAATTATGAAGCTTTAAATTCAATGTCTATGATTGATAAGAAAATTCTAGAGAAACTCGAGCGGTGTTTTGTACTAGTTGTTGCACTCGAAGAAGGAAGATTTGATTATTATGTAACTGAACCTAAAATCTTTTATGATGACTTCAGAGAAGCAGAGCAAGTTCAAAATGCACTTATTGAGAAAAAGGAGTTAACTTCTTTACAAATTAAAATTCAAAGCATATGGAAAGTGAAATTGTAAAATCACACACTTCTTTACAAAGAGCAATTGATGTGGCTATGTGGATGAACTTTAAGTACCGTTTAGACCAAAGAAGTTATGGAGTGATTTGCGATAAAAAGCAAAATGTTTATACGGTGGTAGAGACAATGGGAAGAAGAAAGTCAACTCTTGTCGAGCTACCTAAAGACTACTCTCTTATGGACTATCAGCATATAGAGTCTATACGTACTGTTGTAAATCCACTTAATCACTGGGAGGAAATTGTTGGATTGTTCTCTGGTTTTAATGGAGAAATCCTTCGTTTTATTTTAAACCATAAACTGCCACTTGAGAAACTAATCAGGTATGAGCTTGCCATAAGAGGTTATGATGAGAATCATCTTTGGGTTGGTTTTGATAAAGCCAGAAAAATATGGCTTAAGTAACAAGAATACCCCATGAAAATTGATCCAAAGAAAATTCCCGTTATGCCATCCCATTGTAAAACTTGTCCTTTTAAAAAGGATGAAAAGGGAATGTATAAGGATATGACTCTTGCCATGCAAGTCATTGAGAGAACTCTTTTTAAAGCACATCAGATTTGCCATGGTACAGAAGGTGAAAACCGCAAACCTACCCATCGTTGTAAAGGTGCATTTGATCACAACATGGAAATCTATAAAAGACTCGGATGGGATAAATTAATTGAGTAAAACAAAAATTAAATAGTAATTAATAATTAAAACAAAAGTAAAATGAATCAAAACAAGTTAGCGTTAATGAAATTGTTTTCATTAATATTAAAAGAGAGATCAAAGGCAGAGGCCGAGTATAGAGAGATTAATCCTGATATGGTTAAATTCTTCTCTAGAAAAGAACTCATTGAAATCATTACCAAAATATTTGATGGTAATGTGCCACAGGAGCATAATCTTGTAGAGCTTGAGAATGATGGGCTATTAAAGATTATAGGGGATGATTTATACATCATTTCTTATGTGACAGAAAAATGGAGTAAGGAGGTTGCTTCCTTACCCTTAAAATCTGTTCACCCTATAGTTGCAAAATCCCAAGAGGCTGCTTCAGCTTCTACAAATTCAAACTCCTCTGCTTCTAAAAAACAAGACCCTAAAAAAGAGGAAGACAAAAAAAGCTAGTATTTGGCTTTAGGATTAAAATTTTAAGTTGACACCTTAATAGCCCTTGGTATTTCCTCGGGCTGTTTTGATAAGAAAATTTATTCTCTAACAAAAATAAAAATGAAGTCAAACCTAAAGACACCTATTTCCTATTATGGAGGAAAACAAAGTATGCTAAAAAGCATTTTACCGCTTATTCCTGAACATAAAATCTATATTGAACCTTATTTTTGATGAGGAGCACTTTATTGGGCAAAAGAGCCTGTACAGTGTGAGGTAATTAATGACGTTAATATGAATGTGGTGGTTTTCTATCAGGTATTAAAGAGTGATTACAAAGCACTGCATCAGAAAATAGAGCAAACCTTGCACAGTAGAGAAACCTATAAAAAAGCATTACTGATTTACCAAAGTCCTTGGCTATTTGCAGACTCCCCTCTTATTAGAGCTTGGGCGTTTTATGTAGTGACCAATCAAGGATTCGCCTGTAAGATAGGAAGCCGATGATATGATAAAGTAAAAAAAGCAGCACTCACCTTTCAAAATAAGATTGAGAGTTTCAAAGAGCAAATGAGTGAGCGTTTGCGTTATACTCAAATTGAACAAAATGAAGCTCATAAAGTAATACTCAGTAGAGACTCACAGGATGCTTTTATCTATGCAGACCCACCGTATGTAAATACCAATCAAGGCCATTATGGGGGTTATAGCGAGGAGCATTTCAGACGTGATTTAGAGGTACTCTCTAATGTAAAGGGTAAGTTTCTTTTAAGTAACTACCCATGAGAGATCCTTCTAGAGTTTATAAAAAAGCATAAATGGTATGTCAGAACCATTGACAAGCCACTAACGGCTGGAAATAAGAACCTCAGTTCTAAGGGAAGAAGAAAAACCGAACTTTTAGTGGCAAACTACCCTATTTAATTTTTAAAAATACCTTATGGTAAAACTCCCACCTTAAGTGAATTAATTGCACTACTCTGCCCACAAAAATAAAAGGCTTTACAAAGGTAAATAAAGCATTTGGAGGGATTTGACAACGCTAAAAATGGCTTATAGTAATTAGTTTTTTATGTGCAAAATAAACCTTTGACAACTCCTCTGCTTTGGGTTGTAGAACCTTTGTTAAAGAGTGATAAAAGATTGTCCTAGTTAAATAAAACCTTGTTTAAGTTTTGTCAAGTCTTTGTTTAGATTTCCCTCTTGAAAAAGTGTTTTTTATAGCTATAAATAAGCAGTGAGAGTAAAACCGTTGTAAAGGTGTTTGTTAAAGGCTTACTTAGGGTTTGATAAACCATAAATAAAGCATGGGCAAAGCTTTACAATGAGAGTTAAAAAACAAGTACAGTTCTTATTTACAGTGGTATGATAACTAAAAGTTAGCATTTATATTCTAAGTCATTAATCATGTCAATTCCAAAATCTGAGGCGGAAAGAACCCTAGGAGTAAGCTCAACTACGTTTTATTCGTATGTTAAAAAACTAGGTATTGAGCTTATCACCAAGGTAGATTCAAAATGAAAGAGTAGTTTTATCTCCCAAAATGATCTGCAAAGAATGGCTCAGGCTATGGGTAAAAATTTACAGTATCAAAATGACAATAGTCCTCAGACTCAAAATGAGACTCAAAATAAATCAGCAGAGGAGTCTAGGGATAATGAAATCATCCAACAAAATTTTTCTCTTCAACTCAAAGTAAAAGAGCAAGAAGAGGTGATTAAATCGAGTAACGAGCTACTGAACATTTACAAGGAGCAAAACAACCATTTACAAACCCAACAACAACAGGCACAAAGTCAGGTTAATGGGTTGTACTTACAAATCATTCAAACCACCAATAAAGCTACCGCTTATGGAATAACTGCAATAGCCATGTTTGTCATTTTGATTTTGATAGTCTCTCTTGTGGTATTTTGAAAATTACAGTTTTAAAGAGTAGAGGAGTCTATAGCCTTACAAAGCCAAAACAAAGATTGATTTTGTCCCCCCGAAAATGTAGCCGACAATTACTATCAAAAATCCAAAAATGTATACCACTAGAGTTATTTCTTTAAAGTGAAACCTAAAAAGCTAACAACAACAATTTTTAATTCACCTGTTTAAGATGTTACTATATTTAGAGTTTATATTGTTTATAGAGCTAAAGAGAGTAGTAGTAAAGCCACTTTTTAAATCATTTAGTAACTTATTTGGGGCAAGTGGCTACCAATTTGGGGCAATCGATAACAGAAATAGAACCCATTGGCTACAAATTCAGGGTGTATTACTTCAAAAAAGGGAATTAATGGCTTCAAAAATGGGGTTATGATTTAATTATAACAAATTTGGGGTAATTACAAATCTATTGCAATATAACAGAGAAAGGATACAGTAGCTTTTATAAGTAGCCTTATTTTTATTTTGATTTTACGCAAAATGAATTCCACACTACTAAAGGTAAAAAAATCGCACGAACTAGTTTCTGCTAGATATTCCTTCTCACTTATGGAGATGAGACTCTTTACTTTGATAGTGAGTCTTATTGATGATAGGGACGAGGATTTTCAAGTGTATAGAATTCCGATAAAGGATATTATATCGGCTTTCAATATCAAATCCAAAACCATCTATGGAGAGATTAATCAAATGACCACATCGATGCTAAAAAAGATTATTACTATTCCTATTAGAGAGGACAACAAGGATAAGGAAATAAAAACAGCACTAGTGAGTTCTTTTAAATATTCTGTGGATGGGAAGTGACTTTTAGAAGCAACATTTCATCCTGTTTTAAAACCGTATCTGTTACAATTAAAATCAAAGTTTTTGCTTTATGATTTAAAAAACATTTTAAAAATATCCAGCTGAAATTCTATTCGCATGTACGAGCTATTAAAATCATACGAATGAATTGGGAAGAGGATTTTTGATGTAGAGGAGTTAAAACAAATACTCTGAGTAGAGCAGAAATACTCCAAGTATGCCAATTTTAAAAGCCGTATTCTGCTCAAAGCCCAAGAGGATATTGAGAAAAATACTGACATTCGTTTTACTTTTGAGGAACTCTCAGACTTTGGTAGACGTGTGGAGCGTATAGCCTTTAGTATATACAAAAACAAACAAGAGCCTGACTCTTATAAAGTAGAGCCTAAAGAAGAGGGTCAAGAGGGTAGTACTTCACGGGCTGATCAAATCAGAGGCTTTTGAGTATCAAAAGCCACAATGGAGTCTCAGGTTTTGGCTAATTATCAAACTGATTATATTGTTGCTACTTTAAAGTATTGCCAAAACTATTTTAAACAAACCCAAGTAAAACAAAAAGCAGGCTTTTTTCTAAAGGCACTCCAAGAAGGATATTTTAAAGAGGAGATTCAAAAAAAGGAAAAATTAAGTAAAAGGAAAGTTACAATTATCGAGGCTCAAAAAAATGAACAAGAGCAAAAAGAAAAACTAGCACTAGCGAGAAAACAAAGGATAGAGGAGCTAAGAGAGCAGTATTTGAGTGATGAATTTATTGAATCGGTTTTAGAGGAGCATAAAGATGGATTTTTGTATTCTATTATGGAGAAATCGCGAAGAGAAAATAAAACCCTTAATGTTTATTTACAGGGCTTTGTGGATAAAAAATTAGAACAGGAGTTTGGGCAAAGCAAAGAGATAAAATAAAAAATTGGAAGCCTTACACCTCCAATTGCAATTCTTTTGCAAGCCTGTAACCGACTTCATCAAAGGCAAACCATGCCAGTGAGGTTTTTATATCGCCTGTGATTATAAGTGGTGTATTTATGCTCTCGCTACCCTCTTTAGTAAGCAGGTTAATTTCTACTTGGTACTTGTCAAAAAAGGGATGGGTGCGGGAAGGGTCTTTTAGAGTTTCAACCATTCAAGATTGAGCCCCGTCGATACGCAGACCACTAAAGAAAGTCAAAGGGAAACCAGAATTTAAAGCACAAATAGCTACTTCTTTTTTAATGCAGTCTTTTTTTTGATTTGCAATCTTTTGGAGTTTGTTTATAAGTGTTTGGTGGTTCATAAGGGGTACGGGGAAAGAAATAAAATATAGTCAAATTGATTAAATTAGTTATATTGATAATTGCAATAGATTTTTAGTTTTTATTGTAAGTAATTCAAAGGATATTGCAACAAGAAGGGATTACTCTTGCAATCCCAACTCGAGACTTAAATTGTAGGCAGTTTGTTCAAAAGCAAATCGGGCAAAGAAGTTTTTTAAATCACCGTGTATTTTTACAGCCATTCAAGTATCCTTTTCAAATTCTTCTCTTAATTCTTCAATTTCATAGTAGTACTTATCATAGAACTTGTGAGTATCACTGTAGTAAATTAAAGAGCCAACCCGTCCACTAACACAACCATAATTATAAACAGCATTTAAAAATTCTTTAGGGTCTCCATACTCCAAAGCTTCAAGAGCGACCTCCTTCTTTAGGCTATCGGATGATTCTTTTGTGATTTGATTTAGCTTTTTGATGATAGTTTTTGTTGTCATGGCACGTAGAAAATGAAATAAAACAACGATTAATCAAATTAACTAAATTCACTATATTGATTAAAATAGTAAATGCAAGAGATTTTTTGACTTTTTTTAATTACAAAAAAACGAAGTTGTAAGCTTCGTTTTGGAGTATTTTAGTCACAAAAAACAAAAATATTAATTGGTAGTTTTTACTTTTTCTATCATCTGCTCGATTTGATTCTGATCAAATCCTTGTTTTAGGGCTTGCTTTTTAAAGGCGTCAATAAAATTCTCAATTGAACTATTTGAATTTTGATTTTCGTTTACTATTGGTTTAATAAGCAAGCCTTGGGGCGTCTCTTCTGCTATAAATAAATTAGTATTAAATTTCTCTCTTCGGCTTTTAGGTAGTGTTACTTGTCAGGTGTTGAATAGTTTTAGATTGTGTGTTTTCATGTAATTAATGAAAATGGATGAAATGATGATTTAGGATAACTATTTTTGGCAGGATTGCAAGGGGGAATTAGGAGTAAAAAATAGTATTGCTATGCCTTTTAGGATTCTTATACTCATGCGGTAATCAATAAATAATATAAGTATGAGTAAATTTTTTAACTACATTAAGTATGAGTATGGTCTGATGCAAGCTCAGAGCGAAAAAGAAGCTACGGATAATCTGACTAATGGAATTCCACCCAAAGATAGTGTTACTTTAATAGCAGTTTCAAAAGAAGGGGAATCTGTATTTACAGACCTTTTAATGCAAGAAGATTTACACACAGCTCAATTAAAGAAAGTGCTACTTTGGAAAGAGTCTGATTTAGAGACTATAGCTCTTGAATTGGAAAAACAAGAAGGTAAAAAACTATTTAATCGTAAAAGGTTCTTTGCCTGTTTGTGTGAGATGATTAAAAATTATAATGTAGATGAGGGAATCACTTTACAAACTGCACAAACGTATCTTCGTGTTTTTTGCCTACTCAATAAGTAATTGTAATGCTCCTATTGGAATTCTAATAGGAGTTTTTAATTGAGAAATAAATTTGATAGTTATAGGTACTACTTTTCATAAGTCATTACAAGTCAAAATATAAAGGAAAATAAAGGTACTTATAAAAAAGTTGCCTAGTTATAACTACTTATAAACTTTAAGGAGTAGTAAGTGCTTAGTTTTGATGAAAATTAAAATTTAAAAATTATGAAAGCAGACAATCAATTTAAATTATGGCTCCCAGTTTTAGCTGTGGCTGCGGGCTATTTTGTGGATCTTTACGATTTATTATTGTTCAGTTCTATCCGTACTGTAAGTCTTAGTGAATTGAACATTACTGGAGATTACGCTACAGAGTGTACAAAAAGCCTTATGAATTATACCGTTTTAGGAATGGTTATAGGAGGTTTTTTTTGGGGTTTGTTAGCTGATAAGAGGGGAAGATTAAACATGCTCTATCTTTCAATTGCAATTTATTCCATAGCTAACATTGGTAATGCATTTGTTGAGGATATTTTTTGGTATAAGGTTTGGAGATTCATAGCAGGATTTGGATTAGCAGGGGAATTAGGTGTTGGGATGACGTTAATTAGTGAGCTATTACCTCGTAATAAAAGGACTTTAGCTGGGCTTGTTGTGACTTCTTTTGGAATGGGTGGAGCAGTAGCAGCTGGAGTTTTAGCATATAATTTTAAAGATTCAACTTTTTTGAATCTCTCAGGGTGGAGGTTACTTTTTATTTTTGGCGGAGTTATAGGAATTCTACTTTTAATATTTAGAAAAAGTACAGAAGAATCTGTTTTATTTTTAAACCATCAGAACAACAACAAAGGAAGTCTAAAATTACTATTTGGAAATCATAAAAGAGTGCTTAAATATTTCTTCTGCTTTTTAGCTGGACTTCCTGTTTTTTTTATAATTGGAAACTATATTACACTTTCACCAGAGTATGGGAAAGAGTCGGGGATTTCAACAATAAATCCTGCATTGTCTGTAGTTTGGTGCTACACGGGAGTAATGATTTTCGATTTTTTGGGAACTTGGTTTAGTAAAATATTGCAAAGTAGAAAGAAAGTGCTTTTTTCATTTCTCTTTTTACAAGTAATTACAATAGCTTACTATTTGTATGTACCAACCTCTAGTGAAAATCTTTTTTACTTTAAAACTTTCTTGTTAGGATGTGGTGCAGGGTACTGGGGCGTTCTAATTCTAAATAGCTTGGAACAATTTGGTACAAATCTTCGCTCCACAGTTGCAACAACAGTTCCCAATATTATTCGCTTTGCACTTGTTCCGCTCAGCAGTTTGTTTTTCGACCCAATAAAACCCTACTTAGGACTCGTTAACAGTGGAGCAGTTGTTGGCTTTACATCAGTATTGATAGCCTTTTTAGCAGTCTTGTTTTTAGAGGAGAAGTTTGAGAATGATTTAGCATTTCAAGAGGAATAGTTATGGGAAATTTTAGTTTAAAGATTCAGCTCCGATATTCGGATTTTGATACTCAAAAATTTGTCAATCACAGTAAAATATGTACCTTTATAGAAACATCTTACGTTTATTTTATCAGTGAAAAGATAAATCCGCAATGGAATGTGGATTTTATGCCACTGGTTTTAAGAAGAGAAATTACCGATTTTCTAATTCCAATACAATCAACATCTAAGCCTATTTGTGTTGTTAATGTATCGGAGGTAAAGGGAGCAAGTTTTACTTTGGCTATAAATATTATAGATGAAGTTACAAACCAAACCTATGTAGTTTGTCAAAGGGTTTTGGTTCACATTGATTTATCAGCAAAGAGGCCATCTCTTTTAAGTACTGAGGTTAAAGAAAAATTAAACTTATATAAAATTATATCATAATGCCAATATTTAGCTTAAATGACATCAATAATTTACTTGAGTTAGAGGATGAATTGGAAAATGATTTCAATAAAGTCTCTTATATAGAAAAGTGTTACAACAAAGTTTTGAATAAATGTCTGTTCAAACATTTTGGAAGAAATTATTTATTTCATAGAGCTTATTATTTGGATAAAAAAAATAATTTTCATCCTACTCGTTTTACAATACCATTTAGTGAAAAGTCTAAGATTATTTCTGACATCCTAGATAAAGGTGTTAATGAAATTGTGTCGGGTATTCAAGTTACAACTTTCACTGAGTTAATGTGTTCCAAGCACAAACAAGTTTTGTGTCTATATAAGTTTAGTCAAAAGGTAGCAAACTATGATAATTCAGGGCAAAGTTTAAGTTGTGATTTAATGTCTAAAGATGTAATATCTAAAATGGCTAGTTTTTTTGGGATGGAATCACTTCATATTGAACTTTTAATAGATCATTATAGAGATTTAGTCGGAAAAACTAGATGTAAAAGTTGTTTTGTTTATTTCTTAAGACCACTAACTAATTTTAAAAATTATAATGGGGTTTTTAGTATAATTTTAAAAAGAAAGTTAAGTGAAAGTGAGCTTGTTGAATTAAGTACGATGTGGAGAAAAGTTCTCTCTGATACTGTTTTAGTCGAAGTGAAAAATGAAATAAGAATAAGTGAGCAACACTCCATTTTTGAAGAACACAATCATTCTTGGAATTCAGAGATTACCTCGTTGAGTCAGCATATAGAGTTAATAGAGAAGCATTATCGTAATCAAAATAAGGTTGATAAAACAATTATGGAACACATAAACTATGCGGCTACTAAAACACAAATACTTCGTAAGACTATACAATTCAACATGTTTTTGATGAAAACCCAAGGCTATAAAGATTGGGACGAAATTAAAATTAAAAAATTTAAAGAAACTAAAGGAGAATTAATCTCTGAGAATTCTATCAAGAGTCTAAACTTAAAATTAGAATTAAAAAAGGCTCTAAGGTCAATGTTGGTAATCAATAAAAGTTATTTAGATATTAATTCTGAGAGCATAGAAAAAGTAAAAATCAATCAATATTTATTGAAACAAATTGATGAGTTTCCTAAAATGAACTCAAGGGCGATTCCTATGGGTGTATACATAATCTTTTTAGATCTTTTAAAGAATGCGTTTTATCATATGGACGAAAACGGTTTTGTAGATATTAAGTATAAAATTGAAAATCAAACCTGTTTTTTATGTTTTGAAAATGATGGCGAGCTGAGCGAAACTATTAAAAAGTTTCTCAATTACGGTCTCTACGATGAGAAGCTGTTATTTAAAAGAATTGGGGGGGTTAGGACTATCCGCAGAATAATAGAATGTTCCTTGTTTTGTGATTTGCAAGAAGGCTGGGGAATTATAGCTACTTGTAAAAATCGAGTTACAAAAATATGTTTAACAATTCCTTTAACACATTAATTACTATGAAAGAAGATATACCAAACAATCAATCCAACACTAAAATAAAGGTTTTAATAATTGACGATGAACCTAATGGAGTAGTTTCAGCCAAAGCGGGTTTATTCCCTCTTTCTAATGATAAGAAAATAAATCAAAGAATAACAGCTATTGACAGAGCTAAATTGGCAAATCTATATTACGATATTAAAACAGTTACTAACGTCAAATCTGCCATTAAGGCCATTGATGAATTTAAGCCTGACTTAGCTATAATTGATATTAACCTCAAAGACACTTCACCAGTTATTATTGATGAAATGTCATTGGAAAATGGAATTGATATTTACAGATATTTAAATTTAAAAAATAAGAATATAGAAAAGTTGTTATTTTCAAATAATTATGACGTCTCAGAGTATTATAATAATCTAACTACTCAAGAGAGAAGTAATTTAATTCCTAAATCCAGAAAAACTGGATATGAAGCACTTGCAAGTAGAATTAATGAGTACTTAAAAAACATTTCAAAAAAACTATATTCAGAAATATCAAACGTAGATCGTGAAAATTTCTTACTAGAGTTGAGAAAGCAAAACTGGAAAACATTAGAAGGTTATAAATTAGAATTAGAGAGTGGAAGACAAGTTGCCTCTATTTGCCTCTGTCTTTTCGAATCTTACCCGATTTTAGAATCGAGAAAAGCTATTTCACTCAGAGTAGATAATCCTAAAGAAATTTTGGAAAACTTGTTTGTGAGTCGTTTTCAGATAAGTTCAAAAAGTAATGCATTATGGGATAAAACTGGTATTAAAAATATCTTTCACTATATTAAAGAAAATAAAGAAACCTTTTACCCAATTATTGATTCAGCAGTAGAGCAAATTATTAGTGATCATATTTTAAAGATGGACTCTCTGCCTTATCTGAGGCATGAAAAAAAAATAGAATTTCTCTTAGCCGATTATATAAAGGAGGGGAAAAATCACACCAATGTAAATTTTATCGAAAAATTTACTTCTGCCCTAGCAGTCAGAAGAGCATTAATCTTTTTTGAAAGATATATTCAAGAGAATTATGAAAATAATTCTGAAAAGATTGTTTATAAAATCAAATGGCTTGATTTTTTTAAAAAAATGCCAGAACAAGTTCTAATTGCAACCTCTAAGAATAAAACTTATTATCCTGATTTGGGAAAAGGGGCAAGGAGTCAGTTTTCAACTAGTTTGAATGTTTCCATAAAGACTCCCAAAGATATGATTACTGACAGACAACAAGTAAACCTTTCTAAATCTCCCGTTTTTGAATTTGAAGAGCAATGGTTTGATTCAGATAAGTGTTTGGGGTTGATTAAGCTTGTAAATAATCATTCCTCTAAAAACTAAAGCAAAAAAATTATAAGTAATTATAAGTTACACTTATAAAAATTTAATCACTACTGTAAACTTTTTCGCAAGTTAAATGAACTCTATTTGTCAGTGAAATTAAGTTCTATGAATCGTTTTCAAAAAAGACTATTGGGGAAAACCAATAGTCATATTGAAAGAAGCTTTAGCCGAGCTTCTAACGATTGATAGAACATCACAGACAAATGTTCTTATCAAGAAATATAATACGGTTTCTTTTTAAAAAAGCAATAGATTATTTTAGAACATCAATCTGTGATAAATATTTAACATTTAACTATCACAGACATGGGAACTACTTTACAACTTTGCACTTTGCATAAAGTGAGAAGATTTGCCATAGAGGCTCATCAAGACCACTTCTACCCTGATGGGAGACACTATTTTACTCATCTTGAGGCGGTAGCTTATCTGGCTGAAAAAGCCTTCGAATATGACTCTTGTTTCGATCTTGAAAGAGCTGTCATTTTAGCATATCTTCACGATTCAATTGAGGATACTAGTATTGATTTTATTGATATAATGAAATCATTTGGAGTTGAAATAGCTAGTGATGTCTCTGCACTTACAAAAGATAAGTCTTTACCAAAAAAACAGCAAATCATCGATTCATTAGGTAGAATTTTGAATTCCTCAAGGGAAGCTATGATTGTTAAACTTGCCGATAGAATTTCAAATCTTCAACAAACCATTTTTTTAATTGATAATAAATGGACTAAAGAATACAAAAGATACTATAAAATAGAGGCGGAATTAATAAAAAAATCTTTAGGTCATGCATCTAAATACCTAGAATCAACTCTTAACTCTTTTATCTTGTTATACTAAATTTAGTATATATAAATCGCTAAAACTAGAATATTTTACTTTATCAATTAGCCAGAGGGGTGTTGTTTACTTATTCAATGAAAAGATAAGACTTTAAATTAAAAGCTTATAAATTAATAATCAATCTTTGGTGGGTTGATAGACATCTGCAATTAATCAAACTGTTTTCTTAAGCAACCTATCATTGATAATCAACTTTATTTATAATCAATTATAAGTTCAACTTATAATATTGTTTTAGGGGCTAATAACAATTTCAAGGATTTTACAAATTAGTTTTGTATAGAATTTACAAACGTTCATCAAATTTAAGTCCAAAAAAAGGACTGCCGTAATAACGAACAGCCCAGTTGAAAAAGTTATCCCACTAACTTTTTCGTTTAACTAGGTGTCTTCCACTGCTAAAAGACAGCAAAGTTGGTGTTATGATAATTAATCCAACTCAAATTGCAACCCTTTTTGTCTTTTTTCAGTGATTTAATAATAATTAATTCACTGCTTATGAAAAAAACAACTACACTTTCTCACTTGCTTACCCAGGCAACAAATTCTGATGTAAAAACCTTTAATCCTCCCAAGTTAATTTCAGAATTCAAAAACTACTCTACTTCACATTTTAGCCTATCGCTTTATATTTCTAACAGAGACTCTAATGGGGAACTTGTTGATAGAACGCTCATAGATTTTCACATGGAAAAAATCAAGAATACTATTATCTCAATTTTTGGTGGGGTAAGTATTCAACAGTTAAAAGGCTACTTCAAGAATGCGCAAGGACTTATTATGGAGGAGAGCATAGCTGTACTTAAAATATACAATTTCAATAATAGAATTGGTTTTAAACAGGTAAAACAATTGCTAAAGTTATTTTTTCAGTATGGCAACGACTCCAAGCAAGAGACGCTCATGTTATCATTGAACAATACTACTTCTATAGTCTATTTATAAAACAAATAAGCTTACTCTTCAATAGATTGTCTTTTTTGCTAGCTTTTCAACAGCACAACTACCCAATAGCAATTAGCTTCTTTGGCTACTCCATTTCAATTATTTGGCCAGCGCCCGCTGGCGGAGTAGCCTTTCTTTTTAAAATTTTAAAAACCAATTATATGGAAACTTCAAACAACACAAATCCAAAACCATTTAATCTTTGGTATTTTCTAGCAGGAAGAGAGAGGGGTGATTCCTTGCGATTTACCCAAAAAGACAACAGAGCCATAATTACTACTGGTGTAATTTCACTATTAACCTGCATTACTAATGCCATTCTTTTAGGACTTACAATTGATAAATACATCGAGTATCAATCGGTTTCTATTTTACTGGGTCTAGTTGTTCTATTTTTCTTATTGTTTTTTAATCGAACTGTCTTTATCTATTCTGAGTCAAAAGCGAAGTCTAAAGCCGTAAGTATTGGACTATTTGTTATGGTTTGTTTACTACTTAATTTTCAAGAGACAAGACTATTTTTATACTATTATCTAGATAAAGAAATACATGCATTAGGTGCTGATTTCTCCTCACTCAAGCTATCAGAGTCACTTATTCTAGTCTTACAATCACTCAATACAAATCAAAGTAGAAGTGTTCAAAGTCTTAGGTTTCTAGTTGGGAGTATATTTTTTCTTTGGTCTATTCTTCCACTGATTAATCATGTGCTTTATAATAAAAATCAGGACGCAAAATTAGATGTTCACACCCAGCAATTACTACAACACCTTCAAATGCAACTACTAGAGAAAAAAGTAGAGTATGCAAATCTTATCTCTTTATCACCAGACCCCAATAATCCATTTATAGACGGAGTCTCAGAGGTAGACATAGAAAATAAGCGCGAGCAAATCTTATCAGAGATTAATCACCTTGAGCGAAGTATTGAATTACTGTGATAACAATAACTACTAAATTTAAATAATCATGAATACTAAACCATTTCAGTGGATGGCGGTTCCATTTTTTAACAAAACAAAACTAACAAGAGAACAGCAGGAACTTCAAAAAAGAATCGATCTAGAAACCAAAGACCTAAAGCGAATATTTTACTCTAGATGGACTGTTTTTAAATCTTCATTTAGAAAAGCCAAGTTGTTTTCCTTCTATGAATCGACTTTAACTCAGGCTAATAATCATCTAAGTAATATCAAAGATATTTTTGAATATAATGTTGCTACAATCGATGTGTATCGCGCCAAGTTATGGGACTTTGTGCTACCTAGTAGTCAGAATGAATTAATGAAATTAAATCAGCAAAGAAAAGTTCAACATCAGTTGGTGAAAAACAAAGTTCAGGCTATTGAAAATCATACTATTGTAATAGAAGGCACAAAGGCAGAAACGGACATTAACAACGCCTATGTCATTGCTTTAGAGTCCGACTCTAGACTAAAAAAAGCACAGCATGCCAATAAGGCAATCGATAACTTAGGAATTGAGATTGAATTACAAAATAAGTATAAAGCTGATCTTTTAAATAAAGCCTCCCACCAGCCTGAATCAATTCTTTCTGATTCTAATAGGTTAAAATATGAGTCTACCTTGCCTAGTTATCCTGAAATTAAAAATGAGCAGTATAAGCTTGCTTCTTTTGAAAATTCGTATCAGCCAAAAGACTTAGACTCTGAGCTAACACAGAATGAAAAACCAGTTTTTACAGGCAAAGATAAAAGTAGTGTTACTCATCATGTAGACTTTAGTATAGTTGAAGGCCCCGAATATTATTTAGCCGAGAGTCAGTTTCTAAAATCACAACAAGCATACGGAATGTATTTTGCAAAAACTAATTTTCCTGATGTAGCTACTGAACAAACACTTGAGCTTTCAACCACTTCTTCTAAAGCTTTGGATGTGCCCAATTTAGAAGAGACCTTTTTAGGGTCAATTACTCTTTCAAAAGTTAATTTGACTTTTCTTGTTGTGTTTTTAGCTATGATTCCCGAATATCTTATTTACTCTGCTATTATTAGTGCCATTTTTGAGTTT
>JACCDI010023627.1_pt1 | contig 15638 bp, 16 predicted proteins | sample 7442791 | NCBI WGS metagenome assembly JACCDI01 (sample SAMN15323434, study PRJNA562643) | freshwater metagenome | isolation source: river surface water | place: USA:Blue River Watershed | collected 2017-08-15 | reverse complement strand
GGGCATCCTGCACATGGCGCTGGCTCACCGCCCAGGCAATCTGGCCGATGCGGCGCGCGCCCAGGGAGTCGGCCGCCAGGCCGCCCACCTCGACGTCCACCGGCCGGCCCGCCTGGCGGGCCGCATGCAGGGTGGGGGCGCGCTCGGGCTCCAGGGCGATGACCCGGGTGGAGGTGCCGGCGAACCAAGCGGCAATGCCCGCGATGAGACCGCCTCCGCCCACGCTCACCAGCACGGTATCGGGTTCGGCGCCGGCCTGCGCCTGCAGCTCGCGCGCCAGGGTGCCGGCACCGGCCGCCACCTCGGGCTGGTCATAGGCATGCGTGAGCAGCGCGCCGGTGGCCTGCTGGCGCTGCAGGCAGGCCTGCAGGGCGTCGGCATACACCTCGCCCGTCACGACCACCTCGGCACCAAGGGAGCGCAGCTTTGCCTGCTTGGCGGGGGTGGAGACCGTGGGCAGGAAGACCTCGCAGCGCACGCCCAGCGCGCGTGCCGCCTCGGCGGTGGCGATGCCGGCGTTGCCGCCCGAGGCGACGATGGCGCCCGCAGCCGGGATGTCATGCGCCAGCAGGCGGTTGAACATGCCGCGGGCCTTGAAGCTGCCTCCCAGCTGCAGATGTTCGAGCTTGAGCCAGACCTCGACCCCAGAGACCTCGACGCCCAGCGCCGCGCCCGGAAGCCGCCACAGGGGCGTGGCCCGCAGGGCGCCGGCCCGGGGGTCGGCCAGGCGACGGGCGGCGGCCTCGATGTCAGAGCGGTCGATCACGTGCGGTCGATCACGGGGCGGTCGGTCAGGACGCGGAAGCGTCGAGCTTGAGCCCCTTGGGCAGCGGGAACTTCACCGTCTCCTCGATGCCGTCCATGCGCCGCACCGTGACGGCGCCCAGGGATCGCACCCGCTCGATGACGGCCTGCACCAGCACCTCGGGGGCCGAGGCGCCGGCGGTCAGGCCGACGCGGGTCTTGCCCTGCAGCCAGGCGGGCTGCAGCTCGTCGGCGCTGTCGACCATGTAGGCCGGCACGCCGCGCTTGCGGGCCACTTCGGCCAGGCGGTTGCTGTTGCTGCTGGTGGGGCTGCCCACCACGATGACCACGTCCACCTGGCCGGACATGACCTTCACCGCGTCCTGGCGGTTCTGGGTGGCGTAGCAGATGTCCTGCTGCTTGGGCTGGCGCACGGTGGGAAAGCGTGCGACGACGGCAGCCATGATTTCGGCGGCGTCGTCGACGCTGAGGGTGGTCTGGGTGACCACGGCCAGCTTCTCGGTCTGCGCCGGCTTCACCCGGGCGACGTCGGCCACGTCTTCCACCAGGTGGATGCCCGAGTCGAGCTGGCCCATGGTGCCTTCGACCTCGGGGTGGCCCTTGTGGCCGATCATGAGGAACTCATACCCCTCGCGCGCCAGCTTGGCCACCTCGACGTGCACCTTGGAGACCAGCGGGCACGTGGCGTCGTACACCTGGAAGCCGCGCTGGCGGGCCTCGTCCTGCACCGCCTTGCTCACGCCGTGGGCGGAGAAGATCAGCGTGGCGCCCGGGGGCACGTCGGCCAGGTCCTCGATGAAGATGGCGCCCTTGGCCTTGAGGTCGTTGACCACGAAGGTGTTATGCACGATCTCGTGGCGCACGTAGATGGGCGCACCGAACTTCGTGATGGCGTGCTCGACGATCTCGATGGCGCGGTCGACCCCGGCGCAGAAGCCCCGGGGTTCGGCCAGCAGGATCTCGGCGGGAGGGGTGGTCGTCATAGCACTCCGATCACATGCACTTCAAAGGTGACGGGCTGGCCCGCCAGGGGGTGGTTGAAGTCGAACTGCACCGCCTCGGCCTGGCCATCGGGGCCGGGGCGCACCTGGCGCACCGCGCCGGCATAACTGCCCAGGCCGTCGGGGGTGGGAAACTGCACCACGTCGCCGACGTTGTACTGCTCGTCGGGGTCGCCCAGCTCGGCCAGCAGCTTGCGGGCCACCCACTGCACCATGTCGGCGTTGCGGTCGCCGAAGGCCTCGCCAGCCGGGATCTCGAAGGTGGCGCGGGCGCCCTCCTCCAGCCCGATCAGGCGCTGCTCCATCGCCGGGGACAGCTCGCCGGAACCCAGGGTGAGGGTGGCGGGCTTGTCCGCGAAGGTGTTGATGATGTCGCCCGCCGGCCCGGCCAGCCGGTAATGCAGGGTGAGGAAGGCGCCGGGCGCGATGCGGGGCGTGGCCATGTCGGTGGTGGGCGGATGCGCGTGTGGGAAAGACCCCGCATTGTAGAAAGCCGGCAGGCCACGCGGTCGTGAGGGTCTGGTAGCCTCGTTCCATGGCCCTCCTGGACCTCCCCGCCGACGCCCGCCCCCGCGAGAAGCTGCTCGCCCGTGGTCCGGCCGCCCTGTCGGACACCGAGCTGCTGGCCCTGCTGCTGCGCACCGGCCTGCCGGGCCGCGGGGTGCTGGCGCTGGCCCAGGAGCTGGTGGAGCGTTTCGGCGGGCTGGCCGGCCTGCTGCAGGCCGACGCGCCGGCCCTGGGGCAGGTGCGCGGACTGGGCGGGACGGCCAAGCGCTCGCAGCTGCTGGCGGTGCTGGAGATCGCCCGCCGGGCGATGGCCCAGCACCTGAGAGAGCGACCGGCCATGGATTCGCTGGCCCGGGTGGCCGGATACCTGCAGCTGCACCTGGCCCACCGGCCGCACGAGGTGTTCGCCGCCCTCTTCCTGGACGCGCAGCACCGGCTGGTAGCCATGGAGGAGCTTTTCCGCGGCACCCTGTCGGAGGCCAGCGTCTACCCGCGCGAGGTGGTGCTGCGCGCGCTGCACCACCAGGCGGCGGCGGTGGTGCTGGCGCACAACCATCCCAGCGGCCAGGCCTGGCCCTCGAGGGCGGACGAAGCGCTCACGGGCCACCTGCGCTCGGCGCTGGGGCTGGTGGACGTGCGCGTGCTCGACCATGTCATCGTCGCGCCCGGCGGCTGGGTATCCATGGCGCAGGAGGGGCTGCTGTGATGATGAAGGCCAAGGCCCCTCTGGACGCCTCGCGCAGCCTCAAGGACCTGAAGGACCTCAAGGCCGTGGCGCGCGAGCTGGCGGCGCAGCGCGAGGCCCAGGCCGCTCGGCAGGCTGCCGAGGAGGTCGCGCGCCGCCGCGCGGAGGCCGAGCGAAACCTGTTCGAGCGCGCCGCCGGCCCGGTGCGCCGCCTGCCCGACCACGGCCGGGTGCTCCCCGAGCGCGAACCGCCGGCGCCGGTGCCGGTGCAGAAGCAGCTGGACGAGCAGCGCGTGCTGCAGGAGGCGCTGAGCGACGAGTTCGACGCCAGCACCCTGCTGGACGTGGACGATGCGATGAGCTTCCGCCGCCCGGGTGTGGGTACCGACGTCACGCGCAAGCTGCGCAAGGGCGACTGGAGCATCCAGCGCGAGATCGACCTGCACGGCCTGCGGCGCGACGACGCGCGCGAGGCGCTGGCCGCCTTCATCCGCGAATCGCACCGTCATGGCATCCGCTGCGTGCGGGTGGTGCATGGCAAGGGCCTGGGCTCACCGGGCAAGACGCCGGTGCTCAAGGGAAAGGTGCAGTCGTGGCTGGTGCAGAAGAACGAGGTGATGGCCTTCGTGCAGGCCCGGGCGGCTGAGGGCGGCGCGGGGGCGCTGGTGGTGCTGCTGCGGCCGGTGACTGGCTGAGCCGCGCGGGTCGGCCGCCACGGGCGGTCGCCCTCACCCGCCCATCTTCGACAGCACGAAGGCGGCGAGGAAGCCCGCCACCGTGACGAGGCCGGCCGCGTTGTGCGTCTGCGCGAAGGCTTCAGGGATCATGGTGTCCACCAGCATGGCCAGGATGGCGCCGGCCGCGACGGCGGTGGTGGCCGCCACCCATTCCAGCGACACATCGCGAAACAGCGCATAGCCCGCCCATGCCGCCAGGCCCGAGGCGATCGCGATCGTCGTCCACACGCCAAAGACATACCAGACCGGGCGGCCGGCGTTCTTCATGCCGGCGGCGCTGGACAAGCCCTCAGGCACGTTGGACAGGAAGATGGCGATGACCGCCACGCGGCTGACCGCCTCGCCCCCGAGCAGGCTCAGGCCGATGACGATGGATTCGGGGATGCCGTCGATCAACGCGCCCACGGCGATCGCCGCGCCGCTGCCGCTGTCCTCGGCCTCCGTCGGCTGGTGGCCTTGCGAGCGCTTGCGATGACGCGCACCCAGGCGACAGAGAAACCCGTTGGCCACGGTGAAGAGGGCTGCCCCGGCGACGAAGCCGGCGCCGGTGGAGTCCAGTCCGCCGCGCTGGAAGGCCTCGTCCATCAGCTCGAAGGACAGGGCCGAGATAAGCACGCCCGAGCCGAAAGCCATGATGGTGGCGATGACGCGCTGCGGCACCTGGACGAACCAGGCCACCGCCGCGCCGAGCACCAGCGCGCCACCGGCCAGCAGGCCCCAGGCGGCGGCCTCGAGGCCTTCATCCATGGCTTGGCCCCGGAGGCCATTGACCGAATCGCATCGGCCCAGAGTGACGGACGGCCCGCCCGGAGGGTGTAGGGCTACGGCGCGACTGGCGCCAACGGACCGTCAGAACACCGCGTGGTCGCCGCGCTCCAGCGTGGCGGTGCCGGCCAGCAGGCGGGCGTAGTAGTCGCGAAGGGTGTCATGTCCAGCGGAAGGCGTGGCCTCGGCGTCGTAGCGCCCGCGTGTGGCGTCCCACACCAGCATCGACTCGGTGGCGTAGTAGCGGCCGATGCGGGCTAGCTCGGCCTTGGCGCGCAGGCGCGGCAGCAGCAGGCCACCGACCGAGAGCGCGCCAACGATCACGTCCATCAGCCCCAGCGGCACCCGCTTCACTGGCACCGGGCGGCCGAGCAGGTCGGAGAGCATCGCCGCCTGGTCCAGCGGCGTGATGGCAGCGCCAGGGCCGCCCAGGGGCAGGATGCGGTTGCGCCGGTCCGGGTGGTCAATGCAGGCAGCCAGGAAGGCGCCCAGGTCGTCGTCGCTGATCGGCTTGCAGGCGGTGCCACGACCGTCGCCGAAGACGAGGAAGGGCTTGCCGCTGCGGACCCGGTCCACCTGACCGGCCAGCGACTTGAAGAACGCCGTGGGCCGCACGATGGTGTACGCGAAGCCCGGGTCGGCGGCGGCCTCGTCCTGCAGGGCCTGCTCGAAGGCCAGCTTGGCCCGCTGGAAGGCCAGGAGGGGCTTTTGCACGCAGAGGGCCGACAGCAGCACCACCTGCCGCACGCCCGCCGCGCGGGCCGCGGCCAGGGCCAGCACATGGGCCTGGTGGTCAATGGCCCAGGCATCCGAAGGCACGCCGGTGCGCGAGGCCAGGCACGAGACCAGCACGTCGAACCGTTCGCCCCGGAAGCCGTCGCGGGCGAGCGAGGCCGGGTCGGTGACGTCACCGGCGCGCAGGGTGATGCCGGCAAGGCGGTCGTCCGGCACGCGTGACCGCGGCCGCACCAGCGCCACCACCTCATGGCCCGCCGCCACCAGCGCGCGGGCGGTGGCCTGGCCGATCGTGCCGGTGGCACCGAGGAGGAAGACGCGGGGCATGGGTCGTCCGGGCGGTCTCAGCCGTTGCGGTTGCGCATCCAGTCGGCGGTCTGCATGAAGGAGTCGTACAGCCGCTCGCGCAGCTGCGGGTCCACTCCGACCTCGCCCATGGCCTGGTCCATGCAGGCCACCCACTGGTTGCGCTCCTTGATGCCGATGGAAAACGGCAGGTGCCGCGCGCGCAGCATCGGGTGGCCGTGGCGCTCGACGTAGTACTGCGGCCCGCCGAGCCAGCCGCACAGGAACATGAAGAGCTTCTCGCGGGCGGTGACCAGGTCGCTGCCATGGGTGGCGCGCAAAGCGGCGTAGCCCGGCTCCAGGTCCATCAGGTCGTAGAACCGGTCGACGAGGGCCCGTACCTGCGCCTCGCCGCCGATCCAGTCAAAGGGGGTCTCGGCCGGGGCCGGTTCCTCGATCGGTTGCATGGCCCCCATTGTCCGCCATGACTGGCCAGGCCTCCTTGATGCAGCACAATCCAGGCCATGCGCATCCTCGGCATCGACCCCGGCCTGCAGACCACCGGTTTCGGCGTGGTCGAGATCGAGGGCGGCCGGCTGCGCTACCTGGCCAGCGGCACCATCCAGACGAAAACCGAGGCCCGCGGCGACCTGCCGGCGCGGCTGAAGGTGCTGTTCGACGGCATTGGCGAAGTGTGCAAGCGCTACCAGCCTGAAGCCGCGGCGATCGAGATCGTGTTCGTGAACGTGAATCCGCAGTCCACCCTGCTGCTGGGCCAGGCGCGGGGCGCCTGCCTGACCGCGCTGGTGGCGGCGGGACTGCCGGTGGCCGAATACACCCCGCTGCAGATGAAGCGGGCCGTGGCGGGCCACGGACGGGCGGGCAAGCCCGAGGTGCAGGCCATGGTGCAGCGGCTGCTGCAATTGCCCGGCCTGCCGGGGCCGGATGCGGCCGATGCGCTGGGCCTGGCCATCACCCATGCGCACGCGGGCGCGGCGGTCGGGCGGCTGGCTGCCGCCACGAACACCGCGCGCCGCACGACCGGCGCATGGCGCGCCGGCCGCGTGTCCTGAGAGCGCAGGCCTGCCGCATTAGCGGCGGATGCGGATCCAGGTTTCCTCGTTGTCCTCGGGCACGTAGGTCATGCCGGGGCCGGAGATGTCCTCCACCCGGTAGCGGACCGAGTGGGTCCGGTTGCTGATCAGCCCGCTGCGGACCTGACAGGTGCCCTCCTCGTCCGTGGTGCACGAGACGCGGGTGCCGCCGCCGTGGTCGGTGTCGTAATGGCTGCTGCTGGTGCGGAAGATGCCCTCCACCACCGCACCGGTCACCGGTTCGCCGTGCGCGTTGCGCACGGCGATGGTGACCAGGGCGCGCCAGTGGTTGCGCATGCGCAGGGACTCGCCGTCCAGGTCGCGCACCGACACCATCATGGTCGGGGGCGGCGGGGGCGGTCCGTCATCCTCGCCCAGGCTGTACAGCAGCAGGTTGGGCGAGCCGGGGCCGGGGTTGACCACCTTGTTCGGCGTGGCGCTGGTCTTGATGAACTGCTCGACCTGGGCCGCGCTGGCGCCCGGCTGCGTCTCCAGGTACAGCGCTGCAACGCCGGCCACATGGGGCGAGGCCATGGAGGTGCCGCTCATCACGGTGCTGGCGGTGGGCGAGCTGATGGACGCCGACCGGATGCCCACCCCAGGCGCGAAGAGGTCCAGGCAGGTGCCGTAGTTGGAGAACGAGGCCCGGCGGTCGTTCATGTCGGTGGCGCCGACGGTGAGCGCCGAGGGCGCACGCGCCGGCGACTGGTTGCAGGCGTTGGTGTTGGAGTTGCCCGCCGACACCGCCATCGTGATGCCGCGCGCGGTGGCCCGCGCGATGGCAGCGTCCATCGCGCTGGAGGCACCGCCACCCAGCGACATGTTGGCGACGGCCGGACGCGGCGCATTGGCCGTGATCCAGTCCACCCCCGCGATCACGCCGCTGGTGCTGCCGGTGCCGCTGCAACCCAGCACGCGCACCGGGACCAGGGCGACCTGCTTGGCCACGCCCCAGGTGTTGCCGCCGACCGTGCCGGCCACGTGGGTGCCGTGCCCGTCGCAGTCACTCGTGCCGCGCCCGTCGTTGATGGCGGTGAACCCGGGCAGCACACGGCCACCGAAGTCGCTGTGGCCGGCGTAGATGCCGGTGTCGACGATGTACGCCCGCACGCCCGAGCCGGTGGCGTTGTAGAGGTAGCGCTGGTTCAGCGGCAGGTCGCGCTGGTCGATGCGGTCCAGGCCCCAGGGCGGGTTGAGCTGCACCGACTGGTCGGCGTAGACCGGCTGGTCGGGCTCGACCAGGGCCACCGCCGGGTCGCTCTGCAGGGCGTCGACATAGTCGTCGGCCTTGGACTCGGGCACGCGTACCGCGAAGCCGTTGACCGCCGAGGTGTAGGTGTAGAGCACCTTGCCGCCATGCGCGCTGGCCGAAGCCTGCGCCATGGCCTGGGCACCCACCACGTCGTCCTTGAGCAGCACGATGAAGCTGCGGGTGCCTGCGGGGTTGACCAGCGCCTCGGCGGCCGCCTTGTGCGCGGCCATGCTCGGCGACGCCACGGTCGAGGCGGCGCTCTTGGCGATGATGTCGCCGCCGCCGGCCATGCGGCCGCTGCCGTCGCCGCCACCGCCGCACGCAGCCAGGGCCAGCGCGGCGAGCACGCTCAACGCCGCTGGCTTCCAACGGGCCCAGCCCGGTCTCCTTGCAAATGTCATGATGAACCTCGATTCCTGATGGGATGAACTGCACAGGGCCGGGGCCGATCACGCGCACCCCGGTTCGGTTCGGCACGAAGCGCCCGCAGGCACGCCGCACCGACACGGGTGGACCGTCGAGCCCGAGCTTGTGTTCCGACGGTCGCGACGTTGCAGAGGCAACAAACGGCACAGCCGCGCACAGCCGAGCCTCAGCTCGCGCTGGCGAAGGTCAGGGAAGAGGCGGGAAGGAAGACCGGGCGGGGCTCAGAGCACCCGCTCGAGGATCAGGACGGCGAAGAAGCCGAAGGCGGCCAGCAGCGTCCACTTCAGGATGACGAGGCCCCAGTGCCGGTAGCGCGCCTGGCCGGTGGCCGCGTAGAAGGCGAAGCTCACGCCCGCCGCGATCAGCAGGAGGAAGAGGGCCCAGCGGAAGATCAGCATGGCGGTGTCCAGGACGGAAGCCGCAGGATAGGGCCAGGCGTTACCAGGCGCGGGCCGGCTGCAGGAAGCCCATGGGCGCCTGCCGGTCATCTTCGAAGCTGACCACCTCGTGGCTGCCGGGCTGGGCCAGCAGCTGGCGCAGCAGCTTGTTGTTCAGGGCATGGCCCGAACGGAAGGCGGTGTAGGCCGCCAGCAGCGGGCGGCCCAGCAGGTACAGGTCGCCCATGGCGTCGAGGATCTTGTGCTTGACCAGCTCGTCGTCGTAGCGCAGGCCGTCGGCATTGAGCACGCGGAAGTCGTCCATCACCACCGCGTTGTCCAGGCCGGCGCCCAGGCCCAGGCCGTTGGCGCGCAGCATCTCGACGTCCTTGGTGAAACCGAAGGTGCGGGCGCGGGCGATGTCTCGGCTGTAGTTGCCGGTGCCCAGGTCGAACTCGTAACGCTGGCCGGTGGCGTCGACCACCCGATGCGCGAAGTCGATCTCGAAGCTCAGCTTGTAGCCGTGGTAAGGCTCCAGCCGGGCCCACTTGAGGCTGTCGCCCTCGCCTTCGCGCACCTCCACCGGCTGCAGCACCCGCACGAAGCGGCGCGGCACCGGCTGCAGCACGATGCCCGCGCTCTGCAGCAGGAAGACGAAGGAGGAGGACGAGCCGTCGAGGATGGGGACTTCCTCGGCGGTGATGTCGACATAGAGGTTGTCCAGCCCCAGGCCGGCGCAGGCCGACATGAGGTGCTCCACCGTGAACACCTTGGCGCCGCCGTTGGAGATGGTGGAGGCCATGCGGGTGTCGGTGACGGCCTCTGCCGACACCGGAATGTCGACCGGCTGGGCGAGGTCGACCCGGCGGAAGACGATGCCGGTGTCCGGCGGCGCCGGACGCAGCGTCAGCTCGACCTTCTGGCCGCTGTGCAGCCCCACGCCGACGGCGCGGGTGAGGGTCTTGAGCGTTCGCTGCTGGAGCATGCGGAGATTGTAAGGACGAGCCATCAACCGCCGCCGGGGCGGCGTTGATGGCTGCGATAGTCCTGTCCGATCAGACCGGCGCTCAGTCCGCCTGGCGGCGCAGGAAAGCCGGGATCTCCAGGTCGTCCATGCCGCCGGCGGCCAGGGCGTCGACCTTGGCGGCGGCGGTGGTGCGGTTGTTGCGCCACACGCTGGGCACGTTCATGCTGCCGTAGTCGGTGCCGGTGCTGGCGCTGCCCATGGCGGGCGTGATGGAGGCCGTTGCGGTGCCGGCGCTGGCCACCGGCGTGCTGGCCGGGGTGCCCAGGGTCGGGATGCTGGAAGCACCCAGGCCGGGGTTGGCGGGGGCGTAGCCGGCCGGGCCGTTGTCGGTGCCGGTGCGCAGCACGGTCAGCGGGGGGGCGGTGCGGCGCTGGCCCTGGCGGGACAGGCCGGTGGCCACCACGGTGACGCGGACCTGGTCGCCCAGGCTGTCGTCGTAGGCGGTGCCGTAGATCACGTGCGCGTCGGGCGAGGCGTAGGCGCGGATGGTGTTCATCGCCAGCTTGGACTCGGCCAGCTTCAGGCTGCCCTTGGCGGCGGAGATGAGCACCAGCACGCCCTTGGCGCCGGACAGGTCGATGCCGTCCAGCAGCGGGCAGGCCACGGCCTGCTCGGCGGCGATGCGGGCGCGGTCGGGGCCCGAGGCCACCGCGGTGCCCATCATGGCCTTGCCGGGCTCGCCCATGACGGTGCGCACGTCCTCGAAGTCCACGTTCACGTGGCCGGGCACGTTGATGATTTCGGCGATGCCGCCGACCGCGTTCTTCAGCACGTCGTTGGCATGGGCGAAGGCCTCGTCCTGGGTGATGTCGTCGCCCAGCACTTCCAGCAGCTTCTCGTTGAGGACCACGATCAGCGAGTCGACATTGGCCTCCAGCTCGGACAGGCCGGTGTCGGCGTTGGTCATGCGGCGGCCGCCTTCCCAGTCGAAGGGCTTGGTGACCACGCCCACGGTGAGGATGCCCATCTCCTTGGCCACGCGCGCAATGACGGGCGCGGCGCCGGTGCCGGTGCCGCCGCCCATGCCGGCGGTGATGAACAGCATGTGCGCGCCGGCGATGGCTTCACGGATGTTGGCCTCGGCGGCCTCGGCGGCCTCGCGGCCCTTCTCGGGCTTGCTGCCGGCGCCCAGCCCGGAGTGACCGAGCTGGATCGTCTTGTGGGCCGCGGTGCGGGCGAGGGCCTGGGCATCGGTGTTGGCGCAGATGAACTCCACGCCCTGGACCTGGCGCTCGATCATGTGCTCGACGGCGTTGCCGCCGCCGCCGCCCACGCCGATCACCTTGATCTGGGTGCCCTGGTTGAACTCTTCGACTTCGATCATCTCGATACTCATTTTGATAGCTCCTCGATACCTAAAACTGCAGTTGCCTGTTGAATCTGATTGTTGTGGTCGGTGCGGGACTCAGGTGGGCGGCGGGTCGGTGCACCGGGACCGGCCCCGCCGCACCGCCGGCGGGCTTCCGCGGGCGAGCCACAGGTAGTCGGGGACGTGGTGGGGGTGCATGGTCAGAAATTCCCCACGATGAAGTCCTTGAAGCGGCCGAACACCGACTTCACCGCGCCGCTCTTCTGGGCCACCTTGGCGCCGCGCACGCGGGCCAGGCGGGCTTCCTCGAGCAGGCCCATGACGGTGGCGGCGCGGGGCTGGGCCACCATGTCGGAGAGGGCGCCCACGTATTTCGGGATGCCGCGGCGCACCGGCTTGAGGAAGATGTCCTCGCCCAGTTCCACCATGCCCGGCATGATCGCGCTGCCGCCGGTGATCACGATGCCCGAGCCGAGTACTTCCTCGTAGCCGGAGTCGCGAATGACCTGCTGCACCAGCTGGTAGATCTCCTCGATGCGCGGCTCGATCACGCCGGCCAGCGCCTGGCGCGAGAGCATGCGCGGGCCGCGGTCGCCCAGGCCGGGCACTTCCACCTGCTGCTCGGGGTCGGCCAGCAGCTGCTTGGCGAAGCCGGCCTCGACCTTGATCTCCTCGGCGTCCTTGGTGGGGGTACGCAGCGCCATCGCGATGTCGCTGGTGACCAGGTCGCCGGCGATCGGAATGACCGCGGTGTGGCGGATCGCGCCGCCGGTGAAGATGGCCACGTCGGTGGTGCCGGCGCCGATGTCCACCAGCGCCACGCCCAGCTCACGCTCGTCCTCGGTGAGGACGGACAGGCTCGACGCCAGCGGGTTGAGCATCAGCTGTTCGACTTCCAGGCCGCAGCGGCGCACGCACTTGACGATGTTCTCCGCCGCGCTCTGCGCGCCGGTGACGATGTGCACCTTCGCCTCCAGGCGGATGCCGCTCATGCCGATCGGCTCCTTCACGTCCTGGTTGTCGATGATGAATTCCTGCGGCTCCACCAGCAGCAGGCGCTGGTCGGTGGAGATGTTGATGGCGCGGGCCGTCTCGACCACGCGGGCCACGTCGGCGGGCGTGACCTCCTTGTCCTTCACCGCCACCATGCCGCTGGAGTTGAAGCCGCGGATGTGGCTGCCGGTGATGCCGGTGTAGACCTTGGTGATCTTGCAGTCGGCCATCAGCTCGGCCTCTTTCAGGGCCTGCTGGATGCTCTGGACGGTGGCGTCGATGTTGACCACGACACCCCGCTTGAGGCCGTTGGACGGCGCCACGCCCAGGCCCGCGAGCTTGAGCTCGCCGCCGGGCAGCACCTCGGCCACCACCGCCATCACCTTGGCGGTGCCGATGTCCAGTCCGATCACCAGGTCCTTGTATTCCTTTGCCATGGTTTCCTCTTTACTTTTTCTTCGGGTCGGCCGGCACGGTGCTGACCCCTCTCAGTCGAATCGCATAGCCGTCGGGGTGCCGCAGGTCGGCGGCCACCACGGCCTCGGGTCGGCGGCCGTAGCGCGAGGCCGCCTGGGTGATCGTGTCGCCGAAGCGGCGCGCGCGGGCCACCACCTCGTCGTGGCTGCCGCGCCCCAGCTCGATGACCGCGCCGGTGTCCAGCTCGGCCTGCCAGCTGCCGCGGGCGGTGAGGGTGAGGCTGTCGACCGACAGGTCCACCGCCTCGAACAGGGGCGCGACGGCGCGGTACATCGCCAGCACCTGGGCCGACTGGTCCTGCGGGCCGAAGAGGCGCGGCAGGCCGTCCTGCTCGACGTCGCCGGGGTTGGCCTCGAACACCTCGCCAAAGCTGTTGACGAGGGTGGTGTCGGTGTCGGCGCCCCAGAAGGCCACCGGCCGGTGTTCCTGCAGCACCACCCGCAGGCGGTTGGGGAATTCGCGCCGCACCACCGCGTCGCGCACCCAGGGCACCTGGCGGAAGGCCTGGCGCGCGCCGGACAGGTCGGCGGTGAAGAAGTTGCCGGTCACCCGCGGCGCAACGTTGGCGCGCAGGGTGGCGGCGCTGGTGTGGGCCACGTCGCCCTCCACCGTGATGCGGGTGAGCGAGAAGGCAGGGTGGCGCACCGCCCACCAGGCCGCCGCCGCCAGCGCCATGAGGCCGCAGGCTGCGAAGAGCAGCGCGGCGCAGGCGTTCATCAGACGAACGTCCAGCGGCAGGGGCAGGGCCTGGGCCTTCATGGCGTGGCGGCGTCCTTCCCCCGGGCGGCGCCCAGGTCCAGCGAGGCCGACGCCAGCAGGCGCAGGCACAGGTCCTCGTAGCTGATGCCCTCGGCCCGGGCCGACATCGGCACCAGCGAGTGGCCGGTCATGCCGGGCGAGGTGTTGAGTTCGAGCAGGTAGGGCGTGCGGGTGGCGGCGTCGATCATCACGTCGATGCGGCCCCAGCCGCGCGCGCCCAGCACCCGGTAGGCGCGCAGGGCCAGCGCCTGGATGGCGGCTTCCTCGCCGGCCGGCAGGCCGCAGGGCACCAGGTACTGCGTGTCGTCGGTGAAGTACTTGTTGTTGTAGTCGTAGTTGCCTTCGGGCGCGACGATGCGGATCACCGGCAGCGCGCGGGCGGCGTCGCCGGTGCCCAGGAGCGGGCAGGTGACTTCGTCGCCGGCGATGAACTGCTCGCACAGCACGTCGGCGTCCAGCGCCGCGGCGGCGGCCACGGCGGCGGCCATCTGCGACGCGTCGGTCACCTTGGCCAGGCCGATGGAGGAGCCCTCGCGCGCCGGCTTGACGATCAGCGGCAGGCCCAGCTGGCCCGGCACGTCGGCCACGTCGGCAGCGGTGAAGGCGCCCTTGCGAAGCAGCACGTAGCGCGGGGTGGGCAGGCCCTCGGCCAGCCAGACGCGCTTGGTCATCACCTTGTCGATGGCGATGGCCGAGGCCATCACGCCGCTGCCGGTGTAGGGAATGCCCAGGAGCTCCAGCGCGCCCTGTACCGTGCCGTCCTCGCCGAAGCGGCCATGCAGGGCGATGAACGCCCGGTCGAAGCCGTCGCGGCGCAGGTCGGACAGGTCCCGCTCGGCCGGGTCGAAGGGGTGGGCGTCGACGCCGCGCGCGCGCAGCGCCTGCAACACGCCGTTGCCCGACAGCAGCGAGATCTCGCGCTCGGCCGAGCGCCCGCCCAGGAGGACGGCCACCTTGCCCAGGGCCCGGATGTCGACCGCGCTCATTTCTTCTTCCCCCCGGTCATCTCGACCAGTTTGGCCGGCACACCGCCGATCGAGCCTGCGCCCATGCACATGACCACGTCGCCGTCGCGCGCCATCTCCAGGATGGCCTCGGGCATGCCGGCGATCTCGCCGACGAAGACCGGTTCGACCTTGCCCGCCACACGCACCGCGCGGGAGAGCGACCGGCCGTCGGCCGCCACGATGGGCGCCTCGCCGGCGGCATAGACCTCGGCCAGCAGCACCACGTCGGCCTGGCCCATCACGCGCACGAAGTCCTCGAAGCAGTCGCGGGTGCGGGTGTAGCGGTGCGGCTGGAACGCCAGCACCAGCCGGCGGCCCGGATAGGCGCCGCGCGCGGCGGACAGCGTGGCCGCCAGTTCGACCGGGTGGTGGCCGTAATCCTCGATGACGGTGAAGCGGCCGCCGCCATGCGCGGCGGGCACCGGCAGGTCGCCATAGCCCTGGAAGCGCCGGCCCACGCCGCGGAACTCGGCCAGGGCCTTGAGCACCGCTGCGTCGGGCACGTTCAGTTCCACCGCCACCGCGATGGCGGACAGCGCATTGAGCACGTTGTGGTGGCCCGGCAGGTTCAGCACCACCTCCAGGTCGGGCAGCACCACGCCGTTGCGGCGCTGCGCGGTGAAGTGCATCTGCGGGCCGACGGCGCGGATGTTGACCGCGCGCACCTGGGCTTCTTCGGAAACGCCGTAGGTGGTCACCGGGCACTGCACCTCGGGCAGGATGCCGCGCACCGCCTCGTCGTCCACGCACAGGATGGCGGTGCCGTAGAACGGCATGCGGTGCAGGAAGTCCACGAAGGCCTGCTTGAGGCGGCCGAAGTCGTGGCCGTAGGTCTCCATGTGGTCGGCGTCGATGTTGGTCACCACCGACATCACCGGCATCAGGTTCAGGAAGGAGGCGTCCGACTCGTCGGCCTCGACCACGATGTAGTCGCCCGCGCCCAGCTTGGCGTTGGCGCCGGCGCTGTTCAGGCGGCCGCCGATCACGAAGGTCGGGTCCAGCCCGCCCTCGGCCAGCACGCTGGCCACCAGGCTGGTGGTGGTGGTCTTGCCGTGGGTGCCGGCGATGGCGATGCCCTGCTTCAGGCGCATCAGCTCGGCCAGCATCATCGCGCGCGGCACGATCGGAATCTTGCGGCGGCGGGCGGCCACCACCTCGGGGTTGTCGGCCTGCACCGCGGTCGACGTGACCACCGCGTCGGCGGTGGCGATGTGCGATTCGGCATGGCCGACATGGGTGGTGATGCCCAGGCCCTGCAGGCGGCGCAGGGTGGGGCCGTCGGCCAGGTCCGAGCCCGAGATCTCGTAGCCCAGGTTGCGCAGCACCTCGGCGATGCCGGACATGCCCGAGCCGCCGATACCGACAAAGTGAATGTGTTTGATCGCGTGTTTCATGATGCCAAGGCCTCGCAGGCGGCGACGACTTCGGTGGTCGCTT
>JACCDI011074908.1_pt1 | contig 15639 bp, 20 predicted proteins | sample 7442791 | NCBI WGS metagenome assembly JACCDI01 (sample SAMN15323434, study PRJNA562643) | freshwater metagenome | isolation source: river surface water | place: USA:Blue River Watershed | collected 2017-08-15 | reverse complement strand
TTTTATAAAGTTCATACTTTGTATTTAAGTTACTATTAAGTCGGATAAAGAGAAAGAGGGGTTACGTATGTGACTATTGATAAAGGACATTTGTCCTTTTAAATAGAACAAAGTAATGTCGCACAATTCCATTTATACGACATCGATTTTTACGGCAAACCTTGTATGTCTTTTTAGGCTAAGGCTGTGGTACGTAATTTACAAATTTTTAGCATGACTAAATTTTACAATGTTGTTACTCGCAAAACCGTTAATCAATCCATAGCAAAAGAAAAACATATTTACCATAAAGTTGGGGTTATCAAGGTGACTGAAAATGGTGGGTGGTTCTTACAACTCTACCAACAACCCGATACTGATTTTATGATTTTCCCAAATCATAATGAGCCCTTGCCAGTAATTGATTTTGGTGATCATGAGGCTTAATAACACCACACCTGTTCCTAATGCTTTTTTCGACTCGAATCTTGAAAGCCTTAGCGGGTCAGCAGTAAGGGTATATTTAAAGATTGTTAGAAACCTGCTTGGATGGAGAGACGAGAATGGGAACGTAAAGAAGCGGGATTGGATTGCTCACTCGCAGTTCGAAAAGACAGGGCTCTCCAACCGAAGTGTGACTTCGGGTGTCCAGGAACTACTTGATCACGGACTCATTGGGGTGAGCGATGACTATTTAAATAATTTAAGCGATCCGCTAAGGCGTAAAAAAGCAAAACGTGTCTACTATTCACTGGTGTTAGAAAACACTCCAATCACCGAAAAAAGTACATTCTACAGTGAAAAAAATACACTCTACAACGAAAAAACCAAAGAAATAACACCGCAAAATTTGCTTATTACAAAAGAAATTTCTTTACCAAAGTATAATGCAATAGATAGAGTTCCAGACCATATACGGATAGAACAAATTAGACGAGAGAAACTAAAAAAACAAGAAATGGATAAGCAAAAGGAAAGAGATAGCTGGCTATAATTGGCTGTCTTTTTTCTTTTTAAAAGCTAAAGCTTTTAATTAATTTATAAGTAATAACATATCATTTGCATGGTATAGAGTATTAATGAATCTAATTTAAAAGTGTTTCGATAATATGCTATAATGAATGCAAAAATAATAACTAAATGATATTAGAAAAACAATTTTGGAAGCTAATACATCAGAGTATTGAGCAAAAGCAAAGTACTGATAAAAACGAACAAGGTGATTGTTTAATGGAAATTTTAACAAGCCTATCTGTTGAAGAAATTGCAGGTTTTCATAACCGAATGATTCAGTTAAGAGAAGATTTAAATTCTCCAATGATGCGAGACATAGCTTTTATGATGAAGTTTGGTGATAACAATCACGCCTGTCAAGGATTTAAAAATTGGGTGATTTCTCTCGGAGAAGAACATTATCTTAAAGCTAAAAATTCTCCTGCTCATTTATTGACCCTAAGTGATGTGAATCTCTTTGTGGTTGGACAAGCATATTTTCAGGATTTAAACTTTGTGGCTTCAGGGGCATTTTTTGAAAAAACAGATTTAGATTTTGATGATTGGTATAAAGCCTTAAAAGATGATAAGAAAGCTTCTCAAAACCGAAAACTTCCTAAAAAAGAAGATAAATCCAAGGATTAAGATTTGGAGAGATAACTCTAATTTAACAACCATTACAAAAGAACAAGACAGAAGGATTAATTTTCTTCTGTCTTCTTTTTTGTTCGAAAAGGTATATGCAAATAGGAATCCCTATTGTTAATCTCATCTGTCTTAAAAGAAAAGTGACTTAGGACAAATGAAAAACAGATTTTATAAATAAAAATATTACTTTTGCTTAATATCTTGGTATGTCTTTAAAAGGGAGAATATTTTAATTGAAATAGTGATAAGTTTACAAAGATATAATAGAATTTTGCGCTATACTAAAAATAAATATTTAATATGAAAGACATTAAATTAGAAGGTCAATATTGTGAATTGGAAATAATGAAAATTCAATTCTCAAAAAAAATTTATGAAATTAGTAGGGATGATAGAATTTGGAAATATTTATCAATGTATCCAAAAAGTTACGATGAAATTGATGTTTTTGTAAAAAATGCAATAACTAAATTTAATGAAGGTAATTCAATTCCTTTCGTAATTAGTTCATCTGGACAAATTGTTGGGACAACTAGAATTTTAGATATTAATAATGATCATCAAACTTGTGAGATAGGCTTAACTTGGATAATTCCTGATGTATGGGGAACAAAAGTAAGTATTGAAGCACATTATCTAATGTTTAAATATTGCTTTGAAGAAATGAAATTTAGAAGAATCCAATTTAAAATTGATGAAAACAATTTAAGATCTTACAAATCAATTGAAAAGCTTGGAGGGAAAAGAGAAGGGCTTTTAAGAAATTTTAGAAACTATAATAATAAAACTTATACAAATACATATATCTACAGTATAATTTTTGAAGAATGGGAAAACATAAAAAAAAATTTATTAATTAAACTTTATCATGAAAACAAATAAAAAAAAATTTTTCTCCGGTGGTTTTTTATACAATCCTAAAAACTCTTGTATTCTTCTACATCAAAGGGATGGAAACACTACATTTAATCCTTATGCTTGGGCTTTTTTTGGAGGTTTAAATGAAGGTGACGAAAATGAAATAGAATGTTTTCAAAGAGAACTAGAAGAAGAGATAGGCTTAAAAGTAAAAATTAAAGATATTATTTATCTTGATGATTATTTAAATGAAGAGTTTAATACACATAGATATATCTATTATGTGATAAGTGATGTCAAAATTGAAGATTTAAATTTAGGAGAAGGTGCTGGTTTTGGATGGATAAATATTAACAACCTTGATAAAGTAAAATTAACTGAAAAAACAGAAAGAGATTTAAAAACATTTCAAAAAAAAGTTTTAAAGGATGGTTGATTTGAAATCTAATTTCAGTAGTCAAGATTTGTTAACAATCTTTACAGGAATAAGTAGTCAAGATTGGTCAACAATCTTTACAGGAATACAAACCTTTGTAATAATTATTTCAATATATTTTGCTTTAAAGAGTTTAAAAATTATGGCGAAAACCCATAAACTTGAAGCAATTGATAAATTTACCAATGAAATTGAAAGTTTTAAAGAAGATAGACAATTTTTATATACAAAATTTAATTTTGATTCAAAAAAAACTTACAAAGATTTTGAATTAATTAAAGTTAAAAATGTTATCAATTCAATAAATAGAATTTCGATGCTAATTGATAACAAAATAATCGCTGAGGAAACAGTCTTTGCATTATGTCACACAATGATTATTAGATGTGAATATAAGCTTAAACCTTATTTAGAATATCAAGAGAGTAAATTAGGAGCAAGGTATGGAAGAAGGATTATTAGGCTAAGTGACAAAGCAAAAAGATATCACACCTGCCACAAACATCATCGAATAAATAGTATAAAAATATTTGATAATGTTAAAGAGGATGAAATATTCAGAACAAGTTATTATGATAATTTCATTCTAAAATATTATCAAAAATTTTCTTGGCTCTTGAGAAGAAAATTTAATTATTATAAATAAGCACATCACAAAACCACAGTTCGCATTAATTGGGTTTATACCTGCTATTTTGTCTTCGTATAATATAATCTAGTGACTACAACTCTATACTTCGAAGAAAATTTTGTAGATTTATTTTGATTAGTCTTCTCAGCAGCAATTTTTGTAAGCTGTATGCGTTAGCTACAATTTTGTGAAAAAATATTGTTACTTATTCTCTTTTTTTAATTTTAAGTAGCACATCAATCCGTGGACTTGTTAGATTTATTGGTTACTGGACTTTGGAAAAATTTTACTTTTAAAAGGCTTATTTAATAATCTACTTGATGAAATTGAGATTAAAGAGAGTGGAAATTACGAAGTAAGATTTAAACTGAAAAAGTAAATGACCATCGCTAACAGCTAGAGTTTCGTTGCAACTGAAATCCAAGCAATGAAACTCGGATTGAATGGAACAAAATACAAATCTAATGTTATATTAAAAAGAAGCTGTTTTAGATTTATTTTGGATTATCAAATCCTTCCTTAAAAAAATCCTCCAAGGATATATCTAAAGCCTTTAGAACTTTAACTAAGGAACTAAACCTTAAATCTTGACCTTTTTCATATCTTCCATACTGTGCACGAGGTAAATTGTGCTCGAAAGCAAACTGTTCATAGTTGGTAAAGCCTCTTTCAGTGCGTAGTTCACGTAATCTATTCCCAAGATTCTCTAGTTGTTGTTGGGTGTATGCGTCATTTTTATCCATACACAAAGTAATTTTAATTTAAATTAATTTGTTACCATTTAAAAGTTACTACTTATAAGTAGTTTTTGTAAAAGTTTATCTATATTTGAAGCCGTAAACGGCTCAATACTAACACTCCAGTCGAGCCATGGAGTAATTAAATTTAATTATAGATGAAGAAATCTAATTTTGCCCTTATGCTTTTTATTTTAGTAGCACTAACAGGTTGTGTTCCAACTAAACAAGCTGCTCCTGCTAAGTACAACCCACAATTCACTTACACGCCTGAGGAGCGTAAACAAATTTCTAAAAGTAGCTTAACGATAGCTATAATTGATCCTGTGTTTTCAAACGGAGAGAAAAATACGCTAGTTGAACCTTACAAAAGCTTTGTAAGTAATATGGCTGATGATTTTGAAGAAACACTCAATGCAAATGGATTTAAGATAAAAGGTCCATTTAAAACAAGAGATGAGATGGTTTATACTGATAAATTAAATAGTGATTTTGCTCTTGAAATTCAAGTTGAAATTTTATCTGAGAAAGGAGACTTTGGGAAACGAGCCTTGTCCTTTGGAGACGCCTTATTATACAAAGATGCATATCGATTAGCAGGTACTTTTTACCACAAGGGAAGAATCATTATTACTGCTACAGACCCGATTGATGGTGAGAAGTTTTGGAAGAAAACGGTTGATTTAGATAGAAAACCTGTAACAGTTGATGGTGTAATGAAGTTTACAGGTTCTGTAGAGTCAATTGGGGATGAGGTAATTTTAAGCGATGTTGGAATCTATAACCCTGTTGCAAAAGTACTTGAAGAGTATTATGCACAAGCTATGCAGAGTTTGTCTAAACAAATTGATCCAAGAGAAATGGAGCAAGTGGCTATTCAGATTAAAGCTAAAAGAAAACGTGTTGGACAATAAGCTAAATACCAATAGAGTACTAGAATTTAATATTATCTACAAAAAATAAAAAAAATGAAAAAGTTACTTTTTATAGCAATCGGTTTTATTATTACTTCATGCTCCAACAAAGACTTAGATAGGGATTTGGCAGAAAGCAAAATTATCGAGCAATTCAGTATTCCATGTGCTGAGGTTGCTAATTTTCAAAATGAAACGTTGGGGAGGACAAGTATTCCACAAAAACATGCAGACTTTATAAGACAAGGATATATTTATTGTAGTTCAGAAGGATCTTGGAATAATCGCTATTTCTTGACTGAAAAATCAATGCCTTACTTTAGTCTAGAAAACAATATTATTGCAGGAAACTTAATCGAGTTTAATGAGATTACGGGCATTAAATTTAATGATGCAAAAAATCAAGCCATAGTTGATTTCTCATTCAAACGAAAGGGAATTACTCCTTTTGGAGAGTTTGCAGAGCGATTTGAAGATGAAACTATAAACTTAAGCCTAGACTTTGAATTGTATGACGATGGTTGGAGAATTAAAGAAACCAAACTTGATGAACGTTTTGTGCCAAAAGAGGTATTTAGTATTTATCATTAAAGAATTAAAAAGAAGCCGTCTTTTCCTAATTAGACGGCTTCATTATTTTTGCAAAAGATACTATTTAGTACTTAAAAGTAAAAGCTCATTAATCACAACTTCAGTAATATACCTTTTGACACCATCTTTATCTTCATAACCCCTATGAGTAAGTTTGCCTTCAATAGCTATTTCTTTACCTTTGATAACATATTTCTCAATAATATCAGCAATGCTTCCCCACGCAGTTAGCCTATGCCATTCAGTGTTTTCAATTTTTTCACCCTTGGAATTAGTATAAACTTCATTAGTTGCAAGAGTTATATTTGCTAATTTTTTTCCTCCTTCAAAAGTTTTGATTTCTGGTTCTTGTCCAACATGCCCAATCAATTGTACTTTGTTTCTTAATGTATTCATGGCGTATATATTTAAATGATTAATTCTTTTGTTATTGGGTCATATCCCAAAAATTGTATTATATTTTTTTTGTTTATCCCTTTAGGCTCACAAACACCTCTCTCCCACTTATCAATTGTAGAAGTATAAACCCCAAGCTCTAATGACAACTCAAATTGAGTGTAACCTATGTCTAAACGGGCTTGTTTTAAGTAGTCACCATAAGTTATAGGTTTTAGTGGATAGCCCTTTTTATATGGTGCTTTAGCCGTTAAATTGATGGTGCAAATGGTCAACGCTGTTGTGCCATTCGGTTTGCTCTACTTTTTCACCTTTATCATTGGTGTAATTTTCATTGGTGGCCAAACTAAATTTAGCAACTTTTCTTCCATTCTCAATGGTTTTAATTTCTGGATCTTGACCAACGTGTCCGATCAATTGAACTTTGTTTCTCATGGCTTATAAAATTTAATGTTATTGCTTTTTAGATTAATACTATTTCTTTAACTACGACTTCGGTGATGTATCGCTTTTCACCATTTTTATCATCATAACTTCGGTGTGATAATTTACCTTCTATGGCTACTTCTTTTCCTTTGGTAACGTACTTTTCGATGATTTCGGCAGGTTTTCCCCAAGCTGATACTCTGTGCCACTCAGTTTGTTCTACTTTTTCACCGTTTTCTTTGTAATAAATTTCATTGGTAGCAAGGGTAAGATTAGCTACTTTTTTTCCTCCTTCTAAGTTTTTAACTTCAGGATCTTGACCTACGTGTCCGATTAATTGAACTTTGTTTCTCATGGCGTTTACAAATTTTAATGTTATTTAAATTACTTTATCGATAAAGCAAACAACTTGATTACTTTCGACAGTGCAAAATTGCTACAACCTCAAAAAAGGAATCGGTAGCTAAGCGTTTATTTTCGATTGTAACTATTTGTAAGCGTTTGCAAATGGAAATAGTTTAGTATATTTGTTTGATTGTAAGGATTATCAACGCCAAAAAAAACAATTCAACACACCTTAAGACTTTACAATCCAACAATGTATGGAAGCACAATTTGATTTTGAAAAACTCAAATTTCCAATAGGAAAATTCATTGTTCCCGAACCCATTTCGGAAACTGTACTTCAACGATGGATCGAAGAAATAACCTTTTTTCCCCATCGAATTTCATCACTTTTACAACCACTTTCTCCTGAACAATTGAACTGGAACTACCGCCCAAAGGGTTGGAACATCAAACAAGTGGTTCACCATTGTGCCGATAGTCATATGAATAGTTTTATTCGATTCAAATTGGCTTTAACTGAAGAAATTCCAATTATTAAACCGTATGAAGAATCGAGTTGGGCCGAACTAATTGATGGTTTAGACAATGACATCTCGGCTTCTTTAAAAATTATTGAAGGCGTTCATTATCGATGGACGTTACTTTTGAAAAATTTGACAAAAGAGGATTTCGCTCGACAATTCATTCACCCTGAAAATAAAAAAAAATACCGTTTGGACGAAGCAACTGGGCTTTATGCTTGGCATTGCAATCACCATTTGGCTCACATACAACAAGCTATCTACCATAAAGGACAATTTAATTTTCAAAGCCATGATCAAAAACTGTTTAGAATGCAATGAAAAACTAATAGGCCGTGAAGACAAAAAATTCTGTAGTGACGGATGTCGAAATGCCTATAACAATAAAATTAATAAAGACAGTACTAATTTTATGCGCAACATCAACAATAAGTTGCGAAAAAATTACCGTATTTTGTCGGAGTTGAATATCGATGGAAAATCGAAAACTACTCGAACCAAATTATCCAGTAAAGGATTTGATTTCGAGTATTTTACATCGATATTGAACACCAAATCGGGCAACACGTATTTTTTTGTTTATGAACAAGGCTACATGATTTTGGAAAACGATTATTATATGTTGGTCAAAAAGGATATCTAACAACATAAAAATCTCGATTCACAGATTGAGATCATTCGGTTTACAATGAAAAAAAACTACTCTTCGCTCTACTCAATGCTAGTGCTTGTGACACTAATTTTTGGCATTTTTTATACTATGATGCCACAAACCTATGACACTGAAGAAGCTTCAGTCTCAGAGTTTTCAACTAAAAGAGCTTTAGAGAAAGTCAAAGTAATCGCCCAAAAACCGCATTATGTTGGTTCTAAAAACCACAAAGTAGTTGCACAGTATTTGGTTCAAGAATTGAAAAATTTAGGTCTTCAACCTTCCATTCAAGAAGGATTTACCATGACCGAAAAAGGAACTTTAGTTCAATCAAAAAACATTTTAGCGCGTATTGAAGGTTCGGCCAATACAAAATCACTCTTACTGCTTTCGCATTACGATAGCGCGCCTCATTCGTATTCGTATGGCGCCAGTGATGATGCTTCGGGTGTAGCAACTATTTTAGAAAGTGTTCGTGCTTTTCTTCATACCAAAACCCAACATAAAAACGACATTATCATCCTTTTTTCCGATGCTGAAGAATTAGGATTAAATGGCGCAGCGCTTTTTGTAACGCAGCACAATTGGGCAAAAGAAGTCGGTTTGGTATTGAATTTTGAAGCTCGCGGTTCGTCTGGACCAAGTTATATGCTCATGGAAACCAATGATGGAAATGCTAAAATGGTGGACGGTTTTCAAGACGGAAAAGTCCAATATCCGGTTTCCAATTCGCTGATGTACAGTATTTACAAAATGCTACCTAACGACACCGATTTGACCGTTTTTAGAGAAAACGGAAAAATTCAAGGCTATAATTTTGCGTTTATCGACAGCCATTTTGATTACCATACTGCGCAAGACAAATACGAACATTTGGATCCAAAAACCTTGGCACATCAAGGAACGTATTTGATGCCTTTAATGAAGTATTTTTCCAATGCCGATTTAAAAAACCTTAATTCAAGTGAAGATAAAGTGTATTTTACTATTCCTTTTTCGTTTGTGAGTTATCCTTTTTCGTGGATTTTACCGATGGTGATTATTGGTTTTGTGATACTATTTCTGCTAATGTTTGTCGGAATGGGAAAACACGTTTTGCGTTTGGATCAAATCATCAAAGGGTTTTTACCTTTATTGGGTTCGTTGATTGTAGCTGGCGGAATAACCTATCTTGGCTGGGAAACACTACTCATTATTTATCCACAGTACAACGACATTCTTCACGGATTCACTTATAACGGTCACGATTATATTTACGCTTTTGTGAGTTTTACGATGGCGATTTGCTTTTTGTTTTATAAAAACGACGGAAAGCGAAATCCCGAAATGAATCAGATGGTGGCTCCTTTATTTGTTTGGTTATTGATTAATATTGGAATTGCGATTTATCTAAAAGGCGCTGGATTTTTAATTATCCCAGTAATTTCTAGTACGCTAATGTTAGGTTATTTTGTGATGACCCAAAAATCGAATGCTGTTATAAATGTGATTTTATCCTTGCCAACACTCCTAATTTTAGTGCCTTTTGTTCAGATGTTTCCGATTGGTTTGGGGTTAAAAATTCTAGTTGGAAGTGCGATTTTAACCGTTTTATGTTTTGCTTTATTACTTCCTATTTTTGGTTCGTTTTCACGAAAAGGAAGTTGGGCAATTTTGTTTTTTGTTCTTTCGATTGGATTATTTGCAAAGGCGCATCAATCTTCTGGCTACTCGTATGGAAAAGCCAAACCAAATAGTTTGGTTTACATTTTAAATGGCGACACCAACAAAGCGAATTGGGCAACCTACGATACCAATTTAGACGAATGGACCAAAGGTTATTTGGGCGAAAAACCAAAAGATGCAACTCCTTTGAACACCAATAAATTGTACAGTAAATACGGCTCGAAATACACTTTTATGGCCGATGCACCAGTAAAAAACATCCAAAAACCGACTATTGATTTTGTACGGGATTCGGTTATTGGAAATCAGCGCTATTTAAAAATTGTCATTACTCCCAATCGAAAAGTGAATCGATACGATATTTTTAACAACGGAAAGACAACACTTCATCATTTAAAAGCCAATGAGGTCAAATCTATTGATGTAAAGAGCAACATTATCGCTCAGAAAACCAACAAGATTTTAAGTTATTATGTGGTAGATAATCTACCTTTAGAATTGGAATTTTCGATTGATGCGACTCAAAAACTCGATTTGAATTTGGTAGAAAGTTCATTTGATTTGATGCAAAACCCAGCATTCAGCATGGCCAAAAGACGCAATTGGATGATTCCGACTCCGTTTGTACTAACCGATGCGGTTATAGTAACTCAAAAAGTGAAACCAAGTGTAAAAAACAGTACAGTTATTGTTGTGAAATAAAATTTTTCATCAAAGTTCTTTTTTTTAGTATAAACCATACAAATTATATATATGCACAATAACAAACAAAAATTCGCGAAATTCGCGGGCAAAAAGTACTACTCGATTTTGACTTAGCCGAACTTTACGAAATTGAAACACGGGTTTTGAATCAGTCGGTAAAAAGAAACTTGAAGCGTTTTCCTGACGATTTTATGTTTCAACTAACCGAGAAAGAATGGTTGACTATGTCATCACAAATTGTGACGACATCTTCCTCAAAAAGACCAAAAAGCGCTTATCCTTATGCATTTACGGAACAAGGCGTAGCTATGTTGAGTGGCATTTAAACTCGAATATTGCAATTAATGTCAACATCGCTATTATGCGTACATTCGTTTACATTCGGAGACAAGTTGTAACTAATATTGAGTTCAATAAAAAATTGGAAGAATTAGAGTCAAAATACGATGCACAATTTGGAGAAGTATTTGAAGCGCTGCATTATTTGATTCAAAAAGAAAAAAAAGAGGAATTACATCAGAAAAGAAAACAAATTGGTTTTAAAAAATAAATGAAACAAATCAGCATTCTAGGTTGTGGTTGGCTCGGATTGCCTTTAGCGAAATCATTGATAAAAAATGGATTTTCAATTAACGGCTCAACGACTTCATTGGAGAAAATGAATCTCTTGAAAGAGGCAGGAATTGCTCCTTTTCAAATCACTCTTTTGGAAGATGCGATTGAGGGCGAAATAGCTGCTTTTTTAGAAAATTCATCGGTTTTAATAATTGATATTCCACCAAAATTACGTGGAAATTTCAAAGAAAATTTTGTAGCTAAAATTCAAACTCTACTTTCATCCCTGGAACAATCAACCGTAAAGAAAATACTTTTTGTAAGCTCAACTTCGGTGTATTCGGAAGACAATTCTGAAGTAACCGAAGCAACTCACCCTAAACCCGAAACGGAAAGCGGGAAACAATTATTGGAAGCCGAATTTTTACTAATGAACAACCCACATTTTCAATCTACTGTGGTTCGATTTGGCGGATTAATTGGAGAAGATCGTCATCCGATTCGGTTTTTATCGGGCAAAAAAAACATAGAAAACCCTGATGCCCCAATTAATTTGATTCATCAACAGGATTGCATCGGAATTATTCAATCCATTATAGAAAACGAAGTTTGGAATGAAATTTTCAATGCTGTAGCGCCTTTCCATCCATCGCGAAAAGAATATTACACACAAAAAGCAATAGAATTGAATTTGTCTTTGCCCGAATTTGACGAAAGTAAACCTTCTGTTGGCAAAATCATTTCGAGTGAGAAAATCGTTCAAAATTTGAATTTCAAATTCCAAATTCTACTTTAAAAATAGCTTATATTTGTTATTCAACACTGCTTTTGAGCATCTAAACTAACGAATATGAAACTTCATTATTTATTAATCCTTACATTGATGTGTTTCGGAAGAATTTCTGGACAACAGAAAAAAGACCTCATTGTACCCAATGAAAATCTAATTGTCGAAAACATTCCGGAGATTTCTAAAGAATTGGCCAACAAAGTCAAAAAATATTCTGAGGCTCGAGGCGCATCTATAGTTGCCATTCATCCTACTAAAGAAGAAATCATCATTTCAACTCGATTCGGATTGACCAATCAGCTACACTCTGTTTCCCAACCATTAGGAAGCAGAAAACAATTTACCTTTTTTGACGAACCACTTGCAAATGCGAGTTACGAACCTACAAAAGGTGAATACATTATTTATTCTAAAGACGTGGGCGGAAATGAATTTGGTCAACTGTTTAAAATGGACTTGAAAACGTTAAAATCTACTTTACTTACTGATGGTGGACGATCTCAAAATGGTGGTGTAATTTGGAAAAAAGACGGTTCGGGATTCTATTTCGCTTCTACCAAACGCAATGGTGGTGATCGGGATCTTTATTTTATGAACCCTAACGACCCAAAAAGTACAAAAATGATACTTGAAGTAAAAGGCGGCGGTTGGGGAATTTCTGATGTTTCCAAAGATGGCAATCAGCTTTTAATTAGTGAGTATATTTCGGCCAATGAATCGCACATTTGGTTGTTGGATGTTACTACCAGAATCAAATCGGAAGTTACCAATAGAAAAGACAAGAGCATCGTTCAAAATCGAGCTCGATTTTCGCCAAATTCAAATGAAATATGGTTGGTAACCGATCGAGATAATGAGTTTCAACGTTTGGCTAGCATGGATATTTCGACCAAAAAAATAACGTATTATACTTCAAAAATAAATTGGGATGTAGAAAGTTATGATTGGAACGAAGACAAAACTAAATTGGCTTTTGTAACCAATGAAGGTGGATTAAATAAGTTGTATTTGATGGACACTAAAACCAAACAATACAATGAAGTTGCAAATCTTCCCATTGGGTTAATCAACGGAATTGGTTTTACAAAAAACGGTCAATCGTTGTTTTTCAATCAATCTACAGCTGATTCGTCTTCGGATGTCTATCAATTAAATTTAAATTCCAATCAAGTGGTGCGTTGGACAGAAAGTGAGCTTGGGGAAATGCAAAAAGAAGACATGTCAACACCTCAATTGATTGAATGGAAAAGTTTCGACGGAATGAAAATTTCGGGATTTTATTATCCTGTTAATGAAAAATTCAAAGGAAAAAGACCGGTTTTAATTAACATTCATGGTGGTCCAGAAGGCCAATCTGTAGCTTCATTTTTAGGCGCAAATAATTTTTACACTAGTGAAATGGGAGTTGCTCTTATTTTTCCTAATGTACGCGGTTCGTCAGGTTTTGGAAAAACATACATTGCCAAAGACAACGGATTTTTAAGAGAAGATTCGGTTAAAGATATTGGTGCTCTTTTGGATTGGATTGCTTTACAGCCCGAATTGGATAAAGATCGAATCATGATTATGGGTGGAAGCTATGGAGGTTACATGACTTTGGCTACCGCATTTCATTATGCTGATCGCATTCGATGTTCGGTGGATGTAGTTGGAATATCCAGCTTTACCACTTTCCTTAAAAATACAGAAGAATATCGTAGGGATTTGAGACGTGTTGAATATGGTGATGAGCGTAATGAAAAAATGTACGCTTTTTTAGAGAAAATTTCGCCCTTGAACAACACCGATAAAATTAAAAAACCAATGTTCATTATTCAAGGAACCAACGATCCGAGAGTTCCAGTTACGGAGGCAACTCAAATGCGCGATAAACTGAAAGCACAAGGTAATACCGTTTGGTATTTGGAAGCTAAAGACGAAGGTCACGGTTTCAGAAAAAAAACGAACGTAGATTATCAGCGATTGGCTGTAATAAAATTTATGGAGAATTATTTAATCAATTAAGTTATGACTCATGATGACATCATAGGCACAATAGGTGTTGGAATCATTTTGATGGCTTACTTTTTAAACAATTTTTCGTTTATCCAACGCAACGGAAACTTCTATTTTATTTTGAACATCATTGGAGCGAGTATTGCTTGTTATGCTTCCTATTTGATTGATTACATTCCGTTTGTAGTGTTGGAAGCTACTTGGGCCATCATTAGCATTATTGGATTAGTTCAAAACATAAAAAAACCTCAAGAATCAACTTGAGGTTTTGTTTTTTACCAAATCTTAACGCGATTTTCGGGTTTGACGTATAATTTATCTGTTTCTTTGATATCGAAAGCTTTGTAGAATTCATCCACATTTAAAAGTGGTACATAAGCACGGTACATTCCGGGTGAATGCGGATCGGTTTTTACTTGGTTTTTGATGGCTTCGTCTCTTGCTTTGGTTCTCCAAATGGTTGCCCACGAAATGAACAAACGTTGTTCTGGAGTATAACCATCAATTAAACCATGATTTCCATTTTCTTTTAAATAAATCTGTAAACCATCGTATGCGGCGTTGATTCCGCCCAAGTCTCCAATATTTTCTCCTAAAGTAAATTTACCGTCTACAAAAGTTCCGGGTAATGGTTCTAACGCACTGTATTGTGCAGCTAAAGCTCCGCCTAAACCTGTAAATTGTTTCAAATCGTCATCGGTCCACCAGTTCACCAAATTCCCATCAGCATTGTAACGCGAACCTGAGTCGTCAAATCCGTGAGAGATTTCGTGGCCAATTACCGCTCCAATTCCGCCATAATTTACCGCTTCATCTGCTTTGTAATCGTAAAAAGGTGGTTGGAGAATAGCTGCTGGAAATACGATCTCATTGTACGAAGGATTGTAATAAGCGTTTACTGTTTGCGGCGACATTCCCCAACGGGTTTTATCGACTGGTTTGTATAAATCGGCAATATTTTCGGCAAAACCCCATTTGGAAACATTTTCCATATTGCTGTAGTAATCGCCACCTTCTTCTTTGCCTTTGATAACTAATTTAGAATAGTCTTTCCATTTATCAGGATAACCAATTTTAACGGTAGATTTTCGTAATTTTTCGATAGCGCCTTTACGTGTTTCAGGCGTCATCCAAGGTAAATTATTGATTCTATTTTCGAAAGCCAAGAACACATTTTTAATCATTTTACTGGCTTTTTCCTTGGCTTCAGCAGGAAATTTTTTCTCAACATACAATTTTCCCAATGCTTCACCAACCGTTCCGTTTACTACTTGTAAGGCTCTTTCTTCACGCGGTCTTTGTTTTTTGGCACCTTGTAATGTTTTGCTGTAAAATTCCCAGCTTGCCAATTCTATTTCAGTAGTTAAAACATCAGAAGCTTTGTTAATTAGAGTCCAGCGCAAATACGCTTTCCAATCTTCAATTTTATTTTCAGTAAAAATAGTTTGAAGAGCGGTCATGTATTTGGGTTGAGATACGATAACAGAATCTAGACTTTTAATTCCTACTCCATTAATTAGTTTTTGCCAATCGACAGCTGGAGTTAGTTTTTGTAAATCGGATACCGACATTGGGTTGTACGTTTTTCTTCTGTCTCTGCGTTCAACTCTATCTAATCTTGGTCGGGCCATGGCAGTTTCTAAAGCTAAAACACGTTGTGCATTGGCTTTGGCTTGCTCTGGTTTTTCACCCAAAAATTGCAACATACGAGCTACGTGAAGAACGTATTTTTCTCTTTTTTCTTTGGAATCTGCATCTTCAGAAACATAATAATCTCTGTCCGGTAAACCCAAACTTCC
>JACCDI011745753.1_pt1 | contig 15654 bp, 17 predicted proteins | sample 7442791 | NCBI WGS metagenome assembly JACCDI01 (sample SAMN15323434, study PRJNA562643) | freshwater metagenome | isolation source: river surface water | place: USA:Blue River Watershed | collected 2017-08-15 | reverse complement strand
CTACACCAACGTTAGCACCTTTAAATAGATTTTATGTAGCCTCACCGGTTCAGAATATCGATACAACATATTGTGTAACACCTGGTTATGTATTGACAGGTGCACTATGGTCATACGCAACAACAATTAGTGGTTTAATGAATCAGACGGTTTATCTTGACCAATATGGTGATGATGTGTTCGTTGGAGTAGAAGGTTATAAGTACGCGGTTAGTTTAACCGCAGGAATTAATACATTTACTGACGGTTCATCCAATTATGAATTAATTCAAATTTACGAAAATGGTGCCGTGTGGAATGTACTTTCACCAAATTGTGGTTCTTCTGGAGGTGGAGGTGATATACCACTATAATAAAACATAAAAAGAATATTTATAACATATGAGTTTTTTACACGAAAATGAATCAGAGCATATAGCGGCAAGAATTACCAATGAAGGTAGACAAAAAATTGCTGAGGGTAATTTCAATGTTGAGTATTTCCAAATTGGAGATTCTGAATTTGATTACAATTTTGATGCTTACAATGGTATAACAGAAACTACAAATCCTTCCCAAAAGATTTTTACACCATTGGATAAAGATTCAATCGTGAAATACCCATATAAAGTATCCCAATCAACTGTGACAGGAACCACATTTGGTACACCCGTACAAGTTTCTCAAATTGAAACAATTAGAAATGAGATGGGTCCTGCCGGTTTTGTATCAAAATATATAGCATATGATGAAGATATTTGTACAGGCTCAACAATTGAATGTACATACACTCAAGTACCAACTTCAGCCATATCGGGAACAACAACACTTTATTTAACAGGTGGAACGTTCTCTGATTGTGAATTTATCACAATTGCATTTACACAATTAGTTGGTGTTGATGCGGTAATTAGCGGTTCATCAACAAGTTTAATTTATAAAGTAACAAACTATACATCGGGTGTAACTGTAAACACATTAACATTAGATAGAAATATGCCAAATATGGCATCAATATGTTCAGGAGGATTTGCAACAGTTATTTGTAATAAGTGTAATCCATTTTTTTCAGGACCATATGATACCGATTTAACTTGTTTACCAAATACACAAAATCCTGAAGACCAACAAGACCCTTGGACGTTAAATATCGTTTGGAGTACAGAACCCGCGGGTATGAATGTACCAACCAATGCAGATGAAGAAATTACAGGTTATACAAGTAATGTTTTTGTTTCAATAAAAGAATTTTTAGGATATGGTTCATCATCAGGTCAAACATCAAATACGGGAACAACAATCACAAACACATTTGGTGACGTTGTAATCGTAACACCTGAAGAACAACATTCATTGGCAATATTACATTACTCAGAATTGAATAGTGAGAGAGAACCCGAAAAGTTTTTTAAATACGAAGATTATATTAGTACGAATGATAGTGTAGTAGACGCACTACTTTACGATGAAGATAATGAGGAAGTAACTGATAGACAATACTTTGAAATTTATATACCATTTCTTTATTATGAAAGAAATACTGGCTCAACAATAGGTGCTAGATTCTTTATGGGCACAACTGATTATTATATTAACTCAAGTGCAATTGATACTAAATTGAATAAATTGAAGTATCGTTATTTGACTGATGAGCAAAATGTAAAAGTTGGTAAGATATTCTACAATCACAAAACGATTGTATTTGACGACCAAGAAATTGTCGCAACATTAGATTATAAATCAAATAGAAAATATACATTACCAATTCCGAGAGTTGCACAAGTTCCTGTTGATACAAAATGTGGTGTTGATGGTAATCCATTAGAACCATTAATGAGTGGAACAACAGGTCAGACAGTTTTTGTAACTTATATGTTACAATATACAGGAGATACTGCTATGAATGGATTACATTGTAATCACTATTCAAAAATTACAGGAACAACTTTAAATGCCGACATATCCATTAAATTTTCAGATGATAGTTTTCAGTTTATGAGAGCAACCCATTGTGGTAATAAGACAGGATATACTGCAAATAAATTATTTGTGTTGGTACAAAGAGTAGATACGGGAGACCAACCATTATCAAATCTTTGGAGAAAAATTGATATAACATCAGATATACCAACTCATACATTAGGTAGTTTAATTGACCCGAATGATTTAAGAGGAACAAGATTTGTTATAACAAATGATGATTATGATAGTGCAACCTTATATGATGTTGAGGATTATCTTGGTAATTTCCCCGATAATCCTGATGTAATTGGACCATATTCAGGTAGTAGTTATTTAATGACAACTCCTCAGTTCGGAGATAAACAACCATTCCCCGGTTCAATTAAATTGGTAAGAGCAAGTGATTTAGCTGTAATGAGATTCTTAGTGAATCTTCCATCAGGAACATTTGAATCAACACAAAACCCAACATACGTTTCAGGTAAACAAAAGAAGATAACGGAGATTGCGTTACTAAATGCAAACAAAGATGTTATTGTAATTGGAAAAACACCAAAACCAATCAATAGAACAGGTACACAAGTCTTTGCAGTTAAAATAGATTTATAAAACCATTTACAAAACAAAATATATTATTTATATATTGTTTTATGGAGAATAGTTTAAAAAACAAAGCGAAGATTTTGGGTCTCGACATCTCAACCAAAACTATTGGTTGGGCTCTTTTTGATATGAATGGTTCTAAACTTTTGGAACTTACTCATTTCTCACCCAAAATAAAACCACAGCCAGAGGAAAAGATTGAGGAGTTGTTATTGAAAGCAGAAGCATTCAAAAAACACATCGAAGGTTATAAAAATATGGGTATCTCAAGAATCGTAATTGAAGAACCTCTACTACAATCTAATAACGTTTATACTGTCGGTACATTATTAAGATACAATACATTGATTCTTAAGAATTGTTATGATGTGTTTGGTATCGTACCAACATTTATATCGACCTACAATGCAAGAAAATTTGCGTTCCCTGACTTGGTTGGAGAAAATGACAAAGGTAGAAACGTACTATTTGGTGGATATCCAAAAGACATCGATAAGAAACACGTCATTTGGGAACACGTAAATGCAGTTTGTCCTGATGTTAGTTGGTTATATGGAAAGACAGGTAGTCTGAAAAAAGAAAATTATGATATGGCGGACGCAGCGACTGCGGTGATTGGTTTTGTCAATATGTTGAAATCAGAAAAATCCGGCAAGTAAAATTTTACATTAGGAAAAAACAATAATATATTTATTAATAGGACGGGACGTGGAGATAAAAATCCGCGTTTGGTTGGTGTTCCCCCGGAGTGGTGTCCGGGGGATTTTTTTTATCCCTTTTTTTTTCTTATATTTTATACTATGGGTACATCCGATTTTGATTACGGACCAATAGTAGACATCCTCGAAGACATTTTGGGTGATTATCGAATGCATAATGACTATAAAGGTCAGATGTCTTTTGATTGCCCTGTATGTTCGTATGAGATAAAAGGGTTGGACCACGGAGATGGAAAAGGTAATCTTGAGGTGAATTACAAATATAACGTTTATAAATGTTGGTCTTGCGGTGAAACAAATGATACACACGGGTCAATACATAAATTGATTAAAAAGTACGGAACCACAAAACATTTAAAAAGATACGAATTGATTATGCCTGAAGAGGCATATGAGAACACTAAAGTGAAAAAAAATTATGTAAGGTTACCTAAGGAGTTCATCTCATTTACATCAGTTAGTGAAGGATTAAAGAAAACACATTTTTATAAACAAGCACTCAATTACATACAGAAAAGAAATATAACGGATGAGATAATAAAAAGAAATAATATCGGATTCTGTTATGATGGTCATTATATGAATAGAATTATTATACCATCATATGATGAGAATAATAATTTGAATTATTTTATTGCCAGGTCCTACGAACATAAACCAAAATTAAAATATAAAAATCCCGAAGCTCAAAAAGAAATAATCATTTGGAATGAACACTTAATTAAGTGGGACGAACCAATATACATTGTGGAAGGTGCATTCGATAGTATCTTTTTAGAAAATTCAATCCCGATGCTAGGTAAAGTGATGAGTGAAAAATTATTCGCATTACTTTATGAAAAGGCTAAAGAGATTATTGTAGTACTTGATGGAGATGCTTGGGAAAACACACAAAGAATATATAATAAACTAAATGGTGGTAGATTGTTTGGAAGTGTATGGGCAATAAAATTACCAATCGATAAAGATGTTGCAGATTTGCAAGGAGACTTATCCCAATTTGAAAAAATACAATTAAAATAATGGATTTAAAATTAATATCTGAAGAGATAAATGAATTACTCGAAGTAAGACGTAAAGAATTAGAACTAACCTTTATAGAGGACCAACACACGTATTATATGAAAGATACGAATGGTGTGTTGAGAAAAACCTTCCCATCAGTATCAAAAGTAGTTAAAAAGTTTCATAAACATTTTGATGCGGAAGGTACTGCACTAAGAATGTCAAATGGTGACCCTGAAGCTGCTAGACTATTACAAGAACAGTGGAAAGAAGCTGGTTCATATTCTACAAATATGGGAAGTAGAGTTCACTTTGAATTGGAGAGTTATACTGTCGATATGTTCGGTGGATATAAAGATGTTAGACAACCAATATTTGAAGTGGATGAATCTCAAATATTGAAGAGTGATAGTATGATTAGTGCAGGTAAAGAGTTCGTAGAACTAATGGTTAAGAGAGGTGCAATTCTAATTGATACAGAAAGTGTCCTTGGCGACAATGAACTTGAGTATAAAGGACAACCAGATAAGTTGTGGTTAATGATGAATAAAGAACAAACCGATTTTGGATTGGTGATTACCGATTGGAAAACAAATCAACCTAAAAACTTCGAAGTTCAACATTATACAGGAAGAATGTTTGCTCCGTTTCAAGAATATCACGACACTGCTTTAGGTCATTATTATTTACAATTACCATTATATGCAAGATTGTTCTTAAAAATGTTGAAAGGAACAAAATATGAAAATATTAAATTGTTGGGTTGTGTTATTGTTTTATTAAAAGATGACGGAACATTCGTTGAATACAAAGTTCCGGCTCAAGTGAACAACACAATTTTAAATATGGATATTACAAAATACACAAAGAAATGATAAAGAAAATAATTCACATTGCGGACTTACACATTCGTACAATTCAACTACACGACTTGTATAAAGAACAGTTTCAAAAATTATTGGACGAATTAAGTGTTAAATTTTTAGAATGGGTAGATGAGAATATATCGCACAACGAAATTAGAATTGTTATTGCGGGTGATATTGCACATCAAAAAATTAATATCTCAAATGAACAATTATTATTAACCAGTTGGTTTTTAAAAGAGTTAACTCGTTTTGGTAAGGTTGTAATTATTCCAGGTAATCACGATTTCTTGGAGAATAACGTACAACGTTTGGATAGTATCACACCCGTAGTTGAATTATTAAATAACCCACATATCACATACCTAAAAGATAGCGGCGATTATATAGATACCGATGGTAATGTCCAATGGGTGGTGTATTCATTATATCAACACAATGTTAGACCTGAATTCACTAAACAAGAAGGGTTATTAACAATCGGTTTATTTCACGGACCAATACAAGGACTATCAACTGATTTAGGGTTTGAGTTTGAAGATGCGTATGATAGATTAAACTTCGTCGATTTGGATTTATTATTATGTGGAGACATACATAAAAGACAACAGTTTATATTACCAAATGGAGGAAAGGCTGTAATGGTTGGTAGTATGATACAACAAAATTTTGGTGAGACAGTAAAACATCACGGGTATGGAATCTATGATGTTGAAACTGATGATTATACGTTTTACGATTTACCAAATGAATCACCGTTCTTACATTTTAAAATAACTGATATAACAGACATCGACAATGAAAAAGAAGAGCTCCTTAACGCTGGATGATGAATTTTTGGAATATTGTCGATTAAATAATATTGATGATGTTGAAAAATTGGCAAAAGATACTTTTAACAGAGGTTTCACCATACTAAAATATGGTGAGACCCCTTTTGGTTTAAAACCGACCGAAAAGATAGTAGAGAAAGAAGTGGTCAAAGAGGTTATAGTTGAAGTAGAAAAGATAATCAACGTTGAGGTGATTAAAGAAGTTCCTGTAAATGTTAAAGGTGAAACGGAAATCATCACAAAAGAGATAAAAGTAGTGGACACCGAAGAAATTGATAGATTAAAAAAACAATTACAGGATAAACAAGAAGAAATTAATAAACTAAATGATGCTTTGAATAAATTTAATAAAGCAACATTTATGAAAAATAGTAATTTAAATACGCTATATGACGAATAGTTTTAAAGTTGGGTTTATTGGATTAGGTAAATTAGGTTTACCTTGTGCGTTGGCTATTGATAGCTTAGGACATAAAGTTTGGGGTTATGATATCGATTCTAAAGTATCAGAATATCTACAGGATAGAAAAATACCATACCAAGAGGAAGGAGCCAATGAATTACTTGAAAATCACAATATAAATTATGGTACAATAAAAGATGTAGTTAAGAATAGTGATATCATATTTGTCCCAATCCAAACACCTCACGATTATAAGTTCGAAGGTTGTACACGTATACCAGATGATAGGTCAGATTTTAATTATGAACCACTAAAAGAAGGGATAAAATCACTATCGAACGAGATATACAAACAAGACGGAGAAAAGATTGTGGTAATAATATCCACAGTGTTACCCGGCACAATAGAACGAGAGATATATCCAATAATTAAAGGCAATCCAAATTTTATTCTTTGTTATAATCCTTATTTTATTGCAATGGGAACAACAATACAGGACTTTTTAAATCCTGAATTTATATTGTTCGGTTCAAAAGATAAGAGAGCATCAAAATATGTTAAAAGGTTTTATGAAACATTACATAACAAACCGTTCTATCAAACATCAATTAAAAATGCAGAACTAATTAAAGTGTCATATAATACTTTTATTGGTATGAAAATAGTTTTTGCAAATACTATTATGGAGATGTGTCATAAAGTTGGTGCGAACGTAGACGAAGTGATGGGAGGATTAAAGTTGTCCGACCAAAGACTCATCTCAACAAGGTATCTTAAAGGTGGAATGGGAGATGGTGGAGGATGTCACCCAAGAGACAACATTGCTATGAGTTGGTTATCTAATGAATTGAAATTATCTCATAATTTCTTCGAGGATATTATGATGGCAAGAGAAAATCAAACAGAGTTCTTAGCAAGTCTTATGTTAGAACACGATGGACCATATTATATATTAGGAAAAACATTCAAAGAAAATACCAATTTAGTTTTAGGTTCACCATCAATATTATTATCCAATATTTTAAAGGAAAGAAACATAGAACACGAACATTATGACCCTAATGTTGATTCACTATGTCCTGATTTCGGTGTTGGTACTTACATTGTAACAATACCTCACGAAGAATTTAAAAAATTTGTTTTCCCCAAAGGTTCAACCGTTATTGATGTTTGGAGAATCCTAAATTTAAGTGGTCAAGAAGTTAACCATATAAAAGTAGGTAACTAACTTTTTTGTTTTCTGATTTTTTTTAGTTATATTTTTTATAAGAAAATATATTATTATGTCAGAAATCACATTATGGGCTTTTATGGCTTACGGAATGACCTCTATATTGGTTTGGGGTTCAATCTTCGAATCCTCAAGAGAATGGATTAAAAAGAAATCTAAATTTTTTGGTGACCTTATTAGTTGTACCCTCTGTACGAGCACTTGGGTTGGATTTTTTATGTCCATTGTTTTAGGAAGTATCTCCGGTAGATACTTTGAAAATTTCTTTATCATAAACCTATTTTTTGATGGTATGTTGACTGCGGGATTAGTATGGTCAATCAATTCAATAATTGAGTTTTTTGAAGAGAGTAGACTAAAATAACATATGAAGATATTAAAAGTTGGTTACAAGGTTTTCGATTTTTCGATACCTAAAGAACTCTATTACTACATCACTAAGGAGTATTATTTAAAAGAGCCAAAAATATTTGAATCCTTAAGGATAAGAAATGGTTCAGATAAAAAGAACGCAACTTATGTTGAGATTTTAAAAGGTGATAAAGAAAGCTTTTTTGATTTAACATCAAGTAGAAAAGAAGAATGGGATAATATTATCGATTTTCTTAATGAGAAATACGAAAATAAAATCCAAGAAGATAAAGAAGTTACTTTCGATGATGACAGTAAGAAAATAGACTTCTTTATTAAGTTAGGTAAAAGCTCAAATCCCAACACAATCCTCGGCAGGTTATTATATTTTAATCCTGTCAATGAAAATGGTGTTAGTGAATATGTAACCTTTGACCAAGTAAAGCAACACCCTGATTTCGGTAAATCTAAAAAAGACGATAGTTGTATCCCACACAATGGAACCGCTTGGAACAGGACTGTTGAGAAATATTTCAAACTAATTTTAGTAAAGGAAAAAGGAAAAAATGTAGGATTCCAATTCGATGGGTATAATTTTGATTATTCCCATAAAAATCGTTACATTAGAAAGGATATCAGAAAAACATTAGAACACGGTAGATGTGCTCATTGTGGTGTGAAAGGTAAAAAGATGGAGATTGACCATAAGAACGGTCGATATAATGATGAAATGGTATTAAATTCTGAAACACAAAACCTTTCTGACTTCCAACCATTGTGTGGCGGTTGTAACAAACTTAAAAGAAGTGCTTGTAAAAAATGTAAGGAAACTGGACTTAGATATGATGCACAATACATAGGTTATCCTTTTTCACATTTAGAGGGAGATGCCGTCTATACTGAAGAATTAGGATGTAAAGGATGTTATCTATATGATAGTATGTATTGGAAGTTTAGTTGTACAAAAAATTAAAATATGGCAAATCCATTTATTAAAGTAGAGTGGGAAGATACACCCGAAAATTTAACTCAAGAGAGAATAAAAAGAGTTAAAAGTTATTTCGAGAAGAAATACAATTCCACTAACATAAAAATCGTTACAAAGGTAGTATCTAATAACCTCAATACTCAATTGAGAACATTAGAGGCTAGTGATAACATTTTAGACCCACAACATCAAAAGAACATTGTAAAAGAATTCGTTGCGGAAAACGACATTAATGTTAAATGGGATTTATTGAATAGATTGGATGATAAAGTCAATTCGGAAATTGATAAGTTAAATCAAAACAAAGTACGTTATAACAAATGGTACATTAAGAAATTAGAATTTTCTAATTTTCTATCGTTTGGTGAAAACAACATCATTGAATTTAATGACTTAGATGGTATCACTGTAATCGAATCTAACCCAAGAAACTTTGGAGGGAAGTCAACCGCAACAGTAGACCTCCTTATGTTTTTGTTTTTTAATTCCACAACAAAGACAAAAACCAATATTGAAATATTCAATAAATTCACAGATAAAGATGAGGTTAAAGTCAAAGGTTATGTTACTATTGACGGAGAAGATTACATCATCTCAAGAGTAATTAGTAGAAAAAAAACCAAGTCAGGGGATTATAATGTTAAAAGTGATTTAGAATTTTTTAAAACGTCAGAAGATGGAACAATACAAAATTTATCAGGAGAACAAAGGAGAGAAACAGAACAAATCATCACTTCTGCTATTGGTACTGAGGAAGATTTCTTGGCAACCATCCTAACAACAGGATACAACTTAGAACAACTAATAGAATCAAAACCAACAGCAAGGGGACAGATACTAACTAAATTTTTAGGACTTGAATTACTAAAACAAAAGGAAGACATCTGTAAAGAAATGTATAATGATTGGTCCAAGAAGTTGGTATCAAACACAAACAATGTAAGGGATTTAGAAGATTCGAATGTTACGTTAAAAGAAAGTATAACTAATTCAGAAAACGAAATTGAAAGGTTAGAGATATTCTTAGATGAAACACAGAAAACCTTAAAGAAACTTGAGTCAAAAAGAGATGATGCTCTTAGTTCAAAAAACAACGATATTGACCAAGAACTAATAAGAACAAACCCAACATTACTGAAAGGTGAAATAGATGCACTGACACTTAAAAAGAAAGAAAGTGAAAAGAATGCGAACTCTGTTAACGTTACTGAACCTTCGCAATATTATTTGGAAGATGACCACGAATCATTAAAAAATGAAATTAATCGTATTGTGGTTGAGGATAGATTAGATTCAGATGCAATTACTAAAAACGAAAAATTAATCAAGCAACTTGAAGAGGGTTCTGTTTGTCCAACTTGTAATAGAAAACTTGATGAAGTAGACCATACGGATGAAATCAACAAGATTAAGGAGTTGATTAACGACTTAAAAGAAAGTCGTAAAAATCACGAACAATCTTTGAATGAACTTCGTGAAAAGGACAACACATTCAAATCGTTAAAAACTGAATTTGACACATACGAAAGAAATAAAATAGTTAAGGCTCGTTATGAATTAGAAGCAGAACAAAGACAAGTTGATATCGATGCTAAACAATTGAAGTTAGATAACTACGATAACAATAAAAAGAAATTAGAACACAATCAAAGAATTGATGGTGAGTTAGTTGCTTTACGTTCTAAAATTGAAACTGCAAACGCCGATATCAGAATTACAAATACGTCGATAGAAAAACATAAGAACAACATTTCCAACTCGAACGAAAAAATCCAACTAAACGAAGAACTAATTAAGAAAATAAAGTCAGAGGAAGAGTTGATATTTGTATTCAAAACTTATTTGACTATTTTTGGTAAGAACGGAATTTCAAAGGTTATCATAAAAAATATGATACCATTGTTGAATCAGGAATTGTACAGATTATTATCTGATAGTTGTTACTTTACATTGGAATTGAGTATCAACGATAAGAATGAATTAGAATTCTTGATGATTGATAACGAAACAAGGGTAGTAAAACCATTATCAAGTGGTTCTGGTTACGAAAGAACGATATCTTCACTAGCAATTAGAAGTGTATTAACAAAGGTGTCTTCACTACCTAAACCAAATATTGTTGTGATGGATGAAGTATTTGGAAAAATAGCAGATGATAACCTTGAAATGGTTGGTGAATTCTTCAAAAAAATAAAAGAGTATTTTGAACATATTTTTGTAATTTCGCACAATCCACTTATTAGAAATTGGTCTGACAATATTATAATGGTGAAAAAGGAGGAGAACGTCTCTTCAATAGAATATGTCACAACTAAAATTTCTTAAATTAATTTTTTTTTCGTAATTTTATAAAAAACACATATATGAACGCAAAAGAATACAGAGACTTCGGTCTTTACGCAAAGGACCGTGGGATTAGTTCCTTGAAATTGGACTACTACAACAAAAGAATTGAGAATAGTTTAACACCATACATCTTAGAAGAAAGGTCGTTAAACGTTACCATTATGGATGTGTTCTCACGTTTAATGATGGAGAGAATTATTTGGGTTGCTGGTGAAGTGAATGACCATATGTCAACAATTGTACAAGCACAATTAATGTTTTTGGATAGTATTGACCACAATGATATCACAATGCACGTAGATAGTCCTGGTGGTTCTGTTAAATCAGGTCTTTCTATGGTTGATGTGATGGATTATATTAATTCCGACATCAGAACCATCAATACAGGTATGGCAGCATCTATGGGTTCAATTCTTTTAGGTGCGGGAACCAAGGGTAAGAGATGTAGTTTAAGATTTTCAAGAACAATGTTACACCAATCAAGCGGTGGATTCGGAGGTAACATCCAAGACGCGGAAATTGATATGATTGAGTGGAAAAAATTAAACCTTATCCTATTTGAACTATTGGGGGAATACACAAATAAACCCGCAGATGTGGTTATGAAGGACGCATCGAGAGATTTATGGTTATCGGCCGATGAAGCTCTACAATACGGAATCATTGATGAGATAGTAAAGAAAAAAACTAAGTAAAGTAAAAGGGGACTAAAAGTCCCCTTCTTTATATTTATAGTAAAAACCGAATATGAAGATTAACAAAACCGACATCCTATTGGTCATAATTGTTATTTTGGCGGGTTATAGTATTTTTCAGACTTCCAAAATAAGAACTGACGTTGCAGGATATAATGCAAAGATTGACTCAATCCAAAATGAGATTGATTCGGTTCAGTTGGAAAATGTAAAAATAACTGAACAAATTACCATTATCGATAAAGAAATTGATGTGGTAGATAAGAACATAAATAATGTTACAAAAAACATTACAATTATTAAAAAACAAACCGATGAAAAAATTGATTCTGTTAACAATTATAACTTTAGTGACCTTGAAAAGTTTTTCACAGACCGTTACGGTAACCAACGTTGATACTATAGTTCCATTAAAGGTACCAATTGCAAAATTGGTTATTAAAGACCTAATCAAAGGAGATGGTGCGGTTGTAGAAATCAAGGAATTAAATAAAGTTATCGGACTTAAAGACGAACAATTGACTTTGTTCAAACAAAAAGACACACTTAAAGACCAAAAGATTTCTAATCTTGAATTGATTATCACTAAAAAAGACCAACAATTTGATTTAGAACGAGCTAAGTCTGAAAGCTTATTAAAAGAATTAAAAGGACAAAGAAGAAAGACATTTCTTTATAAAATAGGTTCTTTTGTCGGTGTAATTGCGACATCAGCATTATTATTAAAGTAAAATGAAGAAATACCTCGACATTAGAAATATTGTAATTGTCATCTTATTACTCATAGCCCTTTTGGAATTCTTAAACCCAAAAGGGTTTATGCCTAATAGAACTAAATTAGTAGTACAAAAAGATTCAATTCCATATGCGGTACACGATACGATTCCTGAAGAAATTGAGGTTGAGGTAGAAGTCGAAGTACCGGTTGAAGTTGAGGTTGAAAAAAGAGTGGAGGTACCTGTAATCCAACAAGTTGACACTACTGAAATACTGAAAATATATTTTGCAAAAGTTCCACATAAAGAGGTGTTAACATTACCCAATAATCAGGGTACCGTTACTATTACAGATACCATATCTAAAAACAGCGTGGTAAATCGAAAATTTATATCAGATGTTAAACAAATGATAATAAAGGATACCATTTACACACCTACACCTCTTAAAACACAACTATATCTTGGATTTGACGCTAAGTTTGATAAACCAAACGTTGTTAATTTAATGGGGTTAGGAGTGGTTTTAAAAACTAAAGACGAGAAGTTGTATAAAATTGGTGTTGGTTTAGCTAACAACGTAATTGATGGAACAACTGGTAGACTTTCTCCTTATCTTGGTGGGGGTGTATATTGGAAGCTTAAATTAAAAAAGTAAAAAGTTTATTAGTTTATATGAACACATATATTCTATTTTTGTATGGTTCATTTGAGGACCGAGAGGACATTGAGTTTTTCTGTTCGGAAATTTTTCCATCAGAATCCATCATTTCTATTAAGTACATCATAGAAAATAATCAAAATATTATTATTATATTTGATTCTGAATTGGATAAAGCATCGTTATCCAAAGAATTGTATGAAATTTTAACTCCCGACCACATTAAATTTTACTTTTTATTCGAAAGGGAGGCATTAGTAACTGCTCACATACCAGAAAGCATTAAGGATTTTATATTCAAACCACTACCACCCGAAGATGTTAACATTATGAAGGTGGAATTCCACAGAGTAAAAGAGGGAAAACCCTCTTATAGTTTAGACGACATACTTGACAAAATTGACCAAATGGGTGTTGAAAGTCTCACACCTGAGGAAAAAAACTTTTTAGACAATTTTGAAAAGTAAAAAAATTTTGTTATCTTAGTCATATAAACTTACTCCAATGCGCAAACACATCATCATTAACACAGATGAGATACAACAGTATCTAAAAGATTTGAAAAAGATTCCTGTAATTACACACCAAAGACAGGAAGAAATTTTTTTAGGGTTAAGGGACCCAAACAAAACCAAAAAAGAAATTGCGGACTTAAAAGAAGAATTAGTTGTTGGTAATTTAAGGTTCGTTGTTTCAGTTGCAAAGTCTTACCAAAACCAAGGTTTAGATTTATTAGATTTAATTTCAGAAGGTAACATTGGATTACTCAAAGCTATTGAAAGATTTGACCCCACATCAGGTGTTAAGTTTATTTCGTATGCCGTATGGTGGGTAAAACAATCAATGATGGCATCACTAAACGAGTATGCTAGAACTATTAGAATCCCATCAAATTTAGTACAAGAAGCACAAAAAGCAAAGAAAGAAGAAAGTACCGACGATGGTTATTTTATCAAATACACCGATGAACCAACTTCATCAAGTTTACCGTATTGTGTAGGTCTCTATGACGAGATTAACGATGAAGGTGATTGTTTAATTGATATTATCAGAAATCCAAACGAGGATAATCCTGAAAATATCCTCAACACCAAAGAGGAAATAAGAAAAAGAGTGAATAACATTCTTAGTGTTTTAGATGAAAGAGAAAAAGTAATCATCGAAAAATACTTTGGGTTAAATGGTATTGAATCTAATTTGGAGGATTTAGGAGAAGAGTTTAATTGTACTAAAGAACGTATTAGACAATTAAAAGACAAGGCAATTAAAAAATTAAGAAATGAGAGTTATTCTCTAATAAACTATTTATAAAAACACATATGAAAAAGTACATCCAAGAAAATTTTACAATGATAGTATTAGTAATTGCAGTACTGTCACTTTTAAAAAGTTGTGGAGATAGTCGTGAACTATCAAAAATAAAAAAAGAAATTACAGCGATTAAAGACTCAACCTATACCAAACAAGAGTTACAGTCTGAATTGAAAATTATGGGTCTCGAAGCCGAAAAAAGAATGATTCAAGCTACGGACAGAAAAATTTTAGACGTACAAAGACAAACTCAAATAGAGGAAGAGATAAAAAAATTAAAGAAATAATAGTTAATGAACAATTGGTTTAGTAAAAATTACAAAACATTAATTATCGCCGCGTTTTTGATTCCAATCATCACCGTGGCGATAGTTTCTATTTCACACGTTACCAAATGGTACGGAATATCAAATCCCGTTACTTGGTCCGTGTATCTATCCATTGGTGTTGAGATTGCTGCATTATCGGCACTTGCAGCAATATCGGCTAATATGGGTAAAAAAGTATATTTCCCATTTGCAATTGTAACACTTGTACAATTCATTGGTAACATATTTTTCGCATATTCATTTATTGATATTAATTCACAATCATTTAAAGATTGGGTTGGTTTGGTTTCACCATTGGTGGAGTTTATGGGGGTAGAGCCAACAGATTTTGTTGGACATAAAAGATTTTTAGCATTTTTTGCTGGTGGTATGTTACCAATCATCTCACTTTCGTTTCTTCATATGTTAGTTAAGTTCACAGAAGAAGATAGATTAAAACAATCAACTCAAGATAAACCAAAAGAAGAACCTATTGTAGACCCGAGCGAATTTGCAAGAGTTCATCTATCAGAAAATGATTTAAAAGTGTTGGAGGAAGCATTATTAAATCCACCACCCCCGAATGAAGCCTTAATTAACGCTGCTGAAAAATATAAAGAAATGACCGATGAGGAAATTTTGAAAAAGGCAGAACAAATCAAATTACAAAGAACTTG
>JACCDI012224343.1_pt1 | contig 15662 bp, 9 predicted proteins | sample 7442791 | NCBI WGS metagenome assembly JACCDI01 (sample SAMN15323434, study PRJNA562643) | freshwater metagenome | isolation source: river surface water | place: USA:Blue River Watershed | collected 2017-08-15 | reverse complement strand
ATATAATAACAAACTATATATACACCCGAGGCAGAATTGCTTAAGTCTATCGCACTGCCATTAACCAAATCATCATGTTGGGCAACTATACCTCCTCGCGAATCATAGATCACCACTTGGTTTAAAGTTTCCTGACTTCTAATGCTGAAAATACCCTTGCCAGGATTAGGATACCAACACGTTGGATGTTGATTGATTGGATGGATACTTGAAGTACTCTTCCACTTATTCACCAAACAGCCAAATTCTTCGGAACCGGCAAATACATAGTTGGCATTAGCTTTTAAAGTATAAATTCTATTTAATTTCTTGCTGCTGTAGTTGATATTGATCCAATTTTCGCCGAAATCTTTTGAATAAAAAATGCCTGATGCAAATACACTGGCAAAGAGCGTATCCCCGCTTGATTCGATGGATAAAACTATTGGCAAGTCCAATCCATTGCCCTTGGCTTGCCAGGTGATTCCATTATCAACTGACTTAAATACCCTTGAATCTGTTCCGATATACAAGGTGCTACCTATTCTTGTTATTGAATTTACCCTTGTTGTAACGCCAATATTCCGCTGAACCCAAGATTTACCTGAGTCGGCAGTAAAATACAAGCCATTTGAAGTGCCTGCATACATAGTACCATTCAACTCATACAACACATAAATCTCTGGTGTACCCAGGCCTGTATTCACTTCTGACCAAGTTACGCCATTATTGGTCGAACAAAAAACGCCTTTACTTTGAGTACCGGCAAATATCTTGGAACCAATACTGGAAATAGCATAGATATAAGGCTCTTTTAAGCCGGTTTTAGGAGCTTGCATCCAATTCAGACCTTCATCGCTGGAAATGAACACACCATCAACCGTACCGATCAATAATTTATTCTGACTTTTGGTAATTGATAACACGGAATAATTAGTTAAACCATTGTTTTTTGCAGTCCAGTTCTTGCCATTATCACTCGAAACAAAGATGCCTGCACCATCGCTACCAGCATAAATTTTACTTCCGTCTATATACAAACTTGGTACAAGTGTACCTACAAATCCTGTATTATTAATCGACCAGGTATTTCCCCAGTTTTCTGAAACATTAATTCCTCCACCATCAGTACAACACAAAACCGCAGTGTTATTTATAAAAGCCTGAATGATGCGCTTATTAGCCATGCCACTACTTTTATCCGTCCAACTGCTGCCACCATTACTCGAATAATAAATACCATTGCTGGTTCCAGCAATAACATTCTGACCATTTACAGCCATGGATAAAACATTCTTCTCAATTAATCCACTGTTGTAAGTCGTCCACGAAACACCCAAATTAGTAGATTTATATACACCTCCGCCCATGGTACCTGCATAAAGATTAGTACCATCTGTTACAAATGCCTGTACAAAAAGATTGCCCAAACTGGTATTGCTCTTTTTCCATGTTTTACATGAATCTGAAGACACATAAACACCCTGACTAACAGTACTTGCAAATACTTTTGTCCCAATCGACACCATGCCAGTTAAGTCGTTAGCAAAACCCGTGTATGTCTTGGTCCACGTTACTGCCATATCTTTAGAAATATAGACATCATTTCGAGCGCCAGCAATAAGGATATTGCCAATCACTGCGAGGGTTCTGATATTTAAATCGACGATGCCATTATTGGCAGCGACCCATAACTCACCATCATTTTTGGATTTAAAAACGCCATTGGACCCTGCCGCCAAAATGATAGAATCTTTGACTAACAAAATGGTGACTTTTCCATCAAGCATCCCACTATCTTTTAACTGCCAGGTTTTGCCGTTGTCGGTAGACCTTAAAACGCCAATTCTATCTGAGCAAGCAAAGAGTTTTGTACCTTTTGCAGCAAAATCATCCACTCGTCCACCAACCGGACCCGAACCATTCCATTGAGCCGATGCATTAAGAAAAATAAAAACACCCAATACAGATAAAAACAATGCCTTCATATAAGGCAAATATAGTTAAAAGAAGGTAAAATGTTTAGATATCAGAAGGATAGATTTTATGCATCAAAGACACAACTGAATTTTTCCTTTCAAATTACTACTATGGTATTAACGAATTACCCCTATCGTACCCTGATGTTCAAACTCGTAAATAGTGCCCTTCAATTTGGCTTTTATAATATACATATACGAGCCTGTCGGAACATACTCGCCACCATAGGTACCATCCCATACCGGCTGATCTTTAGAGCCTTTGAACAATAAAGCGCCCCAGCGGTCGTATACATCTAACTGTTCTATCTCAAATATATCCGGCAAACCAAATACATCGTTGTGCTTATCAGCATTCGGACTGAATACTGTAGGGATAAAATCAGCAAATGGTATTAACACCGTTATCGTAGCTGTGTCTTCGCCAAAACAACCATTCGCATCGGTGGTTCTTAAAGTCACTAAAGTTGTTGTGTAGAATTTACCATTCTTAACAGCCGTATTGGTATTCTTTCCAAAAACCGCACTTGGAGTCCAGCTGTATGTATAAGCTTGAGCTGGTGTTACAGTGGCAGACAATTCGTGCGAAACATCGCGCACGGCCAATCGGTTACCGGAAATAAGTGGTACAATTTTAGGCGGCTCATTGATATTAACAGAAGCGGTATCAAAACAGCCATAAGCATCTACTGCCCTAACCTGATAAACCCCTTTCGCAAGATTGGTAGCGACATTACTTGTTTGAGTCGGAGATGTGTTCCATGAATATCTTAACAAGCCTGTACCCCCATTGGCACTGGCCAGGGCAGAACCATTGGTGTACCCAAAGCACTTGGCATTGGCAAACGACTGAATGAGCACTTTAACTTTAAGCGGTTCTAAAACATCTGCACTCAAAGAATCTGAGCAACCATAAATATCTTTTACGTTCACTTTATAAGTCCCTTTAGACAAACCAGAGGCTGTAGCGGTCTTTTGTTTGAGAGGATCGTTCCAATAATACGCATACCCATTACTACCTCCAGAAACAGACACTTTTATACTACCGTCACTACCACCAAAGCAATTAACACTGTCGGTAGACACTAATTTTACCTGGAGCTTTAGAGGTTCGTATACCGCTGCCGTAGCTGAATCTTTACAATTATAAAAATCGCTGACGACTACTTTGTAGGTACCTTTTGATAAATTTAAAGCATTAGGTGTTGATTGTTTTGCAACATCATTCCATTGATATTGATATGGTGTAAAACCACCCGAATATGTGCATTTAATTCCGCCGTCTTTGGCTGCAAAACAATTAACACTATCAACTACAACTGAAACAACTCTTGGTTTGCCTGGATTGACAAAGTAAGTAGAATCATAGGCCTGGCAACCAAACTGATCATTTGCCTGAACAAAATACTTTCCTGTTTGAGCCAAATACGTTGAAGAATCTTTGTCGCCATTAGACCATTGAATATTCTTCCATTTAAAGCCAATATTCAACAACATACTATCTCTTTTGCAGGCAGTAAACAAAGAAGTATCCGATAAATTTATATCTGGCTTAGAAACGATTATCGAAGTTGTATCATAACAAACTCCAATACCGTCAGTTGCTTTGAGCCATACTTTTGTGTTGGCATTTGCTGTAATGTTTGTCGCTGATGTGGTATCGGAAGTTGACCAAGTGACCTTGGTTGAGCTTGATTGAAGAGTGTATAATTGGGCAACTTCTGATGAAGTTAAGGCTCGATTCCAAACACCAAAATCATCAATTTTCCCATTAACATATTCCATTATCCCAGTCGCAGGATTTCTTGCACCAATAAAATTTGTAGCGGTAGAATTACCAAGTGTTAAATAGGAAAAATCAAGACTTGAATAACTGATACTGCTCGTTTGTATTAAAGAGTTATTTAGATATAATTTTAAAGTTGAATTACTATACGTAACGACAACATTATACCAATTGTTCGTTGAAATTAAATTAGCAGAGGAAGTTATTCCAATATAACCTTGTGGACTTGGCTGAGATGCAGCATATCCTATTGCTCCATTTGATTGAACATAAATTTGATGGGTTCTCCAAAATCCTTCCTTCCCAAATAATGACACCCCTCCGCTAGTTGGTAATTGGTTCATATTAAACCAAATTGAAAAAGTAAATTCTGAAACACTTGTGCTACCATTAAAAAAAGGCTGAGCTAAGGAAATATAACTACTACTCCCATTAAAGCTATAAGCAGAATTTGCATTTCCAAACCGATCACTTATTAAATTAGCCCCATATACTGTTCCATGGTTACCTAAACTCCCGTTATCATTAGCGTTGCCGCAAAATGGATACCAATCCACCATGCCAGATTTGATGGCATTAGGCAAATATCCACAAATAGAATTCACATTGGCATTAGAATTAATAGAACTTCTCAAAGTCACTTGTGTTCCTTTACAAACAACAGTATCCCTTGGTGCTATTTTGGGACTTAACACAGAGACAATAGCAGAGTCTTTGGCAATACAGCCAAATGAGTCAGTAGCTGTTAAAACAACTTTGCCCGTACTTTTAATGTAAGCATTTTGAGAAGTTGCACCAGTGCTCCAGTTGTAAGCAACGAATCCACTGCTAGCGTTTAATTGCAAGCTATCAAATTTACAGGAGCGAATGGTATCGTTACCAATATCAACTGTTGTACTTCTTACAAAAACATTGGTTGTATCGTAACATGTGCCAATACCGTCAGTGGCTTTGAGCCATACTTTGGTATTGGCGTTTACAGAATATGTACTTGAATTAGTATTTCCGCTGTTTGACCATAGCAAAGATGTAGAACTTTGGTTTTGAATTGTATACAATTGGCTGATTTCTGAGGAGGATAGTTCACGATTCCAAAACCCAACATCATCAATGACGCCATTTAAATGCTGTTGATTATTGGTATTACATGAATTACAGCCTTGACCACTTCCGACAACCCATGCTCTATCAGCTCCAAGATTTAAGTATGGTGTAGTAAATTGCAGTTGACCACTTTGAGAAGCTGAACTTGTAGCTTCTAAAGTACCATTTTTATACAGCTTAATTGTCCCATTTGATGTTCTAACAATAGTTAGCATATGCCAATTATTATTCACAACTGATGATCCAAAAATATTGTTCCCAGTTCCACAACAATTGTCCCTGACCAATATCCCATAATTGCCAGGACTTTGAACAATATCCGCTAAAGTTCCAATATGAAAATCATACTCAATGCCACCTGTTCCTTGCATTGAAATAACCGGACCATGATTATCTGCAGTTTTAACCCAAACAGAAGAAGTGAAACTAGTATTGGCGGGTATTTTATTCAACATTGACGCTAGACTAATCTGTATATAATCACTTGTACCATTGAAATAATAAGCACTATTTGTGTTACCAAATCTATCATTGGTTAGAGTGGCTCCGTTTACAGTTCCATGGTTAGCATTTCCACTACCATCGTTTGCATTTCCGCAGAATGGATACCACGAGACCAAGCCTGTATTTATGCCGCTTAGCATATAACCGCAACTTGAATTCGAGCCAGCATTATTATTTACCCTACCCCGTATATTCACCTGTGCACCTTTACAAACTACCGTATCTCTCGGCAGTATTCTTGGATTTAACACAGAGACAATAGCTGAGTCTTTAGCTTTACAACCAAAAGAGTCCGTTGCAACAATCACTATTTTGCCATTAGTTTTGATATAAGTACTTTTTGTACTAGCGCCGTTGCTCCAACTGTATGAAACAAAACCATTATTGGCTGTTAATTTAACACTATCTAATTTGCAAGATCTGATGGTATCGTTGCCGATGTTTAAGGTTGGGATAGTGTGGGCCTGAGCTAAATACAAAGACTTAATTTCACAATCTGTTAATACCCGATTCCAAATACCTACATCATCCAATTTTCCATCCCAAGACCAATAAGAAACATTTGATGGTTGATGTGATCCAATATATAAATTATTAGAATTGGTAGGAATTGCAGAGAGACTAACAGAACTTTGAGCAACTAAGTTTCCATTAATATAAATGTATTTTTTCTGATTCGTTACATCAAACACTGTGACTAAGTGATACCATGTATTTGCATTAATAGCATTTGAAAACAAGAAACCACCTGCATCCAACCACCTGACCTTGTTCAAGGGCGCAATAGAATAAGGTGAGCTGGTAATCAATTCATATGAAGGACTGGTATTGTATTTACTTACTATACCATGATCTGTATTGAAATTATTTGCGTAAATCCAAACACTGATTGTAATACTTCCAGAAATACTTAAGGAACTGGCATTGCCGCAATTAATGTAATCTGCATTACCATCAAAACTGTATGCCTGATTACTTCGCCCGAATCTATCACTTGTGAGTGAGGCTCCCGTTACACTACCATTATTCCCCGTACCACTGCTATCAATAGCATTACCATTAAAAGGCCACCAACCTACTAAGCCGTTGGATGGGACATAGTTGGGCCTACCTTGAGCATTTAATTGAATCTTAATTGAAATAACTAGAACTAAAAATAAGCACTTTTGTAAAGTAATTTTCATGTTTTTATTCAACTTTTAATTTTGATCTGGGTCAATATTAATCTCATCTGACAACAAGAGATTATCAGATAAACCCTTATTATAAAATTCATTAATATTTGAAACAATACTCATTCGCAATGAACCTTGGTCTTTGAACGTTACCTTTTTGTTTACTACTTCATACTCCGATATAAAATAACCTTGTAAATCAGATGGTATATCTTCAAGTATGGTTTTGCCTTTTATTTTCTCCTTAATTAAATATACATAGAGATTTGGCGTTGTCTCGAGGATCTGCAATGCTATACCGAGTTCAAGAAATACATTTCTATTGTTCTTACTCAAATCAAAAATTACAACATTAGAGCCACTTATTCTTTTCATGATACTGGCAAGCATGGTTTTCCCAGCCGAAGACCTCAAGCGTTTGTATTCGATTTTTATTTCAGGATGGGATTTTTTCTTGTTTTCAAATTGACTCTTTACGCCCGCAATAATTTTTTTTATTGCTAATTCAGAGTTAGACACAACAGTATCTCCCTCCTTCTTCCATTCATAGGCTGATGAAATTATAAACTGCATATTATTCTTTCTTAAAACTACAACTAAATTGTTTCCCATCAATACTTAGTTCCACACTGTATATACCTTTGCTCAGTTGTGCAACATTAATTTGTGGCGCATCGGTTGAGTGTATGGTTTGACTTAACACCAGCTTACCTGAAGCATCAAAGATCTTGACAACTGCTTCGCGGAAGTTAGCCTGTAAATTGAAGTTGATAACATCGCCAGCAGGGTTAGGATAAACTGAAATCACTTCTTGATTAATGTCGTTAATGCCGACACCCCACACCTTAAGGCTCACTATCCTCGTGGTATCCGTTAAGCAATTTCCTTTTACAACACATCTGAACAGTTGATTATTATTGCCACTACTTACATTCGAAACTTTTAAAGAGTCTGTATTAACGCCCTTGTACTGACCAGCATTAGTTAAATTAGCCCATCCCGTTCCAAGATCAGTTTGCCACTGATAAGTAAGCAAAGTATCATCTGAAAAGCATGTAAATAATGCGTTACCTGAAAACATAGCTTGATTATCGGGTTCTTTAGTAATAGATTTGGCACAAGCATAGTAAAGTCTATTGATTTCTTCATTAGTTAACACCCTATTCCATATGCAAACATCATCTATGAAACCATTCCATGACCAATTACTAACATTACCAGGTTGATGTGCTCCTATAAACAAATGATCATTGTTTACTGGAATATTTAAATTATCTGTAGAGACCTCCGATTCAAATACGCCATTAATATATAATGAATTTGTTAGTTTCTGTCTGTCAAAAACTACAGTTACGTGAACCCAGTTATTTGTCGAAATATCATTTGAGTATTGAAACTGACCATTTGTTGTGCCCCATCTGATTTTACTTCCGCTTGTAATTAAGTCATATGTTGCTTGATTACTTGTATTCATTTTACTTACTATTCCATGATCTCCGCTTAGATTTTTCGAAAGTACCCAGACAGAAATTGAAATACTACCAGTTATACTTAATCCTTTTGAGTTTCCACAATCAATGTAATCTGCACTCCCATCAAAACTATATGCAGAATTTAAATTTCCAAACCTATCAGGTATTAAAGTTGCTCCACTAACTGTCCCATGATTCCCATTTCCACTTTCATCATTGGCATTGCCATTAAACGGCCACCAACCCTTTAAACTATCCGTTGGAACATATTTTGGAACTTGGGCTCCAGCACTCATTAAAATTCCAAAAAGGAACATGCTAACTACTATCTTTTTCATATTTACTTTCGTATCGCAGCAAATATAAAAACAATTATCGTATTAATTATTAATTTGATAATTTGCGCTAATGAATATCATGTTTCAATTTATGTGGTTCATTAACATGGGTATAATGACTTTTCCCCTAAATTTGTATCAATGTATATTTCAATTACCGGACTAAAACCAAAAAATTTGCTGAGTACTTTTCGGTTCTGGACACTTGCTATTCCTTCTTTCAGGCAGGCTCAGACGGCCGAAGGTAATACCTTTGCGCAAGTTAAACGCATCAATGGTTTTCAATGTACCTTGAGCGCCTGGAACAGTCGCGATGATATGCTGAAATTTATGCGCAGTGGTGTGCACCTTAAAGCCATGAAATCTTTTCATAAAATCGCAACCGGTCGCACTTACGGCTACGAAGCCGATATCATTCCTACCTGGGAAGAAGCATTTGATCTGCTCCAAAAAAATGGTAAGAATTATTGATAGCAATTGATAACCGTGAGTACACAACAACTTATTCAAGACTACCTCAACAGCTTAACAGATGCCAAAAAGTTGGATTTGACAACTTTACACGATTTGATCTTGTCGCTTCACCCTCATATTGAATTGTCTTTTGATAGTGGTAAAAACTCAGAAAACATTACCGTTAGCAATCCAAGCATTGGCTATGGCTCTTACATGCACCGCTATGCCAATGGCGACATCAAACCCATGTGCAGATTAGGCACCAGCGCCAATACTTCTGGCATCTCCATCTATTGCTTAAACCTAAACGACAAAAATTTCCTTATGGAGCATTATGGTCAGTCAATAGGCAAAGCTAAAATCACTGGCTATTGCATCAAATTTAAAAGCTTGAAAGACCTTAATCTGGGAGTATTATCACAACTAATTCAAACCCATTTGAAATAAAAGAATACAAGCCTATTGGCAACCATTCATCGCCCCTAACACCAACTCAGTCGAATCTTGTCCTAAACGCCGGCAAACCGGCTCTAAACATCCTATTATTGCCTAATGTCGTATATAAAATCTGTACTTTACTTTGGCTTTATTTTGATTGGAATTGTTCAAGTGTACTTTTTTAAAAATTATGTTCATGCCTCAAGTATCTTGTCGATAGCCTTTCTGTTTTATCCTTTCAATATCAAGCAATGGAAGCAATTTCAACTATGGCAAAAAAGTATCAGCATAGCACATGCCTTGCTTCTGTTATTGATATTTGGTTTATTATTGTGGAGCATCTTCTGCGTACATATTTTATAATTCGAATCTTATCATTTTTCTTGCATATTCTTTATTATGATCAATAAAAAACTCGCCTTAGTCTATTTAATCATACTTATCACGAGTCTACATACAAATCTGTGGGCTCAGGAAACCGCTGGCAATTACATTGCCGATAAAACAAGCGGCACTAAAGTGTGGTTCAAACACAATTTCGAAGAAGATAGTATTACCTGGTCAGGATCTTCAAAAGCAGGACTCGCAGATGGATTTGGCACTATGATCGGCTTTACTCAGGGCAAAGCCAGTAGCAGCTACATTGGCTTTATGTCTGAAGGAAAGCCACATGGTAATGGCAGTTTCGTGTTTTGGGGCAATAGAAAACTGGAAGGCAATTTCTTTTATGGCGAACCGCTCTTTCTGGAAACCGCACTAATAAAACGACTGAATAAACATATTGTATCTGAAACAGATTCTTTCTCAACCTATGTCGGCGATAATGCCAAAACTCAATTGTACTATCATGCCATCGTTCCGGAAGCAAGCATCAAAGGTGTGGTGGTTTTAATGCCCAGCACCTGGGAAACTACCGAACATGTATTGAGCAGTATGAGCACTTTTTGCGCTTTGGCTTACAAGAACCAACTAGCCGTCATAGTGCCTTCTATCAACCAAAGATTAACTTTAACCGATCATTCCATACAACTCATGAATGCCATATTTACGCATGCTATCAAACAATACAAATTGCCAAAAGATAAATTTGTAATCGGTGGTTTTTCTATGGGCGGTATTTTCAGTATGCGCTATACAGAGCTTTCCGTTGAGCGACCAGCAGCCACAAGCATCCATCCTTTAGCAGTATTCAACTGTGATGGTCCCTGCGACCTGGCCAATATTTACAACAACTTCAAAAGAAAACAACTTAAAAATCCCGGTCAAGGCGAACCCTTCTACGGCATGAGAGAACTCGAATTTTATTGTGGCGGATCGCCAGATACTGCTGCAGCTAAATACCAATATTTTTCGCCGTTTACTTTTGCAGATGCTAAGGGCGGAAATGCCCAATATTTATTGAATACTCCAATCAGAATTTACGGGGATGTTGATCCGGTTTGGTGGATGGAAAACAGACACGTCGATATGTATGATTTAAATGCCCTCGATCAAACCGCCATGATCCAATACCTCAATGATAATGGCAACACAAAAGCCGAATTCATCAATGCTTTTGGCAAGGGCTATCGCCTGGAAGGCAACAGACATCCACACTCCTGGAGCATCATCGATAGTGAGGATTGCATCAAGTGGGTGATTAAATACCTTAATTGACAAACACAAAAAAAGTCCCGCTTGCGCGGGACCTTCTTTAAAACTAATTATTCCTAAACTCTACTTTTTAATATCAAATCTGTCAAGGTTCATCACCTTTACCCATGCTTGTACAAAATCGTTTACAAATTTTTGTTTGGCATCGGCACTGGCATATACTTCTGCTAAGGCTCTTAACTCTGAGTTTGAACCAAAGATCAAGTCAACACGGGTAGCAGTGTATTTCAATGCTCCAGTGTTTCTGTCTCTTCCTTCGAAAGTTTCTTTACTGTCTGATGTCGGCGTCCATACAGTACCCATATCTAACAAATTAACAAAGAAATCGTTTGTTAAAACGCCTTTTCTATTGGTAAATACACCATGAGCTGCATCATTGTAATTGGCGCCCAATACACGCATACCGCCCACCAATACAGTCATCTCCGGCGCTGTTAAAGTAAGCAATTGTGCTTTGTCTACTAACAACTCTTCGGCTGATACTGTATATTGCGATTTACTGTAGTTGCGGAATCCATCAGCCATTGGCTCTAACACCGCCATATTTTTAACATCTGTTTGTTCTTGCGTAGCATCCATTCTACCAGGCGTAAATGGCACCTGAACAGTGTATCCTGCATCTTTGGCAGCTTTTTCTACTGCAGCACTGCCACCTAAAACAATCATATCAGCCAGTGATATTTTTTTTGTTTTGGATTTAGCGTTGAATTCTTTTTGAATCTTACCGAGTACACGCAACACGCTATCCAATTGCTTAGGTTCGTTTACACCCCAGGTTTTCATTGGCATTAAGTTAATGCGAGCACCATTAGCACCGCCTCTTCTGTCGGAACCTCTGAATGTAGAAGCTGATGACCAGGCAGTGTATACCAAATCACTAACAGATAAACCAGAAGCCAAAATACTTGCTTTCAAACCAGCAATGTCCTTAGCATCCACTACAGCATGATTAAGCGCTGGAATTGGATCTTGCCAGATCAATTGCTCTTTAGGCACTTCAGGACCCAGGTATAAGCTAGACGGACCCATATCGCGGTGCGTTAATTTGAACCAGGCACGAGCGAAGGCTTCGTCAAATGCCTTTGGATCATTCATGAATTTTCTGGATATCTTTTCGTAGGCTGTATCAAAGCGCAAAGACAAGTCTGTGGTCAACATCATTGGCTTGTGAAACTTAGTGCTGTCAAAAGCATCAGGAATCACATTGTCTGCATTCTTAGCTACCCATTGGTGTGCACCGGCAGGACTCTTGGTAAGTTCCCATTCGTATTTAAACAAATTTCTAAAGAAAGTATGACTCCACTCTACCGGTGTGCTGGTCCATGTAACCTCTAAACCAGAAGTGATGGCATCTGCACCCTTTCCACTTTTGTATGTACTCTTCCAACCCAAACCTTGCTCTTCTATTGAAGCAGCTTCAGGCTCATGACCAACATGGTGGGCAGGACCAGCACCATGCGTTTTTCCAAGCGTATGACCACCAGCGATTAATGCCACAGTTTCTTCGTCGTTCATACCCATTCTGCCAAAAGTTTCTCTGATATCTCTGGCAGCTGCTACTGGATCAGGATTGCCGTTCGGTCCCTCTGGATTCACATAAATCAAGCCCATTTGAACAGCAGCCAACGGGTTTTCCAATTGACGGTCGCCAGAATAACGCTTGTCTTCTAACCATTTCTTTTCTTTACCCCAATATACGTCCAGTTCTGGCTCCCAAACATCGGCACGACCACCAGCAAAACCGAAAGTCTTAAAGCCCATAGACTCTAATGAGACGTTACCGGCAAGTACCATTAAATCCGCCCATGAAATTTTATTACCATACTTTTGTTTGATTGGCCATAACAAGCGGCGAGCCTTATCTAAGTTACCATTGTCAGGCCAGCTGTTAAGCGGTGCAAAACGCTGTTGTCCAGCTGTGGCACCTCCTCTTCCATCGCCTGTTCTGTAGGTACCGGCACTGTGCCATGCCATACGAATAAACAGCGGACCATAGTTACCGAAGTCGGCAGGCCACCAGTCTTGCGACTTAGTTAATACCGCTTTGATGTCGCTCTTTAATGCAAAGTAATCCAAACTTTGAAAAGCTTTAGCATACTCAAAATTTGGATCCATAGGATTTGAAAGCGATGAATTTTGTCTGAGCAAATTTAAATTTAATTGATTCGGCCACCAATCCTTATTGCTGGTGCCAAGACTCTGACCAGGAACCTCTACTACCTTTGGCGCACCTGCACTGCTGGGAGCATCTGTCATTTCCATCGTTCCATTGTGAAATGGACATTTAGACAAATCGTCTTTGACAGATTGGGCCATACTTGTTACTGAAAACAACAAGCCAATTGATACCATTAACTGTTTCATATTTTGTAAAATTATTTGATGGTACAAAAGTATGTACTTAGTAGCCAAAGAAATATTTATATTTTCAATCAAACATTGACAAAAACTATATCACAAATAAATAATATAGTTTTTAAAGATACCACATGAAATCAGTCTTTTTCGAAATACATGTTATTGTAGAAAGGCGAGTACATAACGATTGTGAAGCCCCATCGACTTCTCACTATCATTGGTTGTTCGGTAAATACATGATGAACGGGAGGCTGCATATCAAATGTAATTCGGGCAGAAGCATAGCCAGTATTGACATTTACTTTGCCTTTATAAGTCGACTCAACTGAATCGCCATTCATCACATAAAAGAACAAAGAATCATCCTGCCGAATTGTGAACTTATAGTGCTCGTATTGCCACTGAGCATTCTTCCCAGGAAAGTAATCACGATTGATGACATAATCGCCGTAAAAATCTTCTTTTTTAAGCGTAACAGAATCCCCCAGCCATCTTAGGCCCATTAATAAGGCAAGTGCCAGAAACGAAGCACCCACCACCTTAAAAAATAAACTACCGTAAGCTGCCTTTCCGGTAAAGATAAAGGCTAGAACCGAGTATATACTGATTATTAAAACAACTAAGAAAATGAGTACAAGAAGCAAAAACATAGTATATAAAGTAACAAATTTAGCATATAAGAAGTTCGAAAAGTAACTTTTGTTACAATTACTAAGCTTAAACTTGACTAATTTCGAAATCATGAAATTATTATTAGCAAGCCTACTGTTAACTCTAACACAGATGAACTATGCACAAAGTAGTCCCTTTAACCTTTATATAAAACCATTGGAAATCAATGGTCTGGGTGGACTGCAATCTTATGCCTGGGGACAAGACAATGGCAAATGGTTGATTATTGGAGGCCGGCTAGATGGCTTACACAGAAGACAACCATTTGCTGCATTTGATGTTGCAGGAAACAATAAGCAACTCATAGTTGTAGATCCAGCCTCTAAACAAGTATGGACAGCCCCCTTAACATCGTTAAGTGTTGCAATTCAAGAGCAGCTCAGCTCAACCAATATGGAATTCCATCAAACTGGTAAAACGCTATATTTAATTGGTGGATATGGATACAATGTCGCCAGTGGCAGCAAAAAGACATTTGACAATTTATGTGCAGTTAATGTTCCTGAAGTTATCAATGCCATCATCAATCAAACCAGTTTCACAAATTATTTTAGGCAAATCAGCCACTCCGTTTTGGCAGTAACTGGCGGGCACCTGGAGATGATGCATTCGGAATATTATTTAATTGGCGGCAATAGATTTGATGGCAACTACAACCCTATGGGTAATCCTACCTATACCCAGGTATATACCAATGCCGTTCAGACATTCAAAATATTGGATAACGATACAACCTTACAGATCCAATTATTGAAAAAATGGACAGACACAGCACAATTTCACAGACGAGATTATAACGCAGTTCCTCAAATTATGCCCAACGGGAAAGAAGGCATAACTGCGTTTTCAGGTGTATTTCAAACCAAAATCAACTTACCTTACCTAGGAAGTGTAAGTTTTGATAGCAGCATGTATAAAGCAGATTCTGGCTTTCAACAATACTATAACCACTATCATTGTGCTGTTCTGCCTATGTATTCAGAATCCTTAAATACCATGCACTCGGTATTCTTTGGTGGTATCGCTCAATATTATGACAGCGCTGGTATTTTAGTACAAGACAACAATGTTCCCCTCGTCAATACCATAGCAAGGGTGAGCAGGAATGCCAACAATCAATTATCTGAATACAAATTACCAATCGTAATGCCGGCTTTATTGGGTGCTGGTGCAGAGTTCATTTTAAATGAAGACATCGCTAGATTCGACAATGGAGTGATCAAATTGGATAGTATACATGGAGACTCTACTTTAGTGGGGTATATTTATGGTGGCATTAGTAGCACAGCACCCAATGTGTTTTTTACAAATACAGGCACTCAGAGTTCGGCCAGTAAAACCATTTTTGAAGTTTATGTTTCAAAAAGCAACAATTCAGCCATTCACACATTAAATACCCACAGCACTAATGCACTAAGATTACAAGTTCTTCCAAATCCTACTTACGGTGAATTAACAATGAATTTTTACCTAAGCAACACAACGCCTTGTTACATCAGCATTACAGACAGCCATGGAAAGCTATTAGAAAAAACAAAGATTGAAAATACAACTATAGGATTGAATACCTTCCGAAGTCATGTTTTATCGCAACACAGCGAAGCCATATACTTCATTAATGTAGCAAATGAAAATGAATCTGCCACACAAAAAGTTATACTAAAGCGATGATGATCTGAGAAATTTTCTCATCAACAAATCCGTCTGAGCCTCATTACCAAACTGAAAGATATGGTCGCCAAACACCT
>JACCDI010428861.1_pt1 | contig 15663 bp, 17 predicted proteins | sample 7442791 | NCBI WGS metagenome assembly JACCDI01 (sample SAMN15323434, study PRJNA562643) | freshwater metagenome | isolation source: river surface water | place: USA:Blue River Watershed | collected 2017-08-15 | reverse complement strand
GGTGTGTGTCAATGATAATTGTCGTGGGCGTTTCATCTGTTTATAATATTTGTTTTTTATTGGAAGATGGAACGCCTATAATCATATTGGTGTGTGTCAATGAAAATTGTCGTGGGCGTTTCATCTGATTATAATATTTGTTTTTTAATGGAAGATGGAACGCCTATAATCATATCCTTGTGTGTCAATAACTATTGTCGTGGGCGTTTCATTTGTTATACATAAACTTTTACATTCCCCTTTCAGGGGTTAGGGGGCTTTGAAATTTCGTTCTCTTACTTCCTTCATACATCTCATATTTCACCAATCTCGCTTCGATACTGGCATTAAACAATTTTATTTTTCGGGAAGGTTTTAATCCCACAAATTTCAAAGCCTCCAAATTTCCGGTAATGAACCAAGCGTTGGTTCCTGGATAATTTTTCTTCAAAGTATCGCCTATTTTCTTGTAGAATTCTTCCATATGAATATCTAATCTTTCATCATACGGGGGATTGAAAACTAAATGCAATTTCCCTTGAGAAGTTTTCTCTGTATCAAAAAAGTTTCTTTCTTCGATGGTGATATATTCGTCTAGATTGGCGTTTCTGATATTCTCTTTTGCTTTTTGTACTGCACTTGGAGCTTTATCATATCCCTTTATGGTATAATGAAACTCTCTGATTTTCTTCATCAACGAATCCATAATTTGATCGAATAAATCATTGTCCCAATCGTTCCATTTTTCAAAAGCAAATTCCTTGCGGTTGATGTTGGCTGGAATATTACACGCAATCATTGCTGCTTCCACCAAAAATGTTCCTGAACCACACATTGGGTCCAAGAAATCGCCCTGACCGTCCCAACCCGAAAGCAATAGTATTCCCGCTGCCAATACTTCGTTAATTGGAGCAATATTGGTTGCCAATCGATACCCTCTTTGATGCAACGAATTTCCAGAGGTGTCTAATGCTACCGAAACTTGGTCTTTATCAATGTGAACATTAATTCTCAAATCGGGATGAATTTTCTCGATACTCGGCCGCTGCCCTGTTCGTTCCCGAAACTGGTCCACAATAGCGTCTTTACATTTTTGAGATACAAATTCCGAATGATTAAAAAAAGTGGAATGTACTGTGGCATCTATTACAAAAGTCTGATTGGCATTCAGGTATTTCGCCCAATTTACACCTGAAACTCCTTTATACAAAGCCTGCTCATTAGTGGCTCTGAATGAATAAATGGGTTTTAAAATTTTCAGCGCCGTTCGCAATGACAAATTAGCTTTATACATAAACCCTTTATCTCCTTTGAAACTTACCATCCTCACACCTTGTTCCACATCTTGTGCGCCTATAGCTTTTAATTCGTTGGCGAGTATTTCTTCAAAACCATAAAAGGTTTTAGCAATCATTGTAAAATTTTCCATTGCACCTATTCCTTAAGGGAAATTGTTATCGTTATATTCGGCAAAAATAGTCTAAATTTGCATTTTATATGAAATCTAAAATAATAAATGTCAGTTGTAAAAAAGCCTAAATCAGAAAATTGGTTTGCCTCGTGGTTTGACACTCCTTATTACCACATCCTTTATAAGGAAAGAAATTATAGAGAAGCCCAGATTTTTATGGACAATTTAACCCATTATCTCAACCTTCCAGAAAAGGCAAAGGTACTTGATTTGGCTTGTGGCAAAGGTCGTCATTCTATATATTTGAACCAATTGGGTTATGACGTTGTTGGTGCTGATTTATCAGCAAATAGCATTGCCGAAGCCAATAAAAATCAAAATAAAAACTTGCATTTTCAAGTTCATGATATGCGGGAGACATTTGAAGATAAATTTGACGCTATTTTCAATTTGTTTACTAGTTTTGGTTATTTCGAAAATGATGAAGACAATATAATTACTTTGAAAGCAATGAAAGACAGTTTGACCGAACATGGTTTTGCTGTAATTGACTTTATGAATGTGAATCAAGTCATTGGTAATTTAGTTCCTGAAGAAATAAAAACGGTCGAAAACATTGACTTTCACATCAAAAGATATGTAAGTGAAGAGCATATTTATAAAGAAATTGAGTTTGAAGATCAAGGCAAAAAATTTCATTTTACTGAAAAAGTGAAAGCCTTAACCCTACAAAATTTTCAAGAAATGATGGAAGAAGCAGGGATTTATTTATTAGATACATTTGGAGATTATAAATTAAAAAAATTCCATAAAACCGATAGTGAACGATTAATAATGATTTTTAAATAGTTTAATTGGTTACCTGATTAATCGATTAACCGTTTAAACAATTAAACGATTAAACAAAATAAATGAACTACCTTTTACCTTTATTTTCAGTCCTTTTAGGTTATGGAATTGCCTTGTTTTTAAAACCAAAAAGCAAAACAAAACTTAAATTATTGTTGGCTTTCAGCGGTTCATTTTTGCTTTCTCTAACTGTAATACAGTTACTCCCTGAAGTTTATGAAAGCAGCAACCACAATGTTGGGCTTTTTATTATGGCAGGAATTTTGTTTCAAATCATATTGGAATTTTTCTCCAAAGGTGCCGAACACGGGCACGTTCACGGGTACCAAAAAATGACTCATATTCCATGGTTGCTTTTTATCAGCCTTTGTATTCACGCTTTTTTGGAAGGATTTCCCGTTAGCCATCATCAGAAATTAGCCGTTGGAATTGCGATTCATCATTTGCCGATTGCCATCATATTGACTTCCTTTTTTATCAATTCAAGTTTAAATAAAAATGCCATTTTTACTTTTATGGTTTTCTTCGCAATAATGACGCCACTGGGGACCATAATATCAGATTATTATCCCCTATTGAATAATTTTTATAACGAAATAACCGCTATTGTCATCGGGATACTATTCCATATTTCCTCTACTATTATTTTCGAAAGTAGCGAAGGTCATAAATTTAATGTTGTCAAGGTTTCGATGATTATTTTTGGTATTGTATTGGCGAATTTTATATAAATTTCAAAAAAAAATGTTTATGAGAATTCACTTTTTATTACTTATTTCCATACTAATTCTTGCACCCAAAATAATTTCGGCTCAAAACAAAAGTATTCCTTTTAATAATCCCAATATTCAATATGAAGGTAGAATCGCTTTTAGTGATAGCACTGCTTCATTAAATTGGTCAGGTTCCTCTATTAGTTTGAATTTTAAAGGGGCTGAAATTTCCGCAATTCTAAAGGATGCGGATACGGCTAATTACTACAATGTCATTTTAGACGATACAGTAATTTCGAAAATTCAATTAGAGAAAAACAAAAAAAAATACCTTCTTGCATCGGGTTTAACTAATGGTAAACACAAAATTCAACTCTACAAACGCACCGAATGGGATAAAGGACAAACTTATTTTTATGGGTTTGAAATCAACGAAAATGATAAAATTTTAGCTAAATCGAAACCTAAAAAAAAGAAAATGGAATTCTACGGTGATTCCATTACTTGTGGTTTTGGCAATGAAGATAACACAGGCAAGGATTCAGGAACTGGACATTTTGAAAACCATTATTTGACTTATGGAGCAATCACGGCGCGCCATTTTAATGCCCAAAATCAAAGTATTTCCAAAAGTGGAATAGGTATTATGTTGAGTTGGTTCCCTTATGTTATGAGCGATATTTACGACTTAACCGACCCGCATGACAAAACCAAAAAATGGAATTTTAATAATTATATCCCAGATATTGTAGTCATTAACCTTTTTCAAAATGATTCATGGTTGGTAAATAAACCCAAACATCCAGAATTCATTTCTACATTTGGAACTGTAAAACCTACCGAAGATTTTATTATAAAATCATATCAAAATTTTGTAAAAATCATCAGAGCAAAACATCCCAACGCTACAATCATTTGTGCTTTAGGCAATATGGATGCTACAAAAGAAAGTTCAAAATGGCCAATTTATATTATGAAAGCGGTTGAAAATTTGAATGATAAAAAAATATACTCTCATTTCTTTGAGTTTAAAAATACACCTGGCCATCCAAAAGTAAGTGAACAAAAAGCAATGGCAGATAGTTTGATTGCTTTTATAAATGAAAATATTAAATGGTAAAACAGTTTATAGTTTTATAAAAATCTAAAAATGACTTTCACAAAAACCACCGAACAATCCTCTAAATACGAACATTTAGAAAAAATGTCTGTAAAGGAATTATTATCTAACATCAATAAGGAAGACAAAACTGTTCCTCTTGCCGTAGAAAAAGCCTTGCCGCAAATCGAAACTTTGATTGAGGAAATCGTTTCTAAAATGAAATTGGGCGGACGATTGTTTTATATTGGAGCAGGAACTTCAGGGCGTTTGGGCGTTGTGGATGCTTCGGAATGTCCGCCCACATTTGGTGTTCCTTTTGACTTGGTCAACGGGATTATTGCCGGTGGCGACAAAGCCATACGCCGAGCGGTAGAAAACGCCGAAGACGACGCCAACCAAGCCTGGATAGATTTGCAAGAGCACAACATCATCCAGAATGATGTTGTGGTTGGAATCGCCGCTTCGGGAACCACGCCTTATGTTATTGGTGGTTTGAAAGCCTGTAACGAAAACAATATAACCACCGGAAGTATTTCTTGCAATGCAGGAAGTCCGCTTTCGAAAACGGCAAAATTTCCGATAGATGTTGTTGTGGGACCAGAATTTGTTACGGGAAGTTCCAGAATGAAAGCAGGAACAGCACAAAAATTAGTACTGAATATGATTTCGACAGCCACCATGATTCAACTTGGGAAAGTGAAGGGCAACAAAATGGTCGATATGCAATTGAGCAACAGCAAACTCGTAGATCGTGGTGTGAAAATGATTATGGGAGAAATTCCAGTTTCTTACGAAAAAGCAGCTGAATTATTGGCAAAATATGGAAGTGTTCGAAAAGCGGTGGATAACTTCCAAACTCCAACTTCTAACTTCTAACTTTAAATGTCAACAAATAAAGAACTTTTATCTAAATCCATCAAATATCTAGCTTGGGCTTTGCCTTTACTTTTTATTGGTCCATCTTTGATTTACAATGCGTTTATGAACAAGCAAAATGTATGGTATTATTTGGTTTTAGGAATTGGAATCATAACTTGTTTGGGAGCGGTATATTTGGCTTTTTTAGGACTGAAAACAATGATGCGAAGTATATTTAACGACTAATGGAAAACCTCATAAACACTCATAAAACCTTCGAGAAAGTTGCTATTATTGACAAAAAAGTCAATCATCGGGAGTTTGAAGATTGCATTTTCAAGAACTGTGATTTCTCGAACTGTGATTTCTCGAACAATACTTTTATGGATTGCGAGTTCATAGATTGCAATTTATCAATAACAAAAATATCAGGAACGAGCTTAAAAACGGTACATTTCAAAAATTGCAAATTGTTGGGAATTCAATTTCATTTGTGCACCGATTTCTTATTTAGCGTAAGTTTTGAGGATTGTGTATTGGATTATTCGACTTTTGCCAACAAGAAAATGCCGAAAACAAAATTCAAAACTTGTTCGATGAAAGAGGTTTCTTTTATTGGAACAAATCTCACGAATTCGACTTTCGACAATTGCAATTTGGACAACGCCATTTTTAATGACACCCAATTGGCTGGTGCCGATTTTAGGACAGCGTACCATTATAAAATTGATCCCGAATTCAATCCGATGCGAAAAGCGAAGTTTTCTACTCAAAGTATTGTGGGACTTTTGGATAAATACGATATTAAAATCGAATAAAATGGAAGCAACAAATTCCTATTTAGAAAGCGTAAATAAGCAATTTCTTTATTATAAAACATTGAGCGAAAAAGCGATGGATCAACTCGAAGCAGAGCAACTTTTTGTCTCCATAAACGAAGACACTAATAGTATTGCAACGATTGTGAAGCATCTTTCGGGAAATATGATTTCGCGTTGGACAGATTTCCTGAATTCGGATGGTGAGAAAATATGGCGGAATCGTGATGCTGAATTTGTTGACACCATCAAAACCAAAGAAGAATTATTGGATGTTTGGAACAAAGGCTGGGACTGTTTTCTGAGAGTTTTGAATGGATTAGAAGCTAAACAACTTTCACAGATTGTTCATATCAGAAACGAAGGACATACAGTAATAGAAGCAATAAATCGCCAATTGGCACATTATTCATATCACATTGGTCAAATAGTTTTCAGTGCCAAAATGTTAAAAAATAGCGAATGGACAAGTTTATCTATTCCAAAAAACAAATCGAAAAATTACAACTCAGAAAAATTTTCTAAAGAGAAAAGTATGCAGCATTTCACCGATGATGAGTTGAATAAATTAAAGTAACAAACCTCTGAGGTTTCATAAAATTAATAAATGAAACGCCCACGACAATTATCATTGACACACACCAATATGATTATAGGCGTTCCATCTTCCAATAAAAAACAAATATTATAAACTGATGAAAAAAATAATCTTCATCCTCCCAATACTCCTACTAATATCGTGTTATGAAGTGAAACGCAATTGCAAGGATTTCAAAACCGGGAAATTCAAATTTGAATATGAAGTGGATGGGGTCAAAAAAACTACGGTTTTTGAACGCAAAGATAGTATCGAAATTGAAACTTTTGAAGGCAAAACCGACACCTCGAGCATTCGATGGGTAAGCGATTGTGAATATGTTTTGCAAAAAATTCATCCAAGGAATATGGCAGAAGAAAAAACAATTACAATGAAAATTTTAACAACAACCAAGAATTCCTATATCTTTGAATTTGGAATTGTGGGAAGCGACCAAAAACAACGTGGAACCGTTGAGAAGATTTTAGATGACAAGTAGCGGATGGCAGATTCCAGCTTGAAGTTTAAACAACTTTAAACAATTTTAAACAACGATAAACAATAAATCACAAACTCACAACTTAACCTATAACTAAAAAACATGGAAGTATTTTTAAATCCAGAAGCTTGGATAGCCTTATTAACTTTGACCTTTCTGGAAATTATTCTTGGAATTGACAATATCATTTTCATATCGATTGTCACAGGTAAATTGCCCCCGGAAAAAAGAAGAAATGCTACAAAAATTGGTATGTTTTTGGCCATGTTTATGAGAATTGCGCTATTGTTTGGTATCAGTTTGTTGATTCAAATGAAAAAACCTTGGTTTTATATTGATTTTAGTTGGTTTTCAGCTGGAGTTACAGGACAAAGTCTAATCCTATTATTGGGTGGATTATTTCTGATTTATAAAAGCACGAAAGAAATTCACGAAAAAGTGGATGAAAAAGGAGAAGAAGAAAAAGAAATCGGCAAGGCAGCCTCAAAATCCTTTCAAGGAGTTCTTTTACAAATCATCTTGATCGATTTAGTTTTTTCATTCGATAGCATCTTGACAGCTGTGGGAATGACAAACGGAGTCGAAGGTGCACTTTATATTATGATTACTGCGGTAATTATTTCGGTGTTAATAATGATGCAATTTGCCGTTACAGTTGGAAGTTTTGTCAACAAACATCCTTCTATTCAAATTCTGGGATTATCGTTTTTAATCCTAATCGGATTTATGTTAATCACAGAAAGTGCTCATTTATCGAATGCTTTAATCTTTGGGGGACACGTTACACCAGTGCAAAAAGGGTATTTGTATTTTGCTATTTCCTTCTCGCTATTTGTGGAGTTTTTGAATATGAAAGTTGATAAGAAAAAGAAATAAAATTTAAAGGAAAAAGGAAAAAATCACGAATTCACACAATAGAATATAAGTTCGTGATTTTTTTCTAAATATTTAACCCAGATTAATCTATAAAGATTAAAACAACGTAATTTGTCCATCTTCATTAAGCTGAATGTCATCATCATTAGAATCGATATCCGACCCAACTTTTGTTTCTCCTTTCACTTCTAATTCTTCAGGAACCACTTCTTCAGGTTCTTCGTAAGGCAATGGATCGAGCAAATTAACTTGTTTTAATTTATCGGTGGTCAATTGATTCCCCAATGCTTTAAAACCCTTCACGGCAATAAAATTCTCTATGTCTACCAATTGATTTTCTTTTTGAACTCCTTTCACTTTCATGAAAACCAATTCGGCCATCGGACGATAATCGGTCGAGACAATTTCCAGTTGTGATTTGGGATGTTCCGTAATAAAACTTTCTTCTTTTCCTTCGGTTTCCACCAAAAAACGTTTAATATAATAACGTTCCTTTTCACCATCATAATAAATGGCTGAAATGGGTTTCTTGGGATGCCATTTCTCCAAAACCACCATGTCCTCATCAAAATGTGTAGATAATTCTGGAATAATGACTTTCAATTTTCCTGTTTGTGAAATCACTAATATCTTGTCATTTGGTCTAAATTCACCCAGTAATTCACCTCTGGCATCAACGTTCAATCTTTGAACGGTATCGTCGAACCAAATTTTTCTTGGTTTCAATGTTGAAATCCCTTTCTCCTTGATTTCAATTTTCTTGATTGGATATTTGCTAACCAAATTCCCTTTAGAAGCACGACCTTTGATGGCAATATTAGCAAAATCTACATCCCATTTCAGTTTTTTGATACTTCCTATTTGACGCAATAAAATGGTTATAACCTCAGCTTCACCATTCGGATTACAAGTAAAATAGAGGATTTGTGAACCTTTGGTTTCATTGGTTAAATCGTATAATTTATCCCTTGTTACACCAGAGACATTGAAACGTTTTATATAAGCTGGCCCTGATTTTCCGTCACGGTAAATCATATTGTAAATGGTACGTTTATCACTTTTATCAAAAACGGCAACGTGAATAATATCTTTTCCAACAAATTTCTTTTCATCAACCTTACAAATCATCATTTTTCCATCGCGGAGAAAAACAATTACATCATCAATATCAGAGCAATCCATAACATATTCGTCTTTCTTTAATCCGGTTCCAATGAAACCTTCTTCCCTATTTACGTATAGTTTCGTATTTCTCAAAGCTACTTTGGTTGCCTCAATATTATCAAAACTGCGCAATTCGGTTTGACGTTCTCTTCCTTTACCGTATTTTTCCTTTAACTTGCTAAAATACGCAATAGCAAAGTCAGTTATATTAGCCAAATTAAATTCTACTTCTTTCATTTCGTCCTCCAATTTTGAGATAAAATCATCCGCTTTATCTGAATCAAAACGTGTAATACGAATCATTGGAATTTGAGTTAATTTTTGCAAATCGTCGTCCTCAATTGCTCTAACAAATGATTTTTTGAAAGGCTCAAATCGGTCGTACATATAAACATACAAAGATTCTCTATCCGAATACAATTTGAAATCAATGTACATTTCTTCCCGAATGAAGATTTTTTCCAAGGTAGAAAAGTGCCATTTATTTTTTAATTCTTCTAATTGAATTTCTAATTCTTGTCGAAGCAAATCAACGGTTCGTTCCGTCGAGATTTTTAGCATATGAGAAACTCCTACAAACAAAGGTTTGTTGTCTTCAATCACGCAACCCAAAGGCGCAACCGAAGTTTCGCATGCTGTGAAAGCAAACAAAGCATCTATAGTTTTATCTGGAGAAACGCCTGGAAATAGGTGGATTAATATCTCAACATTGGCAGCGGTATTGTCCTCGATTTTCTTGATTTTGATTTTCCCTTTTTCATTGGCTTTCAATATACTATCAATCAAAGTCGTCGTATTGGTCGAAAACGGAATTTGGCTAATGACCAAAGTATTTTTGTCCAATTGGGCAATTTTGGCACGAACACGAACTCGCCCACCACGCATTCCATCATTATAATTAGAAACATCTGCAATTCCAGCTGTTTGAAAATCAGGGAAAAGTGTGAAGGATTTTCCTTTCAGAATTTTTATAGAAGCATCAATCAATTCGTTAAAATTGTGTGGCAATACTTTTGTCGAAAGTCCTACAGCAATCCCTTCGGCTCCTTGTGCCAAAAGCAACGGAAATTTTACGGGAAGATTGTTGGGTTCGGCACGACGACCATCGTAAGAAACGCCCCAATCAGTAATTTTGGGAGAATACAAAACTTCCAAAGCAAATTTTGACAAACGCGCTTCAATGTAACGGGAAGCTGCAGCACTATCGCCCGTGAGGATATTTCCCCAGTTTCCCTGGCAATCTATGAGCAATTCTTTCTGGCCAATTTGAACTATCGCATCGCCAATACTCTGATCTCCGTGCGGATGATACTGCATTGTATGCCCAACAACATTCGCTACTTTATTATAACGACCATCATCCAACTCTTTCAACGAGTGCATAATACGGCGTTGCACGGGTTTAAAACCGTCCTCGATGGCGGGAACGGCGCGTTCGAGAATTACATAGGAAGCATAATCCAAAAACCAGTCTTTGTACATTCCTGTAACTTTGGTAATGGTATCTTCGCTATTTTCGTCGTTTTCATAGAAATGTCCACCTTCAAAATGCTTGGCTTCGACTTCAATAATTTCATCGGAATCGTTCTCTTCTTGATTTTCATCAATAGAGTTATCCTCTGAATTGTCATCGTCTTGACCTTCTGGGATGATGTTTTCTTCGTCTTCTTCGTCTTTCATTTATGCTGAATTATTTTCAGTTTGTTATTTTATCTCTATTGGTAAATATCCTTTTTTACTTAAAAAATCATATTCTTTTCGCTCTGCACCATCTTCAACGAAAAGTTTAATCCCAAATTTTCTAAATAATTCTCCCATCTCTAAATAACAATATTTTTGAAATCCTTCAAGATTAGCAGAATTTCTTCCACCAACACAGTTTATGCAAAACTCATTATAACCAACAATTCTATTTTTACTGTCGCGAAATAAAATCATATGCCTAGGATCATAACAAGCTGAAGTTAATTCTTCTGGAATACAAGTGTCACAAACCATCAGATTAAGAAGCTCTTTTTCTTGAGATTTATTTAAAACAACTCTTTCCTGAATCATTGTACTATCAAATGTCAGTTTATAATTATCTACTAACATTTTATAAGAAGGTCGCTCTCCTTTGTATTTTACAGTGTCCCAAATAATTCTATTATAATAAGAGACCAATTCAATTTTTGAAAAATTCCTAATAGGAAAATCTCTTTTATTAATTGTTTTGCTAATTGATTTAGGAATTGGAATCCCTAAATCAGTTTCTGTTTTTTCTTTTTTTTCTATTTGTTCTTTTTTGCAAGATATTATAAAAAAAGTAGCAAAAATTATTATCCAATATTTCATATCTATTCGTTTATTTGATTAGAAATTAATTTTATCAAATCTTCCTTACTCGGAAGAACTGTTTTGTATTTACTGGCAAAAATTTGCTCGTTGTTTTCTGGCAATGTATATTCTACAACCAAATCACTTTTGTTTTGACAAAGTACAATTCCTATGGTTTTGTTCTCGTCTTCCAAACGCATTTCTCTATCATAGTAGTTAACGTACATTTGCATTTGACCCAAATCCTGATGTTTCAATTCTCCAATTTTTAAATCAATCAAAACAAAAGATTTTAAAATTCTGTTATAAAAAACTAAATCAATTCGAAAATGTTTATCATCAAAAGTTATTCTTTGTTGGCGTGCCACAAAGGTAAATCCGTGACCTAATTCTAAAAGAAAATGCTCTAATTTATTGATGATTTCTTCCTCCAATTCCGATTCAGAATATTGATGTAGTTCTGGCAATCCAAGAAATTCCAAAATATAAGGATCTTTGATAATGTCTTTTGGTTTTTCTATAATTTGACCTTGCTCTGAAAGTTTCAAAACACCTTCTTTATCTCGACTCAAAGCCAATCTTGTGTAAAGTGCCGAATCATATTGACGTTTTAATTCCCGAACACTCCAATTGTATTTTTCGGATTCTATCTCGTAAAAACGCCTTTCTTTTTCATCGTCAATTCGCATTAAGAAAACATAGTGAGTCCAAGTCAATTTGAAAAAAGAAGATAATGTCTGATAATCCAAATTATTAAATTCCGCAGTCACTGCCTGCGCTTTTTGAGATTTGAATTCCGCAGTCAGTGATTGCGTATTTCGAATTTCTAAAATCCGAGTCAGTGATTCGGATTTTGAATAAGTCATATAGAATTGTCTTATTTGTTCTAAATTTCGAATTGAAAATCCTTTCCCAAACTCATTCGTCAACTGTTGAGAAAGTCCTTTTAAAACTTGCTTTCCGTATTCAGCTCGGTCTTTTCCGCTTTGTTCTTCTTCGACAATCATTCTTCCAATTTCGAAATACGTGCAAACCATTGTTGAGTTTACGGTACGCAAAACCTGTTGTCGAGCATTTTGCAACAACTCGACTACTTGTTGAAATAAAATTTTATTTTGAAGATTTTTCGACAAATTTTACTTATTAAATAATTTCTTAACTCGCCTCCATAGTATCCAATTCCACCTTCAAATTCTTGATGATAAATTCTTGTCGGTCTGGAGTATTTTTCCCCATATAGAAAGACAATAATTGTTCTACCGAGGTATTTTTATCCATCATCACTGGATCTAATCGAATGGTTTCGCCAATAAAATTCTTGAATTCATCTGGAGAAATCTCTCCCAATCCTTTAAATCGGGTGATTTCTGGTTTAGGCTTAAGCTTTTCTATCGCATCTTTGCGTTCTTCTTCCGAATAGCAATAGATGGTTTCTTTCTTGTTTCGAACCCTGAAAAGTGGGGTTTGCAAAATATACAAATGGCCTTCTTTGATTAATTCTGGGAAAAATTGCAGGAAAAAAGTAATCAATAACAATCTAATGTGCATTCCATCGACATCGGCATCTGTGGCGATTACAATGTTGTTGTAACGCAAGTTTTCCATATCGTCTTCAATATCCAAAGCCGCTTGTAACAAGTTGAATTCTTCGTTTTCATACACAATTTTCTTGCTCATTCCATAGGAATTCAATGGCTTTCCACGCAAACTAAAAACCGCTTGCGTATTCACATCACGGGATTTGGTTATGGAACCTGAAGCAGAATCTCCCTCGGTAATAAAAAGCGTGCTTTCGAGATTTCTTGGATTTTTCGTATCAGTAAGATGCGCACGACAATCACGCAGTTTCTTGTTGTGCAAATTTGCTTTTTTGGCTCTGTCTTTTGCTAATTTTCGGATGCCGGAAAGTTCTTTACGTTCTCGTTCGGCTTGCATAATTTTGCGTAACAAAGCATCGGCAGTTGCCGGATTTTTATGCAAATAACTGTCTAATTTGTTTTTAACAAAATCATTGACGAATGTTCTAACCGATGGCATTCCCGGTTCAGAACCCATATCGGTTGAACCTAATTTGGTTTTGGTCTGTGATTCGAAAACCGGTTCCATTACTTTGATGCTAATGGCCGTAACAATTGATTTTCGTACATCCGAAGCTTCAAAAGGTTTGTTGTAAAATTCTCTTATAGTTTTAACAATGGCTTCACGATAGGCTGCCAAATGCGTTCCACCTTGGGTGGTGTTTTGTCCGTTTACAAACGAATGGTATTCTTCTGAATACTGTGTTTTACTATGTGTCAAAGCAATTTCGATATCGCCTTCTTTTAAATGTATGATTGGATATTCTAAATCCTCGACATTGATGGTTTCTTCCAATAAATCTTTTAATCCATTTTCAGAAAAATATTTTTCGCCGTTGAATATTATGGTCAAACCATTGTTAAGATAACAATAGTTTTTGAGCATTTTGATTATGTATTCAAAACGGAATTTGTAGTTTTTAAAAATCGATTCGTCTGGAATAAAAGTAACTTTGGTTCCTTTCCGTTTGGTGGTATCGATAACATCCTCATCCAAGACCAAGTTTCCTCCCGAGAATTCAGCAGCTTTTTGCTTATCATCCCGAACCGATTCCACACGGAAATAATTGGACAAAGCATTCACGGCTTTTGTTCCAACTCCATTTAACCCTACAGATTTCTTGAAAGCCAAAGAATCGTATTTTCCTCCGGTATTCATTTTGGAAACCACGTCAATCACTTTTCCAAGTGGAATTCCACGGCCGTAATCTCGAACAGAAACCGTTTTGTCTTTGATAGATACCTCGATGGTTTTTCCAGCACCCATAACAAATTCGTCGATACAGTTGTCCAGAACTTCTTTGAGGAGAATGTAAATACCGTCGTCTGGTGAAGAACCGTCACCGAGTTTTCCGATGTACATTCCGGGACGCATTCTGATGTGTTCTTTCCAGTCGAGTGACCGAATATTATCTTCGGTATATTGATTTTGATCGGACATTATAAATTTTATCGAATTAATTACATTCCGTTCGGCTTATGCTTTTCACATTGACCTCGGGTGTGCTAATATAAGGAATGTCAACCCATTTTAAAAGAGGTGAGTATCAAAGTTATTAAGAATGATATTGACAGTGAATTTTGGATTAATGGATTAAAAATTCTCAACAATTTCCTTCAACTGATTATCCAATTCGGCATTAGAAATTCTCCCTTTTTCAACATCAAAATTATCGTTGAAACTAGGTAATGAAAATGTTGCTTTAATCATTGCGCCATAACGCGGAAAAGCATTTTTAGCAATTTCAAGAACCGATGCTCCTCCTCTTGCTCCGGGCGAAGTTGCCATTAACAACATTGGTTTTTCCTGAAAAACTTTCGCACCAATTCTGGAACACCAATCGAAAACATTCTTGAATGCCACGGAATAATTTCCGTTATTTTCGGCAAGAGAAACGACGAGAATATCGGCCGTTGAAATTTTATCTAGAAAGGCTTTCGCCAAAGGATGCTGACCGATTTCCTTTTCGATGTCCACGCTGAACAAAGGCATTTGAAAATCATTTAAATCCAAAACTTCTACTTCGGCATTTTCGAAAAGTGAAGCTGCATAAGTGGCTAATTTTTTATTGATAGAATGTTGACTATTACTTCCGGCAAAGGCGATGATTTTCATTTTATTTTGTTTTAGCAAGATTAATAATTTTGAACTTTTCTATATTCAAATTCCGCACCCAAATTTTTTAAATTTAAAATACGTTTAAATTCATTTCTTGAAGGTCTGATAATAAAAGAAGAAGAATCAATCATTGTCGATTTGACTTTTGTCAATGAATCTAACCTTTTTAAATCTTCTTCAGAATAAATATACTTGATTTTGAGACTATTACTTTCTAACCGTATTGATTTTACTGTCCAATAAATGGAATCTTAGTAATTAAGAACTAATTTTCCATCAAATCGCTTGGCTTTGTTTCTATCAGAAAAGATAAAAAAAGTGTCAATTTTTTTATTTGTAAATTCGATTGAATCTTTGAAGTATTTACAATCAAAAACATCTTTGTTGAATTTTGAAATATACTTGTCGCCTACTTTATCAAAATTCAGTTTTATAGAATCAAACTCACTCTTAGGGAATCGAAATTTGTCGTAAGACTCCTTTAAAATTATATCGTCCTTGATATTTAAGTATAATGAATCAGAATTCATAAACAACCCTTGAAATTTATTGGGAATTTTAGACAATTCAGCATCATTTATAGGCTGAGGATTCTCAAAATAAAAACTGAGTCCGCTTGGCGCCTCTTCGGCTCTTTTACAAGAAAGAAAAGCAAGCAATCCCAACACAAAAATATATTTTTCATCTGTTTATAATGTCTTTTAGTTTGTTTATTGATTTTCAGTGGATTATGTTTTTATGTTTAATTTTAGGCAATAAAAAGGTTTCCTTAAAAATTAAGGTTTTTTGCTGTTTTAATAAATTT
>JACCDI010790913.1_pt1 | contig 15664 bp, 15 predicted proteins | sample 7442791 | NCBI WGS metagenome assembly JACCDI01 (sample SAMN15323434, study PRJNA562643) | freshwater metagenome | isolation source: river surface water | place: USA:Blue River Watershed | collected 2017-08-15 | reverse complement strand
TTGACCTCTCGGCGCAGCCCCAGGTCGTGCTGCTGCGCTTGCTGGCTGTGCTGATCCAAATACTCAATCTCGGCAGCCGCTTCAAACAAGTCGGGATGATTGACGTACAACCAGAACGATCGATGCAGATCGTTCTTGCAGGCAATCAGTCCCACTAGTTCATTGGGTTTGGCATGCGTGGCCTGAAACATGGCTTGTTTGCCTAAGGGGTGAGCCAATGTCGAACTCGCATGCAAGCCAGCAATGATGCGATCACGTTTGACCGTATTAGCGTAGCTCTGGATGAGCTTGATCAGCTTGCGCGATGTATGGGTGTTGTCCTGCCATGACCACCCCTCAGGCAGGGGTAGCTCATGGCGGCCAATGAATGTTTTGAGCGTGTCGTCAACGGGCAAATAAAGCACGATGTCTGCATAAGTCTGTGGCTTGCTCACGTTGTCTCCTTCTTGTTTTTATGAGGGAAACCAACCCCGACCCGCGAGCCCAAAAGGCTGCGAATTGATGTCGAAATTGGTGATTTGCTGGATAAATATACAGTATTTGGAAAATCTGTCAAAACCCTCTTCAAAACCAGCTTGATTACTGCCATTTAGAGCTCATTGGGCCTATTTACGGGCCTTTCAAGGCCCAATGTCGCCACAGTCCCCGCCACCTGGAGTTACGTGTAACAGGGGCTGGACCTACGATTTCAGGCAAGTTTTTTCTGAACCCAACCCTTCAATGCAAACACCTGAACTTCCTCCTGCTGTCATCGTTCATCGCCCCCGCAAAGGGGCCCAGCAAGAGCGCAGCAAACACCTCGGCCTGGCAGAAGTTGCCAAGCTGGTTGCACACGCAGTTGTGATGACCAAAGACGATCTGACACAAGCCTCCAAGAGTCAGATTTATGCCACTGACAGAGACGAGTTTCTCGACTTCCATGCCAACCAGAGCGTCAATACGAACCCGTCAACAAAACAAGGAGTTCGTTAATGACGTCACTCGTCTCCCCCGCCACAAAACTAGAAATAACCAGTGACATAGGCCCCCAGTTAAAAGCCATCTCAACCATGCCCATTGCCGAACTTTGGACGCTGTGGGACAAGCATTTCAAAATCCGTCCACCACATCCCAATCGCCGACAAATAGAGGCACGCCTGCGCTACCGACTGCAGGAGATCAAGTTTGGTGGCCTTAACCCCGACACGCGCAACTTGCTGGCCGATTTCGGTGAACGACTCTCCAAGATCAAAACCAGCACCCACCCCATCACAGCGCTGCTTCCGGGCACCGTATTGATTCGCGAGTTCGATGGCCGCGACTACCACGTCACAGTCACCACGGATGGCCGTTTTGAAATGGATGGTCACAAGTACCCCTCACTCTCCGCCGTGGCCAAGCACATCACCGGCACCCAATGGTCTGGCCCGGCCTTCTTTGGACTCAACAAAGGTAACAACACATGAATGACATCAAACGCAAACGCTGCGCCGTCTACTGCCGCGTCTCCTCCGACGAACGACTGGATCAATCGTTCAACTCCATCGATGCTCAGCGCGAAGCGGGTATCGCCTATGTGGCCAGCCAAAAGACAGAAGGCTGGGAGCTGGTGCAGGATTTCTATGAGGATCCAGGGTTTTCCGGTGGGAACATGAACCGCCCCGGACTCAAACGCCTCATCGCCGACATCCAGCTTGGCTTGATCGACATCGTGGTGGTCTACAAAATTGACCGCCTCTCCCGCTCACTGGCTGATTTTGCCAAGATGGTGGAAGTGTTTGACGCGCACGGCGTGAGTTTTAGTTCGGTCACCCAGCAGATCAACTCAGCCACCTCCATGGGCCGACTTATGCTCAATGTGCTGTTGTCCTTTGCTCAGTTTGAGCGTGAGGTCACAGGAGAGCGTATCCGGGACAAGATCGCCGCATCCAAGCGCAAAGGCATGTGGATGGGTGGCTCTGTGCCGTTGGGCTATCGGGTGGACAACCGAACATTGCAGATTGAGCCCCAAGAGGCTGAGCTGGTGCAGCAGATCTTTGAGCAATTCATTGAAGAGAAATCAACCACCAAGATCGTCAAGGATCTCAACGATCGAGGCATTCAAAGCAAGCGCAACAAAGCATTCTGCAAGCAAAGCATTTACAAGATCCTGCACAACCGCACCTACATTGGTGAGATCTCGCACAAGGGTGAGAACTTCCCTGCACAGCACGAGCGATTGATTGACAAGGCCACTTGGGAGCGTGTGCAAGCCATCCTCACCGATGACGGTCGCCAGCGTTGCCGAAAAACATGGGATCGCAAAAATCGCAATGACTTCTTGCTGCGAGGCATGGCCTACACGACAGAAGGCGACTTACTCATCCCGATGGCCACCCGCAAACCCAGCGGCAAGGTTTACCGTTACTACGTGATCAACAAGAAGATGCATCAGGGGGCCGAGGCTGCCCAATCATGGAACTATCCCGCGCAAACCTTGGAAGCCGGTGTCACAGAAAAACTGATGGAATACCTGCGCAGCGAGCAAATGGTGCATGCCTGCTGGGAACAAATCCAGCAAATCAATCCATCGATTGACGAGCCACAGGCTGTTGTCTTGTTGCTGCGCAAAACGGCAGAGATTTGGGACCAGTTTTTTATGCCGATGAAGGTTGAGATTGTTCACAGCCTCATCGAACGTGTGGTGGTCAGTCCAAGCGGGGTTGAGGTACTTATGCGGTATGAGGCGCTTGGTGATTTTGTGAAGGCCATGAATTCAAGCAAATCACAGACAGAGGAAACTACATGAATGATCGATCACAGCAAGGTTTGAATTTGGCGTCCCCTGTCATAGACGTGCCATCGTTCAAGCCTCTCAAGTTCAGACAACGTGGAGGACGCAAGATCACCATTCCAGTGAGCGACGAAGTCATTGAAGATCGTTTGAAAAAATCTGCAACCAATCGCGCACTCTTGCATGCGCTGGCCAGAGCCTTTTATTGGGCACGTCTGATTGATGAGGGGATCGTTACGAGTGGATCTGAAATCGCGCTCAAAGAAGGTCTAGAGGCCAGCACGGTGAATGAGCGACTGAGGATGACCTTGTTGTCGCCCACCCTCATCGACAGCATTCTTAACGGAACGCAACCCGAGTGGCTAACGATGAAGTGGCTGACTCGAAACACTTTCCCATCCGATTGGGAAGAACAGAGTCAACTATCAGCGATCATTCGATAACAGCTTGAGAGATTTTTGCGCGCCCCGAATTGAAATTCTGTTGAAGCCAATTTCAAATTAGAGCGCGCTTAGGAATGCTGATAACGATACTCCTGCGTCCGTCCGCCATACCCGTACGCAGAGGCTCGCACATCCTCTACATAGATGTAGCTTTCATGATGCAAATCTCCAAGCAAGTCCTCAAAGCCAGTGAACACCGCCTTGATGTACTCAGATTTTTCAGACTTGGTATTGGTTTCATCGGTAACTTTTATATCTACATAGACACTCGATTTCTTTTGTACCGCAAGCGTCTTTCCGCCAACGATCCAATGCAATGGATCGATGTAGCTAATGGCAATTGAAATCAACTCCGGGTTTTTATTCAAAATTTCTTGCGTGTGCTTTGAAAGCATATTGGCAATTTTTTGGCTGCGTTCTGCAGATGCAGTCCCACTGACTTTGACGTTGAGTATTGGCATAGGAATCTCCTGTATTTGATTGATTAAGCCTGTGACTTCACGTTTGAGGCCTGATGCCGCTTGAGTCGATCGAGCATGCGTTGAGATGCTCTTTGGGCCTGATGCACTGTTGATGAATACCGATAAACATCGGCCAACCAGCCCTCGTCTTGTGGTTCGTTATTTCTTTGATCCAGGGAATTCGTAGCCCGGACATTGCTGACAGCCGCTGTTTCTCTCGTATCTGAAATTTGCATGATCCGCTCCTTGTTTAAGTCTTGGATGAAACTTTATTGAATTAAGCGATAGACAGAAATAGTCAAAAATGCAAATTGGTTTACCGTTTTTTGCAAAACAAGTAAGATCTAACCATGAACTTTCATCTAGAAGACCTTCTGCTGTTCACCCGCGTGGCAGAGCTTGGAACCTTGTCTGCAGCAGCACGAGAAAAGGACGTCCCCGTGAGTCACGTTACGCGGTCGCTTGCAAGGCTAGAGGCTGCTTGCGGTGTTCGATTGGTGCATCGAACCACCCACGGTTTGAGCCTGACAGACGAAGGCGACACATTCCTGTCCTATGGAAAGCGACTCCTGGAAACCACAGACGAGTTAAGCAGCGAGTTGACAGGAAAAATCAATGGGCCAAGTGGTTGGGTGCGTGTGGGAGTCAGTCCATCCATTGCACAAACGTTGATTGCCCCGAGCCTTGTTGGATTGCGAGAAAAGCATCCAGACATTCATCTAGACATTGCGGCAGATGATCGAATTGCAGACATGGCCCGGGATGGCATTGACATCGCTATTCGCACAGGGAGTGTCCAAAGTGATCTGTTGGTTGCTCGGCAAATAGGCATTGCAAGCCGATCTCTGTACGCCTCGCCGAGTTACCTCAAAACGCACGACACGCCAAAGACTCCCGAAGATTTGAACGCACACAAGCTGATCGCCAACAGCCGTGTACCCACCATGAACAACTGGCAACGGTCAGATGAAAAATCGGTCTACCAAGTCAAAGGACAAGCTCGAACGGACAATTCGGCTGTCTTGCTCAGCATGGCAATCCATGGCGTTGGCATTACCCGAATCATGGATGTTGTTGCCAAGCCATTTGTTCAGAGCGGTCAACTGGTTCCGCTTTTACAAAAACATTTCGCACAAGAAGCAATTCCCATTTATGGCGTGATGCTTCAAGAAAGACATCGTCTACCGAAAATACGAGCGTGCCTTGATTTTTGGCAAGAGTATTTGGCGTAAGTTTTTTTAGAAAATCATAAAAAAATGTGCAGCACGAAAACACGCTTTCTAGACTTTGATCGCATCAAACTAAAAGGAGAAGATGCACACATTGTCATCAAGCTCATGATGGCCTGCAACGATATGTCACTTGCTAATCACTCATTAACGCAATGGAAGTCAGGTCTATACAAGGAGCTATCAGACAGGCAAGCTGGAGCGGGAATGTATTTCGTTCGAGTTCAACTTGCACACCTTCATGAGGGATTGAAAGTTATTCAGGACATTTCAGAAAATCAAAACTTAATGAATCTTCTCAGTGGATGCGATGAGCAAACGAAATCGTCGTTTAATCAGCTTATGAAATTCATTTCCAAAGGCGAAAGGCGAAACGAATTTGAGCAATTAGTTGGTCGGTTAAGACACAACCTCACCTTCCACTATGACGAGAGTGGTAAATGCATAGAACGAGCAATTCACGAACTGGCAAGCAGGCCCGCAGCAAGAAACACAAGCATGACAAGAGGCAGTCATGTTTATTTGTGGCACTTCAAATTAGCAGATGATCTTGTTAACAGCATAGTTGTCAGGCAAATTTGGGGGATAGACTCAATTGAAAATTTGCAGGAAGAAGCTGATAAGGTTGCTGATCTTGTTCATGAAATTTTTGTCGCTTTCATGGATTTTTCAGGCGAATTTATATGGAAATACTGCTTGTAAGAGCTCACCTCAGGCTGCTTCCGATCGATTACTTGCTGAACTGTCTTAGCAGCATCACTGAAATAAACAGACTTTGAGTCAAACCAGATATTTGGATACAAACGCTGCGCGCCCTCTGTCATATGGATCGGGGTTGGTCGCGTGTGGCGGTGGATTGTTCCTGGAGGCTCATATGGCCGCTATACCACCATGACCGAGCACACGATGTGGTGTGGTGGTGGACCTACCGACCACGAGCGGCCGTCGGCACGTACTCCCTAAAGCAGTCATTCGATCCCCAGTTAGAGGGATATATGAAATACCTTGCTCATCGTATATCCTGAGCTGGGCGCGACTGTCTAGGAGCGCTCGCCACCACAATCAAGATCCGCTAGGGAAGACAGATGACAGACGTCACCAAAACAAACGCCGATCAGATGGCTGCAGAGCAAAACAATGCTGTACGCGACTACCTGAACTACTACATCGACCTGAAGACCCCCCCGAAGTTTGCCGTGCTGCTTACCGGCAAGTGGGGTAGCGGCAAATCTTGGTTCATGAATGATGTACTTAAGCAAAGATACGGAGAGAACAATAAGGTCGGCGAGGACTACCTTTTAGTCAGCCTGTACGGAATGACCAACTTTGCCGACATCGAAAACGAGTTCTTCCGCCAGATGCATCCCCTCTTGTCGTCAAAAGGGGCGAAGTTCGCAGGCAAACTGGTCAAGGGACTGCTGAAGGTGTCTGTGAATTTCGACGCGAATCATGATGGCAAATCGGATGGTTCTGTCAGCGGCGGTGTGCCAGCGGAAAGCTTTTTCGGGAGTTCAAAACCAGGCAAGGAACGACCGATCATTTTTGATGACGTGGAAAGGTGCTCGATCCCAGTACCGGTCTTGCTGGGCTACATCAACCAACTGGTGGAACAAGGCGACATGCGCGTCATCCTTGTGGCCAATGAGGAAGAAATGCTCAAGCCGGTCAAGACCAAGGAAAAGAATGCAAACAAGGAGGAAGACGAGGGAGTGGACGAAGCGCAGGTTGGCGTGGCAGGTCAAGATCCCGAATACCAGCGCATCAAGGAAAAGCTCATCGGCCAGACCTTACGGATTATGCCGATGGTGGAGAACGCCTTTGAGGCTTTCTACGCCGAGTTGCCGGACGGACCCGGCAGACAGGTCGTGACGGAAAATGCGCCCGAGATCAAGAAGATCTACCGTGCCGCGGAGCTCGACAACCTGCGGCTCTTGCGCTATGCCTTAATGGAATTCTGCCGCTTCGCCAAGACCGTGAACGACGAGCTGCTAAAGAACAAGGAACTCGCGCGGGAGCTACTGACTGAATACATTTGCTACGCCATGCTGCTACGTTCTGGTGAGTTCCACCCCGACGAACTCGCACTGTTTGGGACCAGAGGCCGTTTCAACAAAATCGCCGGAATAAAAGATGGAAAAGAGGAGAAAGCGGATTCATGGCGCAGGAGGCTTCCGTGGATCAGCCATTTCTCGCCCTTGCTGAGCTCCACTATGTGGGAAGCAATCCTCGCCGGTGGGGCATGGCCCATAGACTTGATTCATGAAGCTCTACGCAATAGTCGGCACTTCGCCACTGAAACTACGCCCAACTGGGTCCAGCTGTGGCACGGCTCCCACGCGCTGAACGACCAAGACTTCGCTGTATTGCTGAAGATGGTCATTCAGGAATGGGACAACAAGCACTACCAGCACGAAGGTGAGATGCTGCACGTCTTTGGAATGCTGCTCGAATTCGGCAAGGCGGATCTGCATGACAGAAATGTCGCTGACTTGGTCAGTGAAGCCCAAGAGTACATCCTCCACTTGAAAGCACAAGGCCAGCTTGTCATTCCCGAGGATGAGAGATCCTCATGGCCGACTAGGGACTCGTACGCTCAGCTTCAATTCCACAGCTTGGACAATCCGCAGTTCACGAAAATTCAGCAATTTCTTAAAACACAAAAGGAAATAGCCGCCGAGGAATCGCTGCCAAGTAGGGCAGAGAAGTTGCTGGAGACTCTGCAGAAAGGAGGCGACACCCTCACTTTTTACAGGGAACTGAGTGTCGGTTCACACGGTGTAGGCGTCTACCGTGACCAGCCCATCCTTACATTGATCAAGCCAGATGAATTCATGCGGGTGGTCGGCGAGTTGCACGGGCAAGACATGAGGAACGTTGCAAGCGCATTTAAGGATCGATACCGGGGAAACTCAGAAATCGCCAAGTTGGTTTCGGAACTGAAATGGCTGCGGAACGTCAAGAAGCTGCTGAAGAATTTAGCGACAGAGCGAAAAGGCCTTAATTCGGCGCGCTTGATTACATTGGTCGTACTTCCCGTCATTGACGAGGCGATCACGACGCTTGACAGTAAGGCGGTGCTTGCCAAACCATCCAGCAAGCCTGCAGCCCCCCGGAGCTCAAAGAAATCAACCTCCAGCTCAAAAGGGCTACCTCGCGCCAAAGATACTCGCGTCAGGCCGACGTAGTCTCGCCGAGCGACCGTTAGGTGCTAGAGACTGTGAGCATCAAGATCGGTGGCCACCGGCAGCAACCGCCGCACTCCAAGCCTTCTCATCTGGAAGTCGCATTAAGGCTGGTTGCGGTCAGTCGCCACATCGATGTCGACTGATTGCTCACACCACATCAGGCTCTCCAGCCGGGGGGCGGATAGGGTCGCCCTCGCTCACGTAGAGCATGTCGCCATCACCGTCCGGACGCGGCCCCAGCAGCAGGTAGACACCGGTCTGCGCCAGCTCTGACCGGACCGTGCGCTGCTGCAGCAGCGCAAGCGGGAACACCAGCGCCTTGCCGATCCAGTTGGACTTGTCGACGATACGCAGTCCGTCAGAGTCGCCGTCGGCGACGAAGATACGGAGGGAGAAAGGGGTTTGTATATCGTGTTCGTCTCGCGTCAATCAAGCTTTTGTCCAGCCCACCTCGTGCAGCAAAAGTGCTATGGCTTGCAAAGCAAATGCCGCATCGGATTCCTTAACGTTCCGAGCCAGTTCGCCTAACTTCTCTTGTACGTTTGGCTTGTTGCGATTGTGAAATAGTCCAAGTGTTCTTCCTGTATTAAGAAGGATTTGCCGGTTTTTTCCAGTGTCATGCTTTTCAATCTTCTTGATCAATTCGCCAAGGTCATCGCCTTTCGCATTGATCTCAGAAACAGCAATGAACCAGTGCGAAAGAATGATTTGGGCTGTTGGTCGACATTGCTCCACCACTGAACTGGCCTGCTCTCTATAGGCTGAAGTACGCAATTTGCTCAGTGCAGCCAGAACGATCTCCTTTGAAGCCGCAGGCATCTTCGCGAGATCTAGTTCTGGTAAAACACCCAAATTTGACCTGGATTTGATAGACAAAAGCTCTTGTCCTGAGGCGATGCGTTCGACTTGAACCACTGTCCACAAAGACAAGGCATCACCGGCTCCGAGCGCAATTACCAAATCGCCATTCGCTGCCAACATCCGATCAGCAAAGGGGTTGGCATCATGGTAAGTGAGCAACTCTTTTCGAAATCGCCCGGCAGTGTCTCGATGCCCAACATCCTCAAAAACTGCTGGGTGCTGGTGCACATGCCAGGAGCTCGGTTGCGTCTTCCCATCGTGCCACTGGTAAAGCCGCCCTCGCCTCAAACCGCTGACGGGATCAAACATATCCTCGCGAAAGACGAGTTTTGCATCTTCTATATGGATTGAGGTTGGAAGCTTGCGCCAGTCATCCTCATTTGCAACGATAGTTGCGCGCAAGACAACGGGCGTTGGCCAAACACCATGACCGTACATGGATGCGCCTTCGTAGACTAGCCAGTTGTTTCGATCAATGCCTATCAAGTTGGACTCCCTTTTCTATAACAACTGCAGGAGTAAAACTGCCCCAGCTTAACCAGGGTAGCGTCAACTCGGGCGACAGCAAACTGAACCGCATATGCGTCATTTCGATACGCTTGAACAAGGGAAAATTTTCAGGAAATTTTGCTCGATCAAGACAACGACTCGTCAGGACTTGCGACATCGTTCACGTTGATTTGCAAGATTGCACCCGCATCAGATGTGGGATTCTCCCGACGATTTTCCATGTTGTTGAGCTGCATGAGGTACTGACTTTCATTGCAAGTGTTCTGCAACGAGTTGGCAATTGCAATGTCAGGGATTCCGATCAAGCTCAAATACAACGCGCGAAGCAGATGACGCATTCGCACATGGGCACGGTGCATTTCAACCCCATCCAGAACAACTCCCTTCGAAGCCTCATCCCAATGGGTGTAGTAATTTCGAGTCGCAACCCAGCTCTGTGGCACGACGCCATCACCGCCCAATATGTGCTTTCTCATTTCGACCGGCAATCGCTCCACTAACGCTGCCAAACGCTTGCGAAGCGATATCTCGTTTCCATATTTAATTCTCGCGCGCAATGCGTCTTTGTGATCTGATGCGATGTGTTGAGGGATTGCATTAGAAAGTGCTTGCCTAATTCCCTCGTACTGCTCCACTGTTGCGTAAAGCCCCGGCAGAATTGCACGATGCAACCCCTCAAGAGCTTGCATGAGAGATAGAAACTCAACGTGCAGCCAGAGTTTTTCCGAGTTCAACACACTCAAAGCGAGTTGACTTGGCATGGCCACTGAATCGTAGATTTCAAACCAGCGTTTAACAATCTGCTGAAGCGCAACACCAGCGTTGTCGCGCAACATGTAGAAGTCATGATGGTTTTGAAAACTGCAGTATTTCGCCTCGCGCAGTGCAACAAGAATCTGGACATTCAGTCCATCATCCGCTAGCTTTGCTGAAACTTGATCTGGCGCCATTGCGGAACCGGAGGCGAGTGAGAGCAATGTGGTTACCTTACCAATTTGCTCGAAATACCACTCCAAGTCCTTGGGCGTACTTGGCCTAATTCTCAGATACGCACTCGTCTGAATAGATATGTTGGACCTTGCATTGCCAGATGTACTCCAACCATGGCCGAAAACCAACGTTGCGGAGATGCTGGGAACCTCAAATTTCTCTTCTGGAATTTTTTCCAATCGATAATTCAAACTGAATGGGACACCTTCCGCAGGCGTTGCCAATGTGTGTGTCAAACATGATCGACAAAGCCAAAGTTGGAGACCTGGTATTCGAACAGCTACTTCACTGTAAAGAGATTCCTGAAAAACATGTGCTCCAACAATTACCCAACTAGAAACAAGCCTCTCAGATTGCCGCATTCCTGCGTCTCCCAAACTCATACCCGTGCCAGCACTTGATGCCTGCAACACGGAGACATACTCACTCCCAGTCGTCACTCCATGCACGACAGGATATGTTCGTAAATCCCCTGCATGTACCGCACCGCGAAGCGGAGAGAATGAATCCTGAAGTGCCAACGTTGCACGCTGTGATGACCATGACAGTGAACCTGAAATCTTCAGTGATTCAGCCTCACTAGGTACCGTCCACTCGCCGATTAGTTCAACTGGATTTGGAATTGAGTAGGTGGTCAAAAAATCATCCTCTTGAATTACGAAGTAAACGCCTTCGCCAATGTCGATTCGAACGTCATCATAGGCTTGACGAGAGACTCTACAAAGCTACGTGAGAGGCCAAAGCGCTCGGCACACTAAATGCTCGCAAGTACAAGCACCGCCGCGATCCCAACAATTTCGCTGCCCGCCCTGCAATGTTGGCAGGCGCATCACGAAGGTCGGCGATCTGTCATGAAGCTGCTGTTCGCTTTCCCCTTGCGGCAGGCCGCAATCGCAAAAATCAGTCATTGGACAGTTTGTGATCTGGGCGGAGCGATGCGCACTCTAGGCTCGGCTAACCGACATTCGTATCCCCCAATTTCTACTGTTTCACGTGTCTTCGCCTAGCAGCGCAAGGCGCAGGAGAAAAAAATCTTGGGGGCTGGCTGTTGACAGGTGCACAGAGTCGCCAGACACCACCCGACTCCAGCGTCGCTCTGATTTCCTACGGCTCTTTTTCCACAAACGGCGTGGCATATTCGAAGTATTCATGTTGAGCTGTGCGTTGCACATCCCAGCGCTTCGAATGTCCCGCTGGGCGCTCCCGTTGATTGGCATGCGTAAGGACCAAACGCTTCTTAGCTCGAGATACCCCGACGAAATAGGCGCATCGGTTTTCATCCTGATCCCCAAAAAATATTTCTTTTTCGACGGCCATGATGATGACCGAATCGAACTCAAGGCCCTTGCTCTTGTGGATGGTCAGGATTCGTACGGCATGGTCGTCTGAGAACCGCTCAAGGGCTTTGGGCAAATCAGGCTCTAGCTTTAGTAAATCCTCAATCTTGGCCTTTGTATCGCGAACCACTTCTTTCAACCGATCGTGCGACTCGTAGTCAGGGGAAAGCGATACCACTGCTTCAATACTGACTTGCTTCAGGAATGCCTGAACAAACTTCCACCAGCCGGAAAACGGGGCATCAACCAGCTCGGCAATGACTATCTCTTTCCGCTGCTGCTTGACAAGCCGATCAAGGTCTTTGCGCGCGTTCGATTGAATCTCTTCATCAGCAAACGGGATCAGCTGATTCATGAGCCGAATCCAGGCTTTGGGCTCGCGCTGACCATAGAGGCATGACAGATAATCAACAATCAAGCGTGCAGCAGGCTCCACCGTGATGTCTTGCATCTGCTGTTCGTTGCGGAAGGGGATGCCGCGCGCCTCCAATGCCGCCATCAGATGATCGGCGTACAGGTCGAGCTGATTACGAATCAGGACTGCAATTTCCGTAGGTGGTAGCTGCTCGTTCTTTATCCAGCCTGCAATCAAGCCTGCGAGGTAGTCAGCCTCCTGACGACTATCGTCGAAGCGCAATGCAAATACCTCGCCTTCGTCGCCGGAAATATGCTCATCAGGCATGGCGGAAGATGGGTCAAGCTTGCGAATGATCTCGTTTTGCAGGCGAAGCAGTCGCGGCTTTGAGCGAAAGTTACGGTACATGTTGAGCGGGGCAGCAGCAAAATCGGCAACGAAAGCCTGAAAGATGCCGTCCATGGCTCCAGCCCAGCCCATGATTTTCTGCTTAGTGTCGCCCACGGCAGTCAAGCGAATGCTCGTACCTTGAAAAGCGAGCTTGAGAAGCTCGTACTGCAGGTTGGTACAGTCTTGGAATTCGTCGAGAAAGACGTCGCTGTAGGTTTGACGGATGGCGTTCCGTGCGACTTCTGATTCCCGCAAAATCTGGATTGCAAATGGCACCAGATCGGAAAACTCGATCAAGGTTCGTGATGGACCTGACTTTCGATCTGCAATTTTGTAGCCAGCATCCAGCGCATACTCGCCCGTCAGAACCGGACGGAAACGATCAATGATGCGCTTGGAAAAAGCGTGGAAGGTATAGCTGTCAAACCGCGAGGCAAGTTCGGAACCACAGCGCCGCTTGACTCGCTCTTTCAGGTTGCTACTGGCATCAACCTTGAACGAAATGGCCAAAATTCGTTTTGGATAACGACAGGTCCCCGTGCGTAGCAGGAAGTCTGCCCGCTGCGCAAGCATTTCAGTTTTTCCCGCTCCGGGGCCTGCTGTAAGTGCCAGACTGCGCACCCGCTCCTTGGCCGCCGCCAGCGCATTCGGTTCTAGGGTCAGCCCATCAGCAGGCTTCCAGGCATCGACAGCAATCACTCCGGCAACTCCGCGAGCTTTGCAATGACGGCATCAGCCAATCTGCTTAGCGATACTGGCATATCAGCCAGCAACTCTTCATCAGTCAGCTGAGCCAGTGCATCAATATGGGCTGCGGGTTTGCTACCAAGCTTGAAGCGCTGATGGTAGGTACTGAACAGCTTCTGTTCGTCTTCGCTGTACTGGCTCGCGTCGTGGTGCTGCTTACCGAGAACAGCCTTGATCGTGGATTCATCCGGATCTTCTTCCTCGACGCCGTAGGCTTCAGGGAAGGACAGCAGCATGGTGAAGTCCAGATCCATGGGATACGAGAAGTACACATCTCGCTCTTCAAGCGCCATAAGATAGTTGTCGTAATCTCGGACTTTGTGGGTAGCGTCCTTCCACTTGGGGATTACATAGTCGACGGGGAGGACCTTGCTCGGCGCATATACAGCCAGTTGGTTATTGACGTATTTGATTCGTCCCCAGCCAGCGGCATAACGAGCCACATCCAGATCAAGAAGTGTCAGATATGGGATCTGCAAGGCCGACAGCAGACGCCAGAAGTGATTTACGTGCCTGCCCCCAAGCGGGGCAATCGTGACGGCAGACTCGTCAACGGGTGCCCCTTTGACCTGCAGCAGTCGTGGCAAAACGATCTCTTCGCTATCACCTTCGCCCAGAACGACAAGTCGTGAGAAATAGACTTCCGGAAAGGCTTGCACTGCCTCGCGTACAAACTTGTGAGCTTCATCAGCAGCATCTGGCAGCTGAATGTGCGTGACGCGCGATGTTCGCTCCTGGGTCAGCCGCAGATAGCGGATACGTTCCGGGGGCACGCGCCGCAGCATCGACGGCGCGTGGGTCGCAATGAGTGCTTGCGCGTCACCATCGCTGGTCATCTCGTTGAGCGCATTGACGATTCGTCCAAGGTAGTGCGGCGAGAGGCTGTTTTCTGGCTCTTCGACCGCTACCACCGTAAATACGGGCGGGCGCAGCTTGTCCGCGTCGAAAGAATCGTCATCTTCGGCCAAGACCGCGCGACCAATAGCTTGCGAGGACAGCACTAGTGAGAGATAAAGCATCGACTTCTGACCATCGCTAAGTCGTGAGAAGTCGACCAACTGCTCGTCATGGCTAGGCGTGAATGACAACGACATGTGGCGTAGCAGAGCTTCAATCTCAGACGCAACAAATGTGAGCTTGGGGTCAGCAAAGAAGCTTCCCCTGTGCAAAGCGCTCCATACCGTTTTCAAGCTTGTGCTGAACGCATTGATTGAGGGATTGGCCGCCAAGCTGTCGCTGATTTGGTCAGTTAGGCCCTTGATGACAGTTCGCTCTGCATCCCAGTTCACAGCACGCAGCATGCGTCCCAGCAATGCATTAGCGCCATAGGCAACGTGATCTGCGGGATCACGGCGTGCGGGCAGGTAGTGAACGTGAATATGGTTGCGTTCAGATCGGGGGACTTGAGCAATTGTCAGTGGCGAGCCATCTGGATTGATGTCCAGCACATAAACCATGCTTTCTTCAATATCCCCATCCAATCCCATGGTCGCGGAGAGTCGGAATCGCACGCGCGGTGTGCCATCGATTTCGTCAAGACGCATGTGCCCGAAATGAGGGGCTACCGTGCTGTTGTCGTCGTCGTCGCCAAGTTCCGGGAACAGGAAGTCGGCCTCGATCCATAGTTGACGCTCAGCAGGCGGTGCTGCCTCGTTGAGCGGGACATGAAAGTCCGAGCGAAAGATTCGGCGCAGTGATGGATCAAAGGCAAACAGACGACACAGGGCTTGGAGTGCTGCTGTCTTGCCTGAGCCGTTAGGACCAATGAGGTAAATAATCTCCTCTAGCCGAATTTCGGTGGGCGCCGCTCCGAATGATTGAAAGTTCGAAAGCCGGATCGTTTGAAGCTTCATTAAATGTCCTCACCTTAGTTTGTCATTATGAGGGGTGTGAGTGATTAATCCTCGTCGAAGACCGGTCGTTTGGCCGACAAACCTGATCGACTGCAACCGCCGCACAACGGACTTAGATACTCAAAATCAACATTCTGAATCTAATGTCTTGAAAAGAAAAAATGAATCAAAAAGAACACATTCAAATCCCCTATGCTCATCCACAGTTAGGGTTAAACGACTTCCCGCAAACCCGCATGAAACCTAGGTTCTCCTTGTGGACGCGTCCTTAAGAAAACAGAGAAAAGAGAGAGAAAACGGCAGAAAAAACTCACTTTTTGAAAAAGTGAAGTTGCCGCGTCCTTAAGGTCACTCGTCGGAAGCCCATGAATACAGGGCTTTGGAGCAAAGAAAAAGGGCTCGGAGAGTATCCGAGCCCTTGTGTATGGTGGAGCTGGGGGGATTTGAACCCCCGTCCACAAGCCTTTTTCGTACAGTTCTACATGTGTAGTCGTCTGATTTGAATCTCGTCTGATACATCGCGCAGCGACACGCTATGTACCAAACCAGCA
>JACCDI010127193.1_pt1 | contig 15674 bp, 16 predicted proteins | sample 7442791 | NCBI WGS metagenome assembly JACCDI01 (sample SAMN15323434, study PRJNA562643) | freshwater metagenome | isolation source: river surface water | place: USA:Blue River Watershed | collected 2017-08-15 | reverse complement strand
TAAGAGATACCGATGGTGCCCGGGGCCGGAATCGAACCGGCACGCCTCGCGGCGGGGGATTTTGAGTCCCCTGCGTCTACCAATTTCACCACCCGGGCACGGGAGAGAAGACCAAGATTATGACACAAATTTTGCGGCGTTCTAGCCTGCTGTGAAAAAACTTGGGTCATGGTGGTGGATGGGCTTGAGGTCGGTATGGGTTGGGGCGATACAAGACCGTCAGGGGTTCATGCTTGTCAGTTGTATCGGCTTGAATGCTGAAAACTTGTGCATGTTTTACGCTCGCAACAACTGCAATAACAACTCGATTGGCATTGAACATGTGCAACAGCGGCACTATCGTCAACGTTTTCTTTAATTGCTGAAAATTTTTTATTACTGCACACAGTTTGTGCGTTGCAATTTCACGCTCAAGACCCATCAGCGTTAGCGGAACAAACTACGTGAAAGAAGCCGTCAACGCTGGATCGCTAATTGAACTCGCCGCAGCTATTGGGCTCTAAGTAGTCTCAAAAAACACGCATTTGAGAGTGTTCTTGAAGTGAAACTTAGAAATTAAGCATTTCCTACCAAAACACTACCTGTAGTGTATGGAGCTTGTTTGCAGTACCAGATATAGTGTCAATGCACAAAACAAAAAAGCCGTGCTGTAACACGGCTTCTTTGCCCCTGATCCGTCCGACCAAGGGAGTTTTTGACAACGAGGTCTCAACGCCTGTTATGTTGCCATGATTTTTGGGTGCTGGTCGGACTTTTTTTATCGGGTAATGCCCGAAGAAAGTTATTGATATGCCAAGTAATCTTAAGCAAACAAGCAAGCCGGTTGCAAAAGTTGCATCAAAGCAACTGAAAAGTCCAAGTACGCCTAAAGCGGCAAAGACAACTGCAGCTTCAGCTCTTGCTCAAGCTCCTTTGAAGAAAAAACCCAAGTAACTAGAGGTTTTTGACAGGCTGATTTTTCAGCCTGTCTTTTACCTATTACCGCAAGGACTGATATGAAACTTGGACTCTTCTTTGGTGCTGGTGCTGAAATTAGCTATGGATTGCCATCTGGTGGCAAGTTCGCAATTGATCTGTTTAGACAAGATGTTGCCTCGCAGAAATCGCAATTGCGTAATCAACTAAACAAGATAGATCAACTGGGCACGTATGCCACAAGTTGGTTGCCTGAAAAATTCTCAACGCAACGCATACATGCTTTTGCTAAGAATGAATTTACAAACTTGATTGAATCATCAATCGAGTACAAGAAACATGAAATTATTCGTCGCTTGAACGACTTCGACAATGAAGCTGAGCGAGCAATGAAAGAACTTGGAATTGAAAAGCAACAGCTAGTTGATCGATTTAACTCGCATATGCCAACTCAATATGCAGAGCAGCTTTACTCGACAGCCGTTCGCATGAACCCAATTCTGGCTAGTGAAGTAAAGCTGTTTGGATCTGAGTTCTATTCAGCAATTCTTGCGACTATCAGTCATAAACCAGAGTCTCCAGATCTTCAAAGATATGCGGGAGCATTTCTGCAGCTTTTGGTTGGAGCTCATGGGCAAGATCTTGTTCAGCGACTAAATCAAGAGTTATTTGAAGTCGCACCAGACAACATTCCAATCTTCGACGACGTAACTGGAATGTTCAAAATTGAATTTAGTCGTGCTGGCTTAACGGCTCTTGAGCTCTTGCTCGAGACTCAGAAAAAGCATGATGTTGCGGAATGCACTCTAAGTGAAATGCTATGTGCAATTGCACAGCAGATGCTTGAAAACATTTTCTCGACCGTCCTTGACTATCAATCACTTATCGACAGCCACTTTAGATATCTTTTCTCACCAAAGACTGAATGGGCAAAGTTCACAAAAATGGTGATTTTCCTTCGTGCCACTCGCGAATACATAGTTAATCAACTCAATTCGGACACGTCCCAATTGGTCGATGGCTACTATCACGATCTGAAATCCTGCAAAGATTTGGGTATTGAAATTAGTGCGGTTGGAACTTCGAATTACAACAATCTGATTGAGAAAATATCAAGCAAACTCGACTACACGATCCCTAGTGTTAAACATTTAAACGGGGGCGTAAGTGACTACTACGATCCATACAAAAACTCTGTTTTTACTTGCGAAGATCCAGAGCAGGTTCCACAGAATCAAATTCTTGTCCCATTTATCCTGACGCAAAGTGGTCTCAAGCCGCTGACATCTGTGGACATGTCACGTCGCTACGTTTCACTCTATGACGACTATTTGGGCTGCGACAAAATTGCGATAGTTGGATATGGGTTCAACATGGATGACAGTCATATCAATGGGCTGTTTAGGAAGCTCATTGAAGATAATGGGAAAAGCATTTACTGGATCTGTCGCGATACAGATGGAACCGCTGAGAATCAAAAACGAGAATTAGTGCGTAAGCTACGAATCGATGCATCAAAACGTGATCAAGTTCATGTTGTTCCTGTGTCACCCGAATCGCGAATGCAAGGTGATCATTCATGGCTGCATTTGATTGCTGCAAACTAGAATCTTTTATCCAGCAATAACTCAAGAAACGCACGATCCAACCCATCGTGCGTTTTGCTCTTTGTAACTCTCGAAAGGAGATTTAGCAGATGTCGTGTTACACGACAACGCAGTTTTTGCTTAACTCACGCAGACTTCCTAGGTGCGATTAGATTGGGTGATTCACTCAATGAAGGAGTACACGCGGTGTGGCCAACTGTTTTGTTCAGGCTTGAACTTGCTGAAGAACTCTTTAAGACTTGGGAATGCATCAAGAATTGTCTTGTGCGGTGGGTAACTAGGTGTGTGGCCTAGCCAATAGTGCATCGTTTTAAGAAGCTGTCCCAGTTCGTAGTAAACGGTCTGGGCATCTGCAGATTTAGTCATAACTTGATGACAAACGATGTCTAGGGATTGCGCCATACGTGCGATTGCAGATGTTGGTGCACCTTCCTTGAAGTAGTCGCCGATAGATTGGGCATTACCTTCATCGTCGATATATTGATCGGCTTTAGCTCCAGCTAGCTCTGTTGCACTGTGAAAAAGATGATCCCAATCATAGAGATCATTTTCATGCAAGCCTTCACGAAACAAAGCAATGAATTTGAGTGCGTTCTCAACTCTACGTTGGCGCATGTTCTGATTAAACGTTCGGTAAGCCAAAACGCCACCAAGAATTACAAATGCGAATTGAATCCATTCACGTATTTCTTTAGTATTGAACGAAGTTGTCCAATCAATTAGCTCAGTCAAGCACCCAGCAGTCATACGTTTCCTTTATGGAGCAATTTTGATTTACTGACCTTATTACTTGACCGCTGGCAGTCGAACTTCAGTGAGCTTCCAGTTAGCGTACCCAGCCCTACGAAACACGAACACTGGTTGGCTATTGTTTGAACCTTCCTGAATTGGCGTAGCCAGTACCAAGTCAGTTCCTTTGCGTTCAAACTCCCATTTAGGAGCTTTGGTGTCAGACTCATCGCTGGACGGCTTGTCGCTTGCGGACTTGTTAGGTTGCTGGGCCTTACCTTCTTCCATCATCTTCATCACCAACTCAGGCCTAACAAGTGCATCAACCATTTGGTTGATCATCGTCATACCCAGCATGGCCCCAAGAGCACTGAACGCATTGCTTGGCTGGTTACCCATTACATCTGCCAGCTTTGCTGAGAACTGGCCTTTAAAACTTTCACGCAAGCTCGGATAGTCCACATACTCATTGAACTTGTCGGCATCTTTTGCTTTGGCAGCACTAACCATGCTGTTCATAGCAATGTAGGGTGAGTAGTACCAGTGAGCGCCAACGCTAAGTGCTGTTGCTAGCAGTATGGCAACGAGGATTTTCAGTTTGCTTTGCATGGAGTTCTGTGACGATCTTGGTGGTGATGCATGAATCTTACATATTTGAAAATAAAAATCTCAAAATGAGAGTTAGCAGATTTGTCGTGCGGCATGACGCTACACCTTAGCTTCAATTTTTGACGGTCATCGCAAATTCATGTGCATAAAATGATCAAATTAAATACTTAGGATGACGTATGGTCTTGAAATTGAATGGCTGGAACAGGCTTTACGTTGTCGCCGCGGTTTTGTGGGTGGGGGCATGTTTGTTTAATTTCTATAAAGGCTATCCATCAGACGAAATACTGAGAGTGCAAACAGATAGGGCAGTAGACGCTAGGCTTGCTGCAGCGAAGGTGGCTGAAAAAAATAAAATTCGCAAAGTCTGCCGTGCTCAGTTCCTCATCGATAAACGTAAAACTTTGACCAGTCAAGATCTCAATGATGTTGAGAACTCCTCTCGCCTAATGCTTGATCCATCTGTTTCTTCGGAGAGGCGCTCACGAGCATTAAATAATTCGATTTGGTTGGAAGACGATATTTCCTCGTCTGCTTCAGACGCTATTGAAAGTTGTGTTGAGGCAACTATTGGTCAAGGTTCTAGCGTGCAATCTCTTGCAGATGATGTTAATCAGAAAGTTGAGGCATTTAATCAAGAAATTCCTAGATACAGAGTCCAACAGAGAAGTTTTCTAGTTCAGTCGATGTTAGTTACCGTCGGTCCATTGTTCTTAACTTACATCCTAGGACTCGCCGTAATGTGGGTGAGACGAGGTTTTTCATCAACGCAAGCTAATGAAGAAAATTAATTGGAAAGTACCGTCACTGATTATTGTTGTTCTAGTGATGGTTAGTGCCTTTGTTTTTCAAGGGGAAGAAAGCAGAACTGCAAGAAATTCATCTGATAAATCAGAGTTGACTACTGCTGTTCTCAAACCGGTCTCTGATGGGCCAGATTATTTAAGGTTGGAGCAAATTCATTCAACCGTTATTGCTAGGTTTCTTCTGTCATGCATCAACGGCAATGTCTATTGGAATGCAGGGATTGTTACAACTCCCGAGTTGTCTTCTTCAAAGTTGAAGCTTGCTACAAAAAATTATTTAGAAATTGATGACCAGCAAGTCCTGATTGCAAAGGGTAGTGCAGGTGCTGAAGTTGCAGACAGCACTATTTGGATTTTTCGACCGTTAGACACAGAGCAAGTGTTTGCACTAAAAAGAGCAGATACGTTGGGTGCATGGACTGAGGATGGTAGTGACTTTAGATGGGGTGCATTTATGCACATAGACACTGTCCGTAGTGAAATCAACAGTTACCTTGATGGATGCAAAGAGTAACCTCTAGTCACAAGTGGCTAAGTTTCGAATTGCAGCAGAGAAAAATTGAAAAATAGAGAAGAAATCACTTTGCAAAACATTTGGTGTCCTTCTACATTTGGGCGACTTTTTACAAGATCGCCCGTTTGGTCGCTGTCTTTAGTAAACGAGCAGTATCAACTTCAATTGGGTACTGATTACCTAGTTGGACCAATTCCAGAGCTTGAAAAGGCCAAGGTCGCGTACGGTATTTTTTGGACAAGTGTGACTCTGCGAGTGAGTGGATTTGGGGAAATTGAAATTGATGGCATACCTAACGCCAGTGCAAGAAAACTATTTGAAACTGTAGCTGTAGAAGCGAAACGCATACGCATCGCTCAGTTAATTGAGAATTTCGCAACTGCAATAGAACCAGTTGTGTCTTGGGTTGCGAATGCACGAGCTGCAAGTAAACAGCAGTTTCAAAGCAAGGGCTGGTTGACACGCGATTTTTCGAAAAAGTTGTCTGAGCTAAAACCTAGCGGATTGAATGAACTTCTGAATGAGCCAGAAGTTGTAAAGCATCTTGAAACTTTAGAGCAACCTATTCGAGACGCTGTTTCACTCTGGCGGAAAGATTTTTCGCAAGTCGCTGATGCTGCCAATGAGAGCTTCCTTTCTCGGGAGCTACTTAGCTCCAAAGCCTTCTTGGATCAAGTTGAAAAATCACCGTTAACGGAGGAGCAAGCAAAGGCGGTTTTATGCTTTGATAATCGAGTTTTACTTGTGGCTTCAGCTGGTTCAGGTAAAACTTCAACAATGGTTGCCAAGGCTGGTTATGCAGTGAAAAAGGGCTATTTCTCTGCTGAAAAAATATTGCTCTTAGCATTCAACAGAGATGCTGCGACAGAATTGCGGCAACGAATTAAAGAGAGACTTGAGTCGCAGGGGTTGCAGGTCGAAGGACTCACTGCAAAAACGTTCCATGCTTTTGGTCTAGAGATTATTGGTGAAGCTACTGGTAAAAAACCATCGTTAGCTTCTTGGTTAGAGAGTGGGCAAGACTTAGAAACACTTCTTGATATCGTTGATCAAATAAAAGATCGCGATGCTGATTTTCGAGTTAAGTGGGATTTGTTCCGAATAGTTCTTGGTGAAGATTTGCCCGAGTTTGGTCAGGAGGAGGAGTCGCCTGATTCTTGGGACAAGGAAAGCAAAGAGTCTGGTTTTAGAACGTTGCAGAATGAGGTTGTCAAAAGTCGCGGTGAACAACTAATTGCAAATTGGCTTTTCTACAACGGTGTTAGTTACGAGTATGAATCCGACTACCGTATTGATACTGCAGATGCAAAACACCGCCAGTACAAGCCGGACTTTTATTTTCCTGACATAGATGTTTATCTAGAGCACTGGGCTGTAGATGAAAATGGAGAACCTCCACCGGAGTTTGAAGGCTACAAGGATGGCATGGCTTGGAAGCGTCAGCTGCATGCCACTAACGAAACCACACTACTTGAAACAACTATGGCCGAGTTGTGGAGTGGCAAAGCGTTTGCGTACTTGGCTCAAGAACTGACACGACTTGGAATTACGTTAGATCCCAATCCAGATCGAGAGGTTGAAGGACGGAGGCCAATAGAGGCTCCGCGTTTAATTCGAACATTTAGAGCATTTTTAACTCACACAAAAAGTAATCGCTTGAAAATTGATGATCTCAAGCATCGCCTAGAAAATAAATCGGCAGGACATTTCTACTATCGCCACAAAGTGTTTATAGAGCTGTTCGGGGGGATTTGGAAAGCATGGGAAGAGAGACTTCAATCTGAGCGTTGCATTGACTTTGAGGACATGTTGAACTCAGCTGCTGACTGTATTGAAGTTGGCAAATGGCAAAGTCCTTACGAGCTTGTCATGGTGGATGAGTTTCAAGATGTAAGTAACGCAAGGGCTCGTTTAATTGCAGGACTACTTAACGAAGAAGACAAACATCTGTTTGCTGTAGGCGACGACTGGCAAAGTATCAACAGGTTCGCGGGGTCAGACTTGAGTGTTATGACTGAGTTCGAGCATTTATTTGGTAAAGCTGTGACGCTTAAGCTTGAAAAAACTTTTAGATGTCCTCAATCGTTGTGTGACATCAGTGGTAATTTCATACAGAAGAATCCTCGACAGCTAAAGAAAAAAATAGCTTCAGAGCAAAAGAATGAAGATCGACCTGTAACTATCATTCGTGTTGAAGATGAGTTCAAGATACGTTCGGCTATTGCAAGGCGCATTGATGAACTTGCAGCCCAGAGAGATTTATCAGATAAGCCTTTGAAAATCTATGTTCTCGGGCGTTATAGAAAAGAACGAGAGTACTTACCGACAAACTTGAATTCCAACGTGAAAGTAGAGTTTGTTACAGCACATTCATCCAAAGGGTTGGAGGCTGACCATGTCATCATTCCAAAAATGACATCTGAAACTCTAGGCTTTCCAAGTCAAGTGGCAGATGATCCTGTGCTTCAACTTGCTATGCCTAGTGAGGACTCTTTTGAGTTTGCTGAAGAACGACGTTTGTTTTATGTCGCCTTAACAAGATCTAAGTCAACCGTAACGCTGATTACAGTCGCACACAAAGAATCATCATTCATATTGGAATTGGTCAGAGATGAACAGATTTCAGTTCAATCTGTAGATGGCAAAGCGGAGTCATCAGTTGTTTGCTCAAGGTGTGAGCAGGGCTTTTTGATCCAACGAAATGGGCCGTATGGAGTTTTTCTTGGTTGCAGTCGATTCCCTAAGTGTGGATACACAGAAAAAATTAAGACACCCGAAGCCGTGCGGTGAAAATCCAAAAACGCACAATCTAAATTAGCGTGTATTTTCTCTTTGTAGCTCTCGAAATGAGAGTTGGCAGATGTCGTGTTACACGACACCACAGCCCCAGCCAAATCCCCGCCATCTTGCTCGGACTCAGGTTGCCCAGTTACACACGCGAAATTACGCTGTGCGTTTTGGGCTAGAAGTTGAAGCAAACGCAAAACGATTTTTTGCACTTGGCACACAGTCTCTACGGTGGCGCTCTCGCCAGTCAGCCCCTCCTTAGCCAACTCGATCTAACAACGCGAAAGCCTACAACCCATCACATGCGTGATGGTGAGGTGGTTCTCTATCTCAGGCCCACAAGCCGAGTTTGGCAAGTTCGTTACAAACTGTTTGATCGCAAGTGGCGTTGTGTCAGCACCAAGCAGCGGCAGCTTGAATTTGCAAAGCGTGTGGCGGGAGAGCTTTACGACAAAGCACGTTTTCGGGAAGAGGAGGGTTTGCCGCAGAAGTCAGTGCGATTTGGTACTTTGGCTAATGAGTGCATTCGTGTGCTGAAGGTTGAGATTGACCGTGGCATCCGTCCCAACACAAACATGGACTACATACGGGCCATGAACAACTACTTGATTCCGTTCTTCGGCAAGCTGATGCTGACAAACATCACCGCCCAAAAGGTTGCTGAATACGAGCAGTGGCGTAATCAGAAGATGGGCAAGGTTCCCATCAGCAGCACACTGGCAAACCACAGCAGTGCATTCAATCGGGTGATTGACCTTGCAATTGAACAAGGCGCAATAAGCGACAAGGTCATCATTCCCAAGCTCAGCCGCAAGGGCAAGAAAGGTTCACCACGTCCAGCTTTTACACAGGATGAGTTGAAGCACTTGCTTGAATACATGCCCAAGTGGTGTTTGATGGCTGAACGCAAGAACCATATGGAGATGCGGGAGCTACTGCGTGACTATGTGGAACTGCTCTTGACCACTGGTATGCGGTCAGGGCGTGAGAGCATGAACATGCTGTGGAAGCACATCGAGTGGTACACAGATGGCAAGACGGATGTGCGTTACCTACGTATCTGGGTAAGTGGCAAAACAGGAGGTCGTTGGCTCATCGCCAAACATCGTGCGGCCAGTGCTTTAGAGAGACTTGCGATAAGGCAAGGAGTAGGTGCTAACTTGAACGAAGCAATAGCAGCCAAGAGCGATGCCTACGTCTTCAGCATGAGTACGGGGCAACGCCCAACCAGTATGCACACTTCATTTGAGCTGTTGTTGAAGGACAGTGGCATGCGAGTTGATGCAATCACAGGCAAGAATCGCAGCTTGTATTCGCTACGTCATTGTTACGCCACTATGAGTTTGATGGATGGGCAGATGGACATGCACACGCTAGCTAAGCAGATGGGTACGAGTGTGGGTATGTTGGAGCAGCACTATTCCAAGATGACTGCCACGATGGCTGCTGATCGGTTGGCATAGGAGTGTCGTGCAACACGACAAAAGCCAGCATTACATGCTGGCCTTAGATTGAACTTATCTTTCTTGAAAAAAGTATTGCAAAAGTTTGAATAGATTTTTTATGTTCACATTTTCCTCGCTAGGCATGTGCAGCAATATTCGAACGACGCACTTTTAAAACAATGTCAACAACTCCATGCAAAATGTTGCGGGCGCTGCCGTTGCCTGCTTCAATTACTTTGATCAGCGATTCATCGGTGGCGTTAGTGATACCGGCATCTGACAAGATGCGATGAGCCAATGGAAGCCAGCTTGTTGCAGGGGCTGCGTTGAAAGCAATTTGGTGACAGCGGTCACGAACACCTGCTTCGATTTTTTCGTAATTGTTGGTGGTCAAGATGAATACGCAGTTTGGAACGTTCATCGCTGATTTGAGCATTGCCATCGCTGATGCATTCAGATTGTCGACTTCATCCAATACGTAATAACGTTGTGATGCTTGAAATGGAAACAAAACAGAGCTGTTGATGATTTGTTCCATGAGGTTCATGCCATTTGCACCTTGTTGGATACGTTTGTACATAGAGTCAATGCCAGCCTCAACGCCGGATTTCTTAAGTTCTATCGCATCAGGCAGAAGTTTTGCCAATGCACTTTTCCCAGTCCCCGGAATCCCGTAAAACAAGAGGCCACACTTACCCTCGGCAATTGGAAATGGATAATCGCCGTTAACCAAATCGTTGATCAACTGCTTGGCGGAAGATGATGGAAAGACGATGTCTGCAATAGACTTCGGGGTATAGCGTTGTTCAAAATTTTTCAAAAAATTCATTGCAATCTCCAGTGAGTTAAAAGAAGCAAGGCAACTAAGAGAGCTGCCTTGCTATTTCGGATTAGCCGTTCATAGCTTTGCTGATTGCGTCGATAGCAATTTCAGCAACAACAGAGTCCACGGCCGTTTGCAGAACGTTATGGTCTTCACGCTGTTGGGCTTCTGCGGCCTCTTTGATGCGATCTGCTTTCTTGTCGTTGTAGTAACAAGCAAGAGCTGAGTTGATGGCTGTTTTAGACTTAATCACGGAACGAATGCTCACGCTGCCATCTTGATTCCAAGTTCCAACGAGGACAACTGGTTTGTCGATTGCACCGGCATCTAATTGCTTCAACAGCTCTGGATGAGAAAAGGAACCGAGCATGCTGTTAGTCATGCGTTTAGCTGCTACCAGCGTTTTTTGTTCGACTGTGATTGCATTAGCTTTGCGACCAGAACGCACTTCTTCGATACCGCCCTTGGATTTAAAGAATTCAATCAAGTCATCTGGCATGATGTTTTCTTTGAGAGCTGTACGCAACGCAATTGCATAAGCACTGACGCGACGACGATCCATGCCGAAAATGCAGCCAACGATTTTGTTCATTGAGTGCGTAGTGCCACGATATTTCACACCAGTCAGATTGATGTAGTCATCCAATGCTTTACGCAGAGCAACTGCTTCTGCTTTGCTGCCTTCCATCTGTTTGTACAGGCGATAAGACTTCGTGAGGATTTTGTACAACTCCTCGTTGGTTTTGAGTAAGAAGTTTTGCTCCCAATACAAGCATTCGGCTTGCAATGTTTCGATTGCAGTTTTAACGCTGAAAAGTGCCTGATCGGCTTTTTTGCCAGATGCCGAAATGGCATGCGACGATGTGACCTCAGCTGCTGCATTAGCAACTTCAGTGATTGCTGGTTTTTCAATTGTTTCCATGGCGACTCCAATAAAAGTTAATACAGCAGGATTGCTGTGCCTGTATTGCACCGCGTACACCCCCTTTACACTTAAGCCTCATAAGTGGCTAGTGAAGAAATTAAGTTTGGAGGCCGAGGTATGGGGGAACAAAATAAACGTGCATATGACGAGCCTGATGACTTGCCTAGTGATGACCGTTATCAGTACTGGCCACAATATTTACGAATTAGCCCCTCGTATCAGATGGCGCACAAACTTTGGTGCGGCGAGCTAACGGTTGCCGAGATTCCTAGTCATCTCACAGACTTTGAACTTGTGATGCAAACATATGAGCACTTCGGTGATGTTTTTAATCGATCAGTACCTCGATGGTGGAAAGAAACGGCATCTAGTCTGTTTGCGCCAAAAATTGCTGGATTGAATTGGAAGGTTCATAAAGTCTGGCAGTACGGTGAGGATGTAGTTCGGTCTGAACTGGAGGCTGCTATGGATGACTACTGTCAAATAACTCGACCTAATTTGGGTAATCCACTGACGCTGCTCGCAAGCATTCCACTTGATATGAAATACGAAGACATCCTTTCTTCGTTAAAACAAGCCATTCGCTTTTATCGAAGATCTCGCAGAGATCTAAAGGGCTATTCACCACCTACAGGCTTGTATGCGATTGAAGGGATTGAAAAAGATCCTAAGACACTAGAAGCTAGACTTAAATTGGTTTACGCGATTGCGAAGAAACCGAAAAATAAAACGAGATGGGAAGTGGGATTTGATCTTGAGATTAATAAAACACTTTCACGTATATATAACTATGCTGCGGGCTGTACGCAACGTGAAAGAGATCGCATCAATATCCAAGTTAGTAACAATTTGGCAAGTACGTTGCGAGCTGCTGAGAATGCAGCAAGAGGTAAGTTTTATGACTCATCCCCTTCGTCAATGCACATCAATAAATTTGATTTCGTTTTCTTGAGTGAACTTCGCGATGCGTACGAGGGACGTGTTGAAGACTTAGATGAGCATTTTGCGGATTAGGAAAATGCTTGTGACTGAGGTAGTCAAATCATCTCCACGGCATTGCGTTTCATCTCATCGTTCACATCAATGTAGCGTTGGGTCACGGCAATGCTGCGATGCCCAGCTAGTGATGCCAGCACACGAACGCCAATGCCTTTGTTAGCCAAGTTTGTGATGAAGCTGCGACGCATCGAGTGACTGCTTGCACCAGCAACGCCTGCATTTCTAAACAACCAGTAAAAATGCTGCGTCATGCCGTTCGCTGTGAACGCTTTGCGCCCAGTGGTAATGAACAAGGGATACTTGAAGTTAAGGGGCTTACGCAAGTCTAAATATGCTTGCAGCTCATCACGTAGCTTTTGTGGGATAAAGACAGTACGTGGATGACGACCTTTGGTTTGTTCAGCTGTAAGTCGGATTTCGCTTTTAACTGTGTCATCTGCATTGCATACGTCTGCAACGCTAAGACTTGCGATTTCCCCAACTCGCATTCCGCTATAGAACCCAGTTAGCAGCATTACGCGATTGCGAATTGCAAAACTGCGTGATGCGATGTAAGTAAGAACTTGGTCAAGTTCTGCTTGTGTAAGTGTTTTTGCTTGTGCCATGTGTTTCGTCCTTCTTGGTAAATAAAACAGCACGAGCAAGTGTGTTTTCTTTAGTAAAACGAAGCGACCGAGACCCGATGCATTGGCGGGTTAAAAAAACATCAATGAAATCAACGCGGTTAAGAAAAGTGCAATTTTCTTAAGTGCTTGTATTTAGCTCATTTTCATCACTAGCAGCTGTGTCTGCTACTTGGGGGCTGGTGCTTGGCAGTGAAGCGGCCGCACTAGGGTAGGTGATGATTTTCGTTGCTTAAGTTAAACATCAAAGCACGACGTAGTGCTTGTAAGTCCAGTTTGTGCGCCTTCAAACCTTCAGTTTCACGTAGTGCCCACGCAGTAATAAGAACGACATTACGATTTTTCTCATCCATGTGCTTTAACAGTTCACTGATTGTGTCAGCCACTACATCAGCGTCAGTACGAACGCTTGCAGTGCGTTTGCTCATGAACTCATTGGCATCAAGTCCAAGCCAATCAACCAGAACAATTAACTTGGCAACTTCGGGGATAGCAAGACCGCATAACCATTTACGAGCAGTCTCACGTGTAACGCCTGTCATGCCAATAGCACGATAGTTGAATTGATTGGCAAGTGAGTTGGCTGTGGGAACACGGCCAAACTTGTGCAGCAGTGCAAAATTCAAAGCCTTGCTAAACCGAGCCTTTGCATCGTCAAGATTGATGTTTTGCGTGTGCTGTGTTTTGCCGCCTGCCATTTAGAAATGCACGGTTAGTTTGTGTGCAAGAAATTTTGTGCATTTCAAAGTTGTATTTGCCACGATGAAATTGCACTTAAAAATGTTATGTGCAACATAGTCGTGCTGTCGACCTTTTTTCTCAAATTAGCATGCTTCGATTGCCAGCAAGCTGTTAGGAGAAATAATGTTTTGCTCAAAGTGCGGTGCCACAAATAATGATGACGCAAAGTTCTGTGCTGCTTGTGGAGTGGCATTGAATGAACCGAGTGTGCAAGTGACAGACGGTGTAGCAGTCGCTGCCAATACAACAGCACTGAGTGACAAGGAGCTTGGCCTCTACTTGACACCCGAGTTCATCAATTCCGCAGAGTTTGAAAAGATGCATGGAGAGAAGACGGACTACTACCGCCAAGCATTTCTCCGCATCTATGAAGTTGCAAAGCAAGGACGCTTTGAGTATGGGGATATGCGTGTTGCAAGTGGGTTTAACTTATGGGCAGGTTTGTTAACGCCTGTCTGGCTGGCTTATCGCGGCGCTTACAAATGGGCATGGTTTTATGTGTTCCTTGAAGCGTTGCAATTTGGTCCGTTTACATCACCAATGAATCAGTTAATTTCGTTCGTTGTGAACTTAGCAATAGTGGGATGTTTTGGTAACTACTGGTACTACAAGTCCTTGAACGCCAAACTAGCAGTTCAAGAAGAGGGCAAGAGTGTGGTTGCTAGCAGGATGGCTGATGCAATTTTTATGTTGGTAGCAACGGTTGCAGTCCCTTATGCGTTTTACACGTGGCTTGAAAAGATGTTTTAAAGGTGAATGAGATGAACAAGCTCTTATTAGTTTCAGTGCTTCTGTCAGTTGTACTTGCTGGCTGCAATGACAAACGAACGTCTGCTCAACAAACCTTTGACAAAGATGTTCTTGCGTTGTCTGCTACGGTATGGGCAGCAGGGGATATGACGCGAAAGTCAGCAGAAGCTGCAAACGTTGCTGAACAAAAGCTCAATGCCTACAAGGGGCAGAAGCTTGAAAAATGGTCATGCACAAAAACAGGAATGAGCTGTACGACCAGTGATAAAAAGCTCAGTTACAACATTAACTTATTCCCCGATAAGTTCATCAGTATCAATGCATATGAAGGCGACACACTGACATTTAATGGGGCAGTGAGCAGAATTGATACGGGGATTGGTAGTGCCACAGTTTGGGTTACTGTGAACTCAGAAGCTGACGTGGTTGTTGCGAAGAAATAAAGTTTTTTGAAATTAGAAACTCTGCAAACATGTGGGATTTAGACGACAAAGCAACTGCGGCGTATAAATCAGCTTTATAGCCTCTGCACGTGGAGTCAGCTACTAGGCCTGCTGGAGCTTTGCGATTGCAGCTTGTAGGACTGATTTGAGGTGTTGTTTGTGTGTTTACGCTGTAAAAGATCGCAGATTTGTGCAGCTGAAAACAAACTGTGTGCATGAAACAGTTTGATCTCACACAACTCTCATTCTTTACTGGAACAACCGCGTATCACATGCATGCCCCACGTGTTGTGCTGACGGATGGCGCAAAGTATCTTGCAGAGCACGCTCAAGCGTACTGGTTGATGGATGCCATCGCTACCTACTTACCAGAACTCGTATATCGCGAACACTTTGTGGCTGCATCTTTGGCTGTTAAAAACTCATCAGCCGTATTACTCCTGACCGATGGAAACCACAAAGAGCTAGCAATTCAACGAATCGCATACACAGACTTCCCACTTCGTGACATCACATTATTTGCTTGCTGGGGTGATGGCTATTGGGTGCTGATGTTGACAACTGAGTACTAAAGATAGCCGTGGGATGAATCTGAATCTTAGGTGTGTGCTGTCTGCATAAATTATTAAGAACGAAGCTATCAATCTTATGAAGTGAGCTTAGCTCACTTGTGCATTCACAAAACACTTTCGCTTTTCGCTCTGTGTTTTGATCTGCACTTGTTTGAATCGAATAATTGTTATGCCGAACGCGAAGCGTGAAGCCGCATGGGTTCATTTAGATAGATTAGATTGGCCATACGACGGCTATACGCTGGTAAGACCAAAACGCATAACCGTCGTCGTGTAGTTTCATTTGAGTGAGTTGAGTCGTACTACACGCCTGCATTGGAGTTTGTCGGGAGGCGAATGTATTGAAACTCCCAGATCGATAGCGATCTACTCTGCGGCATTCACTG
>JACCDI011136924.1_pt1 | contig 15676 bp, 14 predicted proteins | sample 7442791 | NCBI WGS metagenome assembly JACCDI01 (sample SAMN15323434, study PRJNA562643) | freshwater metagenome | isolation source: river surface water | place: USA:Blue River Watershed | collected 2017-08-15 | reverse complement strand
TGTCGTGAACATTTGGCCGCAGGTGCGGCAGTGCGGGCCATTGTGGTGAACACGGGCAATGCAAATGCAGGCACGGGTGAGGATGGTCTGGCGCGCGCACGCGCCACCTGCACGGCGCTGGCGGGTCTGCTGAAGGTGAGCCCTGAAAGCATCCTGCCCTTCTCCACCGGGGTGATCATGGAGTCACTGCCCTCAGAGCGCATCATTGCCGCCTTGCCAGCCGCCATGGCGGCAGCCAAGCCCGACAACTGGGCACTGGCCGCCGAAGGCATCATGACCACCGACACCGTGCCCAAGGCCAGCAGCGTGCAACTCACGCTGGGCGGACGCACGGTGAGCGTCACCGGCATTGCCAAGGGCGCGGGCATGATCCGCCCCAACATGGCCACCATGCTGGGCTATGTCGCCACCGACGCCTGCATCGACCCGTCACTCATGAAGGCACTCGCGCTGGAACTGGCCGAAGGCTCGTTCAACCGCGTGACGGTGGATGGCGACACCTCCACCAATGACTCGTTTGTGGTCATTGCCACCCAGAAAGCGGGCCACGCGCCCATCACCTCACTGGACAGTGTCGAGGGGCGTGCCCTGCGGGACGCAATGCTGCAAGTCTCGCGCACCCTGGCACAGGCCATCGTGCGCGATGGCGAAGGTGCCACCAAGTTCATCACGGTACGGGTGGAGGGTGGGCGTACCGCCGAGGAGTGCCGTTTGGTGGCCTATGCGATTGCGCACTCGCCTCTGGTCAAGACCGCGTTTTTCGCCAGCGACCCCAACCTTGGCCGCATTCTGGCGGCCGTGGGCTATGCCGGCATCCCCGACCTCGACCAGACAAAGATCGACCTGTATCTGGACGACGTGCATGTGGCGACGCAAGGCGGACGCCGCGCCGACTACCGCGAGGAAGACGGCCAGCGCGTCATGAAGCAAGCCGAAATCACCGTGCGGGTGGTGCTGGGTCGGGGCAACGCCGCCGACACCGTGTGGACCTGCGACTTCAGTCACGACTATGTGACCATCAACGCCGATTACCGAAGCTGAGTTGTATGAACGAACATTTTGAACGCCTGATCACCCGGGCGGAAGCCCTGATTGAACGCATCGAGTCGGTGCTGCCGCAGCCCATGCGGCAGCCAGATTGGTCTGCCAGCATCGCGTTTCGTTATCGCAAGCGCTCGGGCGGGCATGGTGTGCTTGAGCCCGTGCGCCACGTGGCCAGCCTCGCGTTGAAAGACCTGCGTGAAATTGACGGTCAGAAAGAAAAGATTCAGCGCAACACCGAGCAATTCGTGAGCGGTGTGCCCGCCAACAACGTCTTGCTGACGGGGGCGCGTGGCACGGGCAAGTCCTCGCTCATCAAGGCCTGTCTGAACGAATACGCCCCGCGGGGTCTGCGCCTGATCGAAGTGGACAAGGCCGACCTGGTGGACCTGCCCGACATCATCGAGGTGGTCAGCGATCGGCCCGAGAAGTTCATCATCTTTTGCGATGACCTGAGCTTCGAGGACGGTGAACCCGGCTACAAGGCGCTCAAGTCCATCCTGGACGGTTCGGTCGCCGCGGCCACGCCCAACGTGCTCATCTACTCCACCAGCAACCGCCGCCACCTGCTGCCCGAGTACATGAAGGACAACCTCAGTTACACCCACACCGACGACGGTGAGGTGCACCCGGGCGAGGTCATCGAGGAGAAGATTTCGCTCTCTGAGCGCTTCGGTTTGTGGGTGAGCTTCTATCCGTTTTCCCAAGACGAATACCTCAGCATCGTGGACCAGTGGTTGCGCTCGCTCGGTTTGCCCGCGGGCAAGACCGAGGCCTCACACCCCGAGGCACTGATTTGGGCCCTGGAGCGTGGTTCGCGCAGCGGCCGCGTGGCCTACCAGTTCGCTCGCGACTATGTCGGCCGCCAGGCCTGAACCCCCCGTGCAGGTGGCCCACCCCGAGCGCGCGCGCGAGGGTGGCCCGGATCGACCGCTGGTCCAGGTGGCCGTCGGGGTGCTCATGCGCGGCCAGTCCTTCTTGCTGACCTCTCGTCCTGAGGGCAAGGTGTATGCGGGCTACTGGGAGTTTCCGGGCGGCAAGCTGGAACAAGGCGAGACGGTGGAAACCGCGTTGAAGCGCGAACTGCAGGAAGAGCTGGGCATCACCATCGAGGACTGCATGCCCTGGCGCACCGAGCGCTTTGACTACCCCCACGCCCTGGTGCAACTCAATTTCTGCCAGGTCACGCGTTGGCGCGGCGAGATCGACATGCGAGAAGGTCAATCCGCGGCCTGGCAGACCTTGCCCGTGACGGTGCGGCCGGTATTGCCGGGGACCGTGCCGGTCTTGCAGTGGATGGCACAGGCCCAAGGGTTCGAAGGCCCCACCCACCCCGACAGCTGAACGCCATCACTGCAGCGGGCTGGAACCTAGATCAAAATCGTCTGGCGGCGTGGGATCCGGCACGCGATGTTCTTCGCTGGCCCATGCGCCCAGGTCATGATTTTTGCAACGCTCACCACAAAACGGCCGGTAGCGGTTGCGTGGCGCGTACACGCTAGGCCCCCCGCAGCCGGGACAGGCGACGATGCGCTCGGGCGGTTTGCTGCTGATGCCGTCCATCGTGCAGGGTCTCGGATTCAGCCGCACAGGCCCATTTCAAAGGGCACATCCTGGGTGCAGGGTTGCAGATGGCCGTTGTCGTCTTGCACCATCATCCGCACCGACACCATCATGCGGTTGCCACTGATTTCGGGAATCACCTGGAGCGTGGGGTCGATACGCAAGCGCATGAGCTGAAAGCGTCCCTGCGGCAGGTTTTGCTGAAACTGGCCCGACGCCGCCATGACCTTTTGCGCCGACCCCCCCTCGCGCAACAGACCCATGAGGAGATCAATGCACGCATGCAGTGGGCGCAGGGGCTCGCCCCAGCGAATGATGTCGTCGCGTCGTTGTTGGGGGCTGTGCTGCTGCCAGCAGTGGTAGCTGGGCAGGTCAAAGCTGCAGGTACCACCCGGGATGGCCAGCCGGTTACGCAGGGCGGACAGCCACTCGTTGTCGTTGACGAACTGGTTGATGCGGGTGCTGGCGGTGTTGAATGCTTCAAACGATTCGTCAATCCGTCCGAGCAACTGGTCCAGCATGGCCTCGGACACCGACGGGTTGCCCCGGTAGGACTGGAACTGTTGCTTGTGTCGCTCCAGGTCCTTCAGGATGTCTGACTTCAGGTCGCTGCGCCCGCCCACCTCGACAATTTCAAACAGCGTGGCAAAGCCAAAGTGATGGTCGATGGGGTGATCACGCTGTACCAGGACTTCGAAGCGACGAAACAGGTGCTCAAGTCGCAAATAGGTGCGTACGCGTTCGTTGAAGGGGTGTTCGAAAAGGATCACGGGCTGCGCACTGATCGAGATGTCATGGGTCGTGGTCGAGATCATACCCCGCTTGGCGGGTAGGGCAGCGGGGTCCCGGCCAGCTGTTGGCGAGCCGACCTGAATTCGTTCATCAGCGCATCGATCTGTTGGTCCAGTTGCGCCAGAGTCACCCCCTCGTTGAGCAGCACCCAGTCTGCAATGGCGCGTCGTTGTTCGCGTGTGGCCTGTGCTGCGATGATGCGCTCCACGTCAGCAGGTGCCAGGCGGCTCCTGGCGACAACCCGCTCGATTTGCGTCGCGGGCACGAAGTCCACCACCAGTATGCGGTCCACCCGTTCACGCCAATGCGCTGACTCGACCAGCAACGGCACGTCAAAGACGATCACAGGCGGGTTCAGCGCCAAGGCTGCGCGGGTTTGGCGCGCAGTTTCCTCGCCCACCAGCGGATGCACGATGGCCTCGAGTTGCCGTTTGGCTTGCGGATGGCTGAACACGTGCTGGCGCATGCGGTCGCGGTCCAGGGCGCCGTCGGGGGCGACAAACGCGTCACCGAACTGGGCTTGGATGGCGGGCATGGCCAACCCGCCCGGGGCGGTGACGCTGCGGGCAATGGCATCGGCATCAATCACCACAGCCCCCAGTTCGGCCAAGCGACGAGACACCGTGCTTTTGCCACTGCCAATGCCGCCGGTGAGACCCAGCAACAGGGGGCGGGAGGTGGAGGCCACAGGGGAATGCATGGCCGACAGTCTAAGACACCCCCCAGGCCGTCTGAATCAGACGGTCCAGGCCCAGGCGCAACGCCACCGCCGCGCCAATCAAGAATGGGCCAAACGGGATGTACCGGCCTTCGCGCAATTGTCCTCGGGCTCGCAACACCAGTCCCGCCAGCAAGCCCAGCACCGAGGCGATGAGGACCAATGGAACCAGCATCACTGGACCGCACCAGGCCCCCAGCGCGGCCAGCAGCTTGAAATCTCCACCGCCCATGCCCTCTTGACGGGTGACCCACTGAAACACGGTGGCCACGCTCCAGAGTGAAAGGTATCCCAGCACGGCACCGGCCAGAGCCTGTGTCAGTGGCAGGCCACTCCACCCCAGCCCGGCGGCCACCAGGCCTCCCCACACCAGGGGCTGGGTCAGGCCGTCTGGCAACCAGGTGCTGTCCCAATCGATCCACGCCAAGGCCAGCACGGCGCTGCCCCACAACGACCAAGCCAAGGACGGTCCCCAGCTCAGCATGCCAGTCAATCCGGCCAGGGCACCTGGCTGCGGCAAAGGTGCCAGCCAGCTGGGCAGGGCGAGGCCACACCACAGCCACCACGCCATGTTGAGCAATTCCACCACCGGGTAACGCCAGGCGATGGGGTGTTTGCAATGACCGCAACGTCCCCGCAGCCAGACAAAGCTCAGCACCGGGATCAGCTGCCAAAGGGTCAGAGGCGTGTGGCACCGGGGGCAGTGCGAACGCGGCCAGGCGAGATTGAGTGAATGGGGGTGCGCAGCACCCTCAGAAGCCTCAGGAGCCTCAGCCCCCTCGGCCTGCGCAGCCAGCATCAAGGGCCAGCGGTGGATCATGACGTTCAGAAAACTCCCGCTCAGCAGCCCTCCCACGGCCCACAGCCAGGGCCATGCCCCTTCGAACGCCATCACAGAATTTGTCCCAATTGAAACAGTGGCAAGTAAAGAGCGATCACCAGACCTCCCACCAGCCCCCCGAGCACCACCATCAAAGCCGGCTCCACCAGGCGAGAAACCGCGCCCACGCGTTGGGCCACGTCGTGTTCGAGTTGCTGCGCGGCACGCTCCAGCAGCACGTCCAGCGATCCGGATTCTTCTCCTATGTGTGTCATCTGCAGCATCATGCCTGAAAACAACTCGGGCGCGTGACGTTGCACCCGCTGGGGTCCAAAGCGGGCCAGCGCCCGGGTCAGGCTTTGCCCCTGAACCAGGGTGTGGCGGATGTGGCGCGTGGCCGTATCAAAGCGCGGGTGACCGGCAATGCCATCCAGGTGCGTCAGGGCGTCGGTGAGCGGAAGGCCTGCGGCGCTCAAGGTGGCCAGGGTTCGGGTCCAGCGCGCCTGGCAGCCGAGTCGGTGCAAGGGACCCCAGCCAGGCACTCGCCACCACCCCTCCAGCATCAGGCGGCGACCCTGCGGGTGACGCCAACTCATCCCGAGGGCCAAGACGGCCAGCACCAGGCCTCCCAGGACGAGCGGCCATTGCGAGGTGACCCCGTGGCTCAAGGCCAGCACCCAGCGTGTGGCGGCCGGCAACTGCCCGCCCAATGCGCTGAACATGCCCTCAAAAGCGGGGATGACCCACACCATCATCACGCCCAGCACGACCAGGGCGATCATCAGCACCACCAGCGGGTAGGTGAGCGCAGCGCGCAGTTGCCGTGTCAGGCTCAGCCGCGCTGACAACTCCTCGGCCAGACGCTCCAGGACCTGGGGCAATGAGCCCGAGGCCTCCCCTGCCGCGATGGTGTGCGTGTAGGCGCGGGGCATGTGGGGCAGCGCACGCAAGGCCGCGTGTAGTGAGCGACCCGCCATCATCTGGCGCCGCAGGTGGCGCACCAGGTGCAGAGTGTGGCGGGGTGGGTTGCCCTGTCCGATCAGGTCCAGGCCTGCCAGCAAGGGCACACCCGCCTGCAGCAACACCCGCAGTTGTCGGGTGAATTCCAGCAACTCGCGTTCAGGCATGCGCAGCCCCCTGCACCTCAGCCAGCGAGGTGAGGCCTTGTCGCGCCTTGTCGCAACCGTCCTCAAATACGCTGCGAACGCCTTCTTCGCGGGCCTGACGACTCAGGGTTTGCACATCGGCCCCGGCACTGATGAGACCTTGCATCGTGGCTGAAATCGGCATGACCTGGAACAAGCCCACCCGTCCGCGGTAGCCTTCGTGGCAGTGGGGACAGCCCTGGGCTGTCCAGGTGTCGGCCTCGCTCTTGGGCGGCACACGGCACTGTGGGCACAAGCGCCGCACCAGGCGTTGCGCCACGATGAGGTGCACCGTGTGGGCCACTTGTGTACGCTCCAGGCCCAGTTGCACCAATCGCCACAAGGCGCTGGGCGCATCGTTGCTGTGCAGGGTGGACAGCACCAGATGGCCGGTTTGCGCCGCCTGGAGTGCAATGCCCGCAGTTTCCCTGTCGCGCATCTCGCCCACCATCAGAATGTCTGGGTCTTGTCGCAACAAGGCGCGCAGGGCCTGCGCAAACCCCAACCCCGCCCGTTCGTTGACCGAGACCTGGTTGATGCCGTCCAGCGGAATTTCGGAAGGGTCCTCCACGGTGGCAATGTTCACCGCTTCGTGCTGCAGATGAGCCAGACAGCTGTAGAGCGTCGCGGTTTTGCCGGACCCGGTGGGGCCGGTGAGCAGCACCATGCCATGCGGACGCGCCAGGGCCTGGGTGAGTTGTGCCAGGTCGTGCGGTGCGTAACCCAGGGCGGGCAGGGACAGCGGCAATTGCCGCGTGTCCAGCACCCGGAGCACGATTTTTTCGCCTTGCAGGGTGGGCAGGGTGCTCACCCGCAGGTGCACCGTCCGACCCTGTTGTGACCAGTTGAGCTGCCCGTCCTGGGCGATGCGCTTGTCCGCAATGTCCAAACGCGCCAGCACTTTCAGGCGCGAGAGCAGTCGCTCACGCAGGGCAGGGGCAGGGGGCGGCATTGCTCGCAGCCGGCCATCGACCCGGCATCGCACGCGCAGTCCGTGCTCGAATGGCTCGAAATGAATGTCCGAAGCCTGCCAGTGCAGCGCCTGTGCAATGAGCGCGTCCAGGCAGGCCGTGGCATCGGTCTCCTGGGCCGTGCGCGTGGCGAGCAGGGACTGGGTTGGAACGAGCGCCGTGGTGGGTGGGGTGGGCATGGTGCGGGGGTGCAGCAACAGGGCCGTGGTCATGAAGACAGGCCGCGGATTGTGCGAGCCGGTGCCGGTGTCTGGCGTGAGTTCGACTGCGCCGAATCCGCCAGTGCCGTGCAATCCCTGAGTCGCAGCGCAGCTCGGGGTCGTTAATATCCAGGCATGCTTGTTTTCATGCTTCGCAGATCGTTCCAGGCCGCCCTGGTCATGCTGGTGGTCGCGTTGATTGCCTTCATGTTGTTCCAGTACGTGGGCGACCCCGTGCTGTTCATGCTGGGCCAGGACGCCACCCCAGAAAAAGTGCGAGAGTTGCGACAGGACCTGGGGTTGGACCAGCCCTTCGTCGTGCAGTTCGGTCACTTTGTGCTCAACGCCCTGCAGGGGGACTTCGGCATCAGTCTGCGTCAAGGCACCAAAGTTTCCACCCTCATTGCCGAGCGCTTGCCGGCCACGCTGGAGCTGGCGGTGTGCGCGGCCGTCATTGCCCTGTGTGTGGGCATTCCCATGGGCGTGTTTGCAGCTCTGCGCCCACGTCATGTCATGACGCGCGTGTTCATGACTTTGTCCTTGCTGGGTGTGTCGCTGCCCACCTTCCTGATCGGCATATTGCTGATCCTGGTGTTCGCGGTGTGGCTGGGCTGGTTGCCCAGCTTCGGGCGCGGGCAGGTGGTGCAATGGGGCACCTGGAGCACCGGCCTGTTGACCCGTGATGGCTGGCTGCACCTGATACTGCCGGCGCTGACCCTGGCCATTTTTCAACTCACCCTGATCATGCGCCTGGTGCGTGCGGAGATGCTGGAGGTGCTGCGCACCGATTTCATCAAGTTTGCGCGTGCACGCGGCTTGCCAGAGCGCACCATTTACTACGGTCACGCCTTGCGCAACACCCTGGTACCCGTCATCACCATCACAGGCTTGCAACTCGGTTCCTTGATTGCCTTTGCCATCATCACCGAGACGGTGTTTCAGTGGCCGGGCATGGGTCTGCTGTTTATCCAGGCGGTGTCGAACGCTGATATCCCGGTGATGGCGGCCTACCTGTGCTTGATCTCCCTCATTTTTGTCACCATCAATCTGGTGGTGGACCTGCTGTATCTGCTGGTGGATCCGCGTTTGAAGGAGGCCCGCTGATGTCGGTGCAAGACGCAAGCGCCTCTTGGCGCGATGCCTGGGCGCGCGCCTGGGACAGCGACCTGGCCTACCACTTCCGTTGCACGCCCACCGCCTGGGTGGCCTTGGCGGTGGCCCTGGCTTGCCTGTTGGGAGCGTTGCTGGCACCGTGGATCGCGCCGCACAACCCGTTTGACCCAGCGAGCCTGCAACTCTCGGATGCCTTGCTGCCCCCAGCCTGGAGCGAAGGGGGGCAACTGCGGTATCTGCTGGGTACGGATGACCAGGGACGGGACATTGTCTCGGCCCTGTTGTATGGCTCGCGCATCTCGCTCTTGGTTGGGTTGGCTTCCGTGTTGCTCTCAGCCTTGCTGGGCGTGTCGCTGGGGCTTGTGTCGGGGTTTGTCGGCGGTGCCGTGGACAGCCTGGTGATGCGGATTTGTGACGTCATGCTGTCGTTTCCCGCCATCCTGGTGGCCTTGCTGATTTCGGGCGTGGGCCGGGCCATGTTCCCCAACGCCGATGACTCGTTGGCGTTTGGGGTGCTCATTCTCTCGATCAGCCTGACCGGCTGGGTGCAGTATGCGCGCACGGTGCGCGGCGCCACGCTGGTGGAGCGCAACAAGGAATATGTGCAGGCAGCACGCATCACAGGGGTGGGGCCATTGAGCATCATGCGCCGCCATATTCTGCCCAACGTGCTGGGGCCGGTCTTGGTGCTGGCCACCATCCAGGTGGCCACGGCCATCATCACCGAGGCCACCCTGTCGTTTCTGGGCGTGGGGGCCCCGCCCACCTCGCCATCGCTGGGCACCCTCATTCGCATTGGCAATGACTTTTTGTTTTCTGGCGAGTGGTGGATCACGGTGTTTCCCGGTGCGATGCTGATGCTCATCTCGCTGTCCATCAACCTACTCGGCGATTGGTTGCGCGATGCGCTCAATCCCCGGTTGCAGTGAGGACGCACCATGGCATTGTTGGAAGTCTCCAACCTGAGCGTCGAGTTTCCGCAGCGACGTGCGGTGCTCAAGGCCCTGGACCAGGTCAGCTTCAGCATTGAAGCAGGGGAAATCCTGGGCCTGGTGGGCGAGTCCGGGGCCGGCAAGTCGCTCACTGGCGCATCCATCATCGGTTTGCTCGAGCCCCCTGGGCGTATCAGTCAGGGGCAGATCCTGCTGGGTGGCGAGCGCATCGACCACTTGCCCGCGGAGCGCATGCGACACGTGCGCGGCAAGCGCATCGGCGCGATTTTTCAAGACCCACTCACCTCGCTCAACCCCTTGCTGTCGGTGGGTCATCAACTCACGCAAACCATTCTGGCCCACCTGCCCATGTCCACCTCGGACGCGTGGCAGCGTGCCGTGCAATTGCTGCTAGACACCGGCATACCCGCAGCGGCCGAGCGTATGACGCATTACCCGCACCAGTTTTCGGGCGGCATGCGACAGCGGGTGGTCATTGCGCTGGCCCTGGCAGCCGAACCGGAACTCATCATTGCCGATGAACCCACCACCGCACTGGATGTCTCCATCCAGGCGCAGATCATCGAACTGCTCAAGCGGCTGTGCCACCAGCGCGGGGCGGCGGTCATGCTCATCACCCACGACATGGGGGTCATCGCCGAAGCCTGCGACCGTGTGGGCGTGATGTATGCCGGTCGTCTGGTGGAAGTGGGGGCGGTGCAGCAGGTGATCCACGCTGCGCACCATCCGTATTCGCGCGGGCTCATGGCCTCGATTCCGTCCACAGACGTCACGCGTGAACGTTTGCACCAGATTCCCGGCAGCATGCCGCGCCTCACGGCTATACCCGAAGGCTGCGCCTTTCATCCCCGGTGTGAGCGGGCGTCGCCCCGTTGTCTGGCTGAACGCCCGGTGCTGGCACAACCCCAGGCCGGTCTGACGCACCATCCTGTGGCGTGCTGGCATCCCCTGCACGCCGACCGCGGGGTGTCGGCGGAGGTGTCGCCATGACGCGCCATCCCTTGGTGCAAGTACGGGGGCTGAGCAAGCGGTTCGATGTCTCGGCCCCCTGGCTCAACCGGGTGATCGAACGCAAACCCCGCCAGCTGCTGCAAGCCGTGAGCGAGGTGGACTTTGACATCGAGCGCGGACACACGCTCGCGCTGGTGGGAGAGTCGGGCTGCGGCAAGAGCACCCTGGCGCGGTTGCTGGTGGGGCTGTATGCGCCCAGTCAGGGCGAGGTGCTGTTTGAGGGGGCCAACCTGCATGACGCCCTCGCACAACCTCAGGGACGAGCGTTACGGCGGCGCATGCAGATGATTTTTCAAGACCCCTATGCCAGCCTCAACCCGCGCTGGCGGGTGCGTGAGATCGTGGCCGAACCGTTGTGGGTGCACCAGACGGTCAAGTCCCAGGCCCAGTGTGGGCAGCGGGTGGGCGAGTTGCTGGAATCGGTCGGGCTGAACCCGCTGGATGCCAGCAAGTTTCCGCACCAATTTTCCGGCGGCCAGCGTCAACGCATTTCCATTGCGCGTGCGCTGGCGTCACAACCGGAGTTTCTGGTGTGCGACGAGCCCACCTCGGCACTGGATGTGAGCGTGCAGGCACAGGTGCTGAACCTTATGCGGGATTTGCAACGCGAGCGCGGCCTGACCTATCTCTTCATTTCCCACAACCTCGCGGTGGTGCGGCAGATGAGTGACCAGGTGGGCGTCATGTACCTGGGACGCCTGGTCGAGATGGCCTCCACCGATACCTTGTTTTCGCAGCCTCGTCACCCGTACACCCGCATGTTGCTGGACGCAATTCCCAAATTGCGACCCGGTACACAGCCTCGGCTGCCCGTGCAGGGCGAGGTCCCCAACCCCCTCTCACCCCCCAGCGGTTGCGCCTTTCATCCTCGCTGTCCGCAGGCCACCGATGTGTGCCGGCAGCAACGCCCCGAGATGAAAAGCTTTCAGGGCGTACGCATCGCCTGCCACGCCGTGGCGTGAGCGTCGCAGCTTATTTCGCCACGTTCACGTAGATCATCTTGGGCGCATCGTTGGAGTTGTGCACCATGGTGACGTTCTTCTTCATGGCCCAGGGGCGCATCTGGTGGTGGATGGGCAGCGTGAGCACCTGGTCGCGTGTGAGTTCCAGCGCTTCTTTCAGCAGGCGGTTACGCTCGGCACCTGCTGGGCTGGCGTTGATACGGTCCACCAGAGCGTCAAGTTGTGCATTGCTGATTTTGCCAAAGTTGAAGTTGCCGTCAGGACCCTTGGTACGCGTGCGGACAATGGATTGCAGCGTGTACACCGCGTCGTAGTTGGCCACCCCCCAGCCCAACAGAAACGCGCTGGTGTCCATGTTCTGGAACTTGGACGCGAAAGTGGCAAAGGGCATGGCGTTGAGCTTGACCTTGACGCCAATGCGGGCCCACATGTTCACCAGGGCCTGGCATATTTCTTCATCGTTGACGTAACGGTTGTTCGGGCAGTCCAGCGTGAATTCAAAGCCATTTGGAAAGCCCGCTTCAGCCAACAGCTTCTTGGCACCTTCCACATCGACGGCGGGCGGCTTGTCAGAGGCTTCCGCGTAGCCATTCACGCCCGGGGCCACCATGATGGCAGCCGGGATGGACAAGCCGCGCATGATGCTGCGCTGAATGCCACTGCGGTCCATGCTCATGTTGAGCGCCTTGCGAACGCGCAGGTCCTTGAAGGGGTTCGGGCCCTTCGAGCCATACTTGAGTTCGTCGCTGCCCAGGTCCATCACGATGAAGATGGTGCGCACCTCGGGGCCATCCAGCACACTCAGGCTGGGTGTGGCGCGCAAGCGGCTCACGTCCTGCGTGGGCAGGTCGGTGACAGCGTCCACGTCGCCGGCGATCAGGGCAGCAATGCGGGTCGGGTCGGATTTGATCGGGGTGTAGATCACGTCGGTCACGTTGCCAGGCATCTTGTCCCACCAGCCCTTGTTGGCCGTGAGGACGACGCGCTGGTCAGCCACCCATTCCTTGATGATGTAGGGACCGGTGCCGTTGGCATTGCGTGACGCAAAGGTTTCTTCCTTGTTGCGGTAGTCCTGCACCTTCTCGGACTTGTTCTTGACCGCCCACGCCTTGCTCATGATGAAGAAGGTGTTGAAGTTGTTCAGCATCACCGGGTTGGGCGTTTCGCTGATGACGTCGATGGTGAAGTCATCCACCTTGCGGATTTCCTTCACGCCGGCCACATAGATGCTCAGGGTGCCTTGCGGTTGGCGGATGCGGTCAAAGGAGAACAGCACATCGTCAGCGGTGAACGGACTGCCGTCATGGAACTTGACGTTGCGACGCAGGTTGAAGCGTACCGTCGTGGGATTGACCTGCGACCAGCTGGTGGCCAGGGCGGGTTCAGGCTTGTAGTTGCGGTCGAGGCGCACCAGGGGTTCGTAGGCGTGACCCACGAGGTTATTGGTGGTGGCGTGGTTTTGCGCGTGCGGGTCGAGTGTCAGGATGTCGTTCTGGGCCGCCCAGCGCAGGGTGTCGGCCGACACAGCCCCTGCTAGCCCCAAGAGCAGGCTGGTGAACAGGGCACACTTCAACGCCAGTTGTTTGACAGACAGAGATTTCATGAAAGCTCCCAAGGGGCCAGTAGCGGCTTTGCCAATGAAGGAGTCAAGCCTAATCGGGTTGAGAAATTTTGACAAGCGCAAAGCCCATGTAGTTAACCAGCAGGGACACCCCTTGTGCTGCCCGTTTTCGGGAAAACCCGTGCTGAGGGTTTGGACACTTCTAACTTATAACCTCCAGCCCAAGCGGGCACCGCACAGGCTGTGCAGTCGCATGGATGCATGCTTGAAGCCAACACCTCTCAAGGCCCAGCTGCAAGACAGGTCATTTCCGGTACGGCCCTTTTTCGCACCAGAATTGATAGTGATCACCTTGTTGTTTCATGAAGCGTTCAGCAGCCAGGTGGCAATTGTTCAGGTTGTACTCGCTACCCCCTGATGTATCAAAGGTGAACACATGGAACCTGGCTGCCTCTCCATTCAGTTCGGCTCTGTACAGCGTGAAACCCTCCTCCGAGGACGTACAGCCAGACAGAGCAAAAGCCCAGAAGAAAATGAGTGGGCGCATATCGACTCTGTTGTAGGAGCTATTCAGGCCATGACCGTTGGGCATTGGGCTGGTGCTGATGCGTGTTTCACCGCTGTGGGGTGAGCTTCTCTTTGAGGGCTGGCGCCCCCGACAGGAATCGAACCTGTATCTAGCGCTTAGGAGGCGCTCGTTCTATCCATTGAACTACGGCGGCGGTTCATGGATTTTAGAGGCAGGATGTGTTGACCGTTGGGCCGACAGTTCTAGGCTGGCTGAGCGGTGCGTTCTGCATTTACAAAGGCATCTTGGTTTGCAAGCCCACCACCCAAGACCGGGGCAAACCCGGTTCATAAAACTGGCTGCTGGCTTGGTTCACGATAACCGAGCCCACCCAGGCACGGTTGCTCAGGTTGTCAACGCCCAGGTAGGCTTCCATGTGCAGTTGCTGGGCAGGTTGGAATCGCTGCTTGAGGCGTGCGTTGAAAATTCCGTAGCCTGGCGCAGCAAACGTGTTGGCGTCATTGGCCCAGATCTGAGAGCGCGCCAGCCAGTCAACAGCCGCTTCAAGTCCCGTGGGAGGAGTCTTGCCTGGCGTCCCAAATCCACGTTGTGACCATTGCAGCGATGCAAATGCCTGCTGCTGTGGAATACCTGGCAAACGATTGCCTGCTGGAATTGGGCCAGAAACACTGGTGGTGTAACTCTGGTCGTATTGGATCCGCATCGATGTCAGCGAACCCTGTGTTCTCCAGTGGCGATCCCACTGATGCCGCGCACTCAACTCCACGCCCTCGCGCACAGTTCGGGTGGCATTGACGTAGCTGGTTTTGCCCCCCGAGCTGATTTCCGAGACGATATCGTTGTCGGTGCCAATATGAAACCACGCAGCCGCCATCTGTGTGAGTGAAGACGGCGCCCATTTGGTTCCAACTTCCCGATGCAAGCTGGTGGCTGCCCTCAAAGAGGGGTTGAAAGCGCCGGTCACGCTGCCGCCGCTGGAACTGTAGGCAGCTTCGGACAAGGTGGGCGTTTCAAACCCCTTGCCTTGGTTGGCATACACATTCCATTGGTCTGTCACGTGCCAGGTCAAGCCCAGGACCGGGCTGGTGGCTTTGTAGCGTACTGTTCCCGAGCCATTACCATCGCTCAAGTAGTCGTCCCGGCTCGTCAAATCGACTCGGCTGCTACGAACGCCTGTTGTCAGCGTCCAGCGATCAGCAAGGAACCAATTGGCCTGTACGAAAAAATCCTGGTTGCTGGCTTGGTTCCATTCATCGCGGGTAGGGGCTCCTGAGGGTTGACCGCCAGCCGCATTGCCGCCTTGGCGCTGTTCGCCAGCAAAATCCTTGTCGATGCCCGTGACCCAGTCGAAAGGCACTGTCAGCATAAGACCTTTGCCCTTGAGTTGTATTCCCCACCCGTCGTAACGTCGATCCAATCCCACCCAGGTGTTCAAAGATTGAAATTGCAGATTGCTACGTGAGCCACCGTAGGCTCTGGCCATCAGGCTCAGATCACGGTCGATCTGATGGTCGAGAACCACCCCGAGCTGGTCTTGCTTGACCGTCTTTCGGGTGTTGCGCGTGATAGCGTTGGGCACTACTTGAGATGGAGACGAGAGCCTGGCTGCATCCAACCCCAACGGGTCCTTCGCATACGGCATGTCAAACATGTTGACCACCAGTTTCCAGCGAGTGCCAGGCTGGCTGTCGAGGGTGATCACACTGTTGAGTTGTTGCCGACGCGTGTCGCTCTGGTCGCGGTAGCCATCGATGCCAAAGGTGCTGTAGTCGGCGACGATGCCCACGCGACCCGTCCGCCCGCTGAGTTGCCAGTCGGTGCGGGTCTGCCCGTAAGAGCCCACGAACAGTTGATTGGAGAACTCGGGCTGCGCCGACGCCTCGCGGGTGAAGGTCTGGATCACACCACCTGAAGCATTGCCATAAATCTGAGCCAGCGGGCCCGTCAGCACCTCGATCCGGTCGGTGGAAGTCAGGCTGACGGTGGAGGCTTGGCCTTGTCCATCAGGCGTCGTGGCTGGGATACCGTCGGTGATGAGCCGGATGCCGCGCAAGCCAAAGGGGGCTCTGGCGCCAAACCCACGAATGGAAATCTGAACATCCTGGGCGTAGTTGTTGCGGTTGAGGGCCACCACCCCCGGCACTTGTTGCAAGGCATCGGACAAGTTGACTTGCAGGCCATTGCGCAGCACTTGTGCATCCAGGGCATGCACCGAGCCTGGTACGTCAAACTGCCGTTGCTCGAGGCGCCCGCTTTGAACCGTGATCTCGGGCAATGTCGCCTCGGGTGTTTGCGCC
>JACCDI011992781.1_pt1 | contig 15682 bp, 19 predicted proteins | sample 7442791 | NCBI WGS metagenome assembly JACCDI01 (sample SAMN15323434, study PRJNA562643) | freshwater metagenome | isolation source: river surface water | place: USA:Blue River Watershed | collected 2017-08-15 | reverse complement strand
TAAACAAAAATGGTAGAAAAGTTTTAAAAAAATTTTATATTTTAAAAAAAATTTTAAAGAATTTTTTTTTTTTTTTTATTACAAACAATGACTTTAAAAAAAAAAAAAAAAAAAAAAAAAAAATAAACCATCCAACTTGAATTGTTTATTTTTAATTTTTATTAAAGATGTGTATAAAAAAATTGTAATATTTAAATAAAAATGATTTTTTAAATGCATAAAAAAGAAATATCTATATTGTTAATTAAATGTATTTAAATAACAATAAAAAAATAGAACAAGAATTAAATATTGATATACGAACTGCACCATTCTATTTAAAAAATAATGAAAATTTTGTTATCTATTCTATAAAAAATGACATTACGAATTTTAAATATGCAACACATAATTTAAGGAACAATAAAAAATTTGTTTATTCAATATTAGAATTTTCAGTACTAATATATCCATATATTTCATTCGATTTAAAAAGTGATATTTACATTATCGAAAAGGTATTAACTGTAAAAGGTTCATTCTTACGATATGTTCCCGACAATTTAAAAGATAACAAAAATATAGTTTTTTTAGCATTAAACAATGAACCATATGCATTGGAATATGCTTCTGAAAATTTAAAGAATGATGAAGATATTGTTAAATTTTCAATAAAAAAAAAAGGTTTATCATTATTGTATGTTTCTAAAAATTTAAAAAACGATAAAGAAATAGTTATTTTAGCGGTTAAAAATAATAGTAATGCTTTTTTATACGTTCCTTCTAATCTAAAAAAAGATATAGAAATACAATTAATAGTAAAAAAATTTTTTAAAACTATTCGAAATATTTTTCAAACTTACGATATATATTTTACTTATAATTAATTATTTCATACTTAATTATAAATGTTAATAAAAAAATGAAAAAATAAATGTTAAATCATACATTATATAAATAATAATAAAAATGACTCAAAATACTGAAATACTCGAAAGATTAATTACATCTATTTTTAGAAGAATGCGTTCTTTGTGTGATAAAATCAAAAAAAAGTATTCAAAAAAAATTATTAAAGTTAATAGCAGAACAAACATTACCTTTAAAACACCAAGAAAAACATATATTATTCAAGGTAAAAAAGTTAAAATTTATAGAAATGACGGAACATTAATCAAAATGGTTTCTGGAATTACGAAAATTGAATTTGATGTTAATGGTGGTTTTTTGAAAAAAATTTTTTAATAATTTTTAAATTTAAAAGTTATTAAAAAAAAAATTAATATCAAATTTCATATTACTAATTAATTTAAAATGAAATCGACTTTTCCATTGAATTTCCATATCCATATTTAAAACTTCCGATATATCCCGTAACGATAAGTTTTTATTTTCAAGTAGTCTAATCATTTTTTTTTTATCTTTTTGAAATTGTATTGTTGCATATTGTAAAAAATCATTATTGTCTTTAACGGATTCTGACACAATTACATAATCGTTCCGTAATTCTTTGGATGCAAATTGTAAACATCCACCATTTATATTTATCAATTTTAACATCGTATTTTTATCGTTTCTAATATGTTCAGAAGCAAAAAATAAATTAAAACTTGATTTTTTAATAAGTTCAGTTATTACATCAATATCGTCACGCAAAGGAGATATTAAATTCTGTAAACTAAAATAGGAAGATCGTTTAATAAAATCAAGAATAATTTTTTTATCATTTTTAATTCTTTCAGAAGCATACAATAATGAAATAGCATTTCTTTGAATTGCTAAAAAAATAATTTCTTCGTCGTCTTTTAATTGGTCTGAAACATCTTTAATCGTATCTAAATATTCCATAATTTTAATTATAAAGTATTTGTCATTTTTTAATTCTTCTGAAATATATTTGATAATTTTATTTTTATAGTATGGATTATTATATATATCAAAAATTTTTAAAATAAATTCTTTATTATTTCTAAGAGTATCATCGATATATAATAATCCATCGAACCATTTTTTTATTGCTTCAAATGCTATTACTTCATCCTTTTGATAATTTACCGGTATATATCTAAAACATTCGCTATTACATTTCACGCAATTTAATAAAAAATCATAAGAATATTGAAGATATTCAGAAGCATATATTATTGCCCCTGCAACATTAATTATCGCATTTAATACAATTTCAGGGTCATTTTGTAATTCGGGCGGAGCATATTGTAAAGAAAAACCATTATTTTTTACGGCTTCTAATACAATTTTTTTATTATTTTTTAATTTATCAGACGCATAGAATAGTTCCATTCCGTCTTTTTGTACTGCTTTCAAAACATATTTCCTAGTATTAGTTAGTTCATAAGAACAATCAATTAAATTTTTATGCATTAATATGTTGTATAGATGATTATTTTTTTAAATGACGTTGTCTTTTATGTTCTTGAAATCGTCTAAATGGTTGATAATGATAATTAAATGGAACATTTATATATTCGTATGTTCGCTCTGGAATTAAAACGGTTTTATATTGTATAATTTGTGTCTGAGATACTTTATACATTATATAAATTAAAAATACTAAGATTACTAATAAATAAAAATCCATATATATTATTTATACATATTATTCCTAATTATATTTTAAGATTTTGATAAAAAAATATTAATAAATATTTTTTTATTCATATCTTTTTTTTTCATTGTTTAGAATTTGAAGATATAATTTATATATTTCTTTAGAATTAATATTTATTTTATCTTGATCTATTTTTTTTTCGATATTTGAAATTTCTTTTGTAAATTGAAATAAAATAAAATTATTTGGTTCGATTTTTCTATATTTTTTGATTTTCACAAAAAAAGGTAATTGTTTGATTATTCTGTTAAATTCTGAATCTAAAAAATAGATATACTTAATTATTTTTACTCTTTCTACATCTTTTTCTAATTCATCCAATTTATATTGAAGAAAATATTTTTTTACTTGTATAGTTTTAAGAGATTCAAGATATAATTTTTTTTGTAATAATTTTTCGATGTCATTCGTTAATTTATAGATTGAAATGCTCTTTGTTTCCATAATTGATTATTCTGTATTATTTTAAAAAAATTTAATAAACACTTTTTATTTCATTTTTTTAACATCTAAGTATATAATTCTGGATTTTAATGATTTGTATGCAATACAAAACGGCAATGGACAAGAAGAAGATATATATTATAGTGAATTAAATAACATTTTAAAGAAACGTGGATATACAAGTTCAAAAGGTGTAATGGAACAAAGGCAAGTAGATCCGAGATATGACATTTCACCTAAATTTGAAATCGATGGCGTGTTTACGAGTAATGAAAATGAAAATAACAATCCAAAAAGGATTTTATATGAATATAATGGACCACGGCATTATATTTATGCTAAATTCGATGATGACTCGACATCACCTAAAAAAGATATGGATAAAGATAAACCGAACACCTCAACAATTATAATGCCAAATTTTATAAATTATTTATTATATAATTTAGCATTTTTGGCAAAAACTAAATCGTTAAAAAACGATGAAAAAATGATAATTATAAATTTTTTTGAAGCGGATATAGTTCCAATATTTTTAAGAGTAAAATACATTAATACTTTATTGTATGAAAATGACATTATAAAGGACAATTCTGATATATGGAAAAGAAACCTTCCGATAGTTCAATTACCTCAAATGTATGATAATGTTATTGATTGGATATATAATTATAAGATTCATAAAAAAGAAACAAATTATGACAAGAAAAAAACTATGATTCAAAACGTTCGAACTACACGTGATAAAAATGATATAAGGTTCGAAGAAATTAATTCAAAAAATGAAAAAAAATTATATGAATTAAAATGTTCCTATGAAAAATCTAAAAAATGGTTTACTTTTAATAAAAATGATTGTTTGAATGAACAAAATTATAGAATTGACTATAATAATATGTTCTTAGAATATCTTGAAAAAGTCATACCAAATTCTCCTGACTACATTAACTATTTTTTAGAATTAGTTAATTTAATTAATGTAGATGTGTTAAATTTTATCGAAAAAAAACATAAAGAGATTAATAGGGAAAAAGAAAAAGAAGTATTGAACCAAATTAAAAAATTTATTATAAATCCAGAAATAAATTTTATAAAACTATATAAAAAACAGAAAAAAATTAAAAAGATAATAGATGATTTTGAAAACATTATAGATTATGGTTCTAAAAATTTAAATAATATACATAATATTTTTGATATTGAAAAAAAATTAGTGCACACAAAATTCCATCATACAAAACAAAATACTTCATCACCTAAAGAAATTATTGTAGATAATATTAAAAAACAACCATCTCCTACAATTTTATCATCATCACCGCCAAATAAAAAATATGAAATAAAAAAAAATCAGAAGTAAATGCAAAATATGTTGGAGGAATTTTACATGAAGAAGAAACTGGATTTTGTATTATATCTTAATTTTTCTAATTATATTATAATTAGAAAAACATATTTATTCATACATTGCTTCGTTTTCAGATGCGTCATATGCATATACATTTGAATCATTATATTTATAAAATATTCCTCCAGATTCTGGAGTTTCATTTTCATATTCTTTAATATTATTATTAAATTTTTTTCCTAAATGACCATATATTTCAGATAATTGTTTTTCATTCTTATTATTTTTCTTCAAATTTTCAAAATTAGATAGTTCTTCAACTTTACTATCATAAAGATCTTTTATTTTAACCGGACATAGAGTTGTTTGATTATCGTCTGTATCATAATAATCAATTTTACTACAGATATTTTCAACGTCATATAATTCTTCTTCGTATAAATTGTTTTTATCATCATTTATTTTAGTTCTAATTTTATATGTTTTTTTTTCTAAAATAGAAAATAAATAAATTGTTGCACAAATAAATAAAATAATAAAAATAATTTTAATTAAATAATCAAAATACATATTATATTAGATACAGATATTATATATATTTCTTAAAATATTTATAGCATACATTAGAATCGTCTATAAAAATATCATTGTCAGAAGGAATTTTAATTTTATACATTTTTATAAATAAATGTCTATAAGTAAATTCTATAAATAAATAACTTAATAATAATCCAAAAATTAATAATAAAATGTTCATTTATTATTAATTGCTATATTTTGAAATATTTTTTCATTTGCAAATGGAACTGCTCTTGTAAACATATCTTCATATTCAGGAGCCGTAATTATTTCTTCATTTATTATAGGTTGTTTATTAGGACCATAATTATTCTTATTTTCTTTTCTTAAATGTTCTTGTATTAATTCATGAATTAATTGTTTTCTCTTTTGATAATCAATTACTTTATCAACATTATTATTTTGAATAACGATATATCTAATATATAATAACAAGAATATAAATAAGGCGCATATTACTATATTTAAATTTGGTTTAATATATAGATTATACGAATCACCTAACCATTCAAATAAATTCTCTGAATAACTATTATTTTTTTTTTTCATTTCTTTGGTTAATTTCAAATATATATCGGGATTAATTAATTGCGGTTGTTTTGTTGATGTGTTCATTATATATTATAAAAATATTTAATTTAAACAACTGCGAATGCTAAACCTCCCATACCTTGTATAAATCTTAATATATTAACATTAACCGCAAAAATGTCTATAACAAGACCAACTTGCGTATCAAATTGTTGTGGTTCTGATAATACTGATTCTATTAATTTTTGATTAAAAATTAAATTTAACTTTGCAGAATCTATTTTACTAAAATTACAACATCCAGAAGTTTGTAATTCTTCAGGAAATAAAGAAAAATTATAATTATTAACACCTATCGAAGGTATCGATTTATGATGTCCATATGGTTGCACGCAATTTAAATAAACGTCGTCGAATGGTCCAAAACGTACATAATTACTAAAATCTAATCTTGCTCGTGTTATAGGATTCATTTTATCATATGAAAAATCTGTCCATTTACATTCATTTGTTCCATTAATGTTTATTAAATCTTTATTTTTCCGAACAATCCAAAATATTTCTTTTACTGGATGATTAAAAATTAATTCACAGACATAAGATAAAGACGTTATATTTTCAAAACGATTATATTGGACTTGCGATATTACATATTCATGACTCGATTGTGCGAATTTTTTCCTTTCTTCACTTGTCAAATATATATAATCCGTAAATAAGGAAACATCTTTTAATTCTATATTATACAATTTTACCATATTAAATAATGAAATATCTGAAGATTCTGTATAACAACATTCTTCTATCGTTCTCAATTCTAATATAATTTTAATATCACTAAAATTTAAATTTATGATAGGTAATGCAGAAGCATAATTTTCGCAAAACCAAAATCGCAATGGTATTAATAATGTATATTCTGGTTTTAAATCATCGTTAAAATTAGTTAAGATATCTACATTGCCAATTAATTTATCATAACCTATTTTATTATAATAATTTTGAGTTAATTCATTTATTATTGATAAGTATTCACCAGTATGTTTATTTATATTTTGACTACCTATTTCAATACTAATATTTTTAATAATAGCATTACCTATTTGTTTAACCCATGCAAATTTATATCTTTCTGTATAACTTTCATCTTTTAAAGAAGTCAATAATTTTTCTTTATTAAATTTATCAGTTAAAACAGTTGAATTAAGTATATTGATGTAATAGATTATATCATTCATTTTTTTTTGTAATAAAATTAATTTATCATTTTCTGAAACAGTAGAACTTAAATAATACTGATATATTGTATATAATATTTGTTGAACATCGATATTTTGCATTAATGAAAAAATATTCATAGGTAAAGAAGCAGGATTAGTGTTATTTAAAAAATCATTTAACGATTCTATTCTTGTTTTCATATATTCAATTGTTAAATCTAATTTAGATTGATAATAAGTATATAAAGACATTAAATTATATCCAGATACTTGTAATTGAATAATAGATTTCTGTTCGATTAAAGAAATTTGTGTACTATTTTCTAAATCATCTTTAATTAAACTCAAAAAAAATTTTCCAGACAAATATGTATAAATTTCGTTTAACGTTCTATTTTTTGTAGTAACTGCAATATTTATTTCTCTGATTATTTCCATAATAATTTTAATGTAATTTTTCATAGCTACGTTTAGAACAGTAATATCATTTAATTGTACATTTGTTGTATTTATTTTTGTTGTAATATCTATATTTGTTTTTTCTAAATTAATCTGTGGCAAAACTATTTTTAGATACATTTTATGTATTAAATCTCCATTTTTCAATAATGTTAAATTCATTGTTTGACCAAAATCTTTTTTTCCTATAAATGTTTGTTCTGTTGATTCAATTGCAAAATGTGTATGTCTTTTATTTACAGATTTAAAAAATGTAATTTGTGGATTTGCTGTTAAAAATAAATCTTGAGTTCCGTGATATGTTAAATTTATTATTCCAGAAGGCATATTATATAAATCTTATTAGAATAAGAAATATCAAAAATGACGGAATATATTAAAATATATTAAGCATAGATAAATAATTTTTTAATTATTTTATATTATTATATACACTAATAAGAACGGAGATATACTTATTGATTTTGTGGGTTATGTAAATAATTAAAAAATTAGACTTTTTAATAATAAGACAATAAAATATATTATTTTTTATTAAAAACAAAAATATACAAGTTGGATGTTTTTGTTTTTTTTTTTTTTTTTTTTATATTAAAGTATTAAAAACTTTTAAATTTCAATACGAAAAGTCATATCCTTTTTACAGGTTTTTCTTTCTCTGGAACCAGCGATTTCATAAAAATCACCTTTTTTAAGTTCAATGCAAAAAAAGGAAATTCCTTCTGTTGATTTCAAAATGGTTGCGTGACGAGGTCCGTTTCTCATAAAGACAAAGAAGGATTTTCCGTTTTTAGATTCAAAAGTTTTCCATACTCCAATACTGTTTTTTTTGAACTCAAACATCCCTTTTTCAACATTTTCAACCTTATAATAGATTTTTCTGAAATTACCAGACATGATAAAAAAGATACTTATTTGTATATTAATGGAATTATCTACAATTTTTTTTTTCATTTTTTTTTTAATCATATTAATAAAAATATATGTTTCGAATATTGTTTTTTATTTTATGGAGTTTAAAATATCGCTTCTGTTCATAATAATACATTTTAATTCTAGAAGAAATTAAATGCATTATAAAGTCGTATCAACACGAAAACCGTATGATTCGAAAACATACCCCAAAAAATCGAAAATAATCAAGCCAGCAAATGTCAATTTTGTTGATTGTTCAAGTGAATCACCATAGAAAACATATTCATGACGATCATTTTCTAATTTTTTAAGGTGTGCAAAAGAATCAAAAACATACTTACGAATCGAAGAACGAATTTTTTCTGGAAATTTGTCTAAAATGTGATAAGCAATGATAATTTCATAAAAATAAAAAATTTTTTCAATGAGTGTTTTAGTCAAAAAAATATTTTCGGGATTTAACCAAAAATTTTTGTTTGCATATTTTTCTTTGATCTCTTCCCATAAAGAAAGAAAATCATATTCCATAGTAGAAACTTTTGAAAATAAACCCATCAGAATTAAAATTTAATATAATAAAAGGTTTATCTATTTATTATTTTTTCATTTTTTTACTTAAAATAATAGTTTGTATAATATTTATTAATGTTTGAAAAACTTGCACTACTGAAAAAAAAAGGTTATTTTCCTACAGTTATTATAGATATTGGTGCTTATCATGGCGTATGGACTCAACATATGAAATTACTTTATCCAGATTCTAAATATATATTATTCGAAGCAATTGATTATGATGAATTAAAAAAATATACTGTGAAAGAAAATTTAGAAAATTATAATGTCGTTTTAAGTGATTGTGAAAAAACAGTAGATTGGTATGAAATGAGAAATACGGGTGATTCGATGTATAAAGAAAAAACGAAATATTTTAATAATTGTAAAGTGTTGAAAAAAAAAACGACTACGCTTAATAATGTTTTAACTAATATAGATAAAAATAAAATATTTATCAAAATAGATTGTCAAGGAGCAGAAATAGAAATCTTAAAAGGTGCTACTGAAATTTTAAAAAAAACGGAATTTATATTATTGGAGATTCCATTATTTGGACAATATAATGAAGGTGTTCCGACATTTTTGGAACATATTAAATATCTTGACAGTATTGGATTTGTTCCTTATGATATTGTAGATAATCATTATATAAATGATTTCAATATGCAAATAGATATGTTATTTATTAATAAAAATCACATATTCAATATTTTAGTTAATAAACAAATATTATAACTTAAATTAAATTATAATATTTATTTCATCTGATGTTCTTGTTATTGCTGTATATAAACATCTTTTTGCTTCATTGTTGTTTAAATTTAGAAATATATTAGTTAAATCGACAAAAACATATCCAAAAGTAGATGCTTGAGATTTGTGAACAGTCATACAATATCCATAAGTAATATTTGCGAATGGTAAAATTGATAATTCGTACATTAAAGACCATAAAGATTTAATTATTTTGATATTATCTTCATCATATACATTATAATAATGTTTAGATATTAGATTTTGAATTTTTTTTTCTATTTTATCTTTATAAATTTCTATTTTTTTTTTGGAATTGTCATGAATGATTAAAATAATTCCTGTATTATTCATTTCATCATTTTGGAAAATTTTTTCTACTTTCAATTGTAATACATCGAATTCACAACTTTCTATTTCTGATAAAAATTTTTTTAAAATAATATTATTTGAAAAAAGGAGAGAATATTTTAAATAAATGTCTTTATTATTAAATTTAGATTCTTCTATATCTAATACTATAACTTGTTCAGACGTATTAAATATAGTAGGTTCATCAATAACACACACATAATTATCTTTAAAAATGATGTATTCGTTTTTCATTATTTTTTTTAAAGTCATGTCCTTAAAAATATAGTTTCGGATAATGGAATTATAATATTCGCATATTTTATTAGTCCATCCAAGTAATATAAACGTATTTTTTTTTTCTGAAATAATTCTGGATAATTTTTTAAACCATTTTGTTAATACAGTGTTGTTATCATTGTTATAAAAACATACACCATTACCTTTAAATTGATAAATCTCTTTAACACTAAGTTTATTGGAATCTGTATTTATCCATTGTCTTATAAAATTTGATAATTTATGTATATTAATATTTGAAGTTCTAACTATTTTTGTTAAATAATGTGAATTAGTTTTTTCTTCCAATAATTTATTTACTTGTTCATTAACTGGTGGTAGTTGTGCTAAATCTCCTAAAAAAAGAATTTTAATTTTTTTTTTTAAAATATTTTTATCTTCAATATATGAATCTAACATCTCTTTTTTAATACTTTTGAATAAATATTCGACTAAATCTTTTTTAATCATTGAACATTCATCAATAATTATAAAATAATTTCCATTTATAGAAAATATTTTCTTTAATTCTTTAGGAATTTCAAAAATAATATCTCCATCGTTTAAAGATATGTCATTTGAAATATTAAGAAAACTATGAATAGTTTTAAAGGTGATATTTAAATTATTAGATTTACTTTTTAATATATTAACTGCTTGATGAGTTGGAGCACAACAAAATATTGAAAATTTAATTTGATTTTGGAGATAATCGACAATTTCCATTATTAAAGTCGTTTTCCCGGAACCAGCTACTCCAAATAAACAAAAAACGTAATCATTAATAGATAAATCTTTTTTAAGAGGCTTGTTAATAAATTCAACAATTTTTTTAATTGCTTCAATATGTTCATCATTAAATTTTTTTGTTGTATGATTTAAAAAATCAGAATAATTCATATCAATAATATTATTAATTTTATATTGTCATATATAAAATTAAAATCAATTTTTTTTTAATGTTTCTAAAATTTTATTAATTTCATTTTTATCATTTAAACGATTAATTTGAAAATCTATTTCTTGTTCCATATCTTTCTCTATTAATTTATCAAGATTCGGGTCAGTTATATATTCTTCGATAACATCTCCAGTTTGTTCATTAACTAATTTGCCTTTTCTTAATTTTTCTAATACTTCTGAATAATTAATTTCTTCTTCTTTATTTTTTTTTTTAATTTCTATTTCAGAAAAAATAATATATATATTTTTATCATTTAATTTATAGACTTCTACACATTTATTATTTTTCGTAAATTCCATAGTAGTGGAACCTTTAATAAATTCTAAAGATAAACAAGATAATTTAGATAGATTTAATTTATTAATTTTATTACGAATATCTTTTGAATATTTATTTTCTTCTTTTTTTTCATTATTTGGATTAAACATGTTAATATCCTTATTTTTTTCATCATATAACATAACCGTTTTATCGTATTCATCAATAACAAAACATTTATATTTTAAATTACCACTTAAAGTAGAACGATTATGTAAGACCCAATATTCATTTTCAAAATAAAGAGTAATATAACTTATTTCATTGTAAGGTATAAATCCGAACTCTTTTTTTATATTATTGAATTCTTCTAACTGTGTATTTTTTTTTTTATTAAATTTTTTTCGTAAACTTTTTCCAACTTGAGGATTTAATTTTTTTAGATTTTCTAATCTTTCACTATTCATTTATTTTTTATTTAATTGTTATATATTTAAATAAAAAATTAAACGATTTAATTAAATGTGTTATAATTCATAAAAATAAATACTAATAATAACTAAATATGAATAAATATGTTTTTATAAGTATAATCGGTATGATATTATATTTTATCGGGTGTGAAATAAAAAAAAGATTAATTTTTCATCCAAATAATATTATTCAAGAAACATATGGTTCTGAATTTTATGTTAACACTGATGACGGTAAAGTAGTTCATGGCATTTATGTAAATAATAATAAAAAAAAAACAATATTATTTTGTCACGGTAATGCTGGAAATGTGTCGTTTTTTAAACATTATTCTGATATGTTTAATTTTGTTAATATTGTATTTTTTGATTATTCTGGATTTGGTAAAAGTATAGGTCATTTACCAAATTTAAAAATTTTAAAGGAAAATGTATTATCGATATGGAATTATATAACTCAAGATTTAGATATAGACAGTCAAAACGTCATAATTATGGGTGAATCGTTGGGTGGTGTTATTGCAATATGGTTAACTGGATTTTTAGAAAATAGTTATAAAATCAAGCCAAGTAGTTTAATAGTTCAGTCTACATTTTTATCAATGAGTGATTTAATTCCGAATATTCCTATTATTAATTTTGGAAAATTATTTACGTCTGAGTTTGATTCTTGTAATAATTTAAAAATGATAAATGATAATACTAAAATTTTAATATTACATAGTATCGATGACGAGATTGTCCCTTATAAAAATGGAATATTGTTATATAATTCAATACTTGCCGATAAAGTTACCCAAAGAAATGTATGTTTTTTAAAAATGAATGGAACACACAATAATTTATTATTCGATAAAAAATATATCGACCACATAAAATATTTTTGCAAATAATTTTAATCTATTTCAAATAAATTAAAATTAATTTTTAGTTTCATCTTTTGAAAAAATTTCTGTTAATTTTTCATCTAAATCCATTTTTTCTTCTTCAACTTTGTTAGTAAGTTTAGGCGTATTCTTTTTAGAGGCGATACTATTAGTAGTAGTATCAATAACTAAGTTATGTTCAGTTTTAAATTTGTTTTTTTTATCTTCTTTTTTTTCAATTTCTCCTTCGCATTTTACAATTTCTTCAAAATCTTTTTTACCAGGATTCTCTAAAGGAATATCTACCGCGTTTTTAGATCCTTCTTTTTTGTCCTCAACACTATTATTAATTAATACTTTTCCTTCTTTTTTGTCTTCAACACTATTATCGATTAATACTTTTTCTTCTTTTTTGTCTTCAACACTATTATTAATTAATACTTTTTCTTCTTCTTTATTTTTAAGTTTTTCTCTTAATTGTTCGATTGTTTTTTTTTGTTCTTCAAAATCTAATAATAATTTGTCATAATTTTTATTATTCATTAATTCGTCATTTTGAACAGTTAAAACATTTATTTTTTTTGTAGAACTTTCTAATTGTGTTTTGTATTTTTCAATTTCTAAAGTCAAATTTTCAATCGTTTCTTTTTGTGATACAATTTTTTTTTCAAATTCAATACAATCCAATAATAATTTATGATGAAATGGAACAAAATCATATTTTTTAAATTTTTTATGTAAAAGATAAAGTTGTAATTGATTTTCATAAAGAATTTTATATTGATGATCTTTTTTCCATGTTGGATATAACTCACGAATTAAATTTAAAAATCCGTCTTCGCGAAATTCTTTATCGGAATAAGATAATTTTGTATAACTATCCAAAGTAATATTATAGATATAACCTTTCATTTTAATTATAATATTTGTATTATTTCTTTATAGTTTATATATCATTTTTTTTTTAATTTTAGAACATAAAATATATTATAAAATTTAATAATTAGAAAATTGAGATGATCCTAAACCTCCATTATCCTTTCTAATAGTTTCTTCAAAACTCAAGGCTTCGACTGCTTTGAATAAATATAATTTATGAGGAATTAATTGAACAACTGTAGCAGGTAATTTTAATTCTTCTACGCCATCATCATATTCTAAGGCTACAATAATAGTTCCTGTATATTCTGGATCAATAATACCTCTTTTATTTCTTAATGAAACGCCTAATTTATGTGTTGAAGATCTTTCTTCGATAGTACAATAATATCCAAGAGGCATTTGGACTTTAATACACGTATCATAATAATAAATTTTTCCATTTTTTTTATGTAATTTAATAAGTGTTAAATCAAATCCAACATCTGAAAAATTTTTTTTACACGGAGAAACTGCATAAGGTTCAGTTTTAATAAATTTAAATTGTTTAACTTTATAATATTCGTTAATTAAATCATAAAAAGGATAAATATTATAATTAGTTATATGAATCGTTCCATTATATTCATTAAATAATATTTTATTTGTGGTAAGTAAATTTTTACATTCTTCTAATTCTTCTTTTGGTACTTTAAGTGTGATAATGTTATCTTTACGAATATAAACATGTTTCATTAATTCTACTAACATAGACATTATTAATTATAATGTGTGTATAATTTCTTTTTCTTTATGTGTTTTAAAAAATAATATTAATAAAAATTATTTTTTACTTAATTTGTAAAAATTATTTATAATAGAAATTAAAAATGCTTCTAAATGATTAATATCTTTTCTTCCGTATATTCCTCTTGTTTCATATTCGACTGCCAAATATAATAATGTTTGAATATATTTATCTTTTTGCTGAATATCGTTTATTTTTAAATAATCTAAAATTCTACAAGTTATTAATTTAATAATGTCTGTTAAAGTAATTGTAGTTATTATTAAATTATATAATCTATCTCGATTTGAATTTAAAATTTCAAATATATTTTTTTGTTTAGAACCTTTAATATTATTCCAACTAAAAATATCTTCAACAATTTCATCTATAATTATATCAATCGTTAATTTATGATTTTGATCATGTTTATATAATTCTAATAACCAAAACATTGTTTTTGTATTTCTTTTTGATTTTTTTGCCAATTCAATTAATTTATCATTTGATATATTTATATTTTCATATACAGAAACATAAAAACCTAATTTAAACAGGTCTCGTGTTTTTGGACTTGGAATTCTAAAACAAAAACATCTACTTTTTAATGGTTCTATAATTTTAGATAAAGAAGAACAATACATAATAAAACGACATGTTTCGGCATATAGTTCGATAGTTCTACGTAATGATGTTTGTGCTCCGTATGATAAATAATCAATATTATTAATTAGAATAACTTTAAATTTTTTATTAATAAATTCAGAAAACAAAGAACGACTCGAAGCATATGTTTTAATAACATCTTGAACGATATATTTATCATGATTATTATGATTTGGTTCGATGATTATATGACAGGAACTTTGTTTTATGATAATTTCTTCTATTTTATTGCCACTTCCTGTTACTTTATAGACATTATTTTTAATATTATTTATTTCATTACCAAAAATTTTTTTAAGAAAATATTGTATGATTGTTTTTTTTCCGCAACTTTCAGGACCGTAAAATATAAAATGTGGCATTGACTTATCTTGTGAAATATTATCCAATATTTTTATGACGTCTATATTATAAAAAAATTCTCCTGTTATACATGGATCATATTTATCGGATAATAACATATTTATTATTAAAAATAAATTAATATTTATGTTTTAAATTATTAAAATATCATTTTTTTAATACAATATCATACATTTTATTAAAGGTTTCTATATCTTTTTCATTAAATACATTACTTGCATGTATAATTATTAATTCGAATGATTTATTAATAATAGTTATTTCTTTAATATAATCATATACTAAAGAATTATTTTTTTGGAGAACATAATGTTTTCGATAAAATTTTTTATTTTTTAATTCGTCTATAAAAGGATATGTCATATCTTTCCAATTAGGTAAATAAAAAAATAAAACAGTATTTTT
>JACCDI010258188.1_pt1 | contig 15684 bp, 12 predicted proteins | sample 7442791 | NCBI WGS metagenome assembly JACCDI01 (sample SAMN15323434, study PRJNA562643) | freshwater metagenome | isolation source: river surface water | place: USA:Blue River Watershed | collected 2017-08-15 | reverse complement strand
TGGGAAAGCATTAAGATAGCTGATTGTGCATTTTACTTTAAGGGCTGTACCGTGAGTGACAATAAGACAACCGAGCAAGAATTCAAGACCTGGATGTGCCTGATCTGCGGCTGGGTGTACGACGAGGCGGCCGGCCTGCCGGACGAGGGTATTGCGCCGGGCACTCGCTGGGAGGATGTGCCAATGAACTGGACCTGCCCTGAATGCGGCGCCCGCAAGGAAGATTTTGAGATGGTCGCGATCTGATCGCGTTGATCCGGCTCACTGCGCGGCGCGCGATGGCGTGCGGCTGCGCCCAGTATCAGCGGGGACCTCGGGTCCCCGTTTTCTTTGGCTGATCGCAACGCGCACCGCTCAACTGTCGCCAAAACGCCCACATTGATCGCCGTTTGATTTTTCAATGTTTTAACTAGTTGCCTTTGTTGTTACATTCCGTGGGGATTTTTCCACGGAGTGCTGACCATGCAGTCAACGCCGCCCATGCCACCGACCCGGGATCCCATCCTGGTCATTGATGACAGCAACACGATCCGGCGCTCGGCCGAGATCTTTCTTGGCCAGGCCGGCTATACGGTCGTGCTGGCCGACGATGGCTTTGCGGCGCTGTCGGTCATCCTCGAGCGCAAGCCCGCACTGGTCTTCTGCGACATACAGATGCCGCGCCTCGATGGCTTCCAGACCTGTGCGCTGATCCGTCGCCATCCCGAATTCCGGCAGGTGCCGGTGGTGCTGCTGTCCTCGCGCGATGGCGTGTTTGACCGCGCGCGCGGCGTGCTGGCCGGTGCCAGCAGCTACCTGACCAAGCCCTTCACCAAGGACAGCTTGCTGCGCACCGTCAGCGAACAGCTGGCGGCAGCGTCGTCGCCATCGTCATCACCGTCGCCACCATCATCACCACCATCATCACCGTCGCTATCTTTGCTGCCGTTGCTTTCATCGTCCACGCCCGAAGCAGCAAGCCGGGCTGCCGAACTTTCCCTCCTGATGACGGAGACGCCTTCGCCATGACCCTCGCCCACATCCTGGTTGTTGATGATTCGCCGACCGATCGTCATTTCCTCGCCGACCTGCTGACCCGCCACGGTTATTCGGTCACCACCGCCGATAACGGCGAGTCGGCGCTGCTGCAGATACGCAGCAAGCGTCCTGACCTGGTGCTGATGGATGTGGTGATGCCGGGTCAGAACGGCTTTCATGCAACGCGCGAGATCGCGCGCGACCCCGACACCCAGGGCCTGCCCGTGATCATCTGCAGCAGCAAGCAACAGCAGAGCGATCGTGCATGGGGCCTGCGTCAGGGCGCGCGTGACTACCTCGTCAAGCCCATCGATCCGGCGCTGCTGTTACAGAAGATTGCCGACATGTTGCGCGAGAACGCGTAAATGTCGGTCGCGCCGGCACAGGCCAACGGGCGCGCCGACGCACGGCCGGACTGCATGCCATCCGCAGCGCCGCCACTGCTGGGCTTCATGGCCGGCGCAGGGCACTGGCTGGTCGAGGCTGGCAGCGGCGTGCAGGTGATCGATGCCGCGATCACGCCGGTGCCACTGACGCGGCCCTGGTATCTCGGTCTGGTGCGCTACCGGCAGCGTTTGCTGGGCGCGATCGATCTGTCGGGTTTGCACGGCGCCGAGGTCGCCCCCGTGAAGCCGACCGAGCGGCTGCTGGTGCTGCCCCCGCCGTGGCATTCGGCCTTGCGTGTCGACCGCGTGCAGGGACTGATGGATGCCGCAAGCCTCGAAAACGCGGACGCCAATGGCGTGCGCTGGCAACGGCTCGACATCCATCGCCTGTGCATCTCCGCAGATTTCCTGAACGCCGGCCTCGGTGCGATGAAATGAGCTTGAACCAGCGCTGTTACCGCGAAACCTGACCAACGCTTACCGGAGATTGCATGGCCAGCCAGCAAAGGACAATCACAACATGGGGCGAACGCATGACCGCGCTGCGCCCCGGTCGGCGGTGGCGGCTGCGGCTGCGACGATGGCAGCAGCGCTGGCAGCGCCTGTGTGCGACCAAGGAAAGTGACGGCCAGTCGCAGCGCAAGGACCGCACGCGTGACCTGTTGCGCTGGCTGCAAGCAGGGCTTGCGGTGTCACTGCTCGCACTGGCTGGCGTCGGCTGGCTGCATCTTCAGCTGACGCTGGCCGCGTCGCTGAAGACCCAGATGGCCAGCGAATTGCTGATGCATTCACAGCGGCTGGGCAAGGCCGCGCCGAATGCGGTACAGGGAAACACGGAGGCCTTCCGTCAGCTTGCGCAGAGCCGGGCTGCGATCAACAACGGTCTGCAGGTGCTGCAGGCGGGGGGTAAATGGGAAGGACAAGCGCTGGCACCCGCAACCGGAGAGATCGTCGCGCAGGTCGCTGCAATCGCGCGGCAGTGGCAGGCATCCGACCGGGCCGCGGCCACCGTGCTTGCACATGAAAAGGAACTGACCGGTTTTCGGCAGACGCTGCAGGCGCTCAACCGCAGCAGCCCGGTGCTGCTTGAACTGTCCGAGCAGGTGGCGACCCTGCTCGCGCAGAACGGCGCGTCGCCGCATGAAATGGCCACCGCCGGACAGCTGGTGATGCTGACCCAGCGCCTCGGCAAGGGTGCGAATGAATTCCTGACGGCGGATGGCATCAACCAGGACACGGCCTTCCTGCTCGGGCGCGATGCGAATACTTTTCACGACATCATCATCGCCTTCATCGATGGCAGCCCGGTGATGCGGCTGTCACCAGTATCGAACGCCGATGCGCGCGCGAAGCTGGTCGAGTTGCGCGCGCAGTTCGACACCCATCGCGCCAAGCTCACCGACATCCTCGGTCATCTGGCGAGCTTCATTGCCGCCAAGGAGGCCGAGCGCCAGCTGTTCAATGACAATGAAGCGCTGCGCGAGCGCTTGCTCGATTTGCAGCTGGCCTTTCGAGCGCAGGCGTCAGGACGTGACTGGACCGGCATCGCACTTCCGGTGACCGGCGTGGTCACCGTCATGCTGGCACTCGCGCTCGCGACGCTGATGCTGCGCGACAGCCGGCGCCGCGCGCGTGATGCCGAAGCGCAGAGCATCGAGGCCGAGCGGCAGCGCCAGCAGGCGCAGGCTGACGAAGAAGCAGCGCGCCGGGTGAACCAACAAAACCAGGACGCCATCCTGCGGCTGATGAACGAGCTGCAGGAGGTGGCTGATGGCAACCTCACACTGCAGGCGACGGTCACGGAGGACATCACCGGCGCCATCGCCGACTCCATCAATGTCACGCTCGAGGAATTGCGCGCATTGCTGGCCCGTGTGCAGCAGACGGCGCAGCGGGTCAGCGCCGCCTGTGACAGCTCGCGCGTCACCGCAGCCGACCTGCTGGCGCTGGCCGCGCGCCAGTCCGGGGACATACAGCAGACCAGCGATGACGTGCAGCAGATGACAGCGCAGATACACCGCGTGTCGCAAGCGGCCGCCGAATCGGCACAGGTGGCGCAGGCCTCGGTACAGGCCGCGCAACAAGGCGAGGCAGCGGTGCAGGATGCGATACACAGCATGCAGCAGTTGCGCGAGCAGGTGCAGGAAACCGCGAAGCGGGTCAAGCGCCTGGGCGAGTCCTCGCTCGAGATCGGCGACATCACCGAGCTGATTGCGGGCATTACCGAGCAGACTCAGGTACTGGCACTGAATGCAGCGATACAAGCGGCATCGGCCGGCGAGGCCGGGCGTGGCTTTGCGGTGGTCGCCGAAGAAGTGCAGCGGCTCGCCGAGCGCTGCGGCGAGGCGGCGCGACAAGCCAGCCAACTGGTGAAGGCGGTGCAAGCCGATGCGCAGGAGGCCGTGCATGCGATGGAGCGCTCGACGCAAAGCGTGGTCGATGGTGCGCGACGATCCGATGCAGCCGGCGTTGCGCTGCGCGACATTCACCACGTATCGCGGCAACTGGATGCACTGGTGCGCGGCATCTCGGCCACCTCCGGCGAGCAGTCGGTACTGGCCGATGGTGTTGCAGCCAGCATGGCACGCATCCTCACGGTGACCGGGCAGACGCGCGAGGGTACCGAGGTAACGGCCCAGGCGATCGCTGCGCTGGCCGGACTCGCAGACGAGCTGGGCCGCGCCATCGCACGCTTCCGGATTGCGTGAGCGCGACGCCGCAGTGAAAGCCTCGATACCAGCGCATGCCAGCGGCCCGCGCGACGATCATCCGCCTGCGACGGAAACGGCGGCGTTGCTGGCACTGGCCGAAGCTGTTCCTGATCTGCTGCAAACCGCCGTCGCTGATTTTTCGGTGGATGGCGGTGCTGGCCTGCTGCAATGGTCCGCAGCCTTGCGCTTTGTCGGCGAAAAGGGTGGTGCAGCCCTGGTCGACTTGCTGATGGCGGTGCGCGCGGGCAGCCAGCAGGAGGTGTCGGCGTCCGTTGGTGCAGTCGCTGGTCTGTTGCAAAGTGCGTTGCGCGCGCTGGCCTTCGGCCATTCGATACCGGTGGTGCACTGGCTGCCCTGCTGGCAGCAGCTGGCGTCGCGGTCATCGCTGACGTCGCTGGTCGATGCCTGCGACCGCGGCTTGCTCGATTTCCTGCGCGGCGGCAGCGACAGTGAGCGACAGCTGGCCGCGCAGGCGATGGCGGTCGCGCTGGACCGCATCGCCACAAATCAGGCCATGCCCCATGAACACCTGTGCTGGCGCGTGCTGCAAGCCTGTGCCGCAGAACTGGCGGCCGGGCAGGTGGTTGAGGTTGCGCGCAGCAAGCGCATCCTGTCGGCGCTCGGCCGGCAAGTCAGGCTTGTGCAAGGGGGCATGCACCGGCTGCCCCCGGACAGCTTGTTGCAGGATGCCCTGGATCACCTGACGCAGCAAACCTGCAAGACCGCGATCGGCCGGCAAGTGGCGGAGGCGTGCGCACTGCATCCACAGATCATTTCATGCGCATCAGATCTGGCATCAGATCCGCGATCAGACACCGCGATGGCTGAAGCCGCGAATCTGGCAGCGGCGGCAGCCATGACGTCAGCGATGACAGCGGCTGCTGACGGCGTCGGCAGCGAGACCGTCCGGCAGTTGGATGACGAGCAGGTGTTCACACAGGCGTTGCAGCGCTTGCTCGATGGCGGCACGGTCTTGCACAAGCAGCCCATGGCCAGTGGATTGATGCGTGCAATGACAGATGCGCTGCGCGACTGCATCGCGTCGGTCCAGCGCGACGTCGATGCGATCGGCGACAGCACCCTGTCACCATCGCAGCGCGATGAACTGCGGGCGGAACTGCATGCACCACTGACGCAGCTCGATGCCGCGCTGCACATGCTGGGCCACGCTGAATTGCAGGCGCTGGCCGGCGAGGCGCTCGCCGAGCTGGATGCCTTGTCATGTCCGGCGATCGCTGCGCACGCTGACGGTGCCGGTGTTGACTGGCAGCGATTCGCCACCAGGCTGGCCCTGCTGGAGGTCAGCTTCGCCCGCCTGCCGTTCAGCGGGCCTGTCATGCACGACGTCGTCGCGCCATCCTTGCAGACCATTTTCCTGTCGGAGGCCAATGCGAGGCTGGACAGCTTGCGGGCCGCGCTGGCCGCATGGCAGGCGGCGCCGCGTCAAGGCTTGCCGGCACTGGCCATCATTGATGCGCATGCGCTGGCCGGCAGTGCATCAACGGTCGGTTGGCCGTCGATTCCTGCGTTGGCGCAGGTGCTGGAACTCGCATGTGAATGCTGCACTACGCGTGAGTACACGGAGGCGGATGCCCGCCTGCTCGGCGACGCCGTGTCCGAGATCGCTCGCCGGCTGGTCGCCGGTGCGGACGCCGATCTGGTACCGAGTGCAGATGACGCGCAGCCAGATGACGCGCAGACAGATGATGCGCAGGCCTCGCTGATCGACAGACTGCGCATGCTGGCGCATGCGCCATCAGCTGCGCTGCCTCCTGCAGCCCCTCCTGCAACCCTTCCCGCGACGCCTCCGCCCGTCGGCGACATGGTTGATGGCTTGCCTGATAGCGCCGAGCCTGAAAGCCCTCTGCAAATGATCGTGCAAACGGTATCGGACAACTGTCCCCCGGTGCGCGAGGATGCGGTCGTGACGGCCGCGTCACGCGAGGAAGCAGATGCAGAATTGCGCGCGATCTTTGATGAGGAAGCGGCCGACTTGCTGCCGCAACTGGACCAGGCGATGCAAGCCTGGCTCGCGCAACCCGATGACTCTGGCCCGTCCGAACAATTGATGCGCCTGCTGCATACCCTGAAGGGCAGCGCGCGCATGGCAGGCGAGCCTGCATTGGGCGATGCCTTTCACGACCTCGAGTCCCGCGTGTCTGCGCTCGTCGCCGACCAGGAGACATCGCCGGAAAGGCTGCATGATTTGCAGTGCGCGCTTGATGATGTGCTGAGGACAGCCCGAGGTGATGCGGCGGCAGTCCTTGCACCCTCCATGTTCGTGGCCTCGCCGCAGCCACAAGCGGCGACGTCACCGACAGCGCCATCGCCCGCACCCGCTTCAGTGCCCGCTCAAGATCCCGCACCCTTGCGCGAACCAGCACCGGCGACATCCCCCGCCTCAGGACCTGTGCTGACCGCGACGCAAGCCCGTCTGCGCGTGCCGGCCAGGCTGCTCACTGACATGACGGACACGGCTGCCGAGCTGATGACAGGCTTGCATCAGCAGGTCGATGAGTTGCTTGCATTGCGGCAGGGCGTCGGTGATCTGGCCGATAACCTGGGCCGGCTGCGTGCGCAGCTGCGTGCACTCGAGATCGAGGCGGACGCCCGCATCGCGTCGCATGAGCAGCGCAGCGATGGGACCGGCTTTGATCCTCTCGAATTCGATCGCTACACGCGCGTGCATGAACTCACGCGCGCGATGTCCGAGAGCGTCGCCGACCTCGCCGAACTGCAGCGCATGCTGGCACGCCAGTCCGGCGATCTGGTCTGGTCATCCGGTCTGAGGCAGCGCCAGCTGCGATCCTTGCATGCAGACTTGCTGCAGGCTGGCACCCTGGCTTTCGGTAGCTTGGAGCCACGCCTGTCGCAAGCGATGCGTCAGGCGCTGCGCGACGTGAACGCCGGATCAGCGGCAGAAGCGGATGGCGGCGCGTGGGAAAAGCGTGAAGTCAAGCTGCTCATCGAAGGCGGTGAACTGGCGCTTGAGCGCAGCATGCTGGAGCGACTGGCAGCGCCACTCGAGCACCTGATCCGCAATGCCATCGCGCATGGCATTGAGCCCATCGACGAGCGCGAGCGCGTCGGCAAGCCGCGCTGCGGCGTGCTGAAGCTGAGCCTGCGCCGGGAAACCAATCAATGGCGACTGGAAGTCATGGATGACGGCCGCGGGCTGGACCTGGTGCGCATCCGCGCGCGCGCAGCGGAGATGGGACTGTGCACCGGCACCGGTATCGCGGATGCATGCGATGACGCGATGGCGGCCGAACTGATTTTCATGCGCGGCCTGTCGACCAGTCGCCTGACCGAGCTGGCCGGTCGCGGCGTCGGCATGGATGCAGTGCGCACAGCCTTGCAGTCGCTGGGCGGTGCGATACGGGTCAGCAGCGAGGCCGGTCGTGGCTGTTGCTTCGTGTTGAACTTGCCGCTGACGCTGGCTATCCTGCCGGTGCTGGTCTGCCGCGCGGGGCCGCACCGCATCGCCGTGCCGTCGGCGATGCTGACGCACGTGCTGAAGCTGGATCCGCAGGAGCTCGCCGCTGCGCGATCGGGTGAGGCCTTCGGGTGGCAGGGCGAGCATTTTCGCTGGCGTTCGCTGACGACGATGCTGGGCATGCAAGGCACGCCGACCGCCACGCCAAACCCGAAGCGCACGACGGTCCTGCTGCTGTCGCAGGCGGGCCAGCAGCTGGCGCTGGCCGTCGATGCGGTCGAGGTGCGTCGCGAGCTGACGCTGCGCGATGCAGGCCCGCAGTTGCTCAGCGTGCCCGGCATGATCGGCGCCAGCCCCGCTGCCGACGGTGCGATCGTACTGGTGATGAATCCGTTTGCGCTGACGGATGCGGTGCCTGCGCCCGACGCATTGATGACCGCGCCATCCACTGTACCTGCGGCGCCGACGATCCTGGTGGTCGACGATTCGCTCACGATGCGGCGCGCCGCGCAGCGGCTGCTGCAAAGGCAGGGCTACGAGGTCGTGCTGGCGCGCGATGGCAGCGAGGCGCTGGCCTTGCTGACCGGGGTGAAGGCAGATGCCGATGGGTGCACTCCGCAGGCTGTGTTGCTGGACATTGAAATGCCGAAGATGGATGGCTTCGAGCTGCTGTCCGTGTTGCGCAGTGATGCACGCTGGCAGTCCTTGCCGGTCGTGATGATCACGTCGCGTACTGCCGACAAGCATCGCGAGCGTGCAATGCAACTCGGCGCGACAGCCTATGTCGGAAAGCCTTATCGGGAAGAGGCCTTGCTGGACTTGCTGTCGGGTCTCGTGACGTCGCCGGCATCACCGGCACCGTCGGCATCACTGGCACCGCAGGTACCTCAGGCACCGTCGCACGTACACCCCGAATTCGCGGCGGACGCCCCGTCCAACCCCATTCCCGGAATGGAGATGCAATGAAAATCGACTGGCAAAGGCAGGGTGAAAAGATCGCATTGCAGCGCCGCCATGATCATGTGGCGCTGGTGCTGCAGGGTGGCGGCGCACTCGGCGCTTACCAGGCCGGTGCGTACGAGGAACTCAGCGGCACGCCTTATCAGCCGGACTGGGTGGCCGGTGTGTCGATCGGCGCGATCAATGCCGCCATCATTGCCGGCAATCCGCCGCACCGGCGCGTCGACCGACTGAATGCCTTCTGGCAGCTGGTGTCTTCCGGCTTGCCGCAGTTCAGCGACCCGACATCCATCATGCCCTGGCTGCGCGCGCTGACCGAGAACGGACAAGATCGCAGCGCATTGAATCAGTTCAGCGCCTGGCACGCGGCGGTGCTCGGCATCCCAGGATTCTTCCAGCCCCGCGTGCCGCCGCCGCCATTCCAGCCGCGCGGCACCGCCGGTGCATTGAGCCTGTACGACACGTCGCCGTTGCGCAGCACGCTGGAAAGCCTGATTGACTTCGACATGATCAACGACGGTGCCGTCCGCTTGTCCCTGGGCTCGGTGAATGTGCGTACCGGGAATTCCCATTACTTCGACAATACGAAAGAGCGCATCGGCCCCGAGCATGTGATGGCCAGCGGCGCGCTGCCGCCGTCATTCCCGCCGGTCGTCATTGATGGCGAGGCCTGGTGGGATGGCGGCATCTTGTCCAACACGCCGCTGCAGCATGTGCTGGACCTGCGCAAGCGCGGCGACAGCTTGCTGGTGTTCCAGGTGGATCTGTTCAATGCACGCGGCCCGGTGCCGCAGGACTTCGACGAGGTGCTGAAGCGGCAGAAGGACATCACCTACTCGAGCCGCACGCGCTACACCAGCAATATGGTGGCCGAGCTGAGCAATGCCCGCAAGGCCATCACCAGCCTGATCGCAAAATTACCCCGTCAACTGCTGGACGACCCCGAGGTCAGGCACCTGAAAGCGTTCGCCGAGGAGGCGCCGCTGGACCTGGTGCACCTGATCTACCGGCAAGGACCGAATGAGCGCGAGTCCAAGGATTACGAGTTTTCGCGGGTGTCGGTGCTGCAGCGCTGGGAAGCGGGACGGCGCGACTTGCGCGACGTGATCCAGCATCCGGAATGGCTGAAGTGCGCGGGCGACGAGAGCGGCACCACGCAATATGACCTGGTCGAGCATAGCCGCCCGATCAACAGCCTTGCGCAATGAACTCCCGCAAGCACTGCGCTATTTCTTCACCACCGCATAACGCTCCAGCGTGCGCTTGCGTGCCTCGTCATGCGCGACCACGGGGCGCGGATAGTCCTTGCCGAGCGTGATGCCGGCCATCTGCAGCGTCATCTCCGGCGCCAGCCACGGGGCGTGAACGTATTTCGCGTCCAGCTTCGCCAGTTGCGGCAGGTAGCGCTTGATGAACTTGCCGTCGGGGTCGAATTTCTCTGACTGCGTGACCGGATTGAAGATGCGGAAGTAAGGCTGCGCATCGCAGCCCGATGACGATGCCCATTGCCAGCCGCCGTTGTTGGCAGCGAGGTCGAAGTCATTCAGCCAGCGCGCGAAGTAGTCTTCGCCGCGCCGCCAGTCGATACCCAGATCCTTGATCAGGAAGCAGGCCGTCACCATCCGCAGCCGGTTGTGCATGTAGCCGGTCTGGTTCAGCTGCAGCATGGCGGCATCGACCAGCGGGTAGCCGGTGCGCCCCTCGCACCAGGCGGCGAAAGCGGCGTCGGCCGCATCACCTTCTTCCCATGCGATGCGGTCATATTCGCGCTTGAAAGCGCCGCTGACCACATGCGGGTTGTGGTGCAGGATCATGAAATAGAAATCACGCCATATCAGTTCCGCCAGCCACACCGCGGCACCGTCGCCGCCGGTGCCGGACTGGATCGCCTGCATCGCATGCCGCGCCAGCGCCCGTATCGACACGGTGCCGAAGCGCAGGTGCACCGACAGATAGGACGGGCCCTTGACCGACGGATAGTCGCGCGTGCTGCCATAGCGCGCCATGCGCGTCAGGAAATCATCGAGCAGTGCTTGCGCGCCACTCATGCCGGTGGGTATCTTCAGCGCGGCAAGATCGACGTCATCGAAGCCCATCTGCGCCAATGACGGTGGCGATGGCGACTTGGGCGGCAGCTTGAGTTGCCCCGCTGCCGGCGTGCATGCATGGTTCGGCAGCAGCGTCGTGTCCAGCCCGCCGGACGGCAACTGGAAGCTCTTCAGCCACGCATTCTTGTACGGCGTGAAGACCGTGAAGGCTTTGCCGGCCAGCGTCAGCACTTCATCCTTTTCGCGGATCACCTGATCCTTGAACGTCAGCAGCTCGCGGCCATCGGCGGCCAGCGCCTTGGCGACTGCCGCATCGCGTGCGATCGCTGACGGCTCGTAATCGTGATTGGTGAAGACCGCATCGACGCCCAGCTCAGCGGCCAGCCTCGGTATCTCGTCCAGCGCGCGTGCGTGGCGCACGATCATGCCGCCGCCCTGCTCGCGCAGCGCCGCGTCGAGTTCACGCAGGCTGGCATGAATGAACGCAACGCGGCGGTCGGTGCGTCCGCTGTCGAGCAGCGGGTCGAGAATGTCCTTGTCAAATATGAAAGCGCAATACACGCTTTGCGCGCGCTGCAGCGCGTGGTGCAGCGCGGCGTGATCGAAATTCCGCAGGTCGCGCCGGAACCAGACCAGCGCCGAAGTCATTGTTTTTTTCATGGTGTTCACGGCTGGCCGGCACATGGTGCACCGGCGATGCATGGCGGGAAGCCGGCAGTGTAAGGGCAGATCGGAAAGGACGTGCAATGCTGCTAAAATGCGCGCATGGCCAAGCAAGACAAGCCGCCCAAATCTCCGCCGTCGGCGCGTACCGATCCCGCCGACACCACCGCGCAGCACGCGGACGCCCCCGATTTTTCCGCAGCTCCTGAAGCCACCGAAGCGCCGTCCGCGCCGGCGGCCCTGCCGACCGACGCACTGAACCTCACCGATCACTTCCTGATCGCGATGCCCAACATGCTCGACCCGATTTTCGGCGGCACGGTGGTCTATATCTGCGAGCATCACACCGGCGGCGCGCTGGGCATGATCATCAACCGTCCGACCGACATGACCATGGATGTACTGTTCGAGCGTCTCGACCTCGAGCTCGAGATCAGCCCGCATGCGCACCTGCCGAGCGGCCCGGTGATGTTCGGTGGTCCGGTGCAGGTCGAGCGTGGTTTCGTGCTGCATGCGCCCGTCAACGATGCGTCCGCGCACTCGGCCTACAGTTCATCGCTGACCGTGTCGGGCGATGTCGCGCTGACCACCTCGCGCGATGTGCTCGAGGCCGTGGCCGAAGGCCGCGGCCCGGAGCGCCTGGTGGTGACGCTCGGTTGTGCCGGCTGGAGCGCCGGCCAGCTGGAAGACGAAATCCTGCGCAATGGCTGGCTGACCGTGAAGGCCGATCCAACTATCCTGTTCGATACGCCGATCGAGGCCCGTTTTGCGGCCGCGATGCACCTGCTCGGCATCGACCCGAACCGTCTCACCGGAGACGTCGGGCACGCGTGAGCACGGTGATCGCATTCGACTTCGGCTTGAAGCGCATCGGCGTCGCTGTCGGCAATACTTTGCTGAAGCAGGCGCAGCCGCTACCGCGGATAGCGGAGCCTACCAATGATGGCAAGTTCAACGCGATCGGCGCGTTGCTGAAGGCGTGGCAACCAGACACACTGGTGGTCGGCCTGCCCTCGCACCCGGACGGAACCGAGCATGAGATGAGCGTGCGCTGCCGTCGCTTCGCAAACCAGCTGAACGGCCGTTACGGTTTGCCGGCGGTGCTGGTCGACGAGCGCTACACTTCCGCCGTGCTTGACGCGCGGCGTGGCCAGCACATCGACAGCGAAGCGGCCGCGCTGATCCTGCAACAATACTTCGATTCCCTCGATACTCCGGATTCCACCAACACACGGACCGCCCATGACCCCCTCTGAACTCGATGCCGAGCAGTTGTACACCCAGCTCGAGGCCGCCATCAAGCCAGCGCTGACCGGCACCGACAAGCTGGCCATCGTCGGCATCTACTCCGGCGGCGCGTGGCTGGCCGAGCGACTGGCGCGCGCGCTGGGCGTCACCGAGGTCGGCTTTGTGGATGTGTCCTTCTATCGTGACGACTACGCCGAGCGCGGCCTGTCGGCCGAGGTCAGGCCCAGTCAGGTCCCGTTCGACGTGGATGGCGCGACGATCCTGCTGGTGGATGACGTGCTCTACACCGGACGTACCACGCGTGCGGCCATCAATACCCTGTTCGACTACGGCCGCCCGGCGCGCATCATGCTCGCCGCGCTGGTCGATCGCGGCGGCCGCCAGCTGCCGGTGGCTGCCGATTTCTGCGCCAGCGCCGTGACGCTGGATGCGACACAAATGCTCGTGCTGCAGCAGGCCGATGACGGCCGGCTGAGCCTGTCCATTGTTTGACACCCGACCATGCACAACCCTCAACTGAACAAGAATGGCGAGCTGCAGCACCTGCTGACACTCGACGGCCTGCCGAAGGCCGTGATCAATCGCATCCTCGACACCGCGGCGTCCTTCGTCAGTGTCGGCGATCGCGAAGTGAAGAAGGTGCCGCTGATGCGCGGCAAGAGCGTGTTCAACCTCTTCTTCGAGAACTCGACGCGCACCCGCACCACCTTCGAGATCGCCTCCAAGCGACTGTCGGCGGACGTGATCAACCTGAACATTTCGGCGTCGTCGGCCAGCAAGGGCGAATCGCTGCTCGATACCATCGATAACCTGTCCGCGATGCATGCGGACATGTTCGTCGTGCGCCACGCGCAATCCGGCGCGCCGTATCTGATCGCCAAGCACCTGACCGATACCGGGCAAGACCATGTGCACGTGGTGAATGCCGGCGATGGCCGTCATGCGCATCCGACGCAGGGCCTGCTCGACATGTACACCATCCGTCACTACAAGAAAGACTTCAGCAACCTGACGGTGGCGATCGTCGGCGACATCCTGCACAGCCGTGTCGCGCGCTCCGACATCCATGGCCTGACCACGCTGGGCGTGCCCGAAGTGCGCGCGATCGGCCCGCGCACGCTGCTCCCCGGCGGGCTGGAGCAGATGGGCGTGCGCGTGTTCACCGACATGAACGAAGGCCTGAAGGGCGTCGACGTGATCATCATGCTGCGGCTGCAGAACGAGCGCATGAGCGGTGCGCTGCTGCCATCGGCACAGGAGTATTTCAAGAGCTACGGCCTGACCCCCGAGCGGCTGGCACTGGCAAAGCCGGATGCGATCGTGATGCACCCGGGGCCGATGAACCGCGGCGTCGAGATCGACTCCGCCGTCGCCGATGGCGCGCAGGCCGTGATCCTGCCGCAAGTCACCTTTGGCATCGCGGTGCGCATGGCCGTGATGAGCATGCTCGCAGGTACCTGAACATGAGACTACATATCAAGAACGGCCGCGTGATCGACCCGGCCTCGAACACCGACGCGCAGCAGGACCTGTTCATTGCCGATGGCAAGATTGCAGCGATGGGCGCCGCACCCGCAGGTTTTGTCGCCGACCAGCAGATCGATGCGAGCGGCCTGATCGTCGCGCCCGGCCTGGTCGACCTGTCCGCGCGCCTGCGCGAGCCCGGTTATGAGTACAAGGCCACGCTCGAATCCGAATTGCAGGCAGCGCTGGCCGGCGGCGTCACCAGTCTGCTGTGTCCGCCCGACACCGACCCGGTGCTCGATGAGCCCGGCTTGGTCGAGATGCTGGTGCATCGCGCGCGCAGCCTGAACCAGTCGCATGTGTATCCGCTCGGCGCACTTACCGTCGGCCTGAAGGGCAAGGAACTGACCGAGATGGCCGAGCTGACCGAGGCCGGCTGCGTCGGCTTCTCGCAGGCCGAGGCGACGATAGAAGACAGCAACGTGATGATGCGCGCGCTGCAGTATGCGCAGACCTTTGGCTACACCGTGTGGCTGCGGCCGCAGGATGCGCACCTTGGCAAGGGAGGGGTTGCGCACAGCGGCCCGCTGGCGTCGCGGCTCGGCCTGTCCGGCGTGCCGGTACTCAGCGAGACGATTGCGCTGCACACCATCATCGAACTGGTGCGTGCGACCGGTGCGCGCGTGCACATCTGCCGCATCTCGTCGGGTGCCGGCATCGAACTGATCCGCAGCGCGCGTGCCGAAGGTCTGGCGATCAGCTGTGATGTCGGCGCGCACCATATTCACCTGACCGACAACGACATCGGCTTCTTCGACCCGAATGCGCGGCTGACGCCGCCGCTGCGCAGCCAGCGCGACCGTGATGCGATCCGTGCCGGCCTGCTCGATGGCACGATCTCCGCTATTTGCTCCGACCACACGCCGGTCGATGATGATGAAAAGCTGCTGCCGTTCGGCGAAGCCTCGCCGGGCGCAACCGGCCTCGAACTCTTGCTGTCTCTAGCGCTGAAGTGGGCCGCGGAATCGGCGCCGGGCAAGGACGGCATGTCGAAAGCGCTGGCGCGCATCACCTGCGACGCGGCGAAGATTGCAGGTCTCGATACCGGCAAGCTCGAAGTCGGTGCTGCCGCCGACATCTGCGTGTTTGACCCGGCCGTGCGCTGGAAGGTCGAGGCCGCAGCATTGCAGAGCCAGGGCAAGCACACGCCTTTCCTCGGCTACGAGCTGCAAGGACAGGTGCGCCACACCATCGTGTCCGGCCGCCTCGCGTACAGCAGGAAGTAAGCGTGCCGGTCTTTTCGCTGGTGCGCCTTGCGCTGCACCTGTTCGTCGGGCTGTGGAAGGTCGGCGTGCTGTTTCCCTTTCTCGATGCTTCCGGCCGCGAGCGGCGCGTGCAGCGCTGGTCAAGACAGCTGGTCTCGATCTGCGGCGTCAGCGTGAAGGTAGATGCCAGCCAGCTCGCCGAACCTGTGTCGCCGGCACTGATCATCTGCAACCACATCTCGTGGCTCGACATCTTCGTGATCAATTCGCTGCACCCGTGCCGCTTCGTCGCGAAGTCCGACATCCGCGGCTGGCCCCTGATAGGCTGGCTGTGCGAGCACACCGGCACCATCTTCATCGCGCGCGGCAAGGCGCGTGACGTGCGCCGCATCTATGAAGGTCTGGTCAAGAGCATCCATGATGGCGAACGCGTCGCCTTCTTCCCCGAGGGTACGACTGCGCCGCAGGGCACGGTGCTGCCTTTTC
>JACCDI011582147.1_pt1 | contig 15688 bp, 14 predicted proteins | sample 7442791 | NCBI WGS metagenome assembly JACCDI01 (sample SAMN15323434, study PRJNA562643) | freshwater metagenome | isolation source: river surface water | place: USA:Blue River Watershed | collected 2017-08-15 | reverse complement strand
GATCAGGGCACGAACCCAGCCACGCGGGCTTTGTCGGCAAGGGCATGCTGACGGCGGCGGTCTGCGGCGATGTCTTTGCCAGCCCGTCGGTGGATGCCGTGCTGGCGGGCATTCTGGCGGTGACGGGCAAGGCGGGGTGCCTGCTGATCGTCAAGAACTACACCGGGGACCGTCTGAACTTTGGCCTTGCCGCCGAACGGGCGCGGGCCTTCGGGCTGAAAGTGTCGATGGTGATCGTGGATGACGACATCGCCCTGCCCGACCTGCCGCAGGCGCGCGGCGTGGCGGGGACGCTGTTTGTGCACAAGATCGCAGGGGCCTTGGCCGAACAGGGGGCCGATTTGGACACCGTGACCGCCGCCGCGCGGGCGGTGATCGCGGGTGCTGTGTCCATCGGCATGTCGCTGGACACCTGCACCGTTCCCGGCAGCCCGAAAGAGGACCGCATCGCCCGTGGCAAGGCAGAGCTTGGCCTTGGCATTCATGGTGAGGCCGGGGTGGAGCAGGTGGATTTCGCCGGGGCACGCGCCGCGATGGCGATGGTGTTGGACCGTCTGGCCCCGCATTTGGGCGCGGGGGATCATGTGGCGCTGTTGAACAACCTCGGCTCCACCACGCCCTTGGAAATGAGCATTCTGGCCGAAGAACTGGCGCGGTCGCCCATTGGCGGGCGGGTGCGCTGGATGATTGGGCCCGCGGCCTTGATGACGTCGTTGGATATGCACGGCTTTTCCGTCTCGCTTTTGCCGGTCGATGCGGCACAGGTGGCGGCGCTGGCGGCCCCGGTGGGACCGCATGCCTGGCCGGGGTTGGCCGAACTCGCGCCGGTGCAGATGCGCCCCCTGCCCGATGGTCTCGCCCCGATCCAGCCCGTGCCCTCGGCCCATTCGGCGCGGCGGGCGCTGCTGGAACGCTGCTGTGATGCGTTGATCGCCTGTGAAGCGGACCTCAATCAGCTGGATGCGAAATCCGGCGACGGCGACACGGGCACCACGCTGGCCACCGCCGCGCGGGCGCTGAAGGCGGCGCTGGACCGCCTCCCGCTGGCCGATCCGACGCAGCTTTACCGCGCGATCAGCACCGAACTCAGCCAGACCATGGGCGGATCGTCGGGGGTACTTCTCGCCATCTTCTTTGCCGCGGCAGGCGATGCCTCGGCCTCGGGCAAGTCGTGGATCGGGGCCCTGTCGGCGGGCCTTGACCGGGTGATGCAGGTCGGCGGGGCGGAACCCGGCCACCGCACCCTGATCGACGCGCTGGCCCCGGCCTTGGCCGCCCTGCCCCAAGGTCTGGCCGCGGCGGCGACGGCAGCACGGCAAGGCGCGGACAGCACCGCCCAGATGACGCGCGCCAAGGCGGGGCGGGCGTCCTACCTGTCGCCGGACAAGCTGGCGGGCTTCAACGATCCGGGCGCCGAAGGCGTGGCGCGGCTCATGGAAACGCTGTCAAAAGGGTAAAGGATGGTGCGGGCGGCGGGACTTGAACCCGCACGAGCCAGGCTCTAGCGATTTTAAGTCGCTTGTGTCTACCGTTCCACCACGCCCGCGCCAATTGCCCCTGTAGCAGCACCTAAAGCCGCGTTCAACCAAACGCGTCTACGGGGCCATCACCTTGAACACGCAAGGATCAGTCATCAACTCGGGCGGGGACATGCACAGCCCCTGCGCCACCTGCCACGCGGCAAAGACCTTGGGCACGTAATCGCGGGTTTCGGCAAAAGGCGGCACGCCATCATGCTTGGTCACTGCCCCTTCGCCCGCATTATAGGCGGCGATCACCATCACAGGGTCGCGGTCAAAGGTTTTCATCAGCCAATCCAGATAGGCGACCCCCCCCTTGATATTGGCGACTGGGTCCATGGCATCGGACACGCCAAAGCGATCCGCCGTGGCCGGGATCAACTGCATCAAACCTTGCGCGCCTGCGGTGCTGACCGCATCCACATCGCCCGCGCTTTCCGTGGCCATGACGGCCAGCGCCAAAGCCGGGGAGACATCGGTGCCCAAGGTCGCGGTCAGGATATCCACGCCAAAGCGGTCGGCCAAGTCCTGCATCTGCTGCAAGCGGGGGGCGGCGACGGCTGACCCGTCCGGGCCCTGCGACAGGGTGGCCAGCGCCTTTTCAAACCGCCCCGCGACAGAGGCGCGCGCGGCGGGCACCACCTCCCAGAACCACGCGTAGCGCCCGCCGTTGAAAGGCGGCGCGGCAGGGTCCGGGCCGGGGCCGGGCGGCGGTTCGGGCAGGCTGTCTTCGACCTTGGGCAAAAGCGCCAGCAATCGGGCCTGTTCCACCGGATCAATCTGCACCGTGATGCGTTTGCCGGGCAGCATGTCGCCCACCTTGATCCGGCGAAACGTGAAATCGCTGTTTTGCGCCACGGCGGGCGACCCGAAGGTCGCGACGGTCAGAACGGGCACCAGCAGGTGCCGCAGGACGGGCGACCGCTGCGCCAAAGCCCCCCACCCCCGCCCGGTCCACCGCCTGCACAAGATTCGCCACCCACCCTGCCGTCAGAGCGATTTTCCGCCCCTCTCGCCCGACTATCACCGAATCCTCATGGCTTGGCCACCGGGGGTAGGACGCAATTGTGGCAAGCCTGCCCAAATCGTACCGAAACGGACAGTCCATACCATCAAAAGGATGTCATCCTTAATTTTATATTGTTGATTTTCAGAGAGTTGAAGGACTCCAGCCAGCAAGACCGCAATTTTCCAGAAATGCCCGAAGCACTCCAAACTGCCGCCACGATTCGGGGGCCATATAGTGCCATACCGAACGGCAAACGGGACGGAACAGAGGCCAGACCAAACGACGCTGCCGGTAGAACCCGAAACAGAGCAAACACTCGCAAAGGACCAAGACCATGCTGAAAAACATCTTCAAGCGCTTCAAGAACGACGAATCCGGCGCCGTGACCGTTGACTGGGTCGTGCTGACCGCCGCCATCGTCGGCCTGGGCGCTGTCGCCTACCCGCTGGTGTCCTCGGCCGTCTCGACCAAGGGCGGCGAAATCCAGACGAAGATGGCTCCGGCCCCCGGCAACTGATCTCTGCTTGGGAACGTCTGACGCGTTTGCGACAGGTCAGACGATCTGCAGCTGAGCAACCGGCGTTCCCGACCCTCGCCTCCGTTTTTTTCCGCAATGCGCGCCCATTGGCGCTGCAACTCGAACAGGACCATGACCATGCTTAAGAACATCTTCAAGCGCTTCAAGAACGACGAATCCGGCGCCGTGACCGTTGACTGGGTCGTGCTGACCGCCGCCATCGTCGGCCTGGGCGCTGTCGCCTACCCGCTAGTGTCCTCGGCCGTCTCGACCAAGGGCGGCGAAATCCAGACGAAGATGGCTCCGGCCCCCGGCAACTGATCCCGGAGCGGGGCATCGCCTGACATGAGACCCCGCACCCCTGCCCGACGACGGAGACCGGCAGCGCCTCTTCTGGCGCACCGGCGCCGGACGTCCGATCTGTGCCCGCGGCCGGGAAGACCTTGCCGCGGGCACAATTTTTGAGGGAACGCCCGTTTTGGGGCCGAAGCTGTCCAGCAAATCGAGGGTATGAATGTTCATGTTTAGCAGATTGCGCGCGCAGTTAGCCTGCAAGTTCCGCTCTGAAGACGGGGCGGTCACGGTGGATTGGGTCGTTCTGACGGCCCTGGCCATTGCGATGTGCCTCGCGTTAGCCGCGCTCATGAACGACGCCTTCACGGCGGGCGGCAACACGATCCAGAACTCGATGAGCGCCTCTCCGTAACTAAGTCTCAAGCCGGGCCCATGGTCCGGCTCTACCCATTCCCGGCCCCGATGGCCAAATCATAGATGGTGCAAAAAATGCGGATGATCTTCGGATTGGTGCTGATCGCAGGCATGGCCCTTGCGGGTTTTGCCGTCTACATGGCCCAAGGCTACATCAACCAGACGGAAAACGCGCTGTCGGAAGAGCGCGCCTTCCGCGAGATGGTGGGCGATATGGTGCAGGTCTATGTCGCGGCCAAACCGTTGGCCTACGGTCAGCAACTGACCAAGGACGACGTCAAGCTGATCTATTGGCAGGCCAGCGCCCTGCCCGACAAGCCATTCACCGCAGAGACGGAGCTGTTCCCCTCCGATACCGACAAACCACGCTATGTGCTGCGCGCCATCGACCTGCATGAACCGATCCTTGCCAGCAAGGTCACCGAACCGGGGCAACCGGCAGGCCTGACCGGTCTCCTGGAGGCGGGCATGCGCGCCTTTGCCATTTCGGTCGATGCTTCCACCGGCGTGTCTGGCTTTGTCCACCCCGGGGATTTCGTCGACATCTACTGGACCACCAGCTCCGGCACCGGCGGCGATGTGACCCGCCTGATCGAAACCCGCGTCAATGTGGTCGCGGTGGACCAGCAGGCCTCGGGGGATGACATCGGCGGCGCGGTGGTGGCCCAGACCGTGACCATTCAGGGCACCTCAGAGACCGTGGCGCGTCTGGCGCAGGCACAAGCGACGGGGCGGCTGTCGCTGGCCTTGGTCGGACAGGGCGAACAGCCCGACATGATCGCCGCCGACATCCGCGCCGACACCGGATCGTTGATGGGCGAGGTCGCGGTAATCGAAGAGAAGAGCTGCTCGATCAAGACGCGCAAGGGATCCGAGGTCGTCGAAATCCCGATCCCCTGCACCAACTGAGCGACGGCGAGAAGCGATTCAACCCTGAAGGGCGCGACCACAAAATCCGGTGGTCGCGCCTTTTGCCTGCGCCAACCATAGCCAGCGCCCCGCCCTTCGCATCAAGAATACCGCCCAAGGTTTTGATTCTTGCAAAAAAAGGCGGTTTCGGGCATCTTTCGCGCAAGAACGGGCGACAGACCCGGGAAGAGGCACGGTCCGTGGTGCAGGTAATGTGTGATCGAAAGGGCAGGTCATGAGGATTTTGAACCTGGTCGCTTTGGCGGCTGTGGGGCTTTCCGTGGTGATGTGGCCGATGCGCCCCGCCGGGGCAGAGGTGCTGAAAGTGATGGAGGGGTCCAGTTCGGAACCCCTGAACGTGCCCATGAACCGCGCCGTCGTGCTGGAAAGCGAGACGCCCTTTTCAGAGCTTTCCATCGCCAATCCGGGGATCGCGGATATCTCCACCCTGTCAGACAAGTCGATCTATGTGCTGGGCAAGACGCCGGGCCGAACCACGATGACGCTGCTGTCGGCCGAAGGCAAACTGATCGCCAATGTCGATGTGCACGTCACACCCGACATCGCGGAGTTCAAGGAACGCCTGCAACAGATCCTGCCCGGCGAAAAGATCGAAGTGCGGACCGCAAATGACGGCATCGTCATGTCGGGCATGGTGTCCTCGGCCACGAAACTGGATCGGGCGATGGATCTGGCCAACCGCTACGCACCCGACCGGGTGTCGAACCTGATGACGGTGGGCGGCACGCAACAGGTCATGCTGAAGGTCCGCTTTGCCGAAATGCAGCGCTCCGTGGCGAAGAACCTGTCCTCGTCGATCCAACTGGGCGCGAGACAAGGCGATGCCTTCAGCAATAGCAGGACGGGCACCTTCCTGACCGATGACCCGGAAACCGACTTTACGGATGTGCGCGCCGACGCGAACTCCGCGCTGTCGATTGGCCTTGCCACCGGCTCTCTGCAATTCGCCGTGTTGCTGGAAGCGCTGGAGTCCAAGGGCGTAGTGCGCACCCTTGCCGAACCGAACCTGACCGCCCTGTCGGGACAAGAGGCCAAGTTTCTGGCCGGTGGCGAATATCCGATCCCGATTGCCACCGATCAGGGCATCGGCGTCGAATACAAACCCTTTGGCGTGCAGTTGAACTTCATCCCCACCGTGCTGGATGCCGGGATGATCAACCTGCAACTTCAGGCCACGGTGTCCTCCATCGACAGCACGGTCACGCTGTCCTCGGGCGGGGTGAACATCAACGGTCTGCGGGTGCGCGAAACCTCGACCACCGTGGAAATGCGCGACGGTGAAAGTTTCGCCATCGCCGGGCTGTTGCAGGATGACTTCCGCAACCTGAAGGGTCAGATTCCATGGCTGGGCGACGTGCCGATCCTTGGCGCATTGTTCCGCTCGTCCGAATATCAGCGCGCGCAGAGCGAGCTTGTGATCATCGTTACCGCCCATCTGGTCAGCCCCACACGTGGCGAAGCCCTGGCCCTGCCCACGGACCGCATCCGGTTGCCGTCGGAAAGCGAATTCTTCCTGTTCGGCAAGACCGAAGGGCGTGGCCCCGCCGGTGAGGTGGCTCGACAGGATTACAACGGTTCCTATGGTTATGTGATGGAGTGACGTCATGGCGATGAAACATCCTGCCGTGATGGCCTCTCCGCTGTTGTTTGTCGCTGTGCTTGCCCTGTCAGGGTGCGGCGCGGCGGGACTGCGCATCATCAGCACCGATGTCGATCCGGGTGATTTCGGCGCGGCGACCATGAACAATTCGCTGGTCATGACAGGCCAGCGCGACGCCACCGCGGCCCTGCAATCGCGCTTCGCCGGTGAGGTGGAGTCGACCATCACCTTCGCCTTCAACTCGGCCGTCCTGACGCCCGAGGCCCGCAAGGTCCTGGACCGTCAGGCCAATTGGATCCGGCAATTCCCCGAACTGCGCTTCCGTGTCTATGGCCACACCGATCTGGTCGGGTCGGACGGTTACAACAAGGCGCTGGGCAAGCGCCGTGCCGAGGCGGTCGTGGCCTATTTCAACAGTCTGGGCATCAGCCGCAACCGGCTTGAGGCGCTGGTGTCTTACGGCGAAACCCGTCCTGTGGTGCAGACCACCGCCGCCGAAGAGCGCAACCGCCGCACCGTCACCGAAGTGTCCGGTTTTTACGAACGCGTGGCGGGCGATCTGGACGGCAAATACGCCGAGGTCATCTATCGCAGCTACATCGAGGCCGCGACCCCCGTCTCAAACCTGACCGGGATTGGCGACAACGGTGGCAATGATAGCAGCGGCGGCGGGCAAGCCGCGGCCGCGCCCGCCGCACCGGGCGGTTGACCTCGCCAGACGCGGGCAAAGGTCAGGGCGCGCCCTCCTTCGATTGGGGCGCGCTGTTTCCAAATAAGGCAGCGGATGTTTCCGTTCTGCCCAAAAACCCCAGAAAAACGAAAATTTAGTCCCAAAGTCGCCACCATTGCAGGCGAGTTATGGCCCCCAAGGGAAACAAAGACGGGGCATCGCACCGTCGGGCGTTCCTGGCCCGGGCGAATCACCTCCCACCGCTCCGGGCCTGTTTTTAGGGGACCTGGACGATGAGTAGCGTGGCAAATCTACAGCCTGAACCGGCGACCATCCTGGCCTGCACCGTCTCGCGCGATGTGCAGAACTTCGATCTTCTGATCGATGACATGGAAATTGAACTGGGCGACGCCTGGGGTGATCTGGGCTTTGCCGAGGCGGCCCAATTCCTCGACCAGCCGGATGCGGCGGCGTTGGAATTCATCTGCGTCGCCGTCGATGCCGTGGACGAGACCAATCTCGACCCCGTGGCCAACATCATCCGCGGCGCAAAGACGCGCGGGATCGGGGTGATCCTGATCGCCGACAAGGTCAGCCCCGTCGGGTTGCACCAGTTGCTGCGGCTGGGGGCGGATGATTTCGTGCCCTATCCCCTGCCCGAAGGCGCGCTGCGCGATGCCATCGACCGTGTGCGGCAGGCCCGCGCGGCGGCCCTCGCCCCGCCCGCCCCGCCGCCGCAAGAGGTGGCCCTGCCCGACCCCGACCATATCGCGCCCAGCTTCAAGGCGCGTGGCGACCGCGACGGTGTGATCCTGCCGGTGCATGGCATGGCGGGCGGCACCGGGGCCTCGACCTTTGCCGCCAATCTGGCCTGGGAGCTGGCGACGATCGTCAAGACCGACGCCCCGCGGGTCTGCATCCTCGATTTCGATTTCCAGTACGGCTCGATCGCCACCTGTCTTGATCTGCCGCGCAACGAGATGGTGTTCGAAATCCTGTCGGAAGCGGCCAGCGTGGACAGCGACTCCTTCCTGCAGGCGATGATGACCTACAAGGACAAGGTGCATGTGCTGACCGCACCCGCGGACATGCTGCCGCTGGACATCGTGACCGCCGATGACATCGCGCGCTTGCTGGAGATCGCCCAGACGAACTTCGATTTCGTCATCATCGACATGCCCAAGACCATCGTGGCCTGGACGGAAACCGTGCTGACCCGTGCGCATCTTTACTTTGCGACGATGGAGTTGGACATCCGCTCTGCCCGCAACGTCATGCGGCTGAACCGTGCGCTGAAGGCCGAAGCCCTGCCCTTCGAAAAGCTGCGCTACGTGTTGAACCGCGCCCCGAAATTCACCGACCTCGCTGCCAAGGGGCGGGTGAAGAAAATGGCCGAAAGCCTTGAGATCAAGCTGGAGCTGCAACTGCCCGATGGCGGCCCGCAAGTGACCATGGCGAACGACCACGGCCAGACGCTGGCGGAATCCGCGCCGAAGAATCCGACGCGCAAGGAAATCCAGAAGCTGGCCAAGACGATTTATGACCTGAACCGCGCCGCGGAGGCCGGGAAGAAGTGACCTGACAGGCCTGGGGGGGCCACGTAAATGTTTTCCCGTTTCAAGAAACCTGATGCTGCCACATCTGCTCCGGCACCCAGCGCACCGCGCGTCGCCGTCGCTTCGGCCGGTCCACCGGCCGGCGCGGCGCGCCCTGCGGTGAAGTCCAACCTTGGCACCCGCCCTGTCGCGCCTTCGGCCGAAGTGGTGGCGGCGGACAAGGAAAAGAAGCGCAAGGAACGCCTGATGGAGTTGAAGGTCGAGCTGCACAAGCGGCTGCTCGAAAACCTCAACCTCGCGGCGCTGGAACATGCGACCGAGGCCAACCTCAAGGCCGAAATCGCCGACATCACCGCCGAGGCGCTGACCGAACTGTCGGTGGTGCTGAACAAGGATGACCGCAGCCAGCTCAATCAGGAACTTTATGACGAGGTGATGGGCCTTGGCCCGCTGGAGCCCCTGCTGAAAGATGAGTCCATCTCGGACATCCTGGTGAACGGGCCAAAGCGCATCTTCATCGAACGCAGCGGCAAGCTGCAACTCAGCGACATCACCTTCAAGGATGAAAAGCACCTGTTGCGGATCATCGACAAGATCGTGTCCGCCGTGGGTCGCCGGGTCGATGAATCCAACCCCTATTGCGACGCCCGCCTTGCCGACGGGTCGCGCTTCAACTGCATGGTCCCACCGGTGGCGGTGGACGGCAGTCTGGTGTCGATCCGGAAATTCAAGAAGGAAAAGCTGAAGATCGAGGATCTGGTCCGCTTCGGGGCCTTTACCGAAGAAATGGCCGCCTATCTGCAAGCCGCCGTGTCCTGCCGTCTGAACGTGATCGTGTCGGGCGGTACGGGGTCGGGGAAAACGACGACGCTGAACGCGCTGTCCTCCTTCATCGACAATTCCGAACGCGTGCTGACCATCGAAGACACCGCCGAATTGCAACTGCAACAGATCCATGTGGGCCGGATGGAAAGCCGCCCGCCGAACGTCGAGGGCAAGGGCGCCGTGACCCAGCGCGACTGCTTGCGCAACGCGCTGCGGATGCGTCCGGACCGCATCATCGTGGGCGAAACCCGCGGCGAAGAGGTGATCGACATGTTGCAGGCCATGAACACCGGCCACGACGGGTCCATGACCACGATCCACGCCAACTCGGCCCGCGACGGCATCAGCCGTCTGGAGAACATGGTGGCCATGGCCGGGATCGAAATGCCGCTGAAAGCGGTCCGCAGCCAGATCGCATCGGCCGTCAACCTGATCGTGCAGGCCAGCCGCCTGCAGGACGGCAGCCGCCGCATGACCAGCATCACCGAAATCACCGGGATGGAGGGTGAGGTCATCTCGATGCAGGAGGTGTTCCGCTATGAACGCCTTGGCGTCGAACCCAATGGCAAGATCATCGGTCGCTTCAACGCCACCGGGGTGCGGTCGCATTATTCGGACCGCTTCCGCCAATGGGGCTATGACCTGCCCGCCTCGATCTATGAACCCATCATCTAAGGACAGATCATGCAGATGACTGCGGCACCCCTGATCTACATCGCCATCTTCGTGGCGGTCGTCCTTCTGGTCGAAGGGCTTTATCTGACCATCTTCGGCAAGTCGATCAGCCTGAACAACCGCGTCAGCCGACGGCTGGCGCTGCTGGAAAAGAACCAGAACCGCGAAGAGGTTCTGGAACAGCTCCGCAAGGAAATGACCCAGCACATGAACGTGCGGGGCATTCCGCTCTATTCCATGCTGGCCAAGAAGGCCCAGCACGCCAACATCGCCTTCTCGCCACAAGCCCTGGTCGGGGTGATGGCGCTGGTGTCGGTGGCGGCCTTTCTGGGCCTGACGATCGGCACGGGGGCGCCCCTTCCGATCCGTGCCGCTCTCTCCGTCGGGATGGGTGTCGGCGGGGTCTATGTCTGGGTCAACCACAAGGCCAAGAAACGCATGGCCCTGCTGGAAGAACAGCTTCCCGACGCTGTCGAACTGATGGTCCGCTCGCTGCGGGTGGGCCATCCCTTTGCATCGGCCATCGGCATCGTGTCCAAGGAGGTGCCCGATCCCTTGGGCACCGAGTTCGGCGTCATCGCCGACGAGGCCGCCTATGGCCGCGATGTGGCCGAAGCGCTGAAGGCCTTTGCCGAACGGATGGACAATCAGGATCTGCGCTTTCTTGCCGTCGCGGTGACGATCCAGCAGCAGTCGGGCGGTAACCTTGCCGAAATCCTGTCCGGTCTGGCCAAGGTGATCCGGTCGCGCTTCAAGCTGTTTCGCCGCGTCAAGGCCATCACCGCCGAGGCGAAATGGTCCGGCATGTTCCTGTCGGCCTTTCCGGTTATCGCCGGCGTTGCCATCGTGACGATCAAGCCGGACTTTTACGACGACGTGATCGGCACCTCCTATTTCGTCCCCGCCGCCCTGATCGTTGGCGTGCTGCTGGTGATCAACGTCATCTTCATGCGCGTCATGGTCAACATCAAGGTTTAAGGCCCAGTCATGCAATTATTGACCAATGTTCAAGATTGGCTTGTCGGCCTCATGGGTCCGATGGGACCGTTGATCGCTCTGGGCGGCGTGGGGCTTTTCCTTGTGCTCTGCACGCTGCCCTTCATGCTGCAACGCCAGGCCGAACCCTTTGAGCGGCTCAAGCAGAAGAGCGAAACCGGGCGGCGCACCGAAACCGCCGTCACCTTGCGCCGCGCCGATGACAAGGGCGCGGACAAGCTGGAAAAATTCGCGCATTTCCTTGAACCGCAAAACAAGGAACAGCTTTCGGCGTCCAAGCTGAAGATGCTGCGCGCGGGCTACCGCTCCAAGCATGCGGTGCGGATTTTCCACGCCTTCCAGTTTCTGGGCGGTGTGCTGGGTCTCGGCGGCGGCGTGCTCTACACCATGCTGACCCGCGGCCCCAGTGTCGAACCCGATGTGCAGAGCATGCTGATGACGACGCTGCTGCCCGCTGCCGCCGGCTATTACCTGCCGACCTATTGGCTGACCAAGCGCTTGCAGGAACGGCAGGAACAGATCACCCAAGGCTTCCCCGATGCGCTCGACATGATGCTGGTCTGCGTCGAGGCGGGGCAATCCTTGGACCAGTCGATCATCCGCGTCTCGCGCGAGGCCCGCGTTGCCTATCCCGCGCTGGCCGAAGAATTCGAGATCGTCGCGCATGAGGTCAAGGCGGGCAAGGAACGGGTGCAGGTCTTGCGCGACATGTCGGAACGGGTTGGACTGGCGGACATCACCTCTTTTGTGACCACGATGATCCAGTCGGCGACTTTCGGGACATCCATCGCCGATGCGCTGCGGGTCTATTCTGCGGAAATGCGTGACAAGCGCGTGATGCGCGCCGAAGAGAAGGCAAACACCTTGCCGACGAAAATCACCCTCGGCACTATGCTGTTCACGGTGCCGCCGCTGCTGATCATGTTGATCGGGCCGTCGCTGTACAATATCTCGAAGATCAATTGATCGAGGATTCATGTGACAGCCGCCCGAACCGGCACAAAGGCCGGTGCCGCCCTTCTGGCCCTTCTTGTCCTTGCCGCCTGCGCCCCCGCAGGCGGCTTTGATGCATCCGGCGAAAACAATCCCCCCGCCGCCGATGCCAAGGGCCAAGGGGTGGACGGGCTGATCGTCGGGCACCGCCTGATGGCGGCGGGCGAATATGAACTGGCCCTGCGTGCTTATCTGCGCGCCGCGGCGCAACAGGGGGTGAATGTCGATACGCTCTCGGCGCTGGGATCGGCCAATCTGAAGCTGGGCCGACTGGGGCAGGCCGAACAACTGCTGCGCCGCGCGCTGGAGGAGGACGGCCGTTTCGTGCCCGCGCTGAACAATCTTGGCGTCGTCTTGATGGAACGCGGCAAGGCCGGTGAGGCGCGGGTCTATTTCCAGCAGGCCTTTGCTTTGGACAGTGGCCAATCGGACTCCATCCGCGAAAATCTCAAGCGCGCTATCGCCCAGAGCGAAAGCACGGTCTATGATACGCCGCAAGAGAAGCCCCGGTTCAATCTGGTGCGGCGCGGAAACGGGGAATACCTGCTTTTGTCCGACATCTGATCTCCGGGACGTCAGACGAGTGTCGAGCAGTCAAAAAGGACGCATCAGATGCGCCACCCTGCCCCGCGTACCAGCGCTTTGGCGCTGACGGTCCTTGCCGCGGCCCTTCTGGCGGGCTGCCAGACGTCCGGCGACGCTGCCGCGCAACGCGCGCTCGACAGCGTCAATGTCGTGGATGAAACCAATCTCAACGACGTGATGCTGACCGTGGCCGACCCGGAAGAGGCGGTGAATTACTTCTCGAAGGCCAGCGCCGAAAAACCCGACCGCATCGATCTGAAACGCGGTCTGGCCAAATCGCTGATGCGTGCGGGACAAGCGACGCAGGCGGTGGCGGTCCTGACCCAGATCCTCGCCAGCCCCGAGGCCGGGAACGAAGACCGCGTCAACCTTGCCGATGCGCTGATCCGCACCAATGAATGGGCCCGGGCCGAGGCAGAGATGAACAAGGTGCCGCCCACCTATGAGACCTTTGAACGCTACCGGCTTGAGGCGATGGTGGCCGACAGCAAGAAGAACTGGAAAAAGGCCGACGCCTTTTATGAAACCGCCGTCGGTCTGACCACGCGGCCCGCCGGGGTCTTGAACAACTGGGGATTTTCCAAGCTGAACCGCCGCGATTTCCCCGCCGCAGAGCGTCTGTTCACCGAAGCGCTGACCTATGATCCGTCGATGTTCACCGCCAAGAACAATCTGGTTCTGGCACGCGGCGCACAGCGCAAATATGACCTGCCCGTGGTGCCGATGGATCAGACCGAGCGGGCGGAGCTGATGTACACGCTGGCCCTGACCGCGATCAAGCAGAACGACCTTGCCGTCGGTAAGGCGCTGCTGTCCGACGCCATCGAAACCCACCCGCAGTATTTCGAGGCCGCCGTGCGCAGCCTTGCCGCGCTGGAAGGGTAAGCCATGCTCGCCTCTGTCTGGACCGCGCTTTGGTTTTTGCCCGCCATCACCGCCATCGGCATCTGGGTGGCATGGAGCGACATGAAATTCATGCGCATCCCGAACAAGGCCGTGATGGCGATGCTGCTGGCCTATCTGGTCTTTGGCCCCATCGCCTTGCCGCTGACCACCTGGCTCTGGGGCTGGGCCCTGGGCGCGGCGGTGCTGGCCATCGGCTTTCTGGCCACGGCCGGGGGGGTGATGGGCGGGGGCGATGCCAAATATGCCGCCGGCATGGCACCCTTCCTGATCGGGGCGGATTGGCGGGTGCTGATCGCGCTCTTTGCCGCCTGCCTGCTTGGGGCGTTCACCGCGCACCGGCTGATGCGGCTGGTTCCCGCCTTTCGCCGCGCCACGGGCGATTGGGAAAGCTGGCAGCGTGATGACTTTCCCATGGGGCTGGCGCTGGCCGGGACGATCATCTTCTATTTTTCACTGAGCGTCCTTGTCTCTGCCTGAATTTCTCCACCTTTGACGGACAGGATCGGCCCAAGACCTTTGGATGGGACCCTGCCGATGAATGTCCAAGCCGCCGCCCCGCTTGCCGAACCCACGGGCATCACACCGCCGCCCGTCCCGCGCAGTCTGGCCGAAACCGGGCTGAACGCGGTGATGATGCGGGACATCCTGCTGAAAACCATGTTCCGCACCAATGCCGAACAGGTCTCTGACCTGTCCAGGCTGATCGCCCTGCCCTTGGTGCTGACGCAGGAACTGATCGACGCCTGCCGGGGTCAGCGCATGGTCGAGGCGACGGGGACCCTTCACGCCACCTCTGGCAACGAGATGGGCTACCGGCTGACCGACAGCGGCAAGGCCCGCGCCCTGGATGCGCTGGCCCAGTCTGAGTATTACGGCGCCCTGCCCGTCCCGCTGGAAATGTATCGCGCGCAGGTCAAGGCGCAGTCGATCCGCAACATCCAGTTGACCCGGGCGCAATTGACCAAGGGTATGGGCCATCTGATCCTGCCGCCCGACCTGATCGACAATCTGGGTCCGGCGGTGTCGTCGGGACGATCGATCCTGATGTATGGCCCGCCGGGCAACGGCAAATCCTCGATCTCGAACGGCATCCGCGATGCCTTGGGCGACAAGATCTATGTCCCCCGCGCCATCGAATATTCCGGGCAGGTGATCACGGTCTATGACCCCATCGTGCACACCGCGGCACCCGTGCCCATGGATGACCCCAACGCGTTGCGCCGCACCGGATTCCGGTTCGACACCCGCTATGTCTATTGCGACCGCCCCACCGTGATCACCGGGGGCGAATTGACGCTGGACATGCTCGATCTGAAATACAACGCCACGGCGCGGACCTATACGGCGTCCTTGCAACTCAAGGCCTCGGGCGGGGTGTTCATCGTTGACGACCTTGGCCGTCAGGCCGAACCACCGCAAAAGCTGGTGAACCGCTGGATCGTGCCTTTGGAAGAAAGCCGTGACATCCTTGCCCTGCAATCGGGCGAGAAGTTCACCGTGCCTTTCGACACGCTGGTGATCTTTTCCACCAACTTCCACCCGAATGAGATTTTCGACGGCGCGGCGCTGCGGCGGATCTTCTTCAAGATCAAGGTGGATGGGCCCAATCAGGAAAACTTCCTGAAAATCTTCGCCCTTGTCGCCCGCAAGAAGAAGATGCCGCTGAATGAGACGGCGCTGCTGCACCTGCTCAAGACCAAGTACCCGACCATCAACAACAACTTCGCCAACTACCAGCCCACCTTCCTGATCGACCAGATGATCGCGATCTGCGAGTTTGAGGGCATCCCCTACCAGATGACGCCTGACCTGATCGACCGCGCCTGGGCCAACATGTTCGTCAAGGACGAAAAGATCGCGAAGTGACGGGGTCCAGAAAACACATGGAACAAACGATCCTTCGGCGAAGGATCGTTACCCAAACAGCCGCACGCCGCGTTCGGTGACGATGGCGTCCAGCCGCTGGTCGAACTGGTCGATCGGCACCTCGGGCAATTCCTGCGCGGCAAAGGCAAAGCCCACCGCCAACACGTCATGGCGTGCCCGCAAGCCAGCCAAGGTCCGGTCATAGAACCCGCCACCATAGCCCAGACGATAGCCGCGCGCGTCAAAGCCGACCAAGGGCACGATTACCACTTCCGGGTCGATCCATGCGCCCTCCGCCGGGATGAAGGCCTTGAAATCGCCCTCCACCATCG
>JACCDI011727188.1_pt1 | contig 15710 bp, 12 predicted proteins | sample 7442791 | NCBI WGS metagenome assembly JACCDI01 (sample SAMN15323434, study PRJNA562643) | freshwater metagenome | isolation source: river surface water | place: USA:Blue River Watershed | collected 2017-08-15 | reverse complement strand
TGCCGATGACGGTATTCATGGCGATGCAAGTCGTACGCACTCAAACCTCCACTGACGGCCAACCGTTTTAAAAGTCGACACCCATCAAAACGTCATCCCGGCGCAGGCCGGGATCCAGCGTCTTTGAAATCTACTGCTGCAAGACGTCGGCGCCTTTCGGCATCACGAATTTGAACTGCGTCCCCGACAGCGGAGGGTTCTTCCCGAACTTCGTAAACGTCAGCACCGACACCTGACCAAAGCTGTCACGCAGCTCCATGCCGACCGGCACGCCATCCTTCAGGCCGATGCCTATCTTCTCGAACTGCGTGTCCTTCGCCTTCGGTATCGCCTGCAGCCATTCGATACCTTCTTTCGTACCGGCGTCGGACAGCGTGAAATTCTTGTCGAGGTCGTTGCTGCCGAACAGGATCGCCGCCGGCGACGAACCTATCGCGCTGCCGAGCTTGCGCACGATGACCTGGTTCAGGTCCTTGTCATGCACGTACATCATCTCGCCATCGGCCTGCAGTACCTGTTCGTACGGCTTCCTGTAAGCCCAGATGAACTTGCCGGGACGCGAGAACACGAAGCTGCCGCTGGCCTCGTTCGACACGCGCAGCTTGCCGCCCTCTTCCCTCACCTGCCGCTGCACGAACTCGCCGCGCGCGGACTTGGTGCCAGCCACGAAGGCCTTGAACTGTTCGAGCGCCGAAGCACCGGCCACGAGCGGCGCGCACAGCAAAACCGCTGCAAGCGCATTGCGTTTGAAAATCTGGGTCAGAGGCTTCAATTTCATGCTTCCTGATTGGTGTTCGGCACCAGGATCTCGCGGTTGCCGTTCGACTGCATGGACGACACCATGCCGCTCTGCTCCATCTGCTCCAGCAGGCGCGCGGCGCGGTTGTACCCGATACGAAGGTGGCGCTGCACCAGCGAGATCGATGCGCGGCGGTGCTTCAGCACCACGGCCACCGCCTGGTCATACATCGGGTCGGCCTCGCCGCTCGGGCCTTCGACGCCCTCGCCCATCTCGCCGCCCTCGGCCGTGCCGCCCTCGAGGATGCCCTCGATGTAGTTCGGCTCGCCCTGCGCCTTCAAATGCTCGACCACGCGATGCACCTCGTCATCCGACACGAACGCGCCGTGCACGCGCACCGGCAGGCCGGTGCCCGGCGGCATGTACAGCATGTCGCCCATGCCGAGCAGCGCTTCCGCGCCCTGCTGGTCAAGAATGGTGCGCGAGTCGATCTTCGACGACACCTGGAACGCGATACGCGTCGGCACGTTGGCCTTGATCAGGCCGGTGATCACGTCCACCGACGGACGCTGCGTCGCGAGAATGAGGTGAATGCCCGCTGCGCGCGCCTTTTGCGCAATGCGCGCAATCAGCTCTTCGACCTTCTTGCCGACCACCATCATCAGGTCGGCCAGTTCGTCGATGATGATCACGATCGTCGGCAGCTTCTCCAGCGGCTCCGGCGCGTCCGGCGTCAGGCTGAACGGGTTCGGGATCTTCTCTTCCTTCTTCGTCGCATCGGCGATCTTCTGGTTGAAGCCCGCGAGGTTGCGCACGCCGAGCTTGGACATCAGCTTGTAGCGGCGCTCCATCTCGTTGACGGCCCAGTTCAGCGCATGGCCGGCCTGACGCATGTCGGTGACGACCGGCGCCAGCAGGTGCGGAATGCCTTCGTAGATCGACAGTTCCAGCATCTTCGGGTCGATCAGGATCAGGCGCACCTGGTTCGGGTCGGCCTTGTACAGCAGCGAGAGAATCGTCGCGTTGATGCCCACCGATTTACCGGAACCGGTCGTACCGGCCACCAGCAGGTGCGGCATCTTGCCCAGATCCGCCACCACCGGGTTGCCGGCGATGTCCTTGCCGAGGCCGACGGTCAGCAGCGACGTGTTGTCGTTGTAGACCTTGGAGCCGACGATCTCGGTCAGGCGAACGATCTGCCGCTTCGGGTTGGGCAGCTCGAGGCCCATGTAATTCTTGCCGGGGATGGTCTCGACCACGCGGATCGAGGTCAGCGACAGCGCGCGCGCAAGGTCGCGCGCGAGGTTCACGATCTGGCTGCCCTTGACGCCGGTGGCCGGCTCGATCTCGTAGCGCGTGATCACCGGGCCCGGGTAGGCGGCGACCACCTTCACCTCGACGCCGAAGTCGCCGAGCTTCTTCTCGATCAGGCGGCTGGTGAATTCCAGCGTCTCGACGCTGACCGTCTCCTGCTCCGCCGGCGGCTCGTCGAGCAGCGACAGCGGCGGCAGGTTGGTGTCCGGCATGTCGAGGAACAGCGACACCTGCTTTTCCTTTTCCACGCGTTCGGACTTCGGCACATGCACCACCTGCGGCACGATCTGTATCGGCGGCGCCTCGACGATCTTTTCGCGTTCCTTGACCACCGCCACTTCGCGCTTGACCACCGCCTCTTCGCCGATCTTGCGGTCTTCGCGTGCGCGGTATCGCTGTATCGCCCATTGCGTCGCGCCCTCGATCGCGCCGCCAAGCTTCTCGGCCACGGCCAGCCAGGACACATGGAAGCACAGCGAGAAGCCGAGGCCGAACAGCATCAAGAGGATCAGCGTCGCGCCATTGAAGCCGAGCGCCATTTGGGCAAAACCGCCGAGCACTTCGCCCAGCACGCCGCCGGGATCGCGCGGCAGCTGAACCTTCCATGAATACATGCGTACGAATTCGAGCGCGGAGCTGCCGATCACCAGCAGCACGAAGCCGCCCGCGCGTATGCCCATTTCATACTGGTGCGGCTTGGCCAGTTCCTTTTGCAGCAGGAAGCGCGTGGCCAGGTGGCGGTAGCTGACCCAGACCGACGCGACCAGCGCCACGCAGAACCACCAGGCCGAGAAGCCGAACACGTAGAGCATCAGGTCGGCCAGCCACGCGCCGGCGGTGCCGCCCCAGTTATGCGGACGCCCGCCCATGCCCGCATGTGACCAGCCGGTGTCGCCCGGCGTGTACGTGTACAGCACCAGCGTCAGGTAGACGCCCAGCACCGCAAAAGCCACCCAGCGCGCTTCGGACAGCAGGCGCAGCAGCCGGTTCGGCAGCGGTTCGGACGCGGGTTCGGGTTGGGAGCGGGAGTAGGTCGACGAGGTTCGGGTCATGGATTGCGGGATTTCGGGCGGGCCGGAAGGCCCGGGGCAGTTCCACTATAATGGGCGCTTGTTTCGCGCGGCACTATCGCACGATTCAAGGCAGGATGATACTCCCTCCGGAAGCCTTTCCTCCTCGAAAGCACTGCGCGTCGCCCGTCCCGAATTTATTGTCCAATTCAGAAGAATCCCATGTCCAGCACCAAACACGCACGCGTCCTGATCATCGGCTCCGGCCCGGCCGGCTATAGCGCAGCGGTATATGCCGCACGCGCCAACCTGAATCCGGTGCTCGTCACCGGCGTCGAGCAGGGTGGCCAGCTGATGACGACCACCGATGTCGAGAACTGGCCCGGCGACCCGATGGGCGTGCAGGGCCCGGAGCTGATGCAGCGCCTGCTGCAGCATGCCGAGCGCTTCAACACCGAGATCGTGTTCGACCATATCCACACCACGCACCTGAACGAAAAGCCGTTCCGCCTTGTGGGCGACGCCGGCACCTACACCTGCGACGCGCTGATCATCGCCACCGGCGCATCGGCGCAGTACCTTGGCCTGCCGTCCGAAGAGGCGTTCATGGGCAAGGGCGTGTCGGCCTGCGCGACCTGCGACGGTTTCTTCTACAAGAACCAGGATGTCGCGGTGATCGGCGGCGGTAACACGGCCGTTGAAGAGGCGCTATATCTGTCGAACATTGCGAAAAAAGTGACCGTTGTCCACCGCCGCGACAAGTTCCGCGCCGAACCCATCCTGATCGACCGCCTGCTGGCCAAGGTCGAGGAAGGCAAGGTCGAGATCAAGTGGAACCACGTGCTCGACGAAGTGACGGGCGACGCCAGCGGCGTCACCGGCATCAACATCAAGTCGACCGCCGACGGCAAGGTCACCGCAGTGCCGGTGCACGGCCTGTTCGTCGCGATCGGCCACAAGCCGAACACCAGCATCTTCGAAGGCCAGCTGAAGATGAACAACGGCTACATCATCACCAAGAGCGGCATCGAAGGCATGGCGACGATGACCTCGGTCGAGGGCGTGTTCGCGGCCGGCGATGTGCAGGACCATGTGTACCGCCAGGCGATCACCAGCGCCGGCACCGGCTGCATGGCGGCGCTGGATGCGCAGCGTTACCTCGAAGCGCAGCAATAAATTGGCGGGTTGATGGTGGAGTTGGCGAAACCTCCAGTTTTAGCTTCGCTCCCCCACCCTGCGATCTTGAAGACACTGGATCCCGGCCTGCGCCGGGATGACTCAACAGACGGTGTCGGCTTTTAATACGTCATCCCGGCGCAGGCCGGGATCCAGCGACTTTGGTAGCAATCCACCGATTTCAACGAAACGGTCAGAACGCAAGCCAAGGAGGCCTTCAAATGAAAAACCTCGCTGACCTGAAGGCACTGCAACAGCGACTGAAGGACAAGGCCGCTGCGGCGGCCGAGGCCGAGAAGAAGCGTCGCGAACTCGAGCGTGAGGCCAACATCTTCCGCAGCAGCATAGGCGAAGTGAAGCCGCTGAACGCGCCGCCGCGCGCGCTGCATGACACGCCGCGCCCGCTGCCGATCGCGCAAAAGCGCATCGAGGACGACGAAGCGGTGCTGCAGGAATCGCTGTCCGACGAATTCAGCATCGACACCCTGCTGGAGACCGACGAGGCGTTGAGCTACACGCGCCCCGGCGTCGGCCCCGACGTGCTGAAAAAACTGCGCGGCGGCGGCTGGGTCACGCAAGGCCAGATCGACCTGCACGGCCTGCGCGTGGACCAGGCGCGCGAAGCGATCAGCCAGTTCATCCGCGATGCCGTCAAGCGCGGCGTTCGCTGCGTGCGCATCGTGCACGGCAAAGGGCTCGGCTCGATGAACAAGAAGCCTGTGCTGAAAAACAAGGTCAGGAACTGGCTGGTGCAGAAGGATGAAGTGATCGCCTTCTGCACCGCGCGCGCTGCCGATGGCGGCAGTGGTGCGCTGATGGTGCTGCTTCAGGCCTGAAGCACAGGGGAGCTTGCCTCCCCTGCCGCGGCAACGATCAGACCGCGTCCGGGCCCGTTTCGCCGGTACGAATGCGGATCACCTGCTCCACCGGCGTGACGAAGATCTTGCCGTCGCCGATCTTGCCGGTGCGCGCCGCCTTCACGATCGCCTCGATCGCATGCTCGGCGACTTCCTCGGACACCACCAGCTCGACCTTCACCTTCGGCAGGAAGTCCACCACGTACTCGGCGCCACGATACAGCTCGGTATGGCCCTTCTGGCGGCCGAAGCCCTTCACTTCGGTGACGGTCAGGCCGTTGACGCCGACGGCAGCCAGCGCCTCGCGCACTTCGTCGAGCTTGAACGGTTTGATGACGGCGGTAATCTGCTTCACAGGAACTCCTCTTTAGACCTTGTATTGGAAATTTTTACTCTTTGAACTTCGACGTGATCGGGTAGCGCCAGTCTCGCCCGAACGCGCGGTGCGTGACCCTCGGCCCGACCGGCGCCTGCCGACGCTTGTACTCATTGATCTTGACCAGCCGGGTGATGCGCTCGATATCTTCCTTACGATAACCCGCAGCCAGCAGTTCCGCAACGCCCTGCCCCTCTTCCATGTACATCCGCAGGATGCCATCGAGCACTTCGTAAGGCGGCAGCGAATCCTGGTCGACCTGGTTCGGCCGCAGCTCGGCCGACGGCGCGCGCGTGAGGATGCGCTGCGGTATCACGTCGGAAATGCCATTTCGATAATCACAGAGACGGTAGACCAGGGTCTTCACGATGTCCTTGATCACCGCATAGCCGCCGGCCATGTCGCCGTACAAGGTGCAATAGCCGGTCGCCATCTCGCTCTTGTTGCCGGTGGTGAGGACGATGGCGCCCGTCTTGTTCGAGATCGCCATCAACAGCGTGCCGCGTATGCGCGACTGCAGGTTCTCTTCGGTGGTGTCCTCGGGCAAGCCGGCGAACAGCGGCGACAGCGATTGCGTGAACGCGTCGAAGCAATCGGCGATGGCGATCTCGTCATACCGCACGCCGAGCCGCTGGACCATATCGCGCGAATCTATCCACGAGATCTCGGCGGTGTACGGCGAAGGCATCATCACCGCACGCACCTTGTCCTTGCCGAGCGCATCAACCGCAATGGCCAGCGTCAGCGCCGAATCGACGCCGCCCGACAGGCCAATCACCGCGCCCGGGAAGCCGTTCTTGCCAACGTAATCGCGCACGCCCAGCACCAGCGCCGAATACACTTGTGCCTCGATGGACAGCGGCGCGGGCAGCGGCAAAGGCTGCGGCTGGCCGTCGTCGAAACTGACCAGCGCGAAATCCTCGTCAAACGACTCCAGCTGCGCGCGCACCTCGCCGGCGGCGTCGAGCACGAACGAAGCGCCGTCGAACACCAGTTCATCCTGCGCGCCGACCAGGTTCGCGTACACCAGCGCCATGCCTTGCTTGCTGACGGTCTCGCGCATGGTGTCCACGCGCAAGTGCTGCTTGTTCATGTGATACGGCGACGCGTTCGGCACCAGCAGCACCTGCGCGCCCTGCTCGCGCGCCTTGCGCGGCATCTCGGCGAACCAGGTGTCCTCGCAGATGTTGATCGCAAAGCGCGTGCCCTTCACGTCGAAAGTGCAGACGTCGTCGGCCGGCATGAAGTAGCGCTTCTCGTCGAACACGGTGTAGTTCGGCAGCGCATGCTTGCGATAGGTCTGCACGACCTGGCCGTCGCACAGCACCGAGGCCGCGTTGTATTGCTTGTCGTCGTCGGACAGCGGATGGCCGACGATCACGTGCAGGCCTTTCAGGTCGGCCAGGCGGTCAGCCAGCGCGCGCAACGCGGCCTGCGATTTTGCGTAGAATGAGCGGCGCAACAGCAAGTCTTCCGGCGGGTAACCGACCAGCGACAATTCCGGCGTAAGGACGATATCGGCACCGGCAGCTGCCGCGCGGCGCGCCGCGTCGGCAATGCGCTCGCTATTGCCGGCGAGGTCGCCGACGGTGCTGTTGATCTGGGCTAGGGCTACGGTGACTGGCATCGAAAAATACGTCGTTGAGCTTCAAAGAGGCCGACTCTGGATAAACGGGATTATCGCACGCGCATCATCGCTTCACTGTCCGAGGTCGGCCAGCCCGCCTGGGATGCGCTGGCCGGCTCGCAGGCGGACGCCAACCCCTTCCTCTCCTTTGCCTTCCTGCATGCGCTGCACGAGTCCGGCAGCGCGTCGCAAGACAGCGGCTGGCAGCCGCAATACCTGACGCTGTGGCTGGATGAGAAGGTCGTCGCCGCGATGCCGATGTACGCGAAATTCCATTCGTACGGCGAGTATGTGTTCGACTGGGCCTGGGCCGACGCGTACCGCCGCAACGGGCTGGAGTACTACCCGAAGCTGCTGTCCGCAATTCCGTTCACGCCGGTGACGGGCAGCAGGCTGATCGCGATTGACGACCATGCGCGCGCAGCGCTGCTCAAGGCGCTCTTGGGCGTGCAGGAAGCGAACGGCCTGTCGTCGACGCATATCCTTTACCCGCCGCAAGCCGAGGCGATGCAACTGGAGGAAGCCGGCTTCCTGCTGCGCAAGGGCGTGCAGTTCCACTGGCAGAATGAAGGCTATGATTCCTTCGAACAGTTCCTGTCCACGCTGGAACAGAAGAAGCGCAAGAACATTCGCGCCGAGCGGCGCAAGGTGCTTGATGCCGGCATCACGATGCGGCAAGTGCCGGGGCGCGACGCAACCGAGGCCGACTGGCGCTTCTTCAAGCGCTGCTACGACCACACCTATCGCGAGCACTATTCGACGCCCTACCTGAACCTGGATTTCTTCCTGCGCATAGGCGCGACGATGCCGGACAACATCCTGCTGGCGGTCGCGGAACGCGACGGGCGGCCGATTGCGTCGTCGCTGCTGGTGCACGACCAGCATGCGCTGTATGGGCGCTACTGGGGCTGCATCGAACATCACCCCTGCCTGCATTTCGAGACCGCGTATTACCAGCCGCTGGAATTCTGCATCGCGAACAAGATCGCTGCCTTCGAAGGCGGCGCGCAGGGCGAGCACAAGATGGCGCGCGGCTTCCTGCCGCAGCAGACCTGGTCCGCGCACTGGCTCGCGCACTCGGCGTTTGCCGACGCGGTCGAGCGCTTCCTCGCGCAGGAAGGCAAAGGCATGGACGCTTACTTCGGCGAGCTCAGCGAGCGCAATCCGTTCAAGTCAGGCCCGAATAAATAATTCGGCCAAAAAGAAATGGCCGCCCCGGGGCGGCCATTGTCATCAAGGCGGGTTCTTACTTCGCCTGCTTCCTGAAGCTCTCGATACCCTCGAGGATTTCCTTCTTCGCGTCTTCCGGGCCATACCAGCCGTCGACCTTCACCCACTTGCCGGGCTCGAGGTCCTTGTAGTGCTCGAAGAAGTGCTGGATCTGCTGCAGGCGCAGGTCGTTCAGGTCTTCCGGCTTCTGCCAGTGCGTGTAGATCGGCAGCACCTTGTCGACCGGTACCGCGAGCACTTTCGCGTCGCCGCCGGACTCGTCCGTCATCTTCAGCACGCCGATCGGGCGGCAGCGCACCACCACGCCCGGGATCAGCGGGAAAGGCGTGATCACCAGCACGTCAACCGGGTCGCCGTCGTCGGCGATGGTCTGCGGCACATAGCCGTAGTTGCACGGATAGTGCATCGACGTGCCCATGAAGCGGTCCACGTACAGCGCGCCGGTTTCCTTGTCGACCTCGTACTTGATCGGGTCGGCGTTCATCGGGATTTCAATGATGACGTTGAAATCATTCGGCACGTCGCGGCCGGGCGGCACGTTATTCAGGCTCATCGTGTTCCTCGGAGAAGGTCAAAAGAATCAAAACCCGTGATTATACCGGCCGAAGGCTTGCCGGATTCTTACGCGGGTTCAGTCTTCGCTTTGGAGGCCGGCACCTGGGTGGTCAGCGCGCACAGCCGGAAGTGGGTGGCGGCGGCGTCGGCCTGGCCGAGCGACTCATACATCTGCGCCAGCCGCAGGTGCGCTTCCTGCAGTGCAGACCGGTCGGCCGCGCCGAGCACGGCCTGCTCCAGATGCCGCTGCGCCTTGCCCCACAATTTCTGCTTCTGGCACAGCGCGCCGAGCAGCAGCGACAGTTCGGCGTCGTTCGGCCGCTCGCGCAGCCATTGCTCGCCCTGCTCGATCTGCGCCAGCAGCGTCGCCGAGCCCTCGGGCGCCGCGCACTGCCGGTATGTGCGCAGCAGGCGCACATCCCACTGTACCGCCAGCGCCTTTTCCAGGATGTCGGCCGCTTCCTGCTGGCGGCCGTTTTTCATGAAACCGGTGGCGGCGAGGCTGGCGACCATCGGGCTCTGGCGATCGGCCGACGGAATCGTGGCCCACAGCTTTTTCAGCGCCTCGGCGTCTTCCGCCGCCTTCGGCAGCAGCGCTTCATAGGCCATGTCGCGCAGGCGGCGCGACAGCGCCGGGTGCAGCGCATGGTGCTTGTCCAGCAGGCGCACCAGCCGCAGCACTTCGGGCCAGTTGCGCGAATTCTGGTTCACCTTCAGCGCCAGCCGCAAGGCCTGCGCATGCCGGATGCCGTTCACGTTCAGTTCGTGCAGCGCGGCCAGCGCGGCGTCGGTGTCCTTGTTGTCCTCGGACAGCAATTCGACGGTGCTGACCAGACGTGCAGTGCGCGCGTCCTTGTCGGCCGATGCGGCGGCCAGCCATTCGTCGCGGCGCTGCGACTGGTGCAGGCGCTGCGCGGCGCGCGCGCCGAGCAAGGCCGCCAGCCCCGCGTGTTCCGGTGACTCGGCCGCCTTGCGCGCGGCTTTTTCAACGCGTCCGTAGCGTCCCTCGAGGTAGGCGCGCAGCGACTCCTGCAGCGCGCGGCCGGACTCGCGCTGCTGGCGCATCGCGCGGTATTCCTCGACGCGGCGCGGCAGCGCCATCGTCGCGCGTACGGTGTTGACGACCAGCAGCAGCAGCACGAAGCTGGCCGCCAGCACGACGATGAAGAAGTTCAGCGAAAAGTCGACGCGGTACGGCGGGTAGAACAGCACCACGTTGCCCGGATTGAAGCGGGCCAGCACCGCAAGGCCGATCGCCGCGGCGAACAGGCCGACTAGCCAGAGGAAGAAGCGCGTGGTCACGGCCTGCTCCCGCTCAAGGCCGCGCGCGCGACTGGCGCACCGCCGCGAGGCTGTGCGACAGCGACGGCATGTCGATGTTCAGCACGCTCTCGCGCATCTGCCGGATCAGTTCTCGGCCGGCTTGCGTGTGCAGGTCGCGCGTGTCGAAGTAGCGCTGCAGCGCGCGGTCGGCCTCGGCCAGGTCGCTGCGAAACGCGGCATCATTGCGCGACAACAGTGCCACGCGCGCGTTCAGCAGGCGCAGTTTCACGTTCTCGCGCGCGAAGAAGGCCTGCTCCGGCGACAGCAGCAGCGCCTCAGGCGCGGTGACAGTGCGCACGCGCAGCAGCTGCTTCACGTCGCTCCACAGCTCGGAGGTCCACGCCGACCAGCGCGCCTGCATCTCGACGCGCCAGTCATAAGGCGTCTGGATCTCTTCTTTCGTCTTGCGCGACAGCCTGGTCTTCGGCGCCGGTGCGACCACCGCAGGCTTCTCGTCGGACAGCAGCGGCATCGCGTCGATCTGCGCAATCAGCGAGTCCAGGCGGACGGCCACGCCGGTCACGTCGACGCTGGGCAGGCTCTTCAGCTTGTCGATGTCCTGCGCGATCGCGCGGCGGATCGCAATGAACTGCGGACGATCCGCGCGCTGCAGCCGCGCATCGGCATTCTGCAGCGCGATCAGCGCGCCGCGTACGTTGCCGGCCAGTTGCAATTGCTGGCTGGCGGTCGACAGCACCTGCTCGATCTCGGCCAGCGCCCAGTCGTCGCGGTTCTTGGCGAGGTCGCGGTACAGTTGTTCGAGCGCGATCTGCTGGCTCTGCGATTCCTGCTGCTTCGCCTCCAGCACGGCGACCTTGCCCTGCAGCCCGCGCAATTCGTCGTCGACGCGGTCGGCGATCAGCTTGGTCTGGTTGTTCAGGTTGTCGCCGTTCTGCAGGCGCTGCGCGACTTCGCGGCGCAGGTCGGACACGTCGGTGCGCGCATTCCACCATTGCAGCGCCAGCAGCACGGCGAGCGCGCCGACGGCGAGCTTGAGCCGCTTGTCCTCAGCCGCCGGCCAGCGTAGCCAGCGCCGCTCGGGCGTTGCCGCAGTTTCCGGGGCGCCGCCGGCAGCGCTGGCCGGCGCGTCGGCAGCGGGGGCGGCCTCCGCCGCCTGCGCCTGTCCTGCCGCGGCGGGCGGGACGGTGGGGTCAGTGTCCTTGGTATCGCTCATGGGCGCGATTGTATCGCGGCCAGCAGCGCTTCGTCCCCGGAAGCGGTCTGTGTTACGCGTTCAAATCCCAGCGCATGCGCAGTTTCCGCGATCCGCTGGTGCGGAACGATCAGTTGCCGCGCCCGGATCGCTTCCCATCCTGCAGCGCCCGCAACTTGCAGCACCTGCTCGTGCAGGTGACGCAAGGCTTCGGAGCTCGTCACCACCCAGTCATGGTCGGCCGCGATCAGGTCCGGCAGCTCCGCGCGGCGCGCATCATCCAGCGGCGGCGCGCCGCGGCGGTAGGCCGCGACTTGATCGACCTGCACCCCGGCCTCGCGCAGGCGATCGGCCAGCAGTTCGCGGCCGGTCTCGGCGCGAATGATCAATGCACGCCGGCCGCGCAGCGCATCGAGATCGAGCACGTCGAGCAGGGTTTCGGAATCGGTTCGGAAAGGGTCGGTCGGGAAGGCGATCTGCGCGTTCGCGTCGGTCACGCCATGGCTGGCCAGCGCCTGCCGGCTACCCTCGCCGACCACGGCGGCGATCACGCCGGCGGGCCAGGCATCGAGAAAAGCAAATGCGGCATCGATCGCGTTCGGGCTGACGAAAGCGACCAGTGCGTAATCGGCCAGCCGCGCCAGTGCGTCCTTCAGGGGTGCCGGGTCCGGCAGCGGCTGTATGTCGAGCAGCGGAAAGACATGGGCATTGACGCCCAGCTTCGCCAGGCGCGCGGCCAGTGGAATGGCCTGCGCGCGCGGGCGGGTGATGACGACGCCCTTGCCCACTTGAATGCGTCAGTCGGCCTTGCAGGCGGCGAGGATGGCAGTCGCGTCCTGCGACTCGAGCGCTTGCGCCACATGCACACCCAGCGCTTCCGGCGCATCGGCCGCGCCCTGCACGGCGGCGCGCGCGATGCGCTTGCCGTCCGGCGTGGCGACCATCGCCTCGAGCGTGAGTGCGTTGTCGCTGACGGTGGCGTGCGCGGCCAGCGGCACCTGGCAGCTGCCGCCGAAGCTGCGCGACAGCTGGCGCTCGGCGCGCACCGCAAGCTCGGTGTCGCGATGGTTCAGCGGGGCGAGCAGTTCGATCAGGTCGCTGCGGCCGGCGCAAATCTCGATGGCCATCGCGCCCTGTCCCGGTGCGGGCAGGCTGTCGGCCGGCTCGATCACGGAGCGGATGCGCGCAGCCAGCCCGAGGCGTTTCAGGCCGGCGGCCGCGAGGATGATCGCCGCGTATTCGCCGCGGTCGAGCTTCGCGAGGCGGGTGTCGAGGTTGCCGCGCAGCGGCTGTATGTTCAGGTGTGGGAAGCGCGCCGATATCAGCGCCTGCCTGCGCAGGCTGCTGGTGCCGACCACCGCGCCGGCCGGCAGGTCGGCCAGGCTGTTGTAATCATTGGAGACGAAGGCGTCGCGCGGGTCTTCGCGCTCCAGCACCGCCGCCAGCTCGAAGCCTTCGGGCAGCTCCATCGGCACGTCCTTCAGCGAGTGCACCGCGAAGTCGGCCCGGCCCTCTTCCATCGCGACCTCGAGCTCCTTGACGAACAGGCCCTTGCCGCCGACCTTTGACAGCGTGCGGTCGAGGATCTGGTCGCCGCGCGTGGTCATGCCGAGGATTTCGACCGTGCTGAGCGGATATAATTCGAGTAAGCGCGCGCGGACGTTCTCTGCCTGCCACATGGCCAGGCGGCTCTCGCGCGATGCGATGATCAGTTTTCCGGAGAATTGGGCTTGGGCGTTCAATGCGGTCTTTCGTGAGAAGGTCGCCGCTTGCGAGTCGACCTGCGGGATTCGTCGTCAACAGCGCCGAATTCTAGCATGCACACCCTTCCCAACCGGCCGCTTCTCCCCATTCAGCACAACCATGGCTTCCAGCAAAAAAACCACCGCCCGCCTGCCCGGGGCGTCCGACAAGGACGCGCCGCTGAAAGAAGATATCCGCCTGCTCGGCCGCCTGCTTGGCGACGTGATCCGCCAGCAGGAGGGCGAGGCGGTGTTCGACATCGTCGAGACGGTACGCCAGACGGCGGTGCGCTTTCGCCGCGAATCCGACCCGCAGGCTGGCACCAGCCTCGACAAGCTGCTCAAGAAGCTGACGCGCGACCAGACCAATGCGGTGGTGCGCGCGTTCTCGTATTTCTCGCATCTCGCCAATATCGCGGAAGACCAGCACCACAACCGCCGCCGCCGCGCGCACCTGCTCGCCGGCTCGGCGCCGCAGGCGGGCAGCATGGCCGCGACGCTGGCGACGCTGGACGCGGCCGGCGTGAGCGGCAAGGCGCTACAGCACTTCTTCGCCGATGCGCTGATCTCGCCGGTGCTGACCGCGCACCCGACCGAAGTGCAGCGCAAGAGCATCCTCGACGCCGGCCGCGAGATCGCGAACCTGCTCGCGCAGCGCGACCTTCCGCTGACGCCGGCCGAGCGCCAGCGCAACACGCAGCTGCTGCACGCGGAAGTCGCAAAGCTGTGGCAGACGCGCATGCTGCGCTACGAACGGCTGACGGTGGCCGACGAGATCGAGAACGCGCTGTCGTACTACCGGATCACCTTCCTGCGCGAGCTGCCCGGGCTGATGGAAGACATCGAGCACGAGACGCTGGCCCAGTATCCGAACCTGCGCAAGCTGTCGCTGCCGCCTTTCGTGCAGATGGGCAGCTGGATCGGCGGCGACCGCGACGGCAATCCGAATGTGAACGGGACGACGATGCAGCGCGCGATGCTGAGGCAGTCGACGACGATCTTCGATTTCTATCTGGACGAAGTCCACGCGCTGGGCGCGGAGCTGTCGATCTCGACGCTGCTGGTGTCGGTCAGCCCGGCGCTGCAGGCGATGGCCGACGCGTCGCCGGACCTCTCGCCGCATCGCACCGACGAACCCTACCGCCGCGCGCTGATCCTCGTCTATGCGCGGCTGGCCGCGACCGCGCGCGGACTCGGCGTGTCGAACATATTGCGCCATGAAGTCGGCGCGGCCGACGCCTATGCGTCGGCGGAGGACTTCATCGCCGACCTCGACGTGATCGGCGACTCGCTGCGCGCGCACCACGGGCTGGCGCTGACGCGACCGCGACTGGACACGCTGCGCCGCGCAGCCGGTATTTTCGGCTTCCACCTGGCCACGCTCGACATGCGGCAGAGCTCGGACGTGCATGAGCGCGTGCTGGGCGAGCTGTTCCGCACCGCCGGGATCGCCGGCGATTACGCGAGCCTGTCCGAGGAAGAGAAGGTCAACCTGCTGACAGACGAACTGGCGCAGCCGCGCCTGCTGCGCTCGCCCTATCTGGAATATTCGGACGAGACGGTGTCCGAGCTCGGCGTGCTGAAGGCCGCGCGCCTGATCCGCGAAAGCTTTGGCGAGCGTGCGATCCGCAACTACATCATTTCCCACACCGAGACCGTGTCGGACCTGCTCGAAGTGCTGCTGCTGCAGCGCGAGACCGGCCTGTTGCGCGTGCTTCCCGGCGGCGTACTCGAGTCGGGCGTGATGGTGATCCCGCTGTTCGAGACCATTCCCGACCTGCGCAACGCGCCCGGCATCATGGAAGGCTGGCTGTCGCTGCCGCCGGTGCGCGCGCTGGTGGCGCGCTGGGGCCAGCTGCAGGAGGTCATGCTCGGCTATTCGGATTCGAACAAGGACGGCGGCTTCCTCACCTCGAACTGGGAGCTGTACAAGGCCGAGGTCGCGCTGGTGCAGGTGTTCGAGAAGCACGAGGTGAAGCTGCGTCTGTTCCACGGTCGCGGCGGCACGGTGGGACGTGGCGGCGGCCCCAGCCACGATGCGATCCTCGCGCAGCCCTCCGGCACCGTGAACGGCCAGTTCCGCCTGACCGAGCAGGGCGAGATCATCGCGTCGAAATTCTCGAACCCCGAGATCGGCCGGCGTAACCTCGAACTGGTGGTCGCTGCGGTGATGGAGGCCAGCCTGAAGCCGCCGATGGCCGACGGCAAGCGCGCGAAGCGTTTGGCCGAGTTCGAGCGCGTGATGGAGACGCTGTCCGAATACGCCTACCGCGCCTACCGCAACCTCGTGTACGAGACGCCGGGCTTCACCGACTACTTCTTTGCCGCGACGCCGATCGCCGAGATCGCCGAGCTGAACATCGGCTCGCGCCCGGCGTCGCGCAAGTCGACGCGGCGCATCGAGGACTTGCGCGCGATCCCGTGGGGCTTCTCGTGGGGTCAGTGCAGGCTGCTGCTGCCGGGCTGGTACGGCTTCGGCAGCGCGGTCGATGCCTGGCTGAAGGACGAGGCCAGCGGCAGCAAGACGAAGAAGCTCGCGCTGCTGCGCGCGATGGTGAAGGAATGGCCGTTCTTCTCGACGCTGCTGTCGAACATGGACATGGTGCTG
>JACCDI011078789.1_pt1 | contig 15712 bp, 17 predicted proteins | sample 7442791 | NCBI WGS metagenome assembly JACCDI01 (sample SAMN15323434, study PRJNA562643) | freshwater metagenome | isolation source: river surface water | place: USA:Blue River Watershed | collected 2017-08-15 | reverse complement strand
TAACAGAACCCATGCCCATCCGAATTCCACATTCAAATACACCAAAAGCAGTTTGCTCGAATTGATGCAATTTGACGCAACTTTCAACATAGACTTGATCAATCAACCTCTGCTGATGATTGCAGGCAGCAAAGCCGATTCTTATTATATGACGGATGCTGCTTTTAATCTCGCAACAGGCACAAAAAACAAAGAACTATTCTTGATCCCTGGTGCTACGCATATCCAAACCTATTATGTTCCGGAATATGTGGACCAGGCATTGAATAAATTGAATGAATTTTTCAACAAGCATCTGAAAAAATAAATTCCATAAAGCGTCCACAAAAAATAAAAAAAAGAAAGGGAAACAAAAACATTCAAACCATTTGCAATGGCGATAAAATTGAAACAGTGCATTTTATTAGCAATAACATTGATTGCTTTTAATGCAGTATCTGCTCACGTAACCATGGATAATCTTTTATCAAACAAAGAAAAAAGTATCATTTCGATTGCTGCTTTAACAGCAAAAGGTGATCTGAATCGACTTCAAAAGGAAATAGCAGTAGGATTAGAATCCGGCTTAACCATCAACCAAATCAAAGAGATCCAGGTACATTCATATGCCTATTGTGGTTTTCCCAGAAGCATCCGGGGTTTGCAAACATTGATGCAGGTAGTTGATGAAAGAAAATCCAAAGGCATCCTTGATCCAATGGGCAATGAGGCAACGCCAATCAAGGACACCCTTTCTAAATATGATAGAGGAAGAATAACCCTGGGGACACTTACGAAGAGCAACCAGACAAAGCCTTCAACAGGATACGGGGCATTTGCTCCGGTCATCGATGTTTTCCTGAAAGAGCATCTCTTTGCGGATATTTTTGACAGGGACGTATTGACATATGCAGAACGGGAATGGGTGACTATATCCGTCATCAGCAGTATAGGAAATGCTGAGCCCATGTTAAAGAGTCATTATGGCATTTGCCTGAACCTGGGGATCAGCTCCGAAAAGTTATATGTCTTTACGGAGATCATTAAAATACTGCTTGGTGATGAAGCCTATGTAAGTAGCAGAAAGACTTTGGATGAACTATTGAACAGGCAAACGATTGCATCTTTGGCCACATCCACAAATACTGTATTCCCAAAAGGTGAAATTGTAAAGTCCAACAATTTCACAGGTACTGCATGGTTGTATCCGTTGTTCAGCAACGATACCACTTACAATATCTATGCAGGAAGCGTTCGGTTTAAACCCAATGCCAGAACCCATTGGCATTATCATCCAGGGGGACAGATCCTGCTTGTTCTTTCCGGCACTGGGTTGTACCAGGAAAAAGGAAAGCCCATGAAGAAAATTCAAAAGGGCGATGTGATCCAATGTCCGCCCAATGTTGAACATTGGCATGGGGCCTCACCCGAAAGTGAATTGACACATGTCGCCATCGGCACCAATCCCGGGAAAGGACCCGTGGTTTGGTTGACTCCTGTTACCGATAAAGAATATGACGGAAAATAAACAGCTATTTGTTATTGGCGTCGAGCTTGAGTGGCCTTGAGAGATGGGAGAAAGTCAGTTGCCCCAATTTCCAGCGACCATTCTCTTTGATAAAGACTTCAGTAACCATAAATGGATTGATGGCGTCTCTAGAACCTACTACAGCAACCAGGTCAATATCACTTAAGATAACAGCGGTATTCCCAAAGAATTTAACTGCAGTGCTGTAAACGACGGCTTTTTTGTACCAAATGAAACCATTTTTGATGATGTCAACTTCTCTCTCTTTCCCCCATGTTCCACCCATGTGAACAAAATCACATTTGGCATCAAATAAAACCGAGAGAGAATCAGCATTCTTTTCCGACATCCAGTCCCACTTTTTCTTTGACAACTCTACTATCTCTTGCTCTCCTGGATTACTCGTTTTGTTTTGTTGGGCAATAACGACTTGAGCACCCAAAACCAGAGAAAGAAAACCGATGATTAATTTTTTCATGTATTTACTTTTTTCGAATACCTCTTAAAGGTCGGTTTGTTTAATGAAAAGCTATTATATAAATTACTGATATTTCTACCAGTTTTACTGATTTGTTGCCAAAACAAACAGACTTGATGCTTTCATGGTCCTTAGATGGTCAATTTCTATGAAATGTACAGGGATCTAAAACAAAAAAGGCTCTGATAACCAGAACCTTTTTTTGTAGCCCGTAGGGGAATCGAACCCCTCATTCCTCCGTGAAAGGGAGGCGTCTTAACCGATTGACCAACGGGCCGTTTTCGTTTTAGGAGTGCAAAGATAAGTTCTTATGCAATTATGACAAAAAAAAATGAATAGTTCTTACATTTGCAACTCAAATAAGTCAAAAAGCAACCAACATGAGCACAGTAAAAGTAGCAATCAATGGATTTGGAAGAATAGGACGCCTTGTTTACCGCCAGATATTCAACATGGAAGGCATTGATATCGTTGCTATCAACGATCTTACCAGCCCCAAAGTTTTGGCCCATCTTCTGAAATATGATACTGCCCAAGGACGTTTTGAGCAGGATGTTCAATCAACCGACAACTCAATCATAGTTAACGGACACGAGGTAAAAATATATGCACAAAGGGACCCAGCACAAATTCCATGGGCATCCCATGAAGTGGATGTGGTTTTGGAATGTACCGGTTTCTTCACCGACAAGGACAAGGCTGCTGCCCACATCACTGCCGGCGCGAAAAAAGTTGTTATATCTGCTCCTGCCACCGGAGATTTGAAGACCATCGTCTTCAACACCAACCATGAAATACTGGACGGTTCTGAAACCATCATCAGCTGTGCATCTTGCACCACCAACTGCCTGGCGCCAATGGCAAAGGTGTTGGAAGAGCAATTTGGCATCCTGACTGGTCTCATGACTACTGTTCATGCCTATACCAATGATCAGAACACACAAGATGCTCCTCATCCAAAGAATGATCTCCGCAGGGCCCGTGCTGCAGCGCAGAACATTGTTCCCAACAGCACCGGTGCGGCAAAAGCCATCGGACTTGTACTTCCTTCACTGAAAGGAAAGCTTGACGGTACTGCCCAGCGTGTCCCTACCCTTACCGGTTCATTGACTGAGTTGACTGTGATGTTGGCCAAAAAGACCACTGCAGAAGAAATCAACGCTGCCATGAAAGCTGCTGCAAACGAAAGCTATGGCTATACAGAAGATGAAATTGTTTCTGGTGATGTAGTTGGCATTCGCTTCGGCTCTTTGTTTGATGCCACACAAACCAAGGTACAAACTGTCGGAGACAACCAAATGGTGAGAACCGTGAGTTGGTATGACAACGAGATGAGCTACGTGAGCCAGCTTGTTCGCACCGTTCATTATTTTGCACAATTGATATCCAAGTAATTCAATTCGATTATACAACCCGGCAGAACATCCTGCCGGGTTTCTTTTTTAAAATAGATACCACATGAGCAAATTCAGCCAATTCAATTTTGGAGGGAAGAAAGCCCTCATCCGTGTTGACTTCAATGTTCCCCTCAATGAGAACTTCCAGATCACGGATGACACCCGCATGCGCGCTGCCATCCCTACCATTCAGAAAGTGCTACAAGATGGTGGATCTGTGATTTTGATGAGCCATTTTGGAAGGCCAAAAGATGGTCCAGAGAAAAAATATTCGCTGATCCATCTTGTACAGCATTTACAAAAACTTCTTGGTGAAGCGCCTGAAGTGTTTTTTGCATCAGACTGTATTGGAGAAGCTGCAACCAATGCAGCTGCAAAGCTCCAGAATGGTGATGTATTGCTGCTGGAAAACCTTCGCTTCCACAAGGAAGAGGAAAAAGGCGACATGGGATTTGCTGAGCAATTGAGCAAATTGGGAGATGTATACATCAATGATGCCTTTGGTACAGCTCACCGGGCACATGCGTCTACAGCCATCATTGCAGATTTCTTTGATGCAGACAAGAAAATGTTTGGTCTTTTGATGGAAGGTGAAGTGTCCAGTGCTGAAAAGGTATTGCTGCAATCTGAAAAGCCCTTCACTGCCATCATCGGTGGTGCCAAGGTATCTGATAAGATTCTGATCATAGAAAATCTGCTCGAAAAAGCCACCGACATCATCATTGGTGGAGGAATGGCCTATACCTTCTGGAAAGCACAGGGAAAAGACATTGGAAACTCTCTTTGTGAGGATGACCGCCTGACCTTGGCCTCCTCCCTTCTTGAAAAAGCCAAATCAAAGGGAGTTAATATTCATTTGCCTATTGACAGCACCATTGCTGACAAGTTTGCGGCAGATGCCAATACCTCAAACTGCAACAGCGGTGAAATTCCTGCAGGATGGATGGGCCTTGATATTGGCACCCAGGCCAGGGCAGATTTCGGTGAGGTGATCCTGCGCAGCAAGACCATCTTGTGGAATGGCCCCATGGGCGTCTTTGAAATGGAGAAATTCCAGGTTGGCACCAAAACAATTGCTGAGGCAGTGGCTGCAGCTACCCAGAAAGGAGCATTCTCGCTTGTGGGTGGTGGAGACAGTGTTGCGGCAGTCAACCAGTTCGGGTTCAACGACAAGGTAAGCTATGTCTCCACCGGAGGCGGTGCCATGTTGGAATTTTTTGAGGGAAAAGAGTTGCCCGGCATCGCTGCCATCAAGAAATAACGTTTTAACAGAAATTGGCGAAATTGGATGCAACCTTTTGTCCAATTCCGCTATCTTTAAGCATTAACCTAATTAAAAATAAAAATGAGCACGCGTAACATTGTTCTTATCGTAATCGGAGGTCTTATTCTTTTGCTGGGTGGCTGTGGCTGCAGTGGCTACAATGGTCTTGTTCAGATGGACCAGAATGTAAAAGGAAAGTGGGCCAACGTAGAAAGTGATTATCAAAGAAGATCTGACCTGATCCCCAATCTCGTGAATACCGTAAAAGGGGCAGCAGACTTTGAAAAAAGCACCCTTGAAGCTGTTGTCAATGCAAGGGCACAAGCTACCCAAACCAAGATTGATGTAACCAACCTCAGCCCTGAAAAGGTAGCTGAATTCCAGAAAGCCCAAAGCCAGTTGAGTGGTGCCATTGGAAGGCTGTTGGTCACCATGGAAAAATATCCTGAGCTCAAAGCTACAGATGCTTTCAGGGATCTTCAGGCACAATTGGAGGGAACCGAAAACCGCATCAAGGTTTCCAGAAACGATTTCAACAGTGCAGTGCAGGAGTACAATACCAGCGTGAAGAAATTCCCAATGGTCTTGTTCAGCGGCATGTTCGGATTCAAAGAAAAAGGATTCTTTGCTGCAGAGGCAGGTGCAGAAAAAGCACCAACAGTTGACTTCAATAAATAATCATTGTGAATCTGTTGAACATATTTGCAAGAAAACAAAAAGCTTTTTTCTCTAAGGAAGAAGAGGAACGGATGGTGGAAGCCATCCGTTCTGCTGAAAAACAAACCAGCGGAGAAGTAAGACTCTTTGTAGAAAGCCATTGTAAAATGGTTGATCCTTTGGACAGGGCCAAGGAACTGTTCGTTCAGCTGGAAATGATGAAGACCAAAGACAGGAACGCAGTTCTGCTTTACTTCGCCATGAAAGACAGGCAATTGGCCATTTTAGGAGACGAAGGAATCCATCAAAGACTTGGACAAGATTTCTGGAACAATGAAATCAAAGCAATCGTAGCAGAGTTCAAACAGCATCAATTTGTAGACGGCATCTGTCATATGATTGCAGATGTTGGTGAAGCATTGAAAAGCAACTTCCCTTATACCAGTGATGATAAAAACGAGCTGTCCGATGGGATAGTGTTTGGCAAATGACAAAAAGATTTCTTCTCCTCATCCTTACTATCGTTTCCCTCTCCGCGAATGCGCAGATTGAAAAGGAACTTCCTGCCAAACCTGTTCCGCAGAAATTGGTTGTTGACTATACCAATACACTTGCAGCAGACCAGAAAGAGGCACTTGAACAAAAGCTGGTGGCGTTTGACGATTCAACTTCCACGCAAATTGCTGTTGTGCTGGTTGAAACAACCGGCGACAGGGACATTGCAGATTATGCTGTAGCATTGGGCAGGGCCTGGGGAATCGGCAACAAGGAATTCAACAATGGCATCTTGTTGCTAGTAGCAAAGAATGACAGGAAAATCTGGATTGCAACCGGTTATGGACTCGAGGGGGCGTTGCCTGATATCCTCGCAAAGAGAATCATTGAAAATGAAATCAAACCCAATTTCAAGGGCAGTGATTTTTACAGAGGATTGGACGAAGGTACTGATGCCATTATTGCTGCGACCAAAGGAGAGTACAACGCTCCTGAAAATTATGGTAGAAGAAAAGGTAGCGGCAAAAAAAGTGTTCCAGGGATTTTCATTATCCTCATCGTGATTATTCTTCTCAGCATATTCCGCAGGCGCGGTGGCGGTGGTGGTGCAAGTGGATTGCTCTTCTTCCCCACCGGCAGCAGCAGTTTTGGCGGCGGCGGTAGCAGTGGTGGCGGATTTGGCGGCTTTGGCGGGGGCAGTTTTGGCGGTGGCGGTGCAGGTGGTGACTGGTAATATCAGTTAATACAAGCCAATAATCCATCGTTTAGCCCAAACCCAACTCTTGGTGCAATTCAGGAATTTCTACATCTGTAAACCCTTTTCTGATCAACCTTTCACGGAAGTCAATTTGGACATCGTATTCTCCATGCACAAGGAAAAGTTTTTTCACTTTTGAAACATCCTGGCAAGACAGGAATTGTGACAAGTCCTCATAATCACCATGCGCACTCATACTCCTGATGCTTCCAATCTCTGCATGAATTTCATGTGCTACCCCGTAAATATTAACCTCTTTTCTTCCAGACTGAAGCCTTGCTCCCAGTGAGTGGGGTTCACAGTAGCCTGTCATCAAGATGCTGTTACGGGAGTTTTCAATGTTGTTGCTGATATGGTGCTTCACCCTACCAGCATCTGCCATCCCACTGGCAGAAATGATCACGCAAGGCTCACTCCTGAAGTTGAGCAGCTTGGATTCATCAACGGTTTTAACGAATTCCAAACCAGCGAACTTGAAAGGATCATCGTCATTTTCCAAGACCTTGCGGATCCTGTTGTTGAAGTCTTGCGGATACTTTTTCACAATCTCAGTTGCATGAACGCTGAGTGGACTGTCTACAAAATAATCAACCTCCGGCAACCTTCGTTCCAGCTCTAGTTGGTTCAGTGCAAACAGCAACTCCTGTGTTCTGCCAACACTGAATGCGGGAATGATGAGTTTGCCTTTCTTTTTGATGCAAGTTTTTTCAATCCATTCCAACAACTTATCAGGAGTAGGCTGATGAAGATCGTGCAATGAATTGCCATAAGTAGATTCTATGATGATGATATCTGCCTGAGAGAAAGTAGCGGGTGACTTAAGGATGGCATCCCGGTACCTGCCAACGTCTCCGCTGAAGGTGATTTGTTGCGGCTTTCCTGCTGCCGTTATACGGAGATGAACAGCGGCACTGCCGATGATGTGCCCTGCATCCGTGTATTGGAGTTCGATCCCCTCTTCGATAGTAAACCAGCTGCCATAATCAACAACCCGGAACTGATCCATCGCCTTGTGCGCCTCCTCAGTGGTGTACAAGGGTTTCAGCAGTGGCAAGCCAGCTGCTTTTCGTTTCTTGTTGGTATACTTGATATCGTCTTCCTGAATGCCAGCTGAATCTTCTAGCAAGACGGCTGTAAGCTCTCGCGTTGCTGGCGTTGCAAATATTTTGCCTTTGAATCCATCGCTCACCAGTTTAGGAATCAATCCGCTATGGTCAATGTGGGCATGTGAGAGCACCAGGTAATCAACCTCTCGGGGATCAAACCCCCAGTGGCGGTTCAATGCATCCGTTTCCTTGCCCATGCCCTGAAACATGCCGCAATCCAAAAGAATTTTTTTCCCGGAATCAAGGGTGAGCAGGTGTTTGGAACCTGTCACACATCTGGCAGCGCCGTGGAATGATATTTTCATGACCTAATCTACGCAAGATTATGATCAGATCCATTCACTGGTCAAAAAAGAAAAGCAATCCCTGTGAAAAAGCAAATTATTGAATGGTCAACTTGAACATGGAATCAGCACCAAGAAAGCCTTCCAATTCATCGCCCACCACACATTCTCCAACACCCGCAGGTGTTCCAGTGAAAATGACATCACCAATGTTCAGGGAGAAATAGTTGGAAACATGTGAAATGATCTTGTCAAAATTGTGGATCATGTCTTTTGTATGGCCACTTTGAACCAATTCCCCATTTTTTTTCATGGAAAACTGAACATTGTTTTTATCAAAATTTGCTGGTATGGGAGACCATTTACCCAGCACTGCTGAATTGTCCCAGGCCTTTGCTTTTTCCCAGGGAAGGCCTTTTTTCTTCAATTCGGCCTGTATGTCCCGGGCGGTGAAATCGATCCCTACTGAAATGGCATCATAATATTTGCTGGCAGTACTCTCCTGCAGGTATTTGCCATTCTTGCATATCCTCAACACCACCTCACATTCATAATGCAATTCATTGGTGAATTCTGGATAATAGAAAGGACTATTGGTTTGAAGCAAAGCGCTTTTGGGTTTGATGAAAATCACCGGTTCATCTGGCACTTCATTGCCAAGCTCCTTGGCATGCTCTGCATAGTTGCGTCCGATACATAGAAATTTCATGTCTTCACTATTTAGGTAAGGTTGATATGTTTGATTTGTCATTGATATTGGATTGTTGCTGGCTGCAGTCTTTTAAAAATCAAGGTGGTTTACCGCCGCCATGGTTCGTTCAAGGCCTGTCAACACAAATTCTTCAATGGCCTGAGAAGACCTTTCCAGCTTGAGCGACACCAGGATTTCCTCTTTTTTGTCCCACTTTCCCAGCACATGCTCCACCTGCCGCCCTCTGGGAAAATCATTCCCTATACCAAACCTTAATCTGGCATATTGAGTAGTTCCCATCAATTCCTGGATGCTCTTGAGCCCATTGTGGCCACCATCGCTTCCTGAAGGCTTGATTTTTATCTTGTTGAGCGGAACAGACAACTCATCTACCAACACGAACATTCTGCTGATGTCGATATTTTCCTTTTCCAACCAGTATTTGACGGCTTTACCACTCAAATTCATGTACGTTGTGGGCTTGATACAGATAATTTTTTTTCCTTTCAGGCTGATTTCTGACTTAAAAGCCAACCGATCCATGGAAAATGTTCCTTTGTGCTTGGCCACAAAATGGTCGAGGATGTCAAAACCAATATTGTGTCGGGTATGTTCATACTCGAATCCGATATTGCCAAGACCAACAATTAGAAATTTATCCATAAAAAAAGCCCCAAGATAGAATCAAGGGGCTGTAAAGTAAAACTTTTGGGCTTATTTTTTTCCTTTTGCAGGAGCCGCTGCTTCTTCTTGCTTCAGCTGACGCGTCATGGTCACTGATGCAATCGGAATACGTGGAGAATTCATGATCTCCATGTTTTCAGCAGAGATGTCCTGAACACGGATATTGCCATTGAGCTCCAGGTTGGTGAGGTCAACTTCAATGTTTTCCCTGAGGTATTTAGGATATGTCTTGAGCTTTACAGACTTGAGCCTGATCTCAAGCTTTCCACCCGCTTTCACACCAGCAGCAGTACCGGTAAATTTCAAGGGAATGGTAGCACTAACCTTTTTGCCCTCTACCAGCTCAAGCAGGTCAAGGTGCGTAAGTTTGTCTGATACCTTGTTGAATTGCAAGTCTTTCAAAATGCAGGTGTAAGATTTGCCATCAACCTTCATTTCCACCAACTGGAAATCTGGAGTGTAGATGAATGGCTTCAGGGCAAGTGATTTGACTGCAAAGTTAACCTCTTGTGCACCCCCGTAAATTACACCAGGTACCAGGTCTTGAGAGCGCAACCGGCGGGTGGCTGTTTTGCCAGTTTCGGTCCTCAATTGTCCTTCGATTGTAATCGTCTTCATTGTATTGTGTTTAAAAAATGACTGTTTTGTGAGCCCTATTTGTTCTTCAGTTGTGAATGAACGAACAAACTGGTAATGCTCTGGTTTTCATAGGCGTTCTTGATGGCAGACGCAAACAGCGATGAAACACTCAATACCTTCAACTTGGATGATGTTCCGCGCAAAGGTATCGTATCACAAACCACCAATTCTTCCAACACACTGTTCTCAATATTCGCGTAGGCATTGCCACTCAATACTGGATGCGTACACAAGGCTCTCACACTTCTGGCACCCTTGTCTTTCAACAATTTGGCTGCTTTGGTAAGTGTTCCTGCGGTGTCGCAGATATCGTCTATCAAGACCACATCCCTGTCTGCCACTTCCCCTATTACGACCATGCTGGCGATCTCATTTGCACGCTTCCTGTGCTTGTCGCAAATCACCATTTCCACGTTAAAATAGCTTGCCATTTCACGTATCCTGTTGGCAGATCCCACGTCGGGGGCGGCAAAGGTAAGGTTTTCAAGCTGAAGATCGCGTATATAAGGGATAAAAATTGCTGAGCTGTCGAGGTGGTCTACGGGGATATCAAAGTAGCCCTGAATCTGTGGCGCATGTAAATCCATGGTAATCACCCGGTCTGCACCGGCTGCAGTAAGGATGTTGGCTACCATTTTTGACCCGATGGCCACCCTTGGTTTGTCCTTGCGGTCCTGCCTTGCATACCCGTAATAGGGCATTACGGCGATGATCTTATACGCAGAAGCACGCTTCGCTGCATCGATCATTAACAGCAATTCCAAGAGATTATCCCCCGGTGCAAACGTGCTTTGCACGAGGAAAACATAATCTCCTCGTATACTTTCGAGGAAAATTGGCTGGATTTCGCCGTCACTGAACTTCTGGATGCTGATTTTACCTAGAGTGCCCCCATTGGCGGCAGCGATTTTTTCGGCCAGGTATTCAGAACTTGTTCCGGAAAAAATCTTACAAGATGGACCAACACGTTGCATATATAAAATTGTACCGCGAAGATAACAAAATGATTACAGCCTTTGGACGAACAGGCTGAGATGTTAGAGGATTGTGGAAAATGATAAAAAACAGTAAAATGAAACAAATCAAACACTGGCCCAGTGAGGACCAACCGAGAGAGAAACTGAGGAACAAGGGGGCCGCGCAACTAACTGAGACAGAATTGTTGACCATCCTGATCCAGAACGGCACAAAAGAAAAATCTGCCATGGAGCTGGCCCAGGAACTGGTAGACAGGAGCAGCAACAGGCTTGCCGACCTGGCGAGAATGTCGACCCGGGAACTGATGAAAACCAAGGGAATTGGCATGGCCAAAGCGATTGCGATTCAGGCCGCAATGGAGCTGGGCAGAAGACGCATGGGTGCCGAAAACCTGAAATCAACTGTTGTTACCGGTAGCGCCTCTGTGGCGAAATTCCTTCAGGCAAAACTGATGGATCTTCCGCACGAGGTATTTGCAGTGCTTTTTTTGAACAGGGCAAACAGAATCAGGCATTTTGAGATCATCAGTTCTGGCGGGATGACCGGAACCGTTGCAGACCCCAGGATCATCCTGAAAAAAGCACTCGAAGAAGATGCCGTCAGCATCATCCTTTGCCACAACCACCCTTCTGGTAACCTCAGGCCTTCGAGAGCGGATGAGGAACTGACCAGCAAGATCCGGCATGCCGCCAGGTATTTTGACATCCAAGTCTTGGACCACATCATTGTGAGCACCGAGGGCTATTTCAGTTTCGCGGATGAAGGGGCGTTGTGAGTTGTGGAGGTTGAGGGATGGTTTGCAATGTTGTTGTAACTTGTGAAACATTAACATCAAACACATTTAGAATCTATTCAATTTATACCATGTACGCAGAAACCATCAACCCTCAGATCTTCATCGACAACAGAAAACGTTTTGTTGCGCAGATGGAGAAAAACAGCATCGCCATTTTCAACAGCAATGATGAGATCCCCAGCAATGGAGATGCCCTGTATCCCTTCAAGCAGAACACAGACCTGTACTGGCTTACAGGCATCAAGCAGGAAGACTCCATGCTGATCCTTTTCCCAGGAAATCCTGACAAAAAATACAGGGAAGTGCTCGTGCTGGTAAGACCCAATGAGCTGAAGGAAAAATGGGACGGAAAAAGACACCGTGCGCCAGAGGCCACTGCCCTCTCAGGCATTGAAACCATCGTTTGGCTGGACACCCTGGACGGCCTGCTCCAGCCCATGATTCACCTGGCGGATAACATCTACCTGAACACAAACGAAAACGACAGAAAGGCCAACCTGCTGGCTGTGCGTGATTACAGATTTGCACAGGAAATGCGCAACAGATATCCCTTGCACAACTACAAAAGGGCTGCGAAAATCATGCGCGACCTGAGGGCAATCAAATCACCCCTTGAAGTGGCAGTGTTGCAGCAGGCCATCGACATCACAGAAAAAACATTCAGGAGGTTGCTGAAGTTCATCAAGCCAGGTGTTTGGGAAAATCAGATTGAAGCTGAAATTTACCATGAGTTCTTGTCTAATCGTTCTGCAGGGCCAGCCTATACTTCTATTATAGCTAGCGGCGACAGGGCAAGGACCCTGCATTATATTGCCAACAACCAGCAATGCAAGGATGGAGAATTGGTGTTGATGGATTTTGGCGCAGAGTTCGGCGGATATTGTGCAGACCTTACCAGGACAGTGCCTGTGAATGGAAAATTTACAAAAAGGCAAAAAGAGGTGTACAATGCCTGTTTACATTTGCATGACTATGCCAAAAGCCTTTTGAAACCGGGCATCACGATTTTAAAATACACTGACATGGTTGGCGATGAGGCAAGCAAGACTTTCCTGAAAATTGGCCTGATCAGCAAGGCAGATGTCAAGAATGAAACGCCAGATAACCGTGCTTATAGAAAATATCTTTACCATGGCATATCGCATCATTTGGGAATCGATGTCCATGACCTTGGTACCAAAACTGAACCCATCAAGGCTGGCATGGTGTTCACCGTTGAACCCGGCATCTACATTGAAGAAGAGCAAATGGGCGTGAGGATCGAAAACAATATCTGGATCACCAAAACGGGCAACAAGGACCTCTTCAAAAATATACCGATCAAGGCGGAGGAAATTGAAAGTTTGATGAAAGGAAAATAAAGAAATCAAACATCCTTTTAGTTCAACCTTTACCAACCCAACCACCAGCATGAAACAAATCCCCAATATATTCACCCTGTTGAACCTCGTGGCAGGATTCATCGCCATCATCCTCACCTTACAGACCGGGGAAACCATCCTCAACTTGCAGGGTGGAGAGTGGAAGATTTACCTGCCTGAGAAAATTTGGTGGGCTTCCATTTTTATAGGGCTGGCTGCAGTGATTGATTTTTTGGATGGCTTTGTTGCAAGGCTTTTCAAGGCCACCTCTGAAATGGGCAAGCAACTGGATTCGCTGGCAGATGTGGTTTCTTTTGGTGTTGCTCCCGGACTGATCCTTTTTCAACTCTTGCGCATCTCTTTTGCACAGCAGCCTGATGGATTGGAAACACCCGTTTACTGGTTGCTGCCTTGCATCCTCTTTCCCATGGCGGCTGCCTGGAGACTGGCAAGGTTCAACCTTGATACTACGCAAAAAAATCATTTCGAAGGCCTTCCCACGCCAGCAGCTGGATTGCTCGTGGCCTCATTCCCATTATTGCTTTTGTACAACCCGTTAGGTATTCAACCCGTTTTGCTCAACCAATGGGTGCTCTATACCACTTGTATGGTCATCCCCTGGTTGATGGTGTCAAAGCTGAGCCTGCTCAACCTGAAATTCAAATCATTCTCCTTCTCTGATAACAAATCAAGGTATATTCTGCTGGCCATTTCAGCAGTTTGCATCGCCTTGTTGGGATGGCTTTCAATTCCTGCCATTTTCATCTCCTATATTCTAGTATCTTTGCTTTTCAAAAATCAGATCAAATGACCTATAACGTTGCGATCAATGTAATGCCCCTGAAAGACCTGCTGGATCCCCAAGGAAAAGCTGTTTTGGGTGGCTTGCACAATCTCGGATTAAATAATGTACAGGATGTGAGAATTGGAAAAAGGATCACATTGCAGGTTGAGGCAGCGGACGAAGCTTCTGCCAAACAAATTGCTGAAGAAGCAGCTACCAAACTTCTGGCCAACCAGGTGATGGAGCATTTTGAGATTAGCATTCTTTAGGAGACCGATCGTCCCCATCAATTTAAAAGGCCCTTATGCTGTACATCGTTCCCACACCGATAGGCAATCTTGCAGACATGACCTACCGGGCTGTCACGGTGTTGAATGAAGTGGACACGATCCTTGCAGAAGATACCCGTACTTCAGGTGTTCTGCTCAAACATTATGGCATCAGCAAGGGGATGCTCCCCTATCACCAACACAACGAACACAAGATTACGCAAAGACTTGTGGAGGAGATGCTGGCAGGAAAAACCATGGCCCTCCTCACTGATGCTGGAACACCGGGCATTTCGGACCCTGCCTTTTATATCGTTAGAGAATGCATACAAAACAAGATCAGGGTTGAATGCCTTCCTGGCGCTACTGCTTTTGTACCTGCCCTTGTCAACAGTGGACTTCCAACAGATAGTTTTTGTTTCGAGGGTTTTCTTCCACTGAAAAAAGGAAGGCAAACGCTGTTAACTGCATTGGCCAATGAAACAAGGACGATTGTCCTGTATGAATCTCCAGTTAGGCTTGTCAAAACACTGAAACAATTGGGAGAATATTTTGGAGAAGACCGCCAATGCTCAGTTTCAAGAGAGCTCAGCAAAAAATTTGAAGAAAACTACAGGGGCACCATCAAGGAAGTGCACGATCATTTTGAAGCAAAAGGAGTCAGGGGAGAAATCGTGATTGTTATCGCAGGCAAGGCTGTCTCAAAAAAGGCAAAAAAATCAAACACAGATATTCCTGACACAGACGAGTGGATGGACGAATCTGATGAAGCCTAACCCAAAACCTTCATCGACGGTTACTTCGCCGTCATGAACTTCCACACCACATCCTCCTTGTAGGAAAAAACCTTGTCAGTGGATTTCCTGATCATTTCTCCTTTCAGTTCACCTTTTTCATTCCTTGATACAATCAATTTTGTTCTGGAATTCATCCCTTTCTCGTAGTCAAAAGAAATCCCATCATCATCATATAGCTCAGCAGTGGCGGACATCTTGCCATAATGCCTGATTTCCAAAGCCAATTTCTCGCCTGGAGCAGGAGCATGAAAATGGGGCGGCACCATGGGAATGATTCCTCCATCTCTTACAAACAAAGGAATTTTATCGAGAGATGCTGTAATGACCAATTGCTGGTTTTCTCCGGCGAATTCCCCTGTATAAAAATCATACCATTTGCCCTCAGGAAAATAAACCGTTCTGGTCGTTTCACCTGCAAACATGGGTGCCACGATGATGTGGTCACCCATCATGTATTGATCTTTGATGTCTACTCGTTTTTTGACAGCATATGGATTTGCAGTTGCATCCAATTTTCCAGCTGATACAGTTGAAGAAAAACCAAATCCTTCAACCAATTGCATGGAGCGAAACGGTGGCTTCCCTTCAAAATGGTACTGTGCAAAACAATTGTAGATATAGGGCAGCAATTGCATCCTCAACTGGGCAACATCCTGTACTGCTTTCTCCACTTCAGGGAAAGACCAGGGTTTGGTGCCATCAGCCCATGCATTCAACATGGCCATCGGAGAAAAACAAACTGATTGGATTCTCCTGACCCACTCTTCC
>JACCDI010145648.1_pt1 | contig 15712 bp, 11 predicted proteins | sample 7442791 | NCBI WGS metagenome assembly JACCDI01 (sample SAMN15323434, study PRJNA562643) | freshwater metagenome | isolation source: river surface water | place: USA:Blue River Watershed | collected 2017-08-15 | reverse complement strand
TACAGAACCTACTTATGCCCTGGTGCATATTGGCAATTTAACTGAGAGCATCAGGTACAACGTCGACTTCAGTGGCGTATCGCAATTAGGCACTTTCATTAAATATGTCATCATGTTTGCCTTGGTTGGCTCACTCGAATCACTGTTAACAGTAAAAGCCATAGACATGCAGGATCCATACAAAAGAAAATCAGACGCTAATAAAGACCTTATTGCAATAGGTGCAGGCAATACACTGGCTGCTATCTTTGGCGGTTTACCAATGATTTCAGAGGTAGCCAGAAGTTCTGCCAATGTCTCCAATGGCGCAAAAACCAGATGGGCTAATTTCTTCCACGGATTGTTCATCCTTATTTTCGTATTGTTTGCTTCCAGATACATTGAAATGATTCCGAATGCCGCATTGGCTGCTATGTTGATCTTTGTAGGTATTCGTTTAACCCATCCCAAAGAATTCATCAAAACCTTTAAAATTGGCAAAGAGCAATTGTTGGTATTTGTCGTTACCATCATCTTTACTTTCACAACAGATTTATTAGTAGGTATTGGCATGGGAATGCTTTGCGAAATCATCATCAATATCTTTAATGGCAAACCTTTAAAAGCCATTTTCAAAGCACCAACCAGCGTATCGTTTACAGAAGATAATTACCTTGTAGAAATAGACCAGGCAGCTGTATTTACCAATTACCTGGGCATTAAAAGAAAACTGGATGCTATCCCTCCCGGCTTCAAAGTAGAAATTGACTTGAGTAAAACCAAGTTAATCGACCATACAGTGATGGAGAACATCTTGCACTTTAAACACGACTACGAAGCGCAAAATGGCAAAGTGAATATTACGGGGCTCGACCATCACAGACCCGTTTCAGAACACGAGGCCGCTGCCCGAAAGAAAGTATAATTTATTTCCGGTTCGTACCATTCTCATTTCATAAGGTTTAATTACTGAATGTACGGCCGGATTTGTTTCAAATGTTGATGAAAGGCGAGGCAGCAATGTCTCGCCTTTTTTTATTCTTCGAAATATTTCCTGCCGCGTTGATCGATATAGCCATTTTGATGTTTGGCTAAACCCACTTTAAAATAGCGAAAATTACCATAATCGCCATAGAAGAATAATGAGGTATAACGACAAGGCAAGTATACAAATTGCTTATACGAACAGAGTAAGAGCCCGTATTTACCATAGGCTTTTAAACTAATAGAGCGTGTAACGCCATAAACAGAAGATTTGTCATCGTAATTAGCATAGGCCTCATCAAAGAGATAATCTGTCTTCCCACCCTTGGTGCTGTACAAGGCTATTTTACCATGCCTAAAAGCTTTAAAAATTATCTGAGATCCACACGCTATCCAATTTAAACTTTGAGAATACCCATACTCAAAGCTATCCACTTCACACGGAATTGCAAGTTGGCATTGAGCATCATAAATGCCATATTGGTTGTTCCTTTTAACCAAAACCACTTCCTGATTATAGTACTGAATCTTATTAAACGCAAAAGGCAAACCATTGGATGTGTCAGTTGAGACAATACCATAATAATTCCCCAAACGGCATACCCAATTTAAGACCCTGAGATGATCAGGCGTACCATATGGAGAACTGCTAAAACACTGGCCGATGGAATCGTATTGTAAAGGAATTATAATATTCAGATCTTCAGAAACAATGCCCCATTTGCCATCTTTACAAGCATGATAGAAACGCGTATTAAAATAGTTCTTTCTAAGTTTTTCAAACACAGAAAGGCTTTCTACTTTACCGTAAGTGATGTATGTTGAAGTCGGCTTTTGTTTGTCATCCCCATTGTCCCAAATCGGAACTGCATCAACACCTCCATAACCAATATCATCGTAGTCTCTACTGTTAATAGATTTTTCATATAAATCCGCCGCTTTATCAGCCGGCACCACTTTACCGCTTACCCATTCATATTCTTTTATATCCAGTGTGTAGTGGTAGGTGACATTATAATGTTTGGGACCCAAAAACGCTGCTTTTCCAGCGCCTTCATGTTTGCGTTTTAATACCATTTTCTTCAACTTGGCATCGTAATAGTAAGCATAAACAATATCTTCTGTATAAAACACCAAGACCATATTGGGGTTATCGTTATTGATGATGATTTGATCAATGTCTCTCTGCAGCAAAGCGACACCATTTAGTCCAAACAACTTCTGATTGCGATTAGGTAATTCGGCCCAGATATATTTGCCATACAAGATCTCTATCCTTGTATATTTAGCAGGCAATACCGTCTTCATGTCTTTATTGATCAGTCCCATTCTTCCATTTGTATCTGTAGTTGAGGCCAAACCAAAATTATCAAAGAATCCCAGTTCGAGTTTTGAAAACGGCGCTACCCGCATTACCATACCTGTATCCATATACCCCCATAAGCCTTTTTTGTTATAGGGCACATAAGATTTATACGACTGCGCTCTGGAGAGAGTAGCAGTAAGCATACAAATTAGAAATAGCCAATATCGCATATGCAAATCTACGGAATGAGAGCGAGAATGAGAGCGAGAATGAAAATGAGAGCGAAAGTATAGCCGACGGACTTGCAGTCTATGGTAAAATAAAAACGGAAACAGGGATGGGATGACTTGGATTAGGACTGGGATTACTGGGAGTTCTGATTAACATCTTATATCGATAATCAAATTATAGCCGTCGAACTTGCGATTCACTCCCATCGCTCGCACGCTACATGGTTTTTGGAAATTGGGCTAGGATGACTGGGATTAGGAAAGGGATTACTGGGAGTACTGATTATCATCTTATATCTATAATCAAATTATAGCCGTCGGACTTGCGATTCACTCCCATCGTTCGCACGCTACATGGTTTTCGGGAATTGGGCTGGGATTAATTGGATTAGGACTGGGATGGCTGGGATTTTTTTTTGCATGGGAACTAAGAACTTTTACACCGGCGGTGTTACAGACTCTTCAGTTGGAGAAGGATTGTATTTAAACGTAGCCCGGCCTCAGCGGTGCCGGGAATTAGAATGAGAGCGGCGATGAACGAGATCGTATAACCGTCGGAGCCGCAGTTCCTGAGCCTGTCGAAGGATGCTCTACGGGGTATAATATGCAACAGCCCTAAGCTTTCAAGATCCCCAACACCACCTTATCGATTGGAAATGTCAGGTCAGATTCTTCTAATTCAGACAATGGTTTAAAATACAATTTAACGCTATGCTGATTGTTGGCGCGCGACTGATCGCTTTCGTATTCACTCCAGGGCACTTCCGCTTCTATGCGGTAATACACCGACACAATCTGATCTTCTGGTCGGAAAGCACTGGCCTGAAAAAAATCAGTGGTGTAAAAATGCTCGTGGCTTGTCACTGCCAATTGCCCCTCCTCCATCATCTCGCGCTTCAATGCCTCCGCAATACCCTCGCCTAACTCGACGCCACCGCCGGGAAACTTGGTAAAACTAAACCCGTTAAGACACTCATCTGCTAACAACACCTGATCGTCTTTGACCAGAATTCCATATACCCGAAGCACAAACTTTTTTACCATAACATCCAACATCAAAAATAGTTAATTTTCATTCAAAATAAGTTTTAGATGAAGGCATTTCAACTACAATATTTTCGACGAAAAATCATTAGCCCATTTTTAAGTGAATGAATGTTCACTTAAATTTGTAACCCGAAAACACATGCGGATCAGGGACGAAAAGAAGGAGCAGCAAATCAAACTTAAAGCCATGGAGATGATTGTCAAACATGGATTTGATGGCCTCAGCATGCAAAAACTCGCCAAAACCGCAAAGGTCTCGCCCGCTACCATTTACATCTATTTCGAAGACCGCGAAGACCTTATTGAGAAAATCGCTATAGAAAATTTCAACATGATGACGGAGGTGACCCTGAAAGGATTTTCGCCGGACATGCCTTTCGAAAAAGGTTTAAAAAAGCAGTGGAACAACCGTGCCAATTTCTGGTTAAACAATCCTATGGAGGCGCGCTTTTTAGAGCAGGTGCGATTCTCGCCTATAGGCTTTAAAGTGCATAGTAAAATCAAAAAAGAATTCTCTGACATCATGCATCAGTTTTTAGAAAACGCTATCAAAAACAAAGAACTGATTCCGCTGAGCACAGAAATCTTTTGGTCGCTGGCCTACGCGCCGCTCTACCAACTTATCAAATTCCACCTCGACGGCAAAGGCATGAAACATCAAGCCTTTAGCCTGGATCAAAAAACCCTTAACACTACCTTTCAACTGGTCCTTAAATCTCTCACGCCTTAATATGCTCATTCTGGTCTTTAAAACCAATATCACCCAATCCGACGATGGCACTCTGGTCAGCTCTATCCTGAACAGCATACCCGGCATTCAGTGGAACTTCGACCACTGGGATGAGGACCATATTCTCAGAGTAGAATCGGAGCACGACTGCAGCGCCAACATCATTTCCATCCTGAGTCAATCAGGCTTTACCATCCACCCCTTAGAAGATTAATTTTGAACAAATCCACTTTTTCCCGCTATGAGCGCTTCATTATGATTGCGCTAACCATTATTCAATTTACCGTTATACTAGACTTCATGGTATTGTCGCCATTGGGACCCATTTTGATGAATGACCTAAACACAGACACTCAACAATTTGGTTTACTGGTATCGGTATACGCCTTTACAGCATTTGGATCCGGCATCTTATCAGCAGGCTTTGCCGATCGATTCGACCGCAAAAAATACCTGTTATTTTTCTACACCGGTTTTATGGCGGCGACTGCTTTCTGTGCCATTGCCAACTCCTACGAAACACTGTTGATAGCCCGTATACTGACAGGTTTATTTGGTGGCGTTATCAGTTCCATCAGCTTTGCCATTATTACCGATTTATTTAAAGTGGAAGTCAGAGGTCGTGTGATGGGCTATATCCAAATGGCATTTGCGGCCTCACAGATTTTAGGTATTCCTATTGGACTGTGGTTAGCCAAACATTACGGCTGGCACTCCAGCTTCTGGATGATCGTTGGCTTTGGTATTCCACTGGGCATTCTTATTGCCTTCATCATGAAACCAGTAAATGCACATCTGTCAATAAAGAGCGAAAACAAAGCCTTTCAGCACCTTCTCAACACTGTTAAAAACAAAGAGCATTTAAGAGCATTTGCTGCTTCTATTCTATTAGCGACAGGCGGATATATCATGATTCCATTTGGCTCGGCTTACAGCACAGGCAACCTGGGCTTAAGTCTCGAACAATTGCCTTTGTTATTTGGATTAACTGGCTTATCCAGTATCGTATTCGGTCCCCTAATTGGCAAGTTGAGTGACAATGTCGGCAGATTCAATATCTTTTTTGCGGGCTCAATTTTAGCCACCATCATTGTATTGATCTACACCAACTTGGGCATCACACCATTTTGGATATGTTCTTTATTAAACATCGTGATGTTTGTGGGTATTACGGCACGAATGGTTTCAACATCTGCCCTCATCTCGGTGGTACCAAAACCACAAGACAGAGGCGCTTTTATGAGCATTAATGCCTCCTTTCAACAATTGGCGGGTGGAATATCATCAGCCATAGCCGGATTGATAGTTGCAAAACGCTCAGATGGTTTCATAGAGCACTACCCAATATTAGGCTTGGTGGTGACCGGTATAATGGCAGTGAGCGTCATACTGGTTTGGCGCTTGGACAAGTTCATCAAAAGTCGACCAAAAACCACTTAAGAGAACTTGCTAATTTCAACTAAAAGTAAATTGACTCTTTTCTTAATGTCCTGAATCTTTTGTTCTTTCTCGCTGAGAATTTGAAGTTTTTCATTCAAAATCTGTGTCCGTCTGGCATTAGAAATTCGCTGACCATACCAAACCTTTATCAGTTTGGCTATTTGAGGCATGGTCATTCCAACTAAGCGACATTCTTCAATAATCTCCAGGCGCTCCACCGACTCAGCATCGTAATAGGTATACAGTGTACTTCTAACACCACTGTTTTTCTTCCCTTGAATCAGTCCAAGTTTCTCATACATTTTAATAGTGGGAACAGATACCTTACTGAGCTTGGCTAGCTGATTGATTAAAAACATAATATTTTGATAATTTACTGATTTCCTGCTTTGCTATTTAGATAGTGTTTAGAATTAGAGATAATGTTTTCATAGGTCCATTCGATATACCCCTGAAAGGACTCAGATCGTTTTTCACAATTCTGCACAGCACAGATACTGCATTGCTTCTTGATGCATCCATCGATATGCACAAAGAATTCTACCCTGCTATTAAAGTGTGCGTGAAACATATCGGTGAGCGAGTCCATTAAAGCATGCCCATCATTAACACTGATATAATGTCTGACTGTTAAATGGCAATCGATGTGGTAAAAACCGGCATAATTGATCACACGCATATTGTGCACATCTATCCATTCGTCTTTTCGATTCTTATTGAGCAAATCAACGATTTCACGAATAATAGACTGATCAGATTCGTCCATAATACCACTGACAGATTTGCGAATGATCCGGTAACCAGTAAAAATAATAACAAAAGAAAACACCAATGCCGCAACACTGTCTATCCATTTTAATCCGGTTAAATGAATCAGAAACACCCCCAACAAAATCCCTAAAGTCGAGTAAGTATCGGTCTTTAAATGTTCGCCTCCAGAAATTAATACTGGCGAATTCGCCAATTTACCTTTGCGCACACATACCACACCCACCATATAATTGACCACTGCTGTTGAAGCAATTAAAATCATCCCCATGTCTAACTGTTTAAGATCATGTGGATGCAACAGGTTATTAATGGCTTCGTAGATAATAATTAAACCCGCCAAACTGATCATTAAACCCTCCACCGCCGAGGATAAGAACTCCACTTTACCGTGACCATATGGGTGTTCTTTGTCTTTAGGCTTGGAAGATAAAATAACACTGTATAAACCAATAAAACCAGCCACTACATTCACTGTACTCTCAAGCGCATCAGTTAAAATGGCCACAGAACCTGTCAGAACCCAGGCAAAAATCTTTACCAGAAACAATAGCACAGCTACTGCCACCAGTAATTTCTGCATTTTTATAGGCGATTCAGGCTTCATAAAACAAAGGTCTTGGTTAATAGTGAATTAAAAAACTATTCCTCCTCAACATTTTTCAACTTCATCAACAAGGTGTATGCCCCTTTAGTAACTACAGTATAACCCGAAACAGCTCCGGCGTTAATAATCGCGATTTTACTGTTCTTTTTCAAACCGGTTTGCACTTCTACCATTCGGTATGAACCGGGACTAAGTTCTATGAAGCAATAAGATTTACCGGCATAAGACACGATTGCCGCTTCATCTATTACTTTTGCATTAATTGCATCTGATTCAATTATAGCATTCATATACATCCCCGGAATCAGCGAACGGTCGTATTTCTCGAAATGGCAATGTACTTCGATGTGGCGATCGGCCGAAACATCCTGGCCAATCAATATAATCTCACAAGGGTATATCTTAGAAGGATCGGTATTGGTATATGCCTTTACTTTTTGCCCAATAGACAAATGGCGAATATCTTTTTCAAACACCGTCATGTTTAGATGAATATCTTCAGGATTTACTAATTCAAACATAATCTCTGATGATTGAATGTATTTACCGATGTTAACTTTCACAGAAGAAACATACCCATTGATTGGCGATACAATGGCTATTCGACTGGCCAAATTAAATTCACTGAGAGTGGTTGGATTAATACCAATCAGTTTCAACTTTTCACCCAAGGCAACCAAGCGCGTTTTTTGGGTGAGGTATTGCGACTTAGATTGTTCGAACACCTTATCACTGGCAGCTTTAGAAGCAGACAGTTCTTTTTGACGGTTGTACTCTTTTTCGAGGTATTCGAGTTCGTATTTGGTGGTGAGGTAATCCTGTTGGAGTTGAACGTATTGTTGATCTTCCATCACGGCAATCACTTCACCTTTGTTGAGATGCATACCCGGCAACAACTTGGTACTGCGCAGAAATCCCCCCATTGGCGCACTGACAGAAACCATGTTTTGTGGCGGCACATCTATTTTACCGCTAACTTTCACCTGACTGGATACAGACTGTGTGGTGAGAGAATCTGTTAACAATCCCACTTTTGTCATTTGAGCCTGAGTGAGATTAATTTCGTTGACCTCCATTTTTTGGGTGGTCTCTGCCGGATCGGCTGACTTATTACCGCAAGCGGCAATAAACATTAATGGAGAGAGTATGATGATATATTGAATGTTCTTTAAAGACATGTTGTTGAGTGTTTAATGTAATTACTGACCTGATAAATATTCTATTTGAATAATGTTTTCGTTATAAGCATTGACAGCGTCCAGGTAATCGCTTTCAATGCTGATGTATTGTGAGATAACCATTACCCAATCCAGGTAATCGATGGCACCTGATTCAAACTGTTTGTCGGCGGCGTCCTTCATGGTACGGGCATTTTGCAATCCTCCCGATTCGTATAGTTTCAGCACATCCAAATAATGATGATGCAATTGCAGAGCAGATTGCCATTGATAAGTCATGTTTTGTTTGCCTGCTTCGTAGTCATTTTTGGCCATCTCTGCTTCCGTTTTTGAAGCATTCACCAAAGCACGTTGAGCCCCTGAAAAAATAGGCAGCGCTACACCTACCTGAAACGACTGAAAGCGCGTGCTACCAGAATAGAAACGGTTATCCGCCCCTGTTCCCTTCATACTCATATTGGCATAACCAAGGGTAATATCAGGAAACAATTTGGAGGTGTTTAATTTGGTCTTAGACAGGTTTGCCTGATACAGTTGCCACATCCTGGCTAATTCAGGGTGATTTAACATGGCCGTCGAATCGATCGCAAACATGGTATACTTCAAACTATCTGCCTGTGGCAAGACTGTTTGAGCACTGTTTAACAGCAATTGCAAACGCATGCGCGCAATATCACGGTCGTTTTCAAGCTGACTGAGTTGAATGGCTATTTTATTCCTCTGATTTTCGGCACCGCTTTTCTCCAACACATTTATATCGCCAAGTTTAAATTTGAGATTGGCCTTTTTGAGAAACTCCGTTAAAAAGGAATCATTGCGTTTGAGTAAAGCTTCTTTCTCGTCGAGATAAATCAATTGATAAAAGCACAATCGCACCTGACGTTTTAAATCCATTTCACTCAACTGCAATGACAATTTAGACACCTTATATTGCTCTTCGAAATAGGCTTTGTTGCGTTGGTAAACCTTAGGAAAACTGAGGGTTTGAGAGACACCCAAACGTTGATCGATATAAAAACTATTGATCTGTCCATTCTCCAAATACACACTGGTTTTAGGCATATCAAAAGCCGTTTTTCGCAATTGACCCTGGTATTGCAACATTAACTGTTCGCTTCTTAAGTTTAAGTTGTTTTTGATAGAGGTATCAATGGCTGCGCTTAGGTTGAGAGGGATTTGCGCTTTGGCATTACCGGCAAACAGCATCATCAATACAAGTATTGCAGCAGGTGTCGTAATTTTAGGTGCTTTCTTTTGAAATTGAATATACAACAAAGGCAGAACAAATAAAGTCAGGAAAGTTGCCAGTAGCAAACCTCCAATAACGACGGTAGCTAGTGGGCGCTGCACTTCGGCTCCGGCACCTTGACTCAATGCCATAGGCAGGAAACCCAATGAAGCTACAAAAGCGGTCATCAATACCGGACGTAATCTGGTGACTGTACCCATGCTAACGATTTCTTCAAGCGACAAATCCTTTTCTCGCAATCGGTTAAATTCAGCAATCAATACGATACCATTCAATACCGCAACACCGAACAGGGCAATAAAGCCCACACCGGCACTGATACTGAAAGGCAAGCCACGCATAGCCAAAGCAAACACGCCACCAATGGCTGAGAGTGGAATGGCTGTAAAAATTAACAACCCCTGACGCAGCGAATTAAAGGCAAAGAACAGCATTAAGAAAATTAAGAGCAAAGCCACCGGCACAGCGATACTGAGACGCTGCTTAGCTGCATTGAGATTTTCGAATGCACCGCCATACGTGATGTAATAACCAGCAGGTAATTTCATAGACTTATCGACTTTAAGTTTAAGATCTTCGACAATAGAGGCCATATCGCGACCTCTGACATTGAATCCCACAACGATACGACGTTTGGCGTCTTCACGTTGAATTTGGTTGGGACCCAGTTTCTGTTCGACATCTGCCAAAATATACAATGGCACGGTGCCGTTATTGGGCGTTGGCACCATGAGGTTGCGAACATCATCCAGATCTTTTCTACCCTCGTCTTTCAAACGCAAGACCAAATCAAAACGGCGTTCACCTTCGAACACCTGTCCAGCACTCTGACCCGCGAATGCAGTATTAACAACACGGTTAACATCATCTATATTGAGACCATATTGCGCAATAAGTGCACGGTTGTATTCAATAATTATTTGCGGAATACCTGCGACAGGTTCAACATAAACATCTTCAGCCCCATCAACAGCAGATGATAGTTTACCAAGAATCTCAGCATATTTTGCCAGGGTATCCAGGTTCTCGCCAAAGATTTTACAAACCACATCCTGCTTGGCCCCCGTCATCAATTCATTAAAACGCATTTGCACCGGAAACTGAAAACCAAAGCTAACGCCTGGCACAGCCTCGAGCTCCTTACCCATTTTTTCGGCCAACTCAGGGAAGGTTTTGGCACTGGTCCATTTTGACTTATCCTTTAGGATGATCATCAAATCCTGAGCATCTATAGGCATTGGATCGGTAGGTACTTCGCCACTACCAATCTTTGAAACTATCTTTTCAATTTCAGGAAACTTCTTCATCAATATTTCAGAAGCATCTTTGGCGGCTTTCAAACTTACGTTAAGGTTACTTCCAGGCAGTACGCGGGTTTCAAGCGCAAAATCGCCTTCTTCCAAAGCTGGGATGAACTCGCCCCCCAACTGACCCATGGTGATTACTGCTGAAACAAACAGTAGAATAACCGTACTTAAAGTTATTTTGCGGTGCTTCAACACCAGATTAAACAATTTCATAAAACCTGCCTCTACCTTCTTCATCATCTTATCGGATAGATTTTCCTTGTGTTTGGTATTTCTACTCAAGAAAGTACTACTCATCATCGGAATATAGGTCAGCGATAACAAGAAGGCGCCAATCAATGCAAAAGCTACAGTTTGAGCCATCGGCTTGAACATCTTGCCTTCTATGCCTTGCAAAGAGAAAATTGGCAAGTATACAATCAAGATAATAATCTGACCGAATACTGCGCTGTTCATCATTCTGGAGGATGACCTTGTCACCTCCTCATCCATTTCTTTGACAGATAGACGGGCGATGCCGGCGTAATTTTTATTATGTGACAGCGAGTGCATTACTGCTTCAACGATAATTACCGCACCATCTACGATCAGGCCAAAATCCAAAGCCCCCAAACTCATCAGGTTACCACTAACACCAAAGGTATTCATCATGATGATGGCAAAGAGCATGGCCAGCGGAATGACAGACGCCACTATTAAACCCGCTCTGAAATTACCCAGGAACAAAACAAGAATAAAGATAACGATCAGAGCACCCTCTAACAAATTCTTCTCCACTGTACCAATGGCATTGTTCACCATTTTGGTTCTGTCCAGAAAAGGTTCAATGACGACCCCTTCTGGCAAGGTCTTTTCAATTTGCGCCACACGCTCTTTAACATTCTTGATAATTTGATTGCTATTGCCACCTTTCAGCATCATTACCACAGCGCCAGACACTTCGCCTTTATCATTATAACTCATTGCTCCATAACGAACAGCCGATCCAATGCGCACATCCGCTAAGTCGCGCACCAAAACGGGACTTCCATTATCCAGCATTTTGACTTTGATGGCTGCGATATCTTCCAAAGAAGCTACGAGACCCTCGCTGCGGATATACAGCACACTGGGCCCTTTTTCGATATAGGCACCGCCGGTATTGGAGTTATTGAGATTAACTGCATCATACAACTCGTTGATACTAACATTGAGTTCTTTTAGTTTCTCGGGTTTAATGGCGATTTCATATTGTTTAAGTAAACCACCGAAGCTACTCACATCTGCAACACCTTTGACACCCAGTAACTGACGACGCACAATCCAGTCTTGTATGGTACGCAGTTCAGTAGCAGAATACAAATGTTCGTACCCCTCTTTGGCTCTCACCACATATTGGTATATTTCGCCAAGACCTGTAGTTACCGGCCCCATTTCAGGTACGGCAATTCCCGGAGGAATGATGGCCTGTACTTTTTGCAGACGCTCCGCCACCTGTTGACGTGCCCAATAGACATCCACATCGTCATCAAAAACAATGGTAACGAGTGAGAGACCGAAGCGCGAAAAGCTGCGGATTTCGTGTAAACCTGGAATATTATTATTAGCCTGTTCGATAGGAAAAGTAACCAGGCGCTCAATATCAGTAGCACCCAAAGAAGGGGCTACCGTAATCACCTGTACCTGATTATTGGTAATATCGGGCACAGCATCTATAGGCAGTTTAGTCACCTGATAGCCCCCATAGACAATCAGGGCAAACGTAAACAGACCTACGATTAATTTATTCTTAATAGAAAATTTAATAATTGCGTTAAGCATAGTAATTATTTGGGACTAACCTGCAGCGAAAAAGGCGTAATCTGACCAAGGATAAGCGGTGATTCATTCTTTCTTTCACTAAAACTATTGCTTGCCACTTTAATACACACATCACAACTCAAAAGCACCATCAATAAGGCAAGTAGGTGAAAAGCGTGCAGCGGACGTTTAAATGGCGGAAAAAGCAACAATAATAGGCAAAAGATGATACCCACGAATAAGCTAAGTAAAGCAATATTAATGAGACCATCATTAAAGAAGACAGAAACGCCTGTTTGAGTTCTTTTAAGAACATAGGCGGCAATAAGCAGTAGAATGGCCGTAGCCCATGCCAGTGGCATTGGAGAACGTCGCAGAATGGATACAACAAGTAGTCCCAAACTTATGACAAGACCGATAACCGGAATAAGTTCCGGCATCATCAGATGAATATCTTGATACATGTAATTTATTTTATAATTTTGATTGGTTCCGGCATTAATGTCTGCGGAACAACAGACCCGATAATAAAGAATCAGGCTTGAGGAGGCTGCCAAATAGAGGCAACGCTTTCAGAATTATAAAACGCCGGACCGTGTTCAGGTGCATCGTTACTGATAGCAGTAAAGAGCGGAAGGCTGAAGGTATAGTGATGGTCCATCACCATTAACTGTGAGAAGTTATGGCATTCGTGAGATTTAAAAGGCAAATCGTGGTGCTTGCTATCCTGTTCACCATGACTGAAGTCGGTTTGGTAATGCAGGATGATAAAACTAATAAAAGAAAGGTCCTTGTCGGAGGCACGGTGTTCCTGGAAATGTGAGATAAGCGCAGGTATCTTTACCAGTTGATCGAATTCAGAACTGCTCAATAGCATCGCACCCAAAACCAATATGGAAACAAACTTTTTCAGTATTACAAAGTTAGGTTGTTAAAACAAAAAAAGCAAACACTTTTCGGTGTTTGCTTTTTTTAATATTGTGAAATTTAGGATTACACACCCACGTCGTGGTGAGCACTTTCCTGAATGTACGGATGGTTAACCGGTATCAGACCACGTTTGCTGAGGGCTGTAAGCACCCAGAACATGAACAAACCAGCAAAGGTTAAGGTCATACCAATTTCAAGCGCACCGATTGTAGCTTGGTGGTCGATGGTACCTGGCATGAACATTAAGTACAAGTCATTCCAGTGACCAATCAGAATGATGATAGCAACTGCCGTAACAATTTTAGGATTACGTTTGTTATTTCTGGTCATCAACACCAAGAATGGCACTAAGAAGTTTAAGATCAGATTCACAAAGAAGTTAATCTTAAATGGCATTTCCCAACGTTTGTAGTAGTATACAACCTCTTCTGGAATATTAGCGTACCAGATTAAGAGGAACTGAGATAACCACAGGTAAGTCCAGAAAATTGAGAATGCAAACATAAACTTACCTAAGTCGTGCACATGTTCGTCGGTTACGATGGACAGGTAACCATTCTTTCTTAAGTAAAGAACAATAAGAGCAATGATTGACAAACAGCTTACCCAACCTGTAGCAAAGTTATAGATAGAGAAGATGGTACTGTACCAGTGAGCATCTACAGACATTGTTACCACCCAGCTAAGGATAGACAAAGTGAAAGCGAATACGAAGGTAAAGGCAGCACCGTAGGTGATAGACTTTTTGAAGAAGTTCAAACCACCTTCAGCATCTTCCTGATAAGACAGGCTTCTCAGTTTTTTACCGAATAAGAACCATACAAGAGGAATACCGATTAGGAAACCTAAGGCCATTTTAGAGTTCAGGAACCAAGATTTATTATCCAGGATTGGATCGAAACCTTCGGCACCTTTAGCTATATGTTGGTGTTCGTAATGTAACCAGTGGTAGATGTTTTCGCCATCCATTAAGAATACGAACAGAATGATGATAGCACCTATTGGGAAAATGGTACTCATCGCCTGAGGAATTCTAAGGATAGAAGTAGCCCAACCAGCATTGGCAATGTATTGCAGAGCAAAGAAGAACAAACCACAAACAGAGATCAGGAGCAGGAAATAGCCATTGATCAAAAGGTTCACATAAATTCTGGTGTACCAAGGTTTTGGGTGTTCAGCTTTAACAGGATAGATCTGTTCGTCACTGTGAGCAACGTCAACACCGTTGATATTGATACCAGGGTGTTCTTCTGATTCAGCTACAGAACCGTGAGCATCATGAGAAGCATGAGCAGCAGTTTCGGCAACAGAAGCCTCGTTGTGGTGGGTTTGATTTCTAGGAATTGTGAAGATACCTATAACTGTAAGTACGATACCGATCACTAAAAGAGATAAGCTTATGGTTTTTGCTTTACCTGTAAACTTGTAATTCTCCTGATGAATATGAATTTCGTGTCCGTGGCTCATTTTACTTATTATTTTTAGGTTCTGATTTTGAAATGTTGTTGTTAGAAGCAACAGCAGTGGTATCAACCACAGCAGCGCCTTTAATACCATTGATTACCTGAATAGCAGGGATATTACCGGTACTATCCATTAAACTCAAGCGTTTTACATAAGTAGCAATGCTCCATCTTTCTTTTGGAGTAAGCGCATAAGCGTAACTACCCATATTGTTTTTACCGTAAGTTATTACGTGGTAGATTTTACCGATTGGCAATTCCTGGATGTATTTGTCCTGGTAGTTAGCCCAGCTTGGCTTCAATACGGCTTGTTTTTTAGAAACAGCACCATCGTTACCACCTTGAGCACCATGACAAGGAGAGCAGTAGATACCAAATAATCTTTCGCCTTCTAACTGATCTTTTTCATCGAGACTGATGTTCATGCTATAGGCGGCAGAAGCAGCGTATCCGTCAGGGGTATTATCGAAAGGATATTGGTAATCGAGTTGACCCATAGCAACGGTACCTTCAACCGGTTCTCTCATGGTCATGAAATAAGGGTTATAACGGTATTTGCTTGAATCTGAGAACTGACTCATTGGTTCGTAACCTTTGGAGTAGTACATATCAGGGGCATATTCTATACCCGGATCATTGCCACCCGCTTTCCACCAGCAAGATGAAAGAGACACGATGGTCAAAGCACTGATGATAAATATTGATTTCTTCATTT
>JACCDI012071460.1_pt1 | contig 15714 bp, 10 predicted proteins | sample 7442791 | NCBI WGS metagenome assembly JACCDI01 (sample SAMN15323434, study PRJNA562643) | freshwater metagenome | isolation source: river surface water | place: USA:Blue River Watershed | collected 2017-08-15 | reverse complement strand
AGAGTGACGGTTCAAACGCCGCATAGGTGGTGAAGTTGACGATGGACCCGCCGCCCTGAGCCTCCATGATCGGGGTCACAAGGCGCGACATGCGGACCACCGACTTGATGATCATGTCATTGGCCAGATCCCAGTTTTCATCTGTGATCTCCAGCAGATCCCCCTTCGGCGGATGGCCGGTGTGGTTCAGCACGGCATCAATCCGGCCATAGCTGGCCATCGCCAGATCGACGATGCCTTTCAGGTCATCCCCACTTTGCGCCACGCCGCGATGGGCAACGCCGCCCAATTCTGCCGCCAGAGTTTCGCAATTCTCGGACGGCGACATCAGCGCCACCGCATAGCCGCGCGCGGCCATTTCCCGCGCCACCGCCGCCCCGATGCCACGCCCCGCGCCGGTGATGACGCATACCTTCTTCGTCATGGTCTGACCTTTCCGTTCTGTGACCCAAGGGCTGCCACGGGCGCAGGGCCTGCGGACCCACCCCTTGGGGATGCCCGAATTGACCGCACCGACAAGGGAATGTCACGGGCAGAATGCGGCGCCGGTGCATCGTCCCGTGCCTAGGCGTCCTTGGTCAGGCCTTGCCCGCGTTTGCGAAAGACCAAGGCGATCAGCAGGCCCGCCAGCAGGATCGCCAGCGCCCCCGGATTGACCAAAAGCCATGCCGGGTCCCCGCGCGCGATCAGGGCGGCCCGGATCAGGTGGCCTTCAAGGATCGGGCCGAGGATGTAGCCCAGCAACACCGGCGGCAAAGGCAACCCGGCGCCTTGCAGGACGGCGGCGACCACGCCCGCGGCGGCCAGCACGAACAGGTCGGACACCTGCCCGGTCGCCACGGTGCCCACGCACATCAGTACCAGCGTCGCGGGATAAAGCACCGCCGGGGGAATCCGCAACAGCGTTGTCCAGATGCGGATCAGCGGCACGTTCAGGATCAGCAGGACCACATTGCCGACCCAGAAACTGCCGATCAGGGACCAGAACAGCGGCCCGTTGTCCGCCAGAAAGGCCGGACCGGGGTTGAGGCCGTGGATCATCAGGACCACAAGGATGATGGCCATCGCGCCGCTGCCGGGCACCCCCAGCAAGAGTGTGGGAATGAACGACGTCTGGTCGCTGGCATTGTTCGCCGCCTCTGGCGAAACGATGCCTTCGGGCGCGCCTTGGCCCAGCCCCTTGGTGCCGCGCCGCTGTTCGACCGAATAGGCCAGATAACTGGCAAGGGTCGGCCCCAGACCCGGCAACAGCCCCAGCACGGCGCCGATCCCGCCCCCGCGCAGGCTGGCGCCCCACAGGGCCGTTCTCTCGGCCTTGTTCAGCCGCATCTCGGCCAGCCGGGTGGGGGCTTTCTTGAGCACCACATGCGGCTTGCCGACGCGCTGGATGATCTCTGACAGGCCGAACAGCCCGATGACCAGCGCCGACAGCGATATGCCGTCCTCAAGTGCCACCAGTCCAAAGGTCAGGCGGGCATCCCCGCTCATGGGGTCGGAGCCGACGATCCCGGCCATGGCCCCAAGGCTGACCATCATGGCGCCCCGCGCAAGGCCCGCGCCGCCGACACTCGCCCCGGCGAGCAGGCAGACGATCAGCAAGGCGGCGGATTCCGCGGGGCTGAGGATGGGCATATGGACCGACAACACCGGCACGGCGATCATCGTGGCGACAATCCCGAAGATGCCGCCAAAGAAGGAGCCGAGCGCCGCCAGCAGCAGCGCAGGCCCCGGACGCCCGGCCTGTGTCATGGGAAAGCCGTCAATCGCTGTGACCGAGGCCATGGCCGTGCCGGGAATGTTGATCAGGATGGCCGTGATGGCACCGCCATAGGCCGCGCCATACCAGATGCCCCCCATCATCATCAGGGCGGCCCCCGGGTCCATGCCATAGGTCAGCGGCAACAGGATCGACATGGCCGCCAGCGGGCCTAGACCGGGCAGGACGCCGATCAGGTTGCCCAGCGTCACCCCGATGATACAGGCGAGCAGATTGGACGGCACCAGCGCGGTGGCCATCCCCGCCATCATGTCCGACATCATCCCAGCATCCCTCCGAGTCCCAGTTTTCCGCCAAAGGGCAGCAGGCGGATCGGCACGTGCAGCTCGAACGAGAGCAGGGCCCAGAGGCACAGGGTCGCGATGACAACGGTGGGCAGAACCCAGCGCCGCCCCGGCCCCGGAAAGGCACCGGCCGCTATCCAAGCGGCGACGAGGGCCGCACTCAACAAACCGCCAAAGGGGTAGAGCAGGGCAAAGGCCAGCACACCCGCCGGAACCCGCACCACCCCTGCGCGAAGGGCCTGCGGAGGTGCGACGCTCTGGGTCAGGTTCAGCGACGCAAGGCTGGACAGAAACAGGCCAAGCCCCACGGCAAGGGTCCATGCCCCCGGCCCCGGCATGGAGGGCATGCCAAGGCCGGAGCGAAACCCCGCCATCATGGCAGCCAGCCCGACGGCCATCAGGACTGCGGAAACGATGCGTGACCCGGTCACGGCGCGATCCTCGCCGCGATCCGCATGTCGGTGGCGGTGCCTGTCATGACCGGGCCAAGACGGTGGCGACAACGCCGCCAAGGCTCTGGGCGTCCTGAACATCCTCTGGCGGCAGGGCAACACCGATGGACAGTTCCAGCGCGATGCACAACTCCATCAGGGCAAGACTGTCCATGTCCAGCGCGTGCAAGGCGCAATCGTCCTCGGCCCGGACAAAGGCCGCCAGCAGCGTGGCGCGTGCCGCCGTGACCGGGTGCGCGGCTTCAACTGCGGCGGCGATGTGCCGCCGCAGTGTGCTGTCGTCCAGACCAGTCATTCAAAGGTCATCTGCGCGATGGCCGCGGAATAGGCCTTGGTCTGGCGCGCCAGCATTTCCGTCATGCCCGCCGAATCCAGCCCAAGCACCGTGGCATCCGCCTTGACCAGCGGTTCCGACGCCTTGGCATCCGACAAGATGGCCGTGGTTGCAGCACTCAGTTCTGCGACCATGGCGGGGTCCATTCCGGCGGGGCCGGAAAGACCGAACCAGATCAGCGTCTCAAGATCGGCCTGTCCCAGTTCTGCCAGTGTCGGCACGTCGGGAAGATCGGCAAGCCGCTCGGGGCTGGAGACATAGAGCGGGATCAGCGCGCCAGCCTTGATCTGCTCGCGCATGGTCGAATAGGTGAGCGAGACGGCGTCAACGTTCTTGTCCGCAGCGGCCACCACAGCTTCGGCGGTGTCCTTGAACGGCACGATCACAGCCTTGGCGCCCAACCGGCCAAAGATCGCAGTCGGCAGGATGGCGGTGATGGTGGTGCGGCCCGGTGTCGCCAAGGTCGGCACCAGCCCGCCCGAGGTCATCGCCGCGGTCAACTGCTCAAAAGTGGTGATCCCCAGACCGGCATTGACCGCCAGAACGGCAGGCCCGCCGCCAATTACGGCGATGTTGGAAAAATCCGCCAAGGGATCATAGCCCACGGAATCATCGACCTGCGGCGCGACCACCAGCGTCGAGAGCCCGACGATCCCCAGCGTGCAGCCATCCGGTGCGGCCTCGGCCAGGGCACGGACGCCGATTGCCCCGCCCGCCCCGGTGACAGGCTCGACATAGAAGGTCTGGCCCAGCCGTGCGGTCAGTTGCTCGGCCACGACGCGTGCCATCAGGTCGGATACACCGTTGCCATGGGGGCTGATGATACGGACGTCGGCACCGTTGCAGGGGGCAAGGGCCAGCGATTGGCTTGCGAAAACCGACAGGAGTGCGGCCATCGGCCAGAGGCGGAAACGTTGGGTCATGTCTGTCTTTCAAAGAGTGGAAGAAGCTCGCGTGTCACGATCTTGCCCATGGCATTGCGCGGCAGCGTCTCGCAGGCCAGCACCTTGCGCGGCGCGCGGATGCCAAGCTCTGCCCGTGCGCTTTGCATCAGGGACAAAAGGATATCGGCCTGCCGGTCCATGGCCTCTGGCCGAAGTTCGACCACTGCCACGGGGATCTGGCCGTGAACGGAAGACGGAATGGGAAACACCGCCACCGCTGTCACATCCGGATGGGACGCCAAGGCGCGTTCCACCTCGACCGGGAAGATCTTGATCCCGCTCAGGTTGATGACGTCGTCCTTGCGCCCCACCATCACGAGTTGACCATCGGGCATCAGCTTGCCCATGTCGCCCGGCAGGAACCAGCCGTCGCGAAAGCGTTGTGCCGTTTTCGCGGGATCGTCAAAATAGCCCAGCACCATGCCCGGCGTGCGCAGACAAATCTCGCCGATCTCATCGGGCGGGAGAGGCGCACCTTCAGCGGAGGCGATCATGATCTCGACATCGTGCTGGGGATGGCCCAAGGCGCCGTTGATGTCATGGTCTTGCGGACCCGCGATGGAGATCAGGCCTGTTTCCGTCGAGGCGTATCGGATGTGGAGGTTTGGCGTCACCTGTGCCGTGATCGCCTTGCGCAATTCCAAGGGAATGGCAGAGCCTTCGGCGCGCAGGGCAAGGTCGGCGGGCAGGGTGCTGGCCCCATCCGACAGCATCCCGGTCAGATTGACGCGGGACACATCGGCCACGTTCGTACCGCTGGCCGCCAGCCACGCGGACAGCGTCGCCGGGTCGCGCGGCGGGCGGAACATGTTTTGCGACCCGGTCCAGACGGCAAAGAGCCGGTTGCGCTTGGAATGGCCGAATTCCATCGACGCCGCCTTGAAGAAGCGGTCCGAGGGCTGGAGGTAGTTCCGCTTGGCCTGCCGCACGAGCATGGCTTCGTCCATCTTGACGATGCTTTGCCGTCCCGTCGTCCCCGAGGTTGAAAAGAACGCCCCACCGCCGCCCTGTGGTTGGACCGCCCGCGCGCCGGAGGGAGCGATGCCCGGGGTCCACAGGATCTGCGGCAGGTCCGCGATGGTGATGTGCGGGCAGTCGGTCAAATGCAGATCGGCCCCGGTCCGCAGCGCCAGATCCGCGCGTGTCGCGTCGGATTCATGGGATGCCGTGTTGACCTGCCACGCCCCCAGCGCCAACAAGGCCAGCGCCAGGATCAGATGCTCGGTCTCGTCGGCGACGGTGATTGCGACAACCCGACCCGGACCGACGCCCCCCGCGTGAAGCCGCGCCGCCGCATCCATGACCAGGGCGGGCAAATCCCGATAGAGCACCCGACGATCCGCCGCGGACACCGCGACATCCAACCCCTGTCGCGAGGACAGAGAGACAAGGCGATCCAGAAACATGTTCAGTCAGTCCCTTGACAGTTGGAACGGGCGCGGCGCGCAGAGCCTGTGGGGGCGTCCCATGACGTGCACCGCAGGGTTGGATCAGGCCGATCCCTCCACGCCGCCGGGCCGCGACAAGACATCCGATGATCCATCCGACCCACGCCCTGCAATCTTGGCCCACGAAAGCCGCTATGCCCAAGGCGGATAGTGAGCGGGTTGCCCCTTGACAAGTTGTCGTCAGAGAAGGTGCGCATGCCTATTGGGATGTGATGGCGCGTTTGGTCTGGGTTCCGGGCACGGCACGCGCAACAAGACCCCGCTGCTGCCGGTCTGGCCTGTCGCGGCACGGCAGGGCGGCCGGGCAAGGCTAGATTTCCTGCCAATGCGCCGAGTCGGCCGTCTCGAATTCACCCCAGGCCTTGCGATGCCAGAGCACCTCGGGCGCATTGGCGCAGAGTTCGATCGCAGAGTAGACCCGGATCGCGGAGTGGATGGCGCAGATCGCCGCCTTTCCCGCACGCGCCAGCGCAAGGCGGCGCTGGTCGGAAATGCTGCCCCCGCTGGCGTGATAGACATAAACCGAGTCCGCGATCAGGGGCAGGTAGCCCAGATCCATCAGTTTCAGGCAGACATCCTGTACTTCCCAATATCCGAAGGGGAAGTTCTCGCAGTCGAGGCCGCCCACACGGTCCAGCGCATCGCGCCGCACCAAAAGGCAGAACCCGGACAGGAACGGGATGGGCGGAGACAATCTCCGGCTGACCTCACGCACCCGGTTTGCGGCCAGATCGGCATCGCTCAGCAGGCGGCTGAAGGGTTTGGCCGCGTCCGGGGCCGCGCCCGGCTGAATGGTCTGGTAAAAGCCGTCATTGGAAAACGGACCCACCAAGGCGGCATTCGGCCGGGAAGCCATTGTGACGAGCAGCCCATCAAGCCAGCCCTCGGTGACGACCGTATCGCTGTTCAGGAACACGGCGAAGGGGGCCTCGCTTTCGGCCACACCGGCCATGACGGTCCTTGTGAACCCGAGGTTCTCCGCATTGCGGGTCAGGATCACATCGTCATGGTCCTGTGCGTATTGGCGCAGCCATGCCGCCGTTTCCGCCTCTGAACAGTCGTCCACCAGGATCAATCGCCGGAACGCCGCGGAGGGAAACTTGCGGAGGGACCCGATGCAGCGGATCAGGTCGGGCAGGGCGTTGTACACGGGAATGATGATATCGACCGATCCCGGCACAATCGCATCCTGCGGGGCAACCGTCAGGGGCGGTCCGTCCGGAAAGTCCAAGCCCAGGCTGGTCAGGAAATCCAGATACCGTGCCCGGTCCGGGTTGTCCTTGAACTTGCGGAACGCCAGATGGAAAAGCTCCAGCGCCATCGGGTCTTCGGGCGATTTCTCCAGACAATCCGCCAGATCGAACAGGGCCGTCTCGAAATCGCCCTCCTCGGTCGCGACCGCGATCTTGAGCAGGCGAACAAACTCCGCAAGTGCCGGGTGGCGGTCCAGCTGTGCAATCGTCTTTGACAAGAGGGCGAAATCGCCCATCCGCAAGGCGGCACCGGCAAGGGCCACAAGGGCGTCTGTGTGCTCCGGGTGATCGCGCAACACCACCATGGCGTGATAGAGCGCCATGCCGACCTCGCCCTGACGCAGGATTGCATTCGCAAACAGTGCGCGCGGTGCCGGATTGCCGCCAAGGCCGTCAATCGCCACCCGGAAGGCCTTTGCCGCCAGGTCGAACCGCCCGGTCCCGAAATGCTGGATGCCGTCGCGTAAGGCCGCCTCAGCCTCTGCCACGGAGGGGGCCGGATCGGGACGGGGGGCCGACCGGCGGTGCGGCGTGCCGGTGGTCTGTCGCCGGTAGCCGAAGCGGTCAAAGTCCTCGGCATACAGCGCTTCGATGAGGTGGATGTCGTCCGGGGTGGGGATCGCCTTCTGAATCGCGCTGTCCCGTTCAAGCGCGACCGGAAGGCTGCGCGGTCCCGATGTCGATCCGGAGATCGCGTCAAAAAACCCGACAAGCTGATCAAGGCCGTCTTCCAGACGGAAGACCGTGGCACCGTCCGGCACGATCGCATTCATCGGGCGCAGGTGGTTGTCGTGCATCCAGCTGTTTTGCGCCGCCGACATTTGGAGTGTGTCAATCCATGCCGTGAACGTGGTGGTCTGAGGAATGGACAGCAGCTTGTCGCGCAGGAAATGGAACTCGGAAACAAGTCGCTCGACCGGGTGGCGCACCACGGCAAAGACGACATCGAAGAAATCACTTGGAAACAGGCGTTTGAGAGAATGCTGATCGATATGCTGGGGCGATGTCGCATTCCACTTGGCATCCTGCGACAGGCCGAAATACGTTTGATCCATGAAGGCGAGGGGACCAAACCGGTCTTTCAAATAGACTTCGACGGCGGTTCCCCCACATTTTGGAACATGGGCAAAATAGATCAGCTTTCCGTTCGCCCGAAAAATCGGCATGTTTATGTTCCAGGGTCAGTCGATTGGCAGGGTGATCAGGCAGCCAAAGACAGAAGACATCGGTCTGCGCGCCGCTCATTGGCCCGTGTTTTCGCATATCAGTGCAGGCCTGAGAAGTCGAATGCGACTATCGAAATAGGGGGTCGATACATCCATAGGGATGGGCTTCGCCGCATTGACGATGCGCGGGGCCGGGGCATACACTGATTGCGTGTGGAGTGCTGCAAGGCGGCTTGCGGCAGGAGGATCTGGAGTGCTGGCTTTTTGACGCGGATCAAGCAGGGCGCGCCATATCGGAAGCATTTTAAGACAGGCCGTTTCCGTATTGGATGTGAATTGGTCCCGCTATGTCTGAAATAACCTTGCAAGCATTGCGCGACTTGCTTCCTGCACGGACCGGTTGCGCCATGACAGACCCGCGGGTTCATCATGACCCATGGCCCGAGGAAACCTTGGCGGGCGTGACCCCCGCGCGGCAGCACGAGTTTTCGGCGGGCCGACAGGCTGCGCGCTTGGCGTTGGCCGAGCTGGGACTGCCATCATGTGCGATCCCGATGACAGTGGATCGGACGCCGCAATGGCCGATGGGGGTGATGGGTTCCATTACGCATTGCGCGGATGTTTGCCTTGCGGCCGTGGTTCCCTCTGCGCGGGTGTCGGGCATCGGGATCGACATTGAACCCGCAACGCCGCTTGGCCGATCCCTTTGGCCCTTGGTGCTTTGTGCCGAAGAGATTGCCCGTCTTGAGTCCGCCGCGGAAGCCGAACTTTTGGCAAAGTCGATTTTTGTGGCCAAGGAAGCGGCCTTCAAGGCGCAATATGGTAAAAGCAGGACAGTCTTCGGATTTGATGGCCTGCGGATTGACTGGAGCGGGGACCAGTTTGAAGCGGTCTTTATCCGGGACATTGCCTGTTTCCAAAAAGGCGCATCCGTTTTGGGGCGGTATTGTGCGGTTGATGGCAAGAGTCTTGCAGTGGTCGTGATGTAACGAGTCTTCCAAATCGACGGCCTTTGCCGAATTCGATCCTCAAGGCAAGCGGACGGATCACGCTCCCAGACCATCGGGTGGCGGAGGGACAGTTTGGCTTGCTTGCCGATGGGCGTGCGGCGCAGTATTAACTGACGGCAAATGCGTGGTTTTATGGCGAATAACGGTCGTTTAATCCGACACAAGTGCAACAGCGGAGACAAATGAATGTCGAATTTAATCGACCGGATGCCCTGGGCCCGTAAGGAAGCATATGTCAGCACGGAACCCTATCCGTATGGATGGGTGGATGAATTCCTGCCTGCGGACCTCTATGACCGGCTGAGCGCGTCCTTCGTCTCGCCGGATCAGAACAAGAACAGCGACACGCTTGGGCGGGGCAAAAAGCGCGTCCTGTTCACGACGCCGCCGATGCCGACGCATCTGGAAGAGATGCCGGAGGACTGGATCGGGTTTCTGGACGCTTTGTCCGACCGCAATACGATGGCGCAGGCTTTTGATTGGGCCAGATCGCTCACACCGGCGGAAACCGCTGAGCCCGGCTATCAGGAACTGTTTGCGCTGCGCAATGCGCTGTCCGTGGATGACCTCTATTGGCAGTGCGAGTTTTCCAGCATGGACGCCAATGTCTTGCTGCCGCCGCACAGCGACTCCACCGACAAGATCCTCATCTTCGTCCATTATTTCGCGCCGGACGGATGGCAGGCCGAATGGGGCGGCGAAACCGAGGTGTATTCGGCGAAAAATCCCGCGCAGAACAGGAACTGGAGCAATTTCTTCCTGAACCATGCGCAGGTTGAAACCCTGGCCAAGTGCCGGTTCTTGCCGAACCGTTTGTTCTATTTCGTCAAGACGCAGGCGGCGTGGCACGGAGTCTCGCCGCTGTCGGCCGAGACGTCTCTGCCGCGCCGGTCCTTCAATTTCAGCTTGCGGATCAAGCCGGATGCCAAGGTTCCCGCCCGCCTGACCGAAGTCATGGCCGAGATCAAGGCACGGGAAAGCGGGGTCTTCGCGCCGCGATGATCGAGGCTTTTGAAACCAGCCTGCGCGGATGGTCTCTGCGCAGTCCTGACGCGCCTGCCATTCTCGCGCCGGGGCGTGCGCCGCTGCTGTGGGCGGATCTTTGCGCCGCGATCGATGCGATCGAGCGAGACCTGCGGCACGTGGTCGTCCGTCGCACGGGGGTGATGGCGGTTCTCATGCCGGTGGTGCCGGAAACGGCGCTGATTGCGCTGGCCCTGATGCGGTTTGGGACCGTGGTTCCCCTGAACCCCGCCATGACGGCGGCAGAGTTGTCGGCCACTCTGGCGCGATTGGGCGTGGATGTTCTGCTGGCTGATCCGCGCCTCTCTTGTGCGCCCTTGGACGTGGCGCAGGGCGCGCATGTTCCGGTGATCGTGGCGGATTGGGACGCATCGTCGTCGATTGGCGCGGTGAAATTCACCTGGCAGGACGCGCCCTTGGCTGAAAAGGCGGTTGCGCTGGCGGTGCCGCCGGAGTGCCGGCTGATCCTGCAAACCTCGGGCACCACGGCGCTGCCCAAACTGGTGCCCTTGACAGGGGAAAATCTGGTGGCCGCAGCCAAGGCGGTTATCGCGGCCCATGACCTCGGCCCGTCTGACCGGGCGCTGGCCCTGTTGGCGCAGTTTCACATCGGCGGTCTGTGGGACCTGATTGCCGCGCCGCTGATGTCCGGTGGCAGCGTGATCATCGCCGGGGCCTACAGTCGCGCGGCCTATGCGGCCGGATCGCAGTTGCACCCGACATGGGTGCAGCTTGCCCCGGCGATGATGGATGATCTGCTGTCGGACGCGAAGACGACACATGCCCCCGGATTGCGGATGGTGCGTTCGGTGTCGGCGGCCTTGCCCGCGACGACCCGCCGCCGCGCGCAAGAGGGGTTCGGCGTTCCCATCGTGGAAATCTACGGGATGACCGAAACGGCAGGGGTCATCGCAAGCCAGACGGCGGAGTCGCCGCCCGGATGCGTTGGCCGTCCGGTCGCTCTGGACGTCATCATTCGCGATGACGCGGGGCAGAGCCTGCCGGTCGGTGTCACGGGCGAGGTGGTGGTTCAGGGCGCACAGGTCTCGCCCGGCTATATCGCCGCGCCAGAGACGGAGGCGGCCTTTGGCCAGACCGGCTTCCGCACCGGGGATCTGGGCCATCTGGATGCCGACGGCCAGCTTTGGCTGACCGGACGGATCAAGGATCTGATCAACCGGGGCGGCGAAATGATCGCCCCGGCCGAGATTGAGGCCGTGCTGAGCGCGCTGGATTGGGTGGCAGAGGTCGCGGCCTTTGGCTTGCCGCATCCGTCGCTTGGCGAAAGCATCGGGGTGGCGCTGGTGCTGGGCAAGGGTGCCCCGGCCGATGCCGCGCATGTGGCCAGACAGACGGTCCGGCAGGCCCTCGGCGAGGGCAAACTGCCCTCTGCCGTGCACGTGCTGCCGACCCTGCCGCGCTCTGCCGGTGGGAAACTCTTGCGGTCGGCCCTGGCAAAACAGGTGGCGCAGGTCAGCCCGGTCGCCATGGCCCCGGCCCCCAAGAGCAAGATCGTGGCATGGATCTCCGAGATCTGGGCCGCCACGCTGGACCTGCCATCCCTGTCGGCGGAGGATGATTTCTTTGCGCTTGGCGGCACCTCCTTGCAGGCCGCCCATGCCGTGGCGCGGATGCAAGAGGCGATGGGCGAGGCGATCCTGTACGTCTCGTCCCTGTACGAAGCGCCCACACCCGCGCGGTATGAGACCTTCTTGCGGGCAAGCTATCCCGAACTGGCGGCGGTCATTCTTGGCCGACAGGTCCAGCAGGGCATCCGGGACCGCCAGCCGCTGACAGCGGCAGATCAAGACCGCTTCGCGCGCAGTCTGGCGCGGCCAGACCGGACGGGCGCGGGTCCAGTGACCCCGACAAATGGACCGGCGGTGTTCCTGCTGAGTGCGCCGCGCTCCGGCTCGACGCTGCTGCGGGCGATGCTGGCCGGGCATCCGGGGCTGTTCGCGCCGCCAGAACTGTATCTTCTGTCCCATCAGGACATGGCAGACCGGCAGGCGTGGTTCCGTGGTCCGCATGCGTCACAGCTTGAAGGATTGCCCCGCGCCGTGATGGCGGCCTTTGGGGTATCGGCCGCCGATGCGGCGGCGGAGGTTGCCGTCTGGCAGGCGCAAAACCTTGATGTCCAAGAGGTTTATGCGCGGCTGCAACGGGCGGTGGCACCCCGCTTGCTGGTGGACAAGACGCCGTTTTACGCGGTGCACCCCCAGACCTTGGCCAAGGCAGAGGCGTGCTTTGATCGGCCGCTCTACATTCACCTGACGCGCCATCCCTATGGGATGATCCGGTCGTTCGAGGAAGCGCGGTTGGATCAACTGTGGTGGCCACGGCTGGCCGGTCCGGCGGTGACGGACCCCTCGCCCTTTGCGGCGCATCATCTGGCCGAGCTGCTGTGGGGGCAGATCGAGACGACCATCGCGGCGTTTCTGGCCACGGTCGATCCGTCACGCCATGTCCATCTGCGCTACGAGGATCTGGTCCAGCGCCCGGCCGAGACCTTGGCCCCGGTTTGCCGGATGCTGGGGCTGGAGTTTGATCCGGTCATGCTGGAGCCGCAGGGGCAGGTGTCTGTCCGCATGACCGATGGCCTGCACCCGCAATCGCGGATGATCGGTGACCCGAAGTTCCACCGCCACTCCGGGATCGAAGCCGGGGCCGCCCAGAAATGGCTGGACCATTATGACCGCGATTTCCTTTGCGCGGCGACGCTGCAACGGGCGGCGATGCTTGGCCATGGCGAAACCATCGCGACGGCGCAGGGCAGGGTGACAGTAGAGATATGACCGTGACACAGGCCGAAACACAGTCCGAAACGCTGGCGCTGCTGGATGATCTGATCCGCGCGGGCGTCAAGCTCTGGACACAGGACGGGCGGCTGTTCGTCAATGTCGAAGGGTCGGTCCTGACCGATGACCTGCGCTCCCGGATCAAGGCGCGGCGGGAGGACCTGATCGCCGTCCTCTCTGCGCCCGCCGCCCCTGCGGCGCAGGCGGTGGTGCCGGATGATCCGGTGCTGACCTTGGCGCAAGAGGCACTTTTGCCGATGGCGCGGGCCCATGCGGCGGATGCGCGCTATCACGTGCCCTTTGCGCTGCTGGTTGACGGGCCGGTGGATGTGTTCCGCCTCTTGGATGCGCAAAACGTGATGCAGGATCGGCACGATGCCCTGCGCCAATGCTTCCCCGCAGATGTCGGCACCCTGCGCCTGCGTCCGCGCGGGGCACGGTTGGGATGGGATGCGGTCATCGATCTGCCCGCCTTTGACGGCACGGCGGATGACCTGCCTCCTGCGGCGACTGCGGCCTTGCGTGACTTTCTGGCCCGTCCCTTTGATCTTGAGGACGGCCCGCTGTGGCGGGCGATGGTGCTGACCTTTGCCAATGGCCGCGCGCTTGTGGCTTGGGTCTTCCACCACCTGATCCTTGACGGGTTCTCCCGCGATGCCTTCCTGTCCGAACTGACCCAGATCGACCGGGAGCTTGCCGCCGGTGCCGAAGTGTCGCGCCAGATCCGGGGATGGCAGATCGGTGCTTTCGCGCAGCACGAACGCGACTGCGTGACCGGCGCGCATGGCAAGGCCGCGCAGGCATGGTGGCAGCAGCGCCTTGACGCCCCATGGCCCGCGACGGCTCTACCCTCGCGCCCTGACAGCGCGGAGGAGAGCGAGAGCGGATGGCACCGCCTGACCCTGTCGCCCGACCTCGGTGCCGCGATGCGGGCGCGGGCGCACGAGGCGCGTCTGCCCGTCGGGGCCCTTGCCATCGCGGCGGCCTGTCTGGCCCTGCGGTCGCTGACGGCGCAGGACAAGATCCTGCTCTGCACCCCCGTCCTCAACCGTGACCGGATCGAGGCGGCGACGACGCTGGGCTACCTGAGCCGCGTCCTGCCGCTGCCTGTCGACATCCGCGGCGCCGACACGGTGGCCGATGTCGCGGGTCAGGTCGCGCAGACCCTGTTGGGGGCGAATGATCACCGGTTCCTGCCGGGGTCGGCCCTTTTCGGCCAGCCTTCGCTGCGGCGCTGCCCGACCAATCGCTTGATGGTGGGTTGGCAGGAACGTGCAGCCCCCCGCGCCGTGCAAGGGTTTGCGGCGACTCCCGTTGCGCTGGAACGCCCGGCCAATGATTTCGATCTGTCCCTCCAGTTCGAGGCGGATAAATCCGACATCTCCCTGCGGATGGATTGGGCGACAGGAACGCTGGACGCGGCCTCGGCCCGCTGGCTTGGTCAGGCGCTGGACAGGGCGCTTGTGGCTGTTGCCGGTGCAGGGTGGTCGATGCCGGTCGATGCGGTGATTGCGCCTGCCGTGACCGCCGCACGGATCGCCGAGGCTTTGGCCGAGGACCCGTCGGTCAACGAGGCCGCAGCGGTTGCGACCCCCGATGTGGGCGGCATCTTCGCCTGCCTGACGCTGAACGAGGATCACCGCGCCGGTCTGCCCGATCTGATGCAGACGCTGCGGGCGCGGCTTGGCGCGGCGCTGCCGCCGATCCGTCTGAAAAGCCGCCCCGTGCTGCCCCGGGATGGGGCAGGGCAGGTGGACATGCGCGCCCTTCAGGACATGGCGGCGCAGGACGATCCCCCCGCGCCCGAGGACCTGCCCTGCACCGAGATGGAGCGGGCCATCGCCAAGATATGGCAGTCGCTGTTGCTCTTGGACCGCCCGATCGGCCGGGATGAGGATTTTCGTGACCTTGGCGGCCACTCCCTGCTTGCGGTGCGGATGTGGGCCGATGTCACCGCCCTGACCGGGCGGCGCCTGCCGCCCTCGGCCCTCGTGCAGGCCCGGACCATCCGGCATCTGGCGCAGGTGGCCACCACGGCGGAGGAGGCCCCGCCCAGCGATGATGCAGCGCAGGAGGGGGGGCTGGCGCCCGACATCGTCGATGCGCTGCGGCGCTACACCGGCATCTGGCAGGGTGTGCGGCATCGGCCCGACTCCATCATCGTCGGGCGTCAGACGGATGGCCCCCGCGTGCCCTTGTTCTGGTGCTTGCAGAATGAAACCGAACTGGACCAGATCGCCCTGCATCTGGGGGCGGATCAACCGGTCTATGGCCTGCGTTCGGGCCACAAGGTCATGGTCAAATCGCCGGACAACATCCGCAAGCTGGCCGCGATGTATGCCGCCGAGATTGCCGAACTTCATGCCGACGGCCCGATGTTCATCGGCGGCAACTGTCAGGCGGCCGTGATCGCCTTTCAATTGGCGCAGCATCTGCGTCTGGCGGGCCGCGAGATCGCGCTTCTGGTGCTGCACGAGAAAATGGTGCCAGAGCGGTATGACGGCGATGTGCTGCTCAGCTTCGGACGGGAAAGCGACCGCAATCCCTTCAAGGGCAGCCTCAATCCGCATGCGGAATTCGCCACCTATTACACGGGCTGCTTTTCGATCGAACTGGTCGGCGGCAAACACGGACAGTTCTTTGTCGAACCGCATGTCCATGAGTTCTCTGCGATGATCCGCAGAGCGCGGGACGCGACGCCAGCCCTGTCCACCCTGAACATCCCTTCCAATCGCACGCAGGCAGGATCAAAATGACCGGCATTTGGCACAAACGTTTGAACGAAACCGTCGAGCGCGAAGGGGGCATGTTCAACGCGCATTTGCATCTGGATCGGGCAGGCACCTTCGATGACCGCTATTTCGCCGGCGTCGAACATCGGGTGACCGAGGATTTCCACATCTCGCTCAGCCGGAAGCATTCCATGATCGCCGATATCCATGCCGGACCGGCCTTTGATCGGGAGGATTACGTCGGACGGGTCGAACAGACCTTGCAGGACATGGTCGATGTCAACACCGTCCGCGCCGATACGATGGTGGATGTCACGGCGGATCGGGTCGGCCTGAACGGCATGGCTTGGATGCGCGACCTGAAGGCCAAATGGCGCGACCGGATTGATCTGCGCCTTGCCGCCTATACCCCCTTCGGTTTTGACGATGCGGAACCCGAACGCTGGGAGATCTTTGTCGAAGGGGCGAAGCAGGCCGATTTCATCGGCTGTCT
>JACCDI012097112.1_pt1 | contig 15717 bp, 15 predicted proteins | sample 7442791 | NCBI WGS metagenome assembly JACCDI01 (sample SAMN15323434, study PRJNA562643) | freshwater metagenome | isolation source: river surface water | place: USA:Blue River Watershed | collected 2017-08-15 | reverse complement strand
TGTTGTTCGCGGCCTGAACCAGTAAATCCGAACTCATGTTTCCGCAGGAGTCCGCCGAAATAACCTTGTAGTGATCCTTCACGCTTTCAAGGGCGCCCGGAATCACGTGCGGAAGGGTTGCGCCCGGCTTAATCGTATCGATCGGATTCCACGCACCACCTAAACCACGCTTAAGTAGGTAGTAGTCCACAATGTCGTTGCTCGCACCAGGGGTCCACGAAATGACTACCTGTCCGTTGACCACCGAAACGCTGTCGATTACGATGACGTCGGTGTTTACTTGGTCGGAGTAAAAGCCCGACTTACTGGTGCTCACGCAACCCGTCGCCGTGCGAATTTGGTACTCCAAATTCTGCCCGCAGACGTTGACCGTATCGCGGTAATTCAGGTTGCTCGTGGTGTCGATTTTTCGCCACGTGCCCGAAGGAAGCTGACGGCGCCACACCTCAAAAGGTTGGCTGTAGCTCGTTCGGGTAGTGTTCCAGCTCAAATCGGCCACGTAGGAATTGGTCGGCGGCAGCGAGTTCAGCGTCAACCCCATCGTTTGAAGGGTGTCGCTCGGAATCGAGATGTAGCCACAGCCTCCCTTGGAACGGAGGTAGTAGTAGTTCGCACCAGGGCCCGGAGTCAGGTCCGTGTAGGACAGCGTGCTGTAGTTTTTAACCGTATCAATCGCGGTAAACGGCGTCGTCGGACTGGTGGAATGGTACACGATGTAGGCATCAAAGTTCATTCCCGTATCGGCGGGGTATCCCCAGTTAATGCCAACGGTGCCGTTGCCGTTGACGGTCGCGCAGGCATTGGACATGTCTGGCGGCACCGGAATAGTCGAAACCACATTGATTACCACCGATTTGACCGAAACCGCCGGGATCGGGCAGAAATTGTCCTGCATCCGCATCGCGAAGGTGTAGGAGTTGGTCGGTGATCCGCACTGCGTGCCCTGGTAGGCGATGTGGTTGCACGAAGTCTGCCAGTTAAACAGGATTTCGTTGTTCAGCGGATTCGTTAAGGTCGTTTGGGGCGCAACCGGCACCACCGTAGCACAGGGTGGGTTTAAGCAGCCCGTATTCGCGTTGGAAAACGGAATGCCGAATTGGCCACCGCTTGGGCTAAAACCAATGGTCTGGGGGAGAAAGTTGGGCAGAAGCTGAGGATCCTGGGACACCAGATTGAACTTCACCACTTGGCCGGCAAAGACCGTGGCCTCGTAGTACACCGTGTCGCCACTTATGACTACCGGCGTGATCTGAGGAAATCCCGGGATGTTGGTTACCGCTAGGGTTGGGGGCGTATTGGGTGAACCCGTAGGCAAACTGGGGCAGTTGTTTTTAATGGCCATGGGGATATCCCGGAACACCTCCGCAATAAGCTGGCCGCAACGGTACGCCGAAACCTTAATCGACGTCGCATACGAACCTCCTGCAGAAGGATTAAGGGTAATGTTGCCCGTAATGTTGTTCAACTGAGCCGGTGTTCCACCGTTGGGAAGCGGGCTCACCGCGGTGTACGGTGAAACATACAAAATGGGGGTAGCGGCAGCCGTCAACGAAGGAGCCCAATCGTAGTAAATGGAATCCAAGTCGTCGTCAAACGCAAACTGCGCGTAGGTATACTCGTACCCGGTGCAAATCACCGACTTTGGTGGCTCCAGAAAACGGGGCGACGAATCGTAGCAGGGATTCGTGTTTTGCTGGTTTCCGTTGACGCTGTAGGGGTACATCACGGCACGAAGGAACAGGTTTTGCGACCCCGGATTTTGCAAATTGGTCAGGGTATTCGGTCGGCAGCAGAGTGAATAGCTGAACGTCCATCCGGCCGCGGGAGGCGTGCCGGTTAGGTTGATGAAGGCCGATTCATAACGTGCTTCTTCAAGTGCCCCTTCACCGCTCGCAGAAATGTTGCAGCGAATCGGCGACGGCGTAACGTAGCACGTTGGCGACACATCCGTGTTGGTTCCAACCTGGGTAAGGGTGATGGTTCCGGCCGGTGAATTCGAGTTTAGGGCCACACTACCCCCGGGTAGCGTCGCGTTGCCGCTTCCGCAGTCGCGGTAGAGAATCATGTAAAACTTAAACTTGCCGGCATTGGGACCGGTGGTAAAGCACTTCCAAGTGATTTCGCCGCCGTACGCGTGCGTGGCCTTCAGGGAGTTGGACGCCAAAAGAAGCAGCGATGCCGCAACGAAGAAACGTAGCATTCGAATCATAACATACAAAGAAACCACAATTAGGTGTTCCGTTCCAAGCCTACTACATGGCGCTGCATGGGGCTGCGCCAACGGCTCGTTCGGGTGAGTATATGGTTAGGCCTTCTTCAAGCCACGCGAAATCACGAGCTTTTGAATTTCGGACGTGCCTTCGCCAATGGTGCACAGTTTCGAGTCGCGGAAGTACTTCTCCGCAGGGTAGTCCTTCGTGTACCCGTACCCACCGTGAATTTGTACGCCATCGGTCGAAACCTCAACCGCCGTCTCGCTTGCGAACAGCTTGGCCATGGCGGATTCTTGGGTGACCTTACGGCCTTGGTCCTTGAGGGAGCCCGCGTGGCGCGTCATGAGTTCCGCCGCGTAGATTTTGGTCGACATTTCGGCAAGCTTGAAGGCAATACCTTGAAAATCACCAATAGGTTGGCCAAACTGCTCGCGTTCGCGGCTGTAGCGAAGCGCTGCTTTGTGTGCACCTTTGGCGATGCCCAGGCTCAAGGCGGCAATCGAAATTCGTCCGCCGTCGAGGATCTTCATCGACTGAATAAAGCCCTCACCTACGCTTCCAAGCACCTGATCGTTGGGCACAAAACACTGGTCAAAAAACAATCCGGCCGTCTCGCTGGCGCGCATGCCGAGCTTGTTCTCTTTGCGTCCGCCCTGAAAACCCGCGGTGCCCTTTTCCACCACAAAGGCGGTCATTCCGTGGCTGTCGCCCTTTTCGCCCGTGCGGGCAATTACCACGGCCACGTCGCCGCTGATGGCGTGGGTAATAAAGTTCTTGCTGCCGTTGAGCATCCAGCCGTTTTCGTGGCGCACCGCGGTGGTGTTCATGCCGCCGGCGTCGCTGCCGGTGCCCGTTTCGGTGAGGCCCCACGCACCAATCCATTCTCCGGTGGCCAGTTTGGGAAGCCAACGGCGCTTTTGCTCCTCGGTTCCGAACTGATTAATGTGCTGGGTACACAGCGAATTGTGGGCGGCCACACTCAGACCGATGCTTCCGCAAACCTGCGCGATTTCGTCGACGATGGTGATGTACTCCGCGTACCCCATTCCGGCACCGCCGTATTCCGGGCTAACGAGTACGCCCAAAAAGCCGAGCTTACCCATTTCGTGGAACAATTCTTTCGGAAAAATCTGGGCTTCGTCCCATTCCATGACGTGCGGGGCGATGCGCTGTGCGGCAAACTCGGCAGCCGACGCGCGAATGAGTTCGAGCTCCTCAGAATGTTGGGCGTCAATGGGGTAATTCATGAGATTAAGGGGATAAAGCGTTGTTTAGCGTTTGTGTACGTAACCATCGGAAAGCACATAGTGTTCACCGGATTCGGGGCAGGTTGCGCGGCCCTGGTTATCGAATTCGAGCCGGTGGCCGAACTCGCTCATCCAACCGATTTGCCGCGACGGATTGCCTACGACCAACGCGTAGGCCGGTACGTTCTTGGTAACCACCGCCCCCGCGCCAATAAAGGCAAAAGCGCCGATGTCGTGACCGCAGACGATGGTGGCATTGGCCCCGATGCTGGCTCCCCGACCGACGTGGGTGGTGGCGTATTGGTCGCGCCGGTTGACGGCGGACCGCGGATTGGTCACGTTGGTAAACACACAGCTCGGACCCAAAAAAACGTCGTCGTCGCAGGTCACGCCGGTGTAGATGCTGACGTTGTTTTGAACCTTCACGTTCCGCCCGAGGCGAACGCCCGGCGAAACGACCACGTTTTGACCCAAATTACAGCCTTCACCGAGCACTGCGCCCGGCATCACATGGGTGAAATGCCAAATTTTGGACCCGCTGCCAATAACCGCACCCGCATCAATGACCGCGGTGGGATGTGCAAAAAATTCCGCTGCTTCCATGGGCCGCTAAGGTAGGGCTTGCGCCGCCGGCGTGCTACCTTTGGGCATGCATCAAAAAATTCGTGTTTTTGCGGCACTCGTTGTGGGTGCTTCGTATTCCGCACTGGGTTGGGGACAAATTGGACACCGCGTGGTGGGCGAAATCGCCACGGCGCACCTCAAACCCTGCGTCGAGAAAAAACTCAGCGCACTGCTTCAGGGCGAAAGCCTGGCGATGTGCTCCACGTGGATGGACGAGGTGAAATCCGACAAGGCCTACGACCATTGGGACCCTTGGCACTACTGCACGATTGGCGACCACCAAACCTATGCCGAAGCGGGAACCCCGAGCCAAGGCGACATTTTAATGAAGCTGGACGAGATCACCCGCGAACTCGAAACCAAAAAATTCACGCACGGCGGCGAGGCCGCTGCGATTCGAATCCTGGTGCACCTCATCGGGGACCTGCACCAACCCCTTCACGTAGGGCGTGGCGACGACAAGGGTGGCAACGACATCAAAATCAAATACTTCGGCAAGAGCACCAACCTGCACCGGGTTTGGGACAGCGACTTGATCGACGGCCAACAGCTTTCGTACACCGAATACAGCCAGCACCTGCTGCGCACGACACCTCAAGACCGCGTGAAGCAGTACCAGAGCGGAACCTACCTCGACTGGGCCAATGAATCGAAGGCGCTCCGCATGGCCGGAATTTACCCTCCGGCCGAGGTAGACAACTTAAGTTACCGCTACGGATACGAGAACTACCCGCGGCTTGAACAGCGCCTGGTGCAGGCCGGCGTGCGCCTCGCGAGCATTTTGAACCGCATCTACGCATGCTGAACCGAAAGAGCGTCTACGCCCTGCATGCCCTGCAGCATTTAGCGCAGCATCCGGACGAACGCTTTTCCACGGCGCGCTTGGCCGAAGCCTGCAAAAGCCCGCGTCGGTTTTTGGAACAGATACTAAGCGCGCTGCGGGAAGCAGGGCTGCTGCTCGCAGAATCCGGTCGGAGCGGGGGCTACCAGCTGGCCCGGCCCGCCAGCGAGGTTTCGCTGGCCGATATTTTGCGCGTGGTCGAGGGGCCCATAGCCCTTCTGCCCTGCGCCTCGCATCGGTTTTACGAACCCTGCGCGGAATGCCCGAATCCGCAAGCCTGCGCCCTTCAAGACGCCCTGGTGCAGGTGCGCAACGAAACGGTTCACGCCCTAAAGTCCATAAGCTTAGCCGACATGGTTGCGCGCGCTTCGGAACTAACCCTAGCCCAGCGGAACATCCTTCGGCCAACGCCCTACCTTCGCACCCCATGATGACTCGACCGACTCCTTCCGTTTACGAAAACATTTTAGAGACCATTGGCCGCACGCCGATGATTCGACTCAACGAACTCGCCAAGGATATTCCCGGCGAAGTCCTTGCCAAAGTCGAGTACTTCAACCCCGGGCATTCCACGAAGGACCGTATGGCGCTAAAAATGGTCGAAGACGCCGAACGCGACGGACGACTCAAGCCGGGCGGCACCATCATCGAATGCACTTCGGGAAACACCGGCATGGGCCTTGCCCTCGCGGCGGTAATCAAGGGCTACCGGCTGATTTGCACCATGAGCGACAAGCAGTCCAAAGAAAAAATGGACGTACTGCGTGCGCTGGGTGCCGAAATCCATGTTTGCCCCACCAACGTCGCCCCGGAGCATCCCGATTCCTACTATTCGGTGGCCCGACGCCTCAACGGCGAAATCGCCAACTCGTTTTTCCCAAACCAGTACGACAACCTGAGCAACCGCCAGGCCCACTACGAAACCACCGGGCCCGAGATTTGGGAGCAAACCGGCGGGCGAATCACCCACTTCATCGTGGGCGTCGGCACCGGCGGGACCATTTCGGGCGTTGCCCAGTACTTGAAAGAGAAAAACCCCAACATTCAGATTTGGGGCGTGGACACCTACGGTTCGGTGTTTAAAAAGTACCACGAGACGGGTGAGTTCGACACCAAAGAGATCTACGGCTACATCACCGAAGGTATAGGTGAAGATATTTTGCCCAAAAACGTAGATTTCAGCCTGATCGACCGCTTCGAAAAGGTTACCGACCGCGACGGAGCCTTGGCCGCGCGCGAGCTCGCCCGACGCGAGGGACTCCTGCTCGGATACTCCTGCGGTTCAGCGTTTCAGGGCCTGCGCCAGCTGAAGCACCTGCTGCCGGCCGACGCGGTGACCGTCGTACTGTTCCACGACCACGGCAGCCGCTACGTCGGCAAGATTTACAACGACGACTGGATGCGCGAGCGCGGATTCCTTCGCGAGGAATGGAAAACCTTGGGCGAGGCCGTCCAGGGCCGTGCTGCAAGGCCGCTGGTGACCATCGGACCCGAGGAGCCCATTAACAACGCCATTGTGCAGTTTAAGCGTTTGGGAATTAGCCAGCTGCCGGTTCACGACGGCAGCAGGTACGTGGGAAGCCTCACCGAATCCCACGTGATTACGGCGCTGACCTCCGGAGAAGGCGGCATTGAGCAGCTGGTGCGGACGGTAATGGGCGCCCCCTTCCCCAGCCTTTCTGCCTCGGCCAGCCTGCACGACGGCGTTCACGCCATGGGCGCGGAGTTTAATGCGTTGATTGTTTCCGCGCCGGGCGGCGACCACATTGTGAGCAAGCACGACCTGCTGGCGCAGTTAGCTTAAACCAGTAGCTTGCAACGGGAAGCATGTTGCTAGTTTGTGGTTTTTTTGTACTTTTGCAGCCCTAATTCTTAACAACGGGGTTTAGGACCCTTCTAAAACGTTAACTCACTATGGCAACACGCATTCGCCTTCAACGCCACGGCCGCAAAGGTCGCCCCATCTTCAACATCGTAGTAGCGGACAGCCGCGCCAAGCGCGACGGTAAGTTCATCGAGGACTTGGGCCAGTACAACCCCAACACCAATCCCGCCACGATCGACCTCAATTTTGAGCGCGCTCTGGAGTGGATGATGAACGGCGCCGAGCCGAGCAACACCGCCCGTGCCATTCTGTCGTACAAAGGCGTATTGATGAAGAAGCACCTTCTCGAGGGCGTGAAAAAAGGCGCATTGACCGCCGAGCAAGTTGAAGAGCGCTTTACGAAGTGGCTGAACGACAAGCAATCACTTATCGACGGCAAGATCACCAACCTGTCGAGCGCCGCAGATAAGGCCAAGGCAGATCGCCTGAAGGCCGAAGCCGACGCCAACACCAAGAAGGCCGAGGCCGTTGCCGCCAAATTTGCCGTAGTTGAGGAAGCTCCTGCCGCCGAAGAAGTTGCCGAAGAGGTTGCCGAAGTTGCCGCCGAAGAGGTTGCCGAAGTTGCCGCAGAAGAGGCACCCGCCGCTGAAGCTGCTGCTGAAGAGGCTCCCGCCGCCGAAGCCGCTACCGAAGAGGCTCCCGCCGCCGAAGCCGCTACCGAAGAGGCTCCCGCAGCCGACGCCGAATAATTCAGTACGACCGTGGAGGGCTACTTCCAGGTCGGCTACGTGCGCAAAAAGCACGGATTTAAGGGGGACGTTGTGGTGCGCATCACCGCAGACGATCCGACACCGTATCAGGGCCTTGACGCGTACTTCGTGGAAGATCGCGGCAAGGCCCTTCCCTTTTTTGTGGCCACCCAGCGGAGCGTAAACGCCGAAGAATCCATTGTGCGCTTTGACGACGTGGACGGCGAAGCCGCGGCGCAAGCACTGGTGGGAAAGGGCCTATGGCTTCCCGAAGACCTGCTGCCTGAACTGGACGACGATCAGTTTTACTACCACGACCTAAAGGGCTACGCGGTACAAAATCCGGGTGTTCTCGCCACGATGGTGGTTAATCAAGTACTTGAGTACCCGGGGCAGGACCTGTTTGAAATCACCGTTTCGGGCCGCGAACAGCCCGTCCTCATTCCCGTTATCGATGCCTTCATCGAACGGGTAGATAAAAAAGCTAAAGTTCTGTACCTAAGGGCTCCCGAGGAGCTCTACAGCCTTTGATCGCGCTCGTCGAAACGGATTCCGCGCCCGCCCAATTCGCCCAAAATCGGCTCATACAGCGACGGAATATTGGGCATCAGGACGCCCCGTTCCGGAATTAAATCCAAGGCAACCAAGCGGGTAGCCATGGCCACAGGCCAACCCACGGTGTACGACATCGCCGTCACGTCCGCCGACACTCCTTTGGCAACGAGCGAAGACTGCAGGCGATGGCGCTGGCCGTTTTGTGTGTACTCGATTCGGTGAATCATGGCGAGCATGTCGACGTCGGCGTCGGTCATGGTCCACTTTTTCATTAGAATCTGCTGAAGGACCTGGGCGGGCGTGCCCTCGGAGAGGCCCACGGGCTCATCGGCAAAAAGTCCGAGCCATTCCAGCCGTTCCATGACGTCGGAGTCTTGGCTGATGTTTAGGTAGTGCATGAGCTTGAGCTCCACGCTGTCGGTCGGACGGTAGGCCAAAAAGGTATTGAGGAAGTCGCGGTGCGTCATGGCGTCCACGTGCTCCAGGGGGTAGCTGTCGTCGGTAGCACCCAACTTCACCAACACGTCCCACGCGCGGCAAAAGCCCGGACGGCGAAGGGTTCCGCGGTACATGGTCCCAATGCCTTCGAGGCCATAGGCCGACTGGTACTTCAGCGAATCGCGGTTCGCGTAGGCCTCAAAGCGTCCGTAGCCGGGAATGTCCAGAAATTCCGTTCGGCGAAAGACCTCGTGGTAGGGAATGTGCTTGAATTGACCCTCTTGAACGAAATGGACCGCACCGCCCGCGCCAGCAAGCACGACGTTGCGCGGATTCCACGTGAACTTATACGACCAGGGATTTGCCGGGCTTTCTGGAGCAAGGATTCCGCCGCAAAAACTCTCGTAGGACGTAACCTGAGCACCCTCGCGGCGCAGGCGATGAAGCAGCTCCATGGTAGACATGTGGTCAATGCCGGGGTCCACCCCGCATTCGTTCACAAACACCAGTCCTTTGGCCCGAACTTCGGCATCGAGGGCCTGCATTTCTGGGCTGATGTAGGAGGCCGTAACCAGGTGCCGTCCAAAGCGCACGCAGCGCTCCGCCACGGGCAGGTGCATGAAGGCCGGAAGCATGGAAACCACCACGTCATGGGCGGATACGATTCGATCCAGAAGTTCCGTGCTGCGCAGGTCGCCCGACTCGACCGAAACGTTGCGAAACGATGCCGTTTTTCGCGCTAATGTTTCGGCATCTTGGTCATACACCGAAACGGTCCACGAGCTGGAATCCGGATGGGTGGCGAGGTATTCAATAAGCGGGCCGGCGGAACGGCCTGCACCGAGGACAGCGATCTTTTTCACAAGGGTCGATTGAGGCTGCAAGGTACTTTAACTTTGCATTAACCCTTGATAACCGTTTACCCATGAGCCGCACACCTTCTGCAGGCGCATTAAGCATTTCTGGCTTAGACCGCGCTAGCTTTAGCTACCAACTTGATCCCCAAACCCTAACCAAACTGGCCCTGGAAATGGGGCGCGGAACCCTGACCGCCAACGGGGTGCTGAACATTCCCACGGGGAAGTTCACCGGCCGCTCTCCAGAAGACCGATTCATCGTGCGCGACGCCCACACCGAAGACCTTGTTTGGTGGGGAAAAGTGAACATTCCCTTCGAAGCGGATGCCTACCGCGCGCTCAAGGCTCGGGTGCTGGATTACCTGAACGGCAAAAACCTGTACGTTCGAGACGCCTTTGCCGGCGCCGAGCCTTCCGTGCAGATCAGCCTTCGCGTAATCAACGAATTCCCAGAGCACAACTTGTTCTGCTACAACATGTTCCTGCGCCCAACTGCCACGGAGCTGGAGCACGTTAACCCGGAGTGGACGATCCTTCACGCTCCCGGTTTCGAGGCCGACCCGCAGCGCGACGGCACCCGCCAAGGAAACTTTGCCATTCTGAGTTTCGACGACAAAACCATTCTGATTGGCGGAACCGGGTACACCGGCGAAATGAAAAAGGGCATTTTCAGCGCACTAAATTTTTTGCTTCCGACCCAGCACCACGCGCTGCCCATGCACTGTTCCGCCAATTTGGGCAACGACGGCGCAACGGCCCTGTTTTTTGGTCTTTCGGGCACGGGTAAAACCACGTTGAGCGCCGACCCAAACCGCCAGCTGATCGGTGACGACGAACACGGATGGACTCCAGACGGGCGCATTTTCAATTTCGAAGGCGGTTGCTACGCAAAGGTGATTGACTTAACCGAAGAAAAAGAACCAGACATCTTTCGCGCCATTCGGCCCGGTGCCCTCCTCGAGAACGTGGTGCTCGACGCGGCCGGAGTTCCCGACTACACCAGCAAGAAGATTACCGAAAACACCCGCGTTTCGTACCCAATCGACTTCATTGATAACATTGTGTTGCCGTCTCAAGGCCCGGCACCCAAACACATCTTCTTTTTGACCGCCGACGCCTACGGCATCCTCCCTCCCCTGTCCAAGCTCACGCGGGCCCAGGCCGCCTACCACTTCATGAGCGGCTACACGGCGAAGGTTGCGGGAACCGAGGCCGGCGTAACGGAACCCAAGGCGGCCTTTTCTGCCTGCTTTGGTGCGCCCTTCATGCCCCTCCACCCCTCGGCCTACGCGGAAATGCTGATGCGCAAACTGGAAGGTACCGACATACAAGTTTGGCTGGTGAACACCGGTTGGACGGGCGGCGCCTACGGCACCGGACACCGGATTTCGCTGAAAAACACGCGCCGCCTGATTCAGGCTGCCATGTCGGGCGAATTGGACAACGCTCCGACGGCGACCGACGCCCGATTTGGCCTGGCGCGCATCGCGGCCTGTCCGGATGTACCAACCGATATTCTGGATCCGCGCGAAACCTGGTCGGACAAGGCGGCCTACGACGCGGGAGCCGAGCGCCTAGCAGGGCTGTTCCGCGACAACTTCGCCAAGTTCGAAGCCGGCACCACCGACGAAATCAAGGCGGCTGGACCCCGGTAAATCGGTACGTAACGCACCAAGGCGGGCCCACGGGTCCGCCTTTTTTGTTCCGGAGATCGAGGCCCTAGAGCAGGTCGTTGGCGAGGTTCGCCAGCTCACTCCGCTCGCCCTTGACCAGCGAAACGTGGGCGTAGAGCGGTTGACCCTTGAGGCGATCCACGAGGTAACTCAAGCCGTTGGACTGTTCGTCCAGGTAGGGCGTGTCAATTTGGCGCACATCACCCGTGAAAATGAACTTGGAGTTCTCCCCCGCCCGCGTAATGATGGTCTTCACCTCGTGGGGCGTTAAGTTTTGGGCCTCGTCCACGATGAAAATCACGTTGCTTAGCGAACGTCCGCGGATGTAGGCCAAGGGCGTAACCAGGATTTTCTCGTTGGCCACCATTTCATCAATCTGCTTGTAGTTGCGGTCGCGCTCGCCAAATTGGTTCTTGATGTACTTCAGGTTGTCCCAAAGCGGCTGCATGTAGGGATTGATTTTTTGCTCGGCGTCGCCCGGCAAAAACCCAATGTCGCGGTTGCTGAGCGGAACAATGGGTCGAGCCAGGTAAATCTGCTTGAAATCGCGGCGCTGCTCGAGCGAGCCGGCCAACGCCAAAAGGGTTTTGCCGGTACCGGCCACCCCCGTCAGGGTGACCAGCTTGATGTGCGGATTCATGATGGCGTGAAGCGCAAACGTTTGTTCCGCGTTGCGCGGCTTGATTCCATAGTATGCGGACTTTTCAACCAATTCCATCTCGGAAGTCTGCGCGTTGAAAAATCCCAATCCGCTGCTTTTTCCGGACTTGAGGATGTAGAACAGGTTGGGCTGCAGGTTGAGCTTTTGAACCGTTTTAAGTGCCCCATCCAACGGGACGTGCTTTTGCTCGTACAGGGTCTGAAGTTGCTTTTCCGGAAAGTTTTCGAGCTCGGCCCGCCCCGTGAACACGGTATCGGTCTCCTTCACCTTGCCGGTTAAGTAGTCTTCAGCGGCCACATTCAGTGCCTTGGCCTTAAGGCGCAGATTGATGTCCTTCGTGACCAAAACCACGGGCCGGTTAGGCTCCTGCTCCTGCAGGTAGAGCGCGGCATTCAGGATTTTATGGTCGTTTTTTCCCTTGCCGTAGACGGCCGTCGCGTCGACCCCAAGACCGGGCGTATCCATGACCACCCGGAACTTCCCGCGCTTGCTTCCGTTCAGGGCGATCCAATCCGTCAGTGATTTATGCTCCGCCTTCTTGTCGAGCATTCGAATGAACTCGCGGGCTTCGTAGTTCTTGGTGTCCGAACCCTTTTTAAACTCGTCCAACTCCTCCAAAACGGGAATGGGAATGGCGACATCGTGCTCTTCAAAGTTCATGATGGCGTTGTGGTCGTAGAGGATTACCGAGGTATCGAGCACAAAAATTTTGCGAACTTTTTTGGGTGCGGCGGGCATAAACGATGAATTTGTTGACTATGAAATTACCCGAATAGCGGATTAAGCCAATGTTAGCTCCGCTAAGTTTTGAACACCCCAGGTTGATAACACCGCCACCCAAAAATCCGGGAATATTCTACGCTAGCCGGCTTCCGTACGAAGCGCATCGAAATCCTCGGCTGAAGCCGCGCTATTTTTGCCCCATGATTCGACGCTACCTCCGATTGGCCATTGCGGCCGCCGTGCTTGCCCTAGCCATCCTGCAGTTCGTTGAGGCGAACTGGGGTAACGGGATTTTTTTCACCTTTCTCGCAGGCATCCCCGTGCTGCTGCACTTCCGAAACGAGCGGATTCTCCTGGCGCTCTGGTATGTTCGGTCCCAGAACTTCACCAAGGCGGGGGCCCAGCTTGACGCCCTCAAGCACCCGGAGCAAACCCTCATTAAAGGCCAATTGGCGTACTACTACTTCTTGCGGGGCCTCATGCTGTCGCAAACCAACTTGGGTCAGTCCGAATCCTTCATGCGCAAGGCACTCAATACCGGACTTCGCATGAAGCAAGATCGGGCTCTGGCCAAAATGCAGCTTGCCGCCATGGCCATGTCGCGCCGCCGCAAGCAGGAAGCGCAAACGCTCCTCACCGAAGCGAAAAAACTCGACGACAAAGGCTTGCTGTCGGATCAGCTTAAAATGCTTAAGGAACAACTTAAGCGCATTTAAAACGTCCCGATAGCCTACCAAACAAAAAGGCCCGAGCAGATGCTCGGGCCTTTTTCGTTCGGGGTGCCGAAAAACTACTTCTTCTCCTCCGTTTTGGCGCTTTCTGGGTAGCGGGCGGCCGTCAGCTCCTTGCTCACGGCAGAACGCTCCAGGCGGAGCCGGCTGTTCTCGGTTTCCAGAACAAACGTGTGTTCGTCGAGGTCCGAAATCTTGCCGTGAACGCCGGCGCTGGTCACCACACGCATGCCCTTTGCCAAAACGTTGCGGAACTTGGTTTCCTCCTTCTGGCGCTTCATCTGCGGGCGCAAAAAGAAAAAATACATAACGGCCAAGATGGCAATTAGCGGCAGGAAGCCTGCGATTCCGCCTTGAGACTGAGCTTGTAAAAAAAGATGCATGGTTACTTGGATTTAGGGGTTACGTTGGCCGTGATCGTCAGCACCTTGGTACTGGGAACCGCGTTGGTGGTTAGCGTAACGGTTTTGGATTGCTGATTGGGCTTGCCTTCGCTGTTGAAGCTCACGCGAATCACGCCCTCTTCACCCGGCGCAACGGGGGCATTGGGGTATTCCGGCACGGTACAGCCGCAGCTTCCCTGGGCCGACGAAATAATGAGCGGAGCCTTGCCGGTATTGGTAAAACGAAACTCCGTTTCCACCACCTGACCTTCGTTAATGCTCCCAAAGTCGTGGGTTTCGTTGGCAAACGAAAGTTCCGGAAGGTCCGCGCTTTGTACGGCCTCGAGGGCCATGCGCTCCTCTTCGGGCTTAATCTGATCGCTGGGGTTGGAACACGCCGATCCCAAAAGCAGGATCGCGGCAGCAAAAGCAGTAGGTGTTGTTTTCATGGGGTTAAAATTAGGCACCAATGAGCCCACGTCCGAGCTTTTGAATGCGCCCGTCCGCTTTTAAGTCGGTTACCAGGGCATCCAAAAGTCCGTTGACAAACGACGCCGCCTTGGGCGAGCCGTATTGCTTGGAAATCTCAATGGCCTCATCAATGCTCACCTTAACCGGAATCTCGGGAAAAGCCAGGATTTCGCTCAGGGCCATTTGAACCATCGTGCGGTCCACTGGGGCCATGCGGTCAAAATCCCACTGCTTGGCCTTCCCGGCCATCCGGTCTTGCCATTCCGCAAGGTGGCGCAGCGTGTGCAGAAAGAGTTCCTTGGCGAATTGTGCATCGTCCGCATCGCGGTACAGGGAAACCAGCACGGGCCGGTTCTTGCGGGCATTTTGAAGCGTTTGCACCGCCATCATTTGGGCTGCATCCAAATCGTCGGACCAGTGCATGCTCAGGGACTCATAGTGCTGGTGCAACTCCTCGTTATTCGCCAAATAATCTCGGTAAAATTGGCGAATGTGCGCAATTTGCGCTTCGGGAGTCTGCAGCTCGGGGCTGTTCCAAAAAAGGGTCTCCCCCCACTCGGCCCAGTACGCAAAAAACACGGTACGCAGCACGTCGGCGGATTCGCCCCAATGCGTTCGGTGCTGCTCCCAGGCCTTGGTAACCTCATCGTCCGCCGTCAATTGGGCCAAAAAGGGCATGTTCAGAAAATGGTCCAGCTGCGCCTCGCGAAGGCGATTCGGGAACTGCTTGGCGCGCTCAATCTCGAGGCGCTCCTCCATAAAGTGCTTGAAATGCCAAAAAATTCGAAGCTCAAAAAGGTAGAGCTCATAAATTCCGTTAATGCTGTCCTCCAGGCGGCGAAGTCCGAGCTGCGCGTCGCTTAAATCGGATTGCGTGTACGCGTAAAGCGCTTGCATTGTTTTAATGCGGAGGTGGCGGCGAGTAAGCATAGAACGGAATTAGGTTGCAAATTTAACCCATTCCATTCGACTTTTCGGCGCGTGCGCGGGACCAATGAACCCCAGCCGCATACATGATCATCATGAAGGTGCCGTACAGCGCGTCTTCCACGGGTATGGTTCCCATGCGGATTCCCATGTTCTCGGCGTCGTTGTACCAAACAATGGGTTCGGGCAAAAAGGCTCCCGTCAAGATTCCGTTCACGGCAAAAAACGGAATCAATCCGACCGCCCAACTGCGCAGGAATGCGGCGGTCCACCAGGGGCGTTGCCAAATGAGCCAAAGGCAGCCAAGAGCCAGTCCTAGTGAGGCCGTTAGCGTGTACCAGCGGTCGTGAAAAGCCCATGCCAACGCCCCACAGACGGCGCCGAGCAAACCCAAAAACCAAAACGTGCTTTTGGACGATTTCGTCCACGGAAAAAACAACTGCAGCACTTCATAGATAAAAAAGGTTGCCCACGGAACCACCACGAAGAAGAGCCACTCCTCCAGGGGCAGTCCCCAGAGCGACGGACCGACCAAATAGCGCGGATTAAAACCCCAGACGCCCGTGGCTGTTTTTACGACGTCCCAGGGAATAAAGAGGGCCATCATGAAGACGGTCGCCAGAGCCAGGTGCTTGGTTTGGCCGATGTAGCGGATGCGCGGCTCAAAAGCTCGGGTGAAGGGACCAAAAAAAGTCAATCCCATCAACAGCAGGTACAGTCCCTTCACGATTGGCGTTCGAGCTTCATCTTGCGCGCTTCCTCGCGGACCATGCTCCAGGGAACCCAAAGCAAGCCGAAG